>Ga0209208_10004477_pt1 | contig 19770 bp, 18 predicted proteins | sample S1TSphfallax_3_FD_187694 | JGI IMG/M metagenome (GOLD analysis project Ga0209208, IMG submission 187694) | Host-associated microbial communities from peat moss isolated from Minnesota, USA - S1T2_Fd - Sphagnum fallax MG (SPAdes) (version 2) | ecosystem: Host-associated > Plants > Peat moss >...
GAACCCCACAAATCACACAAATGCTTTTGCCAAATGGAACTTATCTAAATCCTTGCATACCCACAAATCATAGGCGAATGTTAAAAGCCTTCTCGGGACCCAGAGTATCGTTTCAGAATTTATCATATCCCATCATGTTGATGACACACAAAGTTCATGTCTCCTTTACACGTAAAAAATATGTCAAATAGTGCCATTCAAACCCTTAAAACCCAGAACCCTAAAACCCTAAAAATCCAACACCTAAAATGTCGAACCCTAAAGCCTATATAACCAAACAAACCTTAGAATGTTACAACCTAGGAACCCATACAGCCCAAACCAAAATTGGGCAGCTTATAGTTCACCTATTTTTTTTGTGTTTTCATCCCCAGTTTGGTCAACATTGCAAATACCCTTAAACTGGGAATGAGATGGAAAACAAAAGATTGAACAAGGGTTCATACTGGGGATGACTTTATGGATAACTCTAATGCACTTCAAGTTTTTCCTTGTTGAAATCTCTTCAAATTAGCGAGTCCTTTATGGTACAAACATCATAGCCTCTTTAAACATAAGAGTGGGAAGGTAAGTTGTTGTTGGGTGTTGGTCAATAGTCACTATCTATGTCGCTCACACCTTTGGGGCTTGGTTCTTTATTAGGTATTTGTGCTCAAAGTTGTTACCTATGTAGATAGAAAGACTTTGTAACACCCATCTTCGAGGGCGAGATATACATTTTGGACTTGGTTGTGTGTTGGGTACTGCATGAAAAGCCAACCCCAACACATTTGGTGTTGAGGATTAGGATTTGTCTATGTAAAATGGACCATACCTAGTAATTGTGTAGGTATTTATGAGTAGGGTAATGCCCAAGGAGCGGTGTGTTCTTTGAGTTTATTTAGAGAATGGGCAGCCCAAGGTGGATTTTCAGGCCCTAGTGTGTCCCTTAGACTTGCTATGACCTGGGTATCCACCCCTGGGTAGCCCATTAATTAAACCAAAGGAGCTGATCTAATGACACCATTAGCAGATAGTAGGTTAGCCCTTTGGAAACAAATGAATGAACATTTTGTCTGTTTAGATTCATTATAGAGTATAGTAGCTTAAGGGATTTTTATAGGCCCCTAGGTAATAATAATAATAATAATAGGTCTATTTATTTTTATATGAGGATTTTTGAAAGATGATATTCTGGCTTTTGTTGAAACTTGAGATTAGTTATAGAGTTATAATATTTTGAAGGATTTGGTTTCTTGTAGAGGATTTTTTTGAAGATTATAAATTTTTGCATGGTGAAATATTTGAGTTTCCATGATTTTTCTTTTGCCTGCTTAAGATACTTTTTAATGTAAATGGCAAGGCCACAGTGTGATGCACTCCTTGTTATACATGGTACAAGCATTTAACAGCAATCCACATGGTCACTTGGCCCCTCCTAACCCACCTCTTTTGTCCTTCCCTTATTATTGCCCAACCTCCCTCTCAATTGCTGTAAATATATACAGTTAGAGCCCAGCCCTAACAAGGGGTGGTAACCTCCTCATGGTTTACCAATGCTAACTAAGGCAATTTTTCTATCTTCCCACCAAAAAAGTATCATTTTTTCAAAGGTAGAGTGTATATTTTGGAATGATGTAGTTAAGTAATTCATTAGCTTCCCAAAGTTGAATGTGTCTCCCACTCCTTTATGAATTATTGTGTATTCAATTGTGAATTGTTAGGAAGTTGTTTTTACTTCAAGAATGTCAAGTATAACTGCAAGAATGCCAAGTTTCCACCCTCAGGTGTAGTAGGCCCCAAATTTATGGAGAGGCCATATGAAGCAAAAGCCTTTTCTTTTCAGCAAAAGAAGTGTATGCTTGTTGGCCTACAACCTACATATTCTTGCAACTACAAACCTTAAATAAGTTCCATCAAATCTCCTCTTTCTCTTATGATGATTATTAGCTCTATGCAGTTTGTGAATTCCCAATTGACAATCATGTCCCATGTCAAAAAAATAAAAATAAAATTGTTGTTGGCTAGTTGAAGGTTTGCTTACTTGGAAACAAAAAGTCCATAACCTCTGGAAATCCATACAAGAAATTCACTTATTGTTTTAACCCATAATCATCAGGACAGAGAGAATTTACACTGAAAAGCAATCCATACCATGCCTATCTGACATTTAGGGTTTAAATACAATATTTCAAGACATACCCTAGTGAAGTTGTAACTACCCAAATGTTTGTTTTTTTCATAATTTGCTAACATTATCTACATATTGACATTTGGGTTCCTTCATGTAAATCACTTTGGGGTCTACTTGCCAAAGATGAAATCAATGTCAAGAATGATAATTCTCTGGAATTGAAGAGATCACAAAAACCCAAAAGGCACAAGCAACTCAAATCAACCCAGGATATGTTCTCAAACTGCCTAGCTCCAATAGAGCTTGGTTTTTGATTATGGATGAACCTTTCCTCTTGCCAATCCACTTTACAAATTATCCGCACTCCTCTAAGTTGTAATCTAAATCAACACATTCTCGTTCAATAAAGCACTGTCACCATGTTTGTTCAGTAATTCTTCTGGAGGGACAAGTTTTGGATAGACAAAAACCTCTAGAAAAGAAATCTACTCAAGTTTTTTACATAGACAAAATCCTTGGATCTTCAAGCGTGCAAAGGATTTGTGGTTTAAGCATTTGCCAGAATCTGCTCGGGTTACAGACTGTAGGTACTTTGGGTTGGTACTGAATCTCAGCTTCTTGTATTATGATGACTAGTAAATTGTTGCACAATTGCAAAAACTACATTGTGTGTAACGTTGAACTCCTTTGAGCTTCAAAGAAACACTGCACCCACTTGAAGGCATAGATTATGCCATACTTGAAACCTTGGTAATTGTACTACCATGAAGTACCTTGGTAGCTTCAACACTAAATTATATTGTTTTAAGAAATGCTGAGATTTTTCAAATTTGTTTTTTAAAGAAGGAAATTTTCTGAAGGAAAATATGGAATTTTTATGAATTTTGTAAAAACAAAAACCATGGAATCTTGAAAATGAAATAATTATTCAACATCGAAATGTTCAACTTGTCATGGTATTATGGTAAACAAAAAGTAGATATGACCAAATATATCATAGGCAAATGCAAAAATGCATGAAGTACACAAATATTACAAAACAAACAACAAGAACCTTGACTATTAGTATTTTGAAACAAGATTTCTAGATAGGAGCAAAATGATAAAATGGAAATACCACTAGAATATTATTTCATAAGGCATGCAAGTACTTGAAAGACCAATATACTTCCCCCAAAAAATGGAATTTTATTCTCGCATTAAACCAACAACTGCAACATTCTTCATTGAAGTACTAAAACAACCTTTGCAAGTACAAACTACCAACACAACAAAATCAAGTACCTACAAAACTAAACCACTAAACCATAAAAGTAGAAGTCTACAATTTTATTCTTCAATAAGAATTACAAATTCATACAAGAAACTTGACTCCTACAACTTCATTTTTCAACATTAGTAAGAGTTCCAACTTCATTGTAGGCAATAGATTAATAAGTACAATTTACTGCTAGAATGTTCAAAATTTTGTTGTATTATAAAATATTCCTTTTGAATCAAAGGAGAACACACATTCAAAGACATCATCACCATCAAGTTTTTGTTTAGAAAGAGCTTGAGATTTATTTGAGATTCCATTAAGCAACATGTTCCATAGATGTGACAATCATGCTTGGCTTTTCTAGAGTGGCACACATATTTTCATTTCGGTGAAACTCATGTCTATTAAGTTTCACCATCACACAATCTTTATTGCAACAAAAGTTGGAAGAACATTTGCTTATTGTTGGCATTCAATTTCTACTACTCAATGACCCCCATCAAAGTGATCTCATTTAAGATATCTTTTTGCAATGTTGCATATACATGTCACCTTTCTTGTTCCTTAGTCAAAGAACATCTTCCATTTGCAATTTAGAAACTTTCTTTTGCATCTTTTTTTCTTTTTGCTTATCCATAGCTCCTCACTATCACCATGTTCTTTTAGGTGGGTTGCACATGAGGCTCACACATGCACAAATCATTTACTCCACAAATTATTGTTTATAGTTTAGTACAAAGTGGTGGTAAACAACAAACATGCAATTTTTTATATTAATTACTAGCCAATCATCACTTTGCACTTAAAAGGCAATTTTACATCCATATTTAGAAAGTGAAAGTTTTCTATCAAGAGGGGCTTGAAAAAGATTGCCTACATAGGCAGATCGGTAACTTTTCAAAGATTTGAAGGTTGTTTTTTTATTGTTATGCACAAAAATAAAATGCATGTAGGTATAAAAAGAAATCCCCGTCAACACTTTCAACAATAGAAAATAGACATTCAAAAACATGGAAAGAAACAAAATTTAAATCTCTAGGATATTCCTTAAACTACATAATGTACATAAACTTTGAGCATTCAATATTGCCAACTACAAAAAAAAATCAAAACTTTTTTTGAATTGAAATATCTACATTCTAAAAGAAAAAACATTTTTTATCACATAGACTATAAGAACATCACTTCCACATGACAAATGGAATTCATTCATATGAATGTTTATCCATGACTCATAGTTCACTAACAGTTAATTCTTAATTCGTTTTTAGTTCACTTCTAATTTAGTCTTAATTAACCTTCAATTGATTCATAATTCACTTTTAATTCACTTTTGTCTAATTCTTAATTAAATCGTAATTCATTTGTAATTAAGAAGTCTTTAAAAAAAAATTAACCAATGGGCGTATGGAAATCTTGATGAAAGTTTCTTTAATTTAGGTTTTCAAAGGAGTATAAATAAAAGGGGGGACCCCTTATTATTTTTAGTTTGTTCAACATTAATCTAAAATAAAATCTTGTTTTATAGCCTTGTTCTATTCCTTTTGTATTTACATTTTCATGTTATCACAATAAAAAAAAATTGCATTTTCATTTGCACACTTCATGTTCTTGTCTTTAGCCTCTTATGATTTTGTTTCGATTTTTGTGTTTGGATTTATGCTTAGGTCAGTTTTTTCATTAATCGTGTTCTTAAATTTTATGCTTGTGACACTTACTGGGTCCACCCAAAGATGTTTAGGCCCCTTTTTACATGTAATATTCATGGTTATATTTATGATTATAGTCATTGACAAAATCATTGATGACTTATAATTTTATTTTTTTTGGTTATAAACGATAAAATTCCTTCTAATGTAATTTTGCAAATTTAAGTATCAAAGATTTTGAAATCATAAAGTTGTTGTGAATTCATGGACATTACAAAAACCAAGGATGATTTTGATTTGATGTGATTTGAAAATTGGTCTTATAGTAAATTCTTGGATTTGCAAAGTCCTTGTTTATTTTGAGGTTGATGATCAAACATGTTATGATTCATGTACAAAAATTCTTTGTCCTAAAATCTATGAAACTTTTTAAAAGAACTTTAGGACATTGTGATAAAGAACTTTGATACAAAGGAGTAATAAACCAAATGTATAAAAAAGAGTGGGTCAACATAACATATAATTGTGAGCACAAAAGATAGGAATTACAATCTTGAATTATTTAAAGTAGTGTTGTTATTTTAAAAATTTATGGTTTCTTTTGAAAAAAGAAAGAAAAAAGACTACATAGGCACATGATTTAATTGTAAATTAGAAAGTAAATTACAAATGTGGCCTTGTTTTGTGGTGATAGAAAAGTAGATCAAATCACACCACCACACAACTCAATTGTAAGAACAAAATTCAATGTTAAAGATAATCTCATGTGGCCGCTTAATTGAGATTTGGGAGCAATTTTGATAACACACATGTCAAAAAAGAAGTGCACATGCTTTTGTTTTTTGAGGATTTGAAAACTTGAGTTCATCGGGTGGCCATCTAATTTCAATGTGGAATTATAAACATAACTTCACATAATAATTAACATTTGACAAAATCATTAATGACACAATACAAAAACATTAGGTGACCACATGGTGCAACAGTTGGAACAAAGAAAAATAGATTTAAAATAAACGAAAAATAACCATTACAAAAATTATGGGTTTTGTAATCACTCTATAGAACGAAATGTCATTTGTAACTAGTTTCGGTCATTTTTGCAACTCTTTGTTATGTTTGGTCATATTTGCAATTACATTGTAATTATTATTTTCTTTGTCCTTTCAAGAAATTTTTTTTTAGTTTAGTTCACTTCCAAAAAAGGTTTTATATGTCCCATTAATTGCAAATGTGACAAAAATTAATTATAGCCCTACATGTATATTAGGGTCCATTAAAGGTATTTAAAAAAATATTGGGGGCATATTAAGATGTAAAAGTGTATAATGCAAATATATATATTGGGTGTATTAAGATTTTATGTAACTAAATCCTATAAAAATATATCAATCATGCATTATATATATGGAACATATTAAGGCCATATAAGTTCAAGTGTATCAAAGGGTTATTATACTTAATGAAATTATTATTTTTGTGTTATTATTATTATTATTATTATTAAACATTGATTGTTATAGTCCATAATACCTATAACAAATGAGATAATAAAAGTATAATAAGATTACTTTAAACCTAACTAACTAACTTAAGCTTATTTACTTACTTCCATAGGCCTACTTTCTATACTTATTTACATAAGTTTTAGGTATTAACAATTTATTGACCTTAAATTGTATGATCCAAAATTAATTAACATTCGACAAATGTTGTTTAGTTTAAACTGTCAAGATAGTAGTGATAGTAACGTTTGTGACTAAGACATAGATACAATTCAAGGCTAGCGATGTGGTTCAAATTTCTAAATGTTCAAATTACAATTTGGTTTTACATTTTCACTAGGTTTATTTAATTTTTTCTATTTTAATTCCATTTTAAAAATTGCATTTTTAAATTTTTTTAATGCATTCAATATTTGAAGCATCATCCACATTTTGAAATTATCTATGATGATAAGTCAAACTACTAGCCTACACTATGAATTATTACATTAAAAAAAATGTTAATTGAATAATGTGAAAAAAAATTGCATTATACCAAAAGGTTTCATAAATGGTGCATATAGAAATTCTAAAAATTACACATAATCTAGATAAAATTTTCAAAACATGTGAATCAAAATTAACGTAAGAATAAAACATTCACACATCCATGAAAAATTCCTTAGACTAAACAAAAAGTGGACACCCAATAAATAAAACATTTTTCCAAACTACAAATAAGTAGTTACCTTTTTCATATCATTATGATAATTCAATTCTATATTCCATCTGTTACAATACATAATAGACATCGTGTCAAAAAATTAAGTCTCAACAATTTGACATTTGACTCAATTGGTGTAACAAAACATGGTTTAACATACACAATTTTATCCATAATTCATTCCAAAAGAACACTTGTATTTAGTTTTTGCATTATCAAACAAAAAAATTCCAAGTACATTCCCTTATTGAAAAAGAATTGTTTCATCTTAAAATAAATGCATAATACAAACCATTAATTGCTTGTCACAAATCTTAATACAGAAAATTTATAGTCATATAGTCTCTCCACACTTGTTATTTGAACTTACGTTTTTTTTAGATTATTTGGTAGATCCACACTTGTTAGTATCCCACATTCTTAGTTGAATGAAACAAAAATCCAAAACATTCATGCAACTCAAGAAATTTACAATGTCATATTAAAGAAATTTAATATTTTGTCATGTTACGATGAACAAAAAAAACCATGATACTTCATGATCAAGTATTTTCTTTATCACAAAAAATTTCAACAACAAAATCAAGTGCTGAATTTATCATTGTCCACTGAATTCTCAAGATTCTCAACAAAATACTTAAAGAATGTTCGCAGAGGAACAAAAGCTCCAGTTTCATTCATCCAGAAAGGATGCTTGCAAACAATTATACAGTCCAAAGCTGTTCCCAAATCCAATTTTCAATGAACAACAATAATGGAACAATTGGTAATCCAAAGTTTGGCAATACCCAAGTTCAGTCATCAAAAAAGTTTATCAAGGAAGAATTCTCAGATGCTATGTAATGTTGTGCATTCTTTTTGTAAAATCTGATCTCATGGCTGACAGACATGAAATCGCCTTATTTCAAACTTGAAATGCAAATCTCCAGCGCAATCACTACCTACATTGACAATTGAAGCTGAAAGTGCCAGATAGATCTTTACAACCTTGATGAGATATTATGTATTATACCTCACACGCAACACTAGGGGTGGTGATGATAGCCGCAGAATATTGTGTATAGAATGGAGATGTGATCACTTTGTCCCATCCTTCAGAAGCTTGTCAATTTCCCCTTTCTCATTATACATGGCCACCAACTTCTTTGCATAAGATGGAATGTGCTGCTCTGCCCTGATTTTCCAATGAACAAAGTTTGACTCTCAAAGATCAGTATGGAAATGTAGCACCAGAAATGCAACAGCATCCAGAGGAATGTTGACAGATATTTCAAGCACTTTTATGTAATAGGAAATTTTACCTTGACTTGCCCCAAGCTCTGTATACATGAAGATAGTTGCGAATGCTATGATAGTCCAATGAATACCGCCCAAACTCCAAGCCCTTGGGTCCAACCTGAACAAATCAGTGCCCACTGTTGTCAGTTTCTAGTCCACTATGTGGTAGCACTGCAACCTGGAGACACTAACCATGGTGATTTACAAGTCTGTTGTTAGTGATTACAACATCAACCACAACATCCAAAGGGAGGGATTTCCAACTTTGATTTTGAAGGAAAAGATTGACACACCAAATTGAGAAGGAAAGCAATCAAGTTTCCCACAAATCTTGGTGCTGGCTGAGTTTTTCCTTGACCTGGGACACGGTCACATCATTGTGTTCATCATTTCTCTGCCAGAATAGGGGCTAAGTAGCCACTGACTTATAGATAAGCGAGTGACATGCCCTCTGTCAAAATAGAAGTAGAATATTCAGCTGCTGAATTATAAAGGAGTGGCTGTGACTGAGCCAGAATCTTGTTGCCAGAGTTGTGTACCTAGCTTTGCCTTGTCATCTGCTTTCACAGTTTCCATCACAAAGGGTTTTCTGTTGCCCTGTAGATTACAGCACCAGTAGAATCATGGTAAGAGGTCATGAAAATATCAATTTAATCCCAAGACTAGCTTGAAAGGAAGAAGTTACACACAGTGCTGATGGTAGGAGTTATCTCCAGAAGAGGTCGCACTAGATCCAGCATCTCCTTTCCTCGCTTGTTTCTGCAATGTTCACTCACACACAAAGTATATCCATCAGTCTGAGCAAAGAAACTTTCAAAAGGCTTGCCAGACAAGGACAAAACAGCCCGATCAGTTGGTTAAAAATGCAAATCCACCTCATCAGGAAACATTTAAAACAGCAGATGGGAGACTGGAGGGCTTTTGATTAGTCACCTAACAGTTATATATTGAGGATGTTTTGTCATGGGCACCCCTGCATACTTGGGCACTCCCATGTATCCAACTACCAAATCCTGTTTCCACAAACACACCTTGTCATTTGATATTGACTCTATCATGAACAAGCCCAAAAACTGCCTTGCACATAATGAGGGACAGCCAGCAATAGATAATGCAGATTGTTGACTTCATGCACATGAGACAAAGGGTAACAATGGCTTACTGCCAGGCCATTTGTATAGTCAAAGCAGCTGCAATCCCCCACCACAAGATAGAAAACATGTTATGCCAAAAATAAATCAAAGCCTCACTTTCATCGCATATGGTAACAGAGATGCCTATTTTCCAAATTTCTGGTAACCATGTGTGTCAAATATGATGAATTCTACCACAGAAACATCAGTGTGGCAAGTTACTGCATGAAATAATTCACGAAGAAAAGAGTGACCTGTAGCATGAGGGAGCAATCACATCAGTCAAATCATCAGCTGGTAAGCAGAAGTAGGGGACCTGGATATCAACAATGAGCATTGTCAGATGCTTGCAAGATCCTTGAAAGATGCAGTAGAAACATCCCTTAATTGAATTCAGTAAAGCACCTTACCTCCTCATTACGGCCGTCCAAATGCTTTAGGTGCACCTGCAAAGTGATGGTATATTACTCAGTGCATGTCCTTATATAGTATTAACCTGTGCTGCATTAAATTCCTCATGCTTAAGTTTCAGAAGCTTTCTTTCATTCCCTCTCCCACTCATCAAAGTTTGAAAGATGAAGAGACCAAGCAAAACCTTGTAGTCCTGCATAAACTCATAATGGAGTACTGTGTCAGGGTCATCACTGGCAGCCTTCAGAAATTTGTCAAGTCCCTGCCTAGGCCCATTGTCCACTGAGACCCCCATCAATACACATGACTTGTTGTTCATGCAATAAGAGGGTTTTTTTAAAAAAAATTATAAGATGGGAAATGAACTCTTTCAGAATATGAACCATCATCCTTTCACAGCACAAACCATTGACTCTGGTTGCTATTCATGTACTTCTTCCATTTGGACTACATCACAAACTGACCCACATTCTTTCTCAAATCAGACCGCAGAAATCAAGGTTTGCATTTTCCAATGAGTGAGCTTCATATACTTGCACTGACAAAGCTTGACTTCCCTGTCAGAAAGCGAAATCAAACATGTGGTCCAAAACATCATGCATTAAAGGTAGTGGAAAAGTTGGTTGCTGTAGCTGACGTGCTTACCACAATTGGTGCCAAGAACATACAGCTTTTCCAATCCCAAATACTTTTCCACTTTCCGTAATGCTAAACAGACAAGAAATTGAAGCATCAAATATCCAAGAGTCAGGAACATAAAACAGCATATATATGCAAAATCAAATCATTCCAAGATACACTTTCAAATATTCCATGAAGCAATTGAATCATTTAAAGACCCCAGCTTGTTCCAGAAACTGATTATTTTCTTTGAAATTTGAAAGCAGGTATAGCGGCTACTCAAAGGAATCAAGGGGTCCTACCTTGCACTTGACACCCTACACCACAAAAGAGTAGTCGTTTCACCCCTGCAGCCTGAAATAGACAATAGCATTTGCCACACACATATCAGTGGATTGGATATCAACCCAACACAAAGCAATCAATGCAAGTACAACAACAGCTTAAGTCTACCTAGCCTCTGACATCTCAGTCCAACAACCTCTCCAACAAACTACAGAAAAGACAATCAACCACCCTGAGGGTAGGTCAATGAGTACATTCTTGTTGGGTTCTAACCATGGCAATAGATGATGATAGACAAATGCAGAAACAGATGATCAACCTACTGAATCAGAATGGATTCAATTACCTCAACTAGTGCTAGTGTATTCAGGTTTGGTGAAAGAGTAGGCTTCACCCCTCGCGCAGCCAAAACTTCCTCAACTGTTCTGTACCCAAGATCAAGATGCAATCTGTCTCTAAGTGCTGAGGGTAGCCCAAGATGGAAATATTATAAACAGGATTCAATATCCAAATTTGTCCACAAGTAGCAAATACAGGGAGGAAAGCAATTTGTGCTTCAGAGAACAGGTGTCCTTGCTAAAATAAACATGCTTCAAAGTACTTGATGGCCGTTCAATCGAAATTCAATGGGAATGTTTCAACTCATTAGCAATTGTACTTGAGAGGGAAACCAAAACTTAATCAAATCAATCAGAAGGTTGAAAGGAAACTCAACCTGGCAAGAACTGGTCTAGGGCTGAACCTGTCATTTGGATCACTGCAAAGACCAGGGCCTCAAACATATTAGCAACAAATCACAAGTCTTCCTCTGCCTCTCATTTCCTATGTCCACTACATCTAGGAACCAACATAATTTTTTTTTTCCCTTCCAAAATGTGGTATAGCGAACAGGGCTCAACCTTTGTACACAAACCACTGCATCAACAATGTTTGCTCGCAGCATTTCCATAGAAATTGCTGTTACAATACCAGTCCATTGGCACCTGTCAGACATGCAACAAATTGAACAGATTTGCATCAATAAAGAGGAGATACATGTTCAAAGATGCTGGTGCAGATCGGGCAGCTCAGGACATTCAAAAAGAATCCTCTGAATGATCATGCTGGAACCAACCACGCACCTTGTATAGGCTCACTTTTGCGAGCATACAACATTTCATCATGTACTCCAAAGAAAAGATCGTCCATTGCATTTGGATCCCGACCACGTCCATGAACCTCAGGTTCCAGTGCCTTTTGACACCATGAATACATGCCAAAATGGTGGCAATGCATTCATTTCAGTCATTGGTTAGGCTTGACACAAGCTCTAAAATGACAGCGTCATTCAGTCTAAACAAGCAAGGGAGGAGAAGGCACCTCAACCCTGGACATGCCATCTCCTAAAAATGCACAGGCATCTCGCACATGTGCTATGTAATATGTGTCACACAATCCACATTGACTGCCATCCACACTGCCCCTTCAGTCTGCAGTTGCACCCGATGACAAGCAGATAACATTCACAGCATGTAGGAAGAAACAGTGGCACCATACAACAGCCTAACCCTGCAGTTCTGCTTCCAAGAGTCATAAAGCAGCACACAGCATCTAGAGCACATTTCAGAAACTAGGATTTTTTCAACTCAATTGCAAAGGGACTTTTAGGTGAAGAACATGCCTGCAGTGATCCTTGGCAGGATAAGTGGATCCAGGCTTGATAGGCTTTGACTTTTGTCTCCAATCTGTAGGTGGTTCTACCATAGCAGCTGCACTCCATAAACTCATGCATAAACCTCAAAAAGTCATCTCAATCCCTCAAGAACCTTTCCTCAAAAGGATGCAACCCCTAAGGTTTTCACCAATGCATTTTCCAAACCATTTGTCTTAACACCTGAAATTCTTGCAAATCTGCAGAAGAACAAAGACTTTGTCTACCACCTCAAGCCACCTGAATTACCACCTCCTTCCTATTGCTAAACTTATAAAAAGTAGGCACAGTTTGTAATGGCTCAACCAGGCAGCTAATTAACTCAAATTGCTCCCAAAAAATCGGCAAACCCTAGCTTTCCACACTTTGACATATCCAGTGATATCTCAGGGATCCCCTAAAAAAATCGAGTCACACATCTCGAATGCACATGAAATATTGGCAACAAAATTCCAGCGAATTCTCAAAGGAGACCAGAAACCCTAGCGCAATGGACAATCAACCGTTGATGCTAAGCCAAACAACAACAATAACGTCTATCAAATTGCACCTTACAGATACAAATCTCGCACAAAAGCTCATCGACTATATGAAAAAATCGAACCGATCTCTAAACTCAACGCCTTATTATTGTAAAGAAAAGAAATCACACACAAACCAGCGCAAATTCCCCTACTCCCGTAAAGAAGAAACCAAGAGATCCACTCACCTCCATAGTCGCTTTGCCTGGCAGCTTGTGCTGTGATAGAAACTCCTCGTTGCCTACAATTCAGCTTGCCATCACGGGAGCGAGGACGCGAAGCACCTCCTTCAAAACGGAAAAGCGCAGAAGCCAACTTGGGATGTCCAGAGATAGTCGTCAAGGGACCGAGCGCCATCGCCATCGCCATCGCCGCAAAGCTTTCCTTCCTTTCGTCTTCGGAGGACAAAACTCTCCAACACTCTTCCCCACTTATTCAATACTGTTACTGTTATTTTCAGATGTTGCCACGTGGACGGTCTGGATTTTAAGAATACTTAGTTACACAAGTTCGCAGTTATTTTTCTTACCCAACTCAAATTGAGGGATATTAGATTATTTTATTTTATTTTATTTTATTTGCACAAAACTATCCAAGTTCCAGTATTTTTTTCTTTCAAATTTTTAATCTTGCCCCATATGTGAGCGTATTAAACAATTTCCCCCCCAAAATATATATATGACAAAATATTCCTTTTTTATTTTTTGCATTAATGGGAAAATTCACACAAAAAATATGGCTATCTCCAACACTCTTCCCACTATTCAATATTAATTCTTTTTTAAAATTAATTTTTGATGCTTGCATGTAGATGGTCTAGATTTTAAAACATACTTACATAAGTTAAAACCTTTTTAATATCAATGATTATCTTGTCTTTGGCAAATTGTGGAATAGTGGGTTTTAATTTTAATTTCATTTTTAATTTTCTTTATAAAATTTTTTTGTCACATTATGAACATTAATGTGAGCATTATGAAGCTTCTTTTAAGGAGTTAACTTACATTTAGATCATCCACCATACATGTGACATGCCTAATTATCATCTAAAGATTTTTGAAAAGTTTACCACAACTTGTCACAAGGTTTTCAATAAACAAATGAACTAAGTTATAGACCATAAACCCATTTTTTTGGTTGCTTCAAATAAATCATTTTATTGATGAGGATTTCAAAACTAGCATAGAGAGGATCCTTTGTACATTTGGGGCCTTGTTTTGACCATTCCAAATACAATGTCAAAGACCATGGTAAGGATTATGCAAAGTTGTTTTTTTTAAATCTTTTGTTTCTAAACTAACTTTTTTTTCAACACCAAAAGTCATGAATGATGGAAATGACAAGTAGATTTTCAATACATGTGCACCAATTTGTATCTTGTTTATTTTCAATGGAATTTGAATTCAATTCAAGTTGCATGCAATGTTATTCAATATTTTCATTCAAATGGAACTTGATTTTCACAAAATCAACTCATCTTTACATCATTGTTGGTATGTAATGCGCATCAATATAAATAAATAGACATTAAAGCAATTCGATTTGTTGAGAAATACTACAATTCACACGCAAAAACAACATTAATAAAGATTGACAATAATTGGAATAATTTTTATTCAAATACATGATACAAGTTAGACCATTTTTTTGAATAGTAGCAAATATAAATCCAATTGAACTTGAAAAAACTCCTAAATCTATGCTTAGTATATTGCATGATGTCATGGGCAAACTTTTAAATCAATTTTCATAAGACTCAGTTGTTTCATTGGATTGGGTTTTGCTTGATTCTTTGTTGTGTGTGATTCCTTGCTTTGTGTTGTAAATTGTTGTTACAATTTTTTCACAACAATTACATGCCTTAGGGTAAAGGTAAACTTTAACTAGTAGATGGGTAAAACAATACAGGTGAAAAAAATAAAAATAAAATTCCACATTAAAATTCACCATCTTTTAAATTGGACAAATAAAAGGCCACCATAAATCCTTCAAAGATTATTCCTTTAGATCATCTTCATTAATTGATGTATAGTTTTATACATCATCTATTCAATTGTCAAGAGATAAAAACTTAATGTGAACAAAAGAAAAGGAATGCTTAGTAATTAGCATGATTTGTATTTTTTTTGTTTCAAACACCTTTGACATGTTTTAGAATGATAACTACTTCCTACACATATATAAAGCATCTAGAATGTTTCACATTGGTAAATATAAAGTTGAAACTCAAAGTCCTTTTACACAAATGACACTTAAACAAATCTTACACAAACGCTTATAATCCCAAGATATTTTAACCTAGAGAAATAACAACAATTACAATTCCACCTACTAATGTACTTTGATCGACATCTTGATTCTTTGATTTCAAATATGGCCAAAGATCAAAACTTTCAATGTTTACTAGGTCTTTCTAGTTGATACATTAAGTCCTTATTATGTAATGCAAAATGGTGCCTTTTATTTTTCATGTTTAACTTTATACAATGATTCAACACCTATTCCTTCTTTGATTCCTCATAATCAATTACAATCCATATATGTTTATTAATGTCAATATAAGGTTTTAAAAAACCATTGAAAGCAAAAGTGACTTTTATTCTTGTCCCATCATCTCCTTCAAATTGTTTTATAAGCTCTAATGAGCTCTTTCGTTTTTTTTCAACTCTAACTCCCCCAAAGGATACCAAGTAAAGGTTTTTTATGTTTTCAATTTTAGCACCAACAACAACTTTAAATTCCAACCCCTAAACTTTTTTCTTCTCAATGCAAATTCCCTCTAGAATTTATAAGAAGCCCATTCTCTATAATCTAAAAACCATTTCACATTGTCCTCATGTCTTGGCATCAACCTTTAGTTATATGGGAACACATTGTTCATTTTAACTTAATTGTTATTGGTGTAGCAAAATAAAAATAATTAACAATTACTAATATTCAATTGTAATTTTAGTCTACTAGTTTATCTCATATTTATGTTTATTTTCAAAACTCAACTTCACACAATCCACATTGTGACATTGCTTACTGCATCATTCAACCACTTTCTTATCCTTTCTTACATCACTCTTAGGATCATGCATCTTGCAAAACTTCTTCATCATTTTCATTAATGTGATTTTATCTTCCACCACCTACTTTTCTCCCAAAAAGAATAAACAAACCTTCATGATTTCAAATTGCACATAAAACAATAATGATACAACTTCTTTTCATTGTCTTCATAAATCCCCTTTGTAGTCATGACCAAGCTTGGAAATAACACTACCACATATTGTAATGTAATAAAAAGTTGACAAAAAATTATTATCCACATGAAATAAAATTAACAACATATCACAACTAGACAAAACATAGTTGTGTTAGTGTTTTCTACCCATCCAAGTAATAAACATAAAAATATCTTACAAGTAGGGTCCTATGCTAGGAGGGTAGAAAGCTCCAATGATGTATGATAGGATAGAGCCTTGGGGTGGTTTGGGGTTCACTTGGGTTTCACACAATGTTTTCCCAAATGGTTATTCACTAATAAATAATCATTTTATAAATATTAAGCATAATTTTATTGGTTCTATCCTTTAGGCAAAGATATAGAGTGATTTCATTTTCATTTGCTTCCAAATTTTTAAGAACATTCATTTTCTTTTTTCATGGTTTATGATACCATGATGTCTTTTTTTCTTTATGATGTTTTATTAAAACAATATTTGTCTAAGAACCACTCCTACATTTAAGGCTCCTTTTTTACCATTAACAATATCTTGTTTTATTTGTCTATCATAAGGTATTTTAACAACCCATTTATGGGTCCATTGGAGTCCAAACATGAAGAAATAATTAAAGCCTATGTACTCTCCAATTATCTCAATGTGGGGTGAAAAAAAATGCTAGAAATGGGGAGTTGAGGTCAAATTCATACACTAAAAAACCTCCTTCAACTAAGAGTTTTGTGAGGAGGGAGATATAACAAAATGTGAATTCAATTTTGTCTTCTTTTTAAGCCAAACACTTCTTATACTCATGAATGCATCAATAGTAATACAAATATTGTATGTGTTTTACATTTGATTAGCTTTTATTACATTTTTCCTTTTGGTTCTTACATCAAAATGACCATCTATAATTGTTAACAACAATATAATGCCACAAATTATTTTCAAGAAAAAATTCTTTGTGAAATTTAATGTTTTGCAGCTTAATTATGTTGATTTATTTTGAATAGATTATTTTGTATTCTTTGAGACATTAAATGACAATTATATAACTTTTATGTATAGATATTTCCTTAATGTCAAAGTCCCAATCTCATTTCTATGTAGGATGAATTTTTTTTTCTTATTAAGGATCATGTTTTTCCAACACCCATCTTTTTACATCTTTTAGGTAAGGTTTTTCATGTTTACTTTTCTCTCTTTCTCCATTTCTATTTTCTAACTTGGTAAATCTTCATGCTTGTGTCTTGGGTGCAAGTTGGGAAAATATGTTGGCCCAACTTCAAATCAGGGCTAGAGAAAACCAATTATGGTTATAAAAAATTCCAAGGGCATGAATTTTATGTTACTATCATAGACTATCAAGTTGAAGGTGTGGTTATTATTGTTTTCATATTTGAAATATGTCCTTTCTTCTATTATTGGGATTTTTCATGGTACTTACTATTTCATCTTTGCTAGGTTTTGTGTTATAATGTGTTTATTAGCTGGAATTTTTACTTGTAAAAAAATGAGATTTTGTTGGTGTTCATGGGTTTTCATATAACATTGTTATTTTTCATTTCAATGGTTGTGCCAAACTATCAAACTATCTGCACTTTTTGAAGATTTAATAAGTGTGGTAATGCTTGTATTCACTTAATCAACATATCCACATTTGTATACTTTCCTTTATAGTTGAGTGCGATGAAACCTAAATTCAATCATTTCATATTTGAAATTCTATTGGACTCACTTAAATTTCAAATATTATGTATAAAGTTGATAGTGTGGCAACATACTTTTAAACCCAGAAGGAATAATTAGGTTTATTTCTTTAATATCAATTGTGATTTGATGTGGGTTTAACTACCATATAAAGAGTAGAATGATTAGGCAATGGGTTAATTAAAAAAAATGTACATTTTCATTTTTCAAAAACATATAATTAACTCATATATTTTCCATATGACATCATATCTTCATATTTTCATACATCATCACATGCTTTTGCTTTTGTTTATGGTTATATCTTTTTGTGCGTTATATCATTTCAAGACTACTCATAATTCCTTGGCGTTTATATATGTGGTTCACCATCCATGCATATCCCATCTCCATGAGGTTGTGAATATTCAAATGCAATTTTGTTGAGTTGTAGCTTCTATCACCCATATTCTTTCTCTTAGATGACAACTCTTTTATTATTTGTTGTTGGATAAGGCCAACCATTTCATGAAAGTCCTTTAAACCCAACTTCTAGAAACAAGCCTCAATAAATGAAGTTAAATATAAGTTTTCTAAGCTTATTGCTAGCAAACCTCATAGACATCTAACATCAATAATTAGTGGAAACAATTGGAAGGCAAGCTCTTAAAAAAAACTCACACGATTCAATCATTTTGAAATACTTTTGAATTTCATATGTAAGAAATTATTTCATTTTTGTAAAGACCCCTTCAATTCTAAAATGGATGTTATCTTTTTGATGTCAATGGAAGAAAAACCTGAACTTGATCGATTAGATTTGTACATTCAAAAATTCATAATTAAACAACCATCGTTTTTAAAAACTATCTAAATAGTAAAAACACCCAATTGAAAAAATGTATCAAATTAAACTTTGAGTCCAAATGTGTTGGAAAAAAATTCAAAATGGGCATTTATTTGATATTGAGTTTTTAATTCCAATTGTTTGAGAATTTTCTGACAAAATATTTGTTTTTTGTTTTTGTGTTCAATTTTTAGTGATATTTTGCACAAACCCTTTAATTCCAAGTGGTGAGATTTTCTATTATGTTCTTGATGTTGTGTCATTGGCTAGTGTTTCAATGGATATTTAGAATTAAATGGCTAGTGGTTTAAAAAATGTGTAAGTAATAAAATGCTACTAAGCTTGATATGAAGGAAAAAAAAACATTCAAAAGCATAAATAATAGGTGTTTCCATGATAAAAAAATGTCAAAACTTAGTTTTAAAAAAAAAAATTCACAATAGTTAGAGACCATAATTCAAACAAATCCATCATATTCACATACATTGCAAACTATATGCAAATGCATATAAATATATGTTATATTTATGTATGAATCATTTGACAATGTTTAGACCCCCATCTCATTGGGGGACAAAAGCTCCTAGATTAATCCAAAGTGATATAGTGTGAATTCAAAGATTCTATGTTTTAAATATTCTTTCACAAATTCCCGTTGTCTTTAAAAAAATCTCCAAAACTTGTCACAATTCCCTACAACATGAAAGGCCCGGTACATAAGATTTTTAAATTTCATATTTTGAGTATCGCCAAATTTGGCTAAATCTGTATTTATGGATGATTGCCACTTGAGAAACATCACAAAATTGACCCCCCAAAGAAAAAAAAAAAAACCAAAAAAAAAAAAAAAAAAAA
>Ga0209208_10004478_pt1 | contig 19768 bp, 16 predicted proteins | sample S1TSphfallax_3_FD_187694 | JGI IMG/M metagenome (GOLD analysis project Ga0209208, IMG submission 187694) | Host-associated microbial communities from peat moss isolated from Minnesota, USA - S1T2_Fd - Sphagnum fallax MG (SPAdes) (version 2) | ecosystem: Host-associated > Plants > Peat moss >...
CAGCAACGACGACAACGAGGACGAACGATGTGTCCGGGAACGACGAAGTACATCAAGTGTAGGGTTAGCATCCAACAACAGCTACGACAATGAGGAGGACGACGAACCACGCATCAGGAACGACGATCGGATGTCGTCGGAGACGACGTCGGGAACCCTTTGCTCAGTCAGGTGGGCACTGTGAACGGCACGGGGAGCGTGATGAACAAGGAAGCAAACTCCCTCGTCAAAAGGACTTCGCACAAATCGTTTGGAAGCTTTTGTGTGATGAAATGTTTTGCTCGTGGTTTGTTGGCCAAGAGCAAGGCAAGTTTAGCTTCATTATAGAGTATAGTAGCTTAAGGGATTTTGGCCCCTAGGCTAATAGCTAGGTCTATTTTTATATGAGGATTGTTTGAAAGACGATATTTTGGCTTGTGTTGAAACTTGAGATTGGTTATAGAGTTATAATATCTTGAAGGAATTTGGTTTCTTTTTAGAGGATATTTCCCATTTTCAGTGTTGCTGGTTTGAAGCTTGCACTTGCCAGAAGGGGTGGGAGCCATTATGTGATGAGTTGCTCGTTTCTTCTTTCATCAGATGATTTTGAACATCAGAGTCAAAGACAATGGAATCAGGTTTGGGTTTTCTTCTCTCTCTCTCGCTCTCAATCTTTGGTTGATCTATTGTTGCTGGTGGATTTCCTTTTCCTTTTCTTGGATTCTTTTGAGCATCGAGGCTGACAACGGCACTAGAATATTGAGTTCTCTTTCTTTTGGAGATGCTAGAAATCAAATTATATAGATCATGATCTTGCACATCAATCTTGTTCATGTAGAGTGAAAAGGATGTGATGACAACTTTAAAATCCCAATTATTATTCATCATCTTGCAATGGTAATAAATTGAGAAACATTGTGAGATTTCTTGACTGATGCAATCAAATGACTTTGAAACACTTTTTGGAAACTAGAAGTACTTTGTTTATTATCTTTAATACTAATATATTGAAATAGCAATTTCATAAAGGATTGAAAACCATTGTAATTAAATGAGAACTAAAAATGAGGTAGGCCCAACCATCCTTAAAAATTGTTGTATCAAAAAAAATTGCACACTTCACCAAACTAGACAACATAACATGAAGGAGAAAACAATGCTTTAGAAGATAGCAATGCATGCCAAACTAGACAACACACCATGAAGAAAAAAAGCAATGAAAGCATATTTGTAAAAATGAGGCAATAGATTGGAACATCACCATGGGATCAATGCCACAATTTCATTATATGTAAGATCTTAAAATGGTGCAAACATTGAGGAGGTCCATTTTGGAAACCCTAATTTTGGAACTTAATTTTTAAACATGTTTTGAACAAGTCTAATTAGAAGAAAAACCAGAGTTTGTGAATGGTATGATTATTGTTTAGTCACAAATGATATTTTGTAATTATTTTCACGTTAGTTGCCTAAAATAAGTTGCAAGCATCAATTAGTCATAGACGATATGATGTTAATGAGGACATCATCAATTTTTTGGATGAAAATGTGATCAATGAATACAAAGGACCTTTCATCAAATCATATAAATACAATTTATGTGGCACAAATTTTTTATTATAGTTGTAATTATTTTGCTAATCTATCAAAATTTGTTACATGACAATCTATGAAATAAGTAGGTAGTCCTAAGTAGGTAAGTTAGGCCATGTGGCACTTATGATAAATTAAATCACATGGCACCTAGCTTAGGTCATGCCATGTTGGCACCTAAAATAAACTAGGCCACATGACAACTAGGTTAGGTCATGCCACATAACACTTAAAATAGACTAGGCCCCATAGCACTTAGGCTAGGTCATGCCACATAAAACCTAGGCTAAGCTATGCCATGTGACATTCAAAATAAATTATGTCACATAGCACATAGACTAAGCTTATGCCATGTGTACCTAAGGTAGGCTTAAGCTCCAATAGATTATGTGACACCTAGGTTAAATCCTATATCATTTTTTATTTAACCTTCATTATGAGAAATTGTGTATGTCAAAACCACACTACCATATAACTAAAGCTCAAACAATAATTCATATACCACTATTGTGTAACTATCCTTTTAGTATTACACATACTATGCAACTATCCCCTAGAAATATGGGGAAATAATAAATAAATTGTCATGTCAAAAAACTAGTTAGTTATATTATAGTTGTAAGTGAGTTGAAAATGAGTTTTTTAAACAATACTATGTATACATCATACATACATCCATAATCAACCATGTTTGATTTTTTGAAGAGTTTAACTATAGTTGCATGTGACAACTATTTTAAAATTATTGTGAATGTGCTTCTAACATAACAATTATGTTACAACTGGTGTATGATGTACATACATGTGATCATGCCACATGTTCGCATTTCCATCACCCCTTATGGGATAAGTTTATAATTAATTTTTGACTATGATTCCCATTGATAAATCTAGTCGGGCCACTAGTGTACCATTATTGAACTACTATTGTTCAATTATGTTGTGACTATTATGCAACAACTTATAACTTAATAGGGATAAAAATTCATATGTAATATTTTATAAACAATTATTGTTTTAGTTTTTTGACTATTAAATATGAACTACACTTGATACATATGAAGGGGTAGACATTTTTATGTTAGTTAGTATCTTATGCCTCCTAGTAATTAATAATTACTCACGGTAGACTTATTATTCTTTACCCAAGGGGTGAAGTTAATAGGATTAAATAAATGTTAATGAGTGGTTGGGGGTAATCTATTTAATCATTTAGGAGATTTCTAAGAAGAGATTAGGATAAAAGCCCTATTTTCATGGGGTCAATGTGAACCTTGTGTCTTTGTGGAGAAAGAGGATTAAAAAAGGTTTTGGAGAACTTCTAAAACATTTGATACCTTGGTAGTTGGTAGTTAGGAATGGAGGACTCTCTTTGAAAATGTGTATTATAACATTGGAAGGAAAGAGTAATGATGAAATGTATTTGTATGTATGTTGGTGTTGCAACCCCACTTTGGGCAAAGTGTGAGGATGAGACTCACACTCCCAAAAGTGGGAACTTGGAGTCCTTCGGGACTCCCGCAATTTCAAAGCTCAACAGCAAAGGGCAAAACACCTCGCCTTGAGGTGTTCTTTATACCGTTGAAAAGGTCTTGAAGTGTAGATGTCCAAAATGGCCTCACATGAGCCATTTGGACATTTGCAGCCCAAGTTATGGGCAAAAGAAGGGCCGGGAGTCAAACTAGCAGTTTGACTCCCGACTACTAAAAGTTGGGAATCGACCTCTTCCCAACGTCTACAAAAGGAGTGCGATGAGGCTTTGGAAAGCTCTCGAGGAGAGTTACAACTTTGGTTCAGACCTCACTCCAATCGAAGGTCGAAGCCAGGAGATATGAGTGTCCAAAGTCCCGGGAGTTCAACCCGGGACAATTTCGGGACTCCTCCTTTGGAGTCCCGGGAAAAAGTGCCATTCGGATGTAGCTCTCGCGGAGTAACGCAGAGAATAATATATGGGGGAAGGTGGTGGCTTCCCTCAAGTTCGGGCCGTGATGAATCAAGTGAGTCCAAGGTTGCCCGTGACTTGTCCCAACACCAAATGGATGCAGAATGAGTTCTAACCAACTTGGGGTTGGTTTTTGAATGCAGGTTCGTGTAACAACATAATTGTCCCTCTTCCTAGTCTAATCCCGAGACTTCTAGCACGCCCCTTTTACCCCCTTTAGTGTTGGAAGTCGGGAGTGGCCCTCAAGTTCCATCTTTCTACAATTCCCCATACTTAGACCCTCAAGTGGGTCTAATAAGGAACTTGGGAGCGCGTCAATTGGGATTTAATGGAAAATGGTTAAAGAGCTTCTACTTGTCATGTGTGCATTCACTCTATTAAGAGGTGTAGGGAATATAATAGTTTTAAAATATACAATGTATGTTACCCTTTCCATGGTAGTGTTACATTTCTTATAGAATAGAGAGCAAGAAGGCATACCATGTGGTAGCTTTTAGAATAATAAACTATTAGTTGCCATAAAAAAGTAACGACCAATATGTAGCAATAGGGAGAAGGGGCAACATTTGAAGGTAGTAGTCTATGGACTAGGGGGGATTGTTGTAGATGGTAGGCAACAACCACGAGTGGGTGCAGCTTGCTACACATGGTAAACAACATTAATGAGGCACTTTAGGATGTTATAGACGGTAACAAGGGGTTTACAAGCACTTTAAGGTGGGATAGTACCTAGGGGAGGCCTATGGACCCACTAGGTAACATCCAAGGGCTTTGAAGGTATTACAAAACTTTGGAGAGTAACCACTGTCCAATTATATTCATTTCCCATGTTGCCCTTTTATATTTTCGTCATTTGACACCTTTGGAATAGCCTATATGTCGCAACCCTACTTTGGCCAAGTGTGGGGGTGACGCCCAACACTTCCAAAGTTGGGGACTTGGAGTCCTCCGGGACTCCCGAATGTTTAGAGCTCGACAGCAAGGCCCAAAACACCTCGCATTGGGGTGTTCTTGGTGTCATTGGAAAGGTATTGAAGCGTAGATATCGAAAATGGAGTCGCTTTGGCCATATGGACATTTGTCGCCCAAGTTATGGGCAAAAGAAGGGCCAAGAGTCAAACTGGCAGTTTGACTCCCGACCACTACAAGTTGGGAATCGACCTCTTCCCAACCTCCGAATTGAGAGTGCGATACGTCGTTGAAAAGATGACGACGAGGGCTACAAGTTTGATTTAGACCTTGTCGCGATCAAACTTTGCAGTCGAGAGTTATGAGCTCCCAAAGTCCCGGGACTCCACCCGGGACAGTTTCGGGACAATTTCGGGACTCTAACTTGGGAGTCCCGGGAAAAAGAGCCATTTGGATGTAGTCCCCGAAACGTGGCGCAGAGAATACTATATGGGGGAAGGTGGTGGCTTCCCCCGAGTCCGGGCCGTGGTGTGTCTTGTGGTCCAAAGTGCCCGTGGTTTGTCCTAACACCCAAGGGTGTCCCGGAATGTGAACTAACCACGTGGGTGGTTTGTTTTGATGCATATTCATGCTTGATCAACTAATACTTCTTCCTAGTCTAATCCCTGGGCTCCCAACTCGACCCTCTACCCCTTTCTAAAGTTGGAAGCTGGGAGCGTGCCTCCAAGTCTCAACTTTCGCAACTTGACTTTGTGAAACCCTCAAGTTGGTTTCACCCCGTGACTTGGGAGCGCGTCACTATAGATAGGACAATAGGTCTTTTTTAAACAATAGACCCTACCTTCTTCTTTTTTGTTCTTTGTGTTACTTCGTATTAATTATTTAAATAGTTGTATAAAGTAAGCTAGTGAGGGTAGTTTCTTTCTTTTGAGTAATATAAGGGTTTAACTATTAATTTATACAATTAACTCATTAGCTAGTTGATTCAAGTAATCGATCCAAATAATTAATTATCATATATGTAAATCAATTTTTAAAATTTTGATAATTATTTCAGATAAAATCAGATAAATTATTTTGATAATTAATTATTTGAATTAATTCAAATATATAAGTATTAGATAATTTTATTTTAATTGTATAACTTACATAATGAAAAAAACCATGAAGTATATGAAAAAATATTTTTGTAATTACAACTCAATTTGTAACTAAAAAACAACTAAAGGATTTAACCCATATGTTTTGTCTTTAAATCCCATGTCACAAACTATATTCTCTTATGTCCTCACATTAAAATACATGTGTCATTTTGGGATGAACTAAAAAAAGTTTAACCCTAAAAGCAAAACATAAATAAAATAAAAATATTTAGATGATTATTTTTAATTCATTCAATATTGTATTTTTTTACCCACATAAATAGTAAGGTCCAAATTTTTTACCTATCTATGTAGGTAGGTAGGCAGGTAGATAAGTAGATATGTAGTGTAAGTACATAGGTTTTAGGACCTACCAATCTATCTACCTATAACTATTTATCTATTAAAATAAATGTTTTTAAATGTTTTTTTTGAAATTAAAAAAATCACGTGACAATTTTTATTTTGCCATGTGTCATGATTTTAGACCATTGTTAACAATTCATAACAAATGATGGAGATCAATATTTCCAAAAACAATTAAAATCCAAAAAAATTCATAGTGCCATGTGTCAAATTTTAATGGATTGATGAAAATTAATAACATTAACATGATCTTATGGTTGTAGTTGTAGTGGAATGACATAATAGTTGAAAATGAATTGTTTCAGCAAAGTTGCAACTAAATTATAATGAGTTAGATGGAGTTGCATTATATGTATGGTGAGTTACAACTCTTACAATTGATGCAACTTGTTCAATAGCACCCATAATGTAAAAATACGATGAGTTGCAAATGATCATTGCAACTCAAAAACTAAGTTGTAAGGTTAATTGTAAAACACCCATTTTTCTCATAGTGCTTTGGGGTTGAGTTTTTTTATTGTTCATCCCAAATGGCATTTCCATTTTACTGTTTTTTGTGGTTTTAGTGCACTTTCTTATAAAATTAAAAAAATGGAAATGGAAAAGAAGTCATATGGGATAAACATTTTAATCACAACCTAATTGCAATTTAGTTACAATTTCATCACAATTATTACATGTACTACCTACTAGGTTTATTATAGTTACCTAGCTAATTTATCTATTTAACTACTACTTACTTATCCTAGTTTTTAAAGTATTATTTACCAACTAATACTTCGCCTAACCTACTACCTTTTTATTGCCTATTATTATATTACCTAGACTTGCCTATTAATCTAACATACCACCTATTAATTGATCTTACCTAAATAATAATTAACATGGTCCACATGGGATTTAAACCTAGACCACCTAGGCCACTTATCACTTAAGCTAGCAATTTTGTTATAAATATTATTATTATCTTACTTGTTATAGCTTTTATTAGTAACCCATATTTAATAATAATAATAAATAATTTCAAGGCACAATAACTCTTGAATTATAATTATTGAATAATATCAATTTTTAAATTCAAGTATAAATTTTCAAATTCAAATATCAATTTATAGATTCTATATATGAAATATATATCCTAAATACAACTTTAATACATACAAAGGGATATATCTTTGTTATATTACACCATAATATACTTCTAGGGGTGCGATTAACTTGGTGACTATTGCGATTAAGGGGAAATATAAATTATTCATGCATGAATATAGACATAAAAATCATCTAGCTCATAGGATAAAGGCATAAATAGTCATACCAATCACATCAAAGTCGCAAGAATGACCAAAAGTTTTTAATTTTTATCATATAAGTAAAAATACTTTCAAAATTAGTAAAAAATGACTAATAATTGCATGTATAATGGTTATATTTTGGTTGCCATCTATTAATATATTTTGGTCAAATCGAGAAAATGTTTCAAAGATTACAATTGTTCATTTTGGACTCATCATGTGTGCTACATTCCATTTGTGTAACATGTTTATACTTATTTTTTTAATACATTATTGCAAGGACAAGGTGCAAATTTGTATGATAAGGAGGTGCATAGTTGCTCAAGTAAAGTATATCTTGATTCCCTAGTTGCATCATGAGGTTCATTATAAATCCTCTTTTGTTGATGCAATGACTTGTTACAAGAATGAATTTTTCACCATTTCTTGAAACTTTGGTTAATTGATCCTTGAAGAAATCACTTAAGGAAATGAAAAAAATACCAATTTATGTAGTAGGATTTATGTTTTGTAGCATTAAAAAATTTAACATCATTGGAACTTTGTTCAATTTTTTATGTTTGTTAGAAATATGAAATAATGTTCATGTGTGCAATAACTGAACCTAAACCATAAACCCATTCCACACTAGGGTTTCATTCTAGTTAAATTGATTTTTATCAAGATTTTTAGGTTTAAAAGTAGTTGAATATGGTGATGACTTTGGTTTCGTAAATTCATATTAAGCCAATACAACCATTTTGTGGGGTTTACACATTAAGCCCCCTTTTGAAACACATGGGAATAAATTCTTGTTTATCTTCAAAAACTTGCTGGTCATTTATTTTGTATAGTGGTAGTCAACTATCTATGAATTGTTTATTGCCAAGTAGTTTTTCCATTAAGTTAAAAGTATAAAAATTAGAGTTTTTACATTCAACGAAGGCCCACTTTAGATTAAGAGTTGGGGTTAATATGGGAAATTTGAACATTTTTTGGCTCATTGTTTGGCCCTGAGTTATTGATAACATGTTATTTAGTTTGGGGCCAATGAGTTCATGTGTAAAACCATTATGGCAAAAAACTAAGGACCAAAGTTTTAACTCGTCATATGTTTTCATTGTTTTTCTTTTTATTATTATTTTCATCTTTGTTTCCTTTCTAAAAGTTAAACCACCACAAATGAACATAGACACAAGTATTTCTTGTGTTTTTCATGAAGATTCAACATGCTATTACTATAGTTGTGGCATTGCAACAACTTGCACTTCATTAAATTTATAGTGTAATGATGATGGTTGTTGTCATTATGGAAGAGTTCAACAAGAAAAGAGGAAAATAAGGGAAATAGAAAAAGATGAATTGAAAAAGAAAAAGAAAATAATTGATTTAAGGATTACTTTGATATGGTGTTATGGATTTCATCAAAACAACATTTTTTTTACTACATCAGCTTTGGCCCAAATGGTTGCAAATTGGCCTCCCAACTTGATAGGTATCCTTTTCTTGCCTTGGGGCCTTGGCCAAGTGAAGGCCATAAAGTGTTAGAGTAAAAATATTGTTTTCTTTTTCAGGCTTGAATCATAATGTAAAGCCCTTGAGGCTGATTTCAATGATTGCATCAATAGGAATGTTCAATTTTGAGTTCAACCTTGGCTTTCACTCCTAATGTAAAGGGAGCTTAACATTACATAATTTCAAATTCTAAAGGGGTGCATATTTTCCTCAATACATTGTATTATGATGGGACAATTTCAATGTTTTTGGCAACAATTTTGGCAATGCATAAAATCCAACATTGGTTTATGTGCCAACTTTAATTTTTGAATTTGCAATTTAGATAATGAAAATTAGATGAACCCAATCTTATTGAATGTTTGTTTTGGTCAGATGTTCATTCAAATCTCATAATTACAAAATAATTTTAGTGATAAGTTTTGTGATCTTTTGTGTTTTTAAAAAATTACCCAAATTTTTTTTCTTGATTTGTATGTGTATTTGATGTACATAATTTAATCTTTTGTTTCATTACCACATTTTCTTACATCAAATTCCATAATTTGAAACAATGTTTATTTTATATTTACATATTGCTCAAAAAATGAATAAAATTTCACTTATTTGGTCTTCAAATTATTTAACAAAAGATTAAATAATAGTTTTCAAACCAAAATTGATTAGTATAGACTTGAAAATTTTGCATTAAACGTTTCTTATTGTTATAATGGTAAGGATCATCTTTTCGGTTCAGTAACATAGTTGTTGAAATGTGATATTACTTCCTTAAACATTAGGAAAGCATAATGCAACATTTGAAAAAACAATTGTTCTTAAATGCACAAAAAGCTTCATATGAAATTCAATAGAATGGTCACATTGCACAATTGACAAAATTTGATAAAATTGTTGTTTTTTTTATCATGTTATGACTATTATCACACAATGACAATGCATGATATTAAATGACTTTATCATAACATGAAATATGCACATATGATGAATCTTGAGTTCATTTAATTTGAATATTTGAAAAACATTGCATGTTGCAACAATTTATAGATTGTTTACAATGCAATCAAAAAATATTTCACATATGGATTGATGCTATTATGTATAGTTAACTATTGGGAGGTGCACAAGCATATTGGACAAACCATAATTTTATATACGTTCATTTAAATTATAGGATATCTCCCCTTATTTCATTTCTCTAACATTAATCTAATGTTTTAATGTTGATAAACCTTTGCATTTATAAGTGAAATATTTACATGCAAAAACCAAGACATGGCCCTAATGTACTTCAAATTTTATTTTCAATCGAAATGTAGACACAATTTTTTTTTCAAGTACTCTTGCTCCATCATCATGGAATCTATATTGGAGATCTATATAATGTATTCAAATCATCATCCTTATTGATAAAAGTGTGATGCTTGTTCAAATTTTGCACACCTTGTTAACTAGTGTAATCCCTTTGTTAGGTCAAACTAGGTATTACTTTCGAAGACAAACTTTACTTTAGAAAGGGCTATGAAATGAACTAGTGATAAAAAGAATGTAACTAATCTTGGAAGTTGGCACTTAAAAGGACATCTTGAATAGAACATCCTTAATAATTTTGAGGTTTGACATGATTTTTTTAAAGGGTTGAAACATAAGTGTTTAAGCCTTGGAAATCATGGGGACAAGTTCAAGGGATGACCAAAGGGTAGTGGGTGACAACAAGGATGATGGGTGATGCCATGCACATTGAATTAAAAAAAGAAGAAGCAATTGAGGGATATCAAGAAGATGTGAGGGCACAATGGGAGCATCAAACAACAAGGTGATGCCAAGTACATTGATTATTATTAAAAAGCAACTAAGAGACATCAAGAAGACGTTAAGGCACAATGGGGGTATCAAACAACACCAAGGTGACATCAAGGGTAGCATCAAGAAAACATTGAAAGATGTTGGACAATGCAAGGAGATGTTGACAACATCAGGCAACACTGAGGTCATGCCAAAGGTGTTCAACATTGTCAAGAATGCATTAGAGGACATCAAGAATTTTGTTTTTTTGGTATTTTATCTGAGAGACATTGGAAGACACCGAGGGATGCTAGGCAACACCAAGAAGATGCCAAAGACCCTCGAACAACATTGGGGTGATCTCAAGGGTGTCAAGCAACGTTGACAAAATATTGGGAGATGTGGAGAATTATTAATAATAATATTATTATTCTTGACAATGATGATGGGACATTAGGAAAACATTGATAGACATTGAGCAACACTAGTGAAACGTTGAGGGACATTGAGCAACATTGAAAAAACTCTGAAAAACATCAAACATAGCTGGAAAAACTTGGAAGAATGCCAATTAGCACTCAAAAACCTCCGAGAGACACCAAGAAAACTCTAATAGAAGAAGGGGGCATCAATGTGGAAGTAGTGTGGAAATACCAGTCAAAAACGTGAGTACAGGTGCTGATGCTGGTGAGTTCTTTTATAAAAAACATTACCTGCAAAAATTGGTAACTGGGAGCATTCATTAAACAAAAAGCACATTGATAATAATAGATAAAAGGCTCGTCCCAAAAAACTCAAAATCTGAATATTTGATACAATGTTTTTATGCACCAGAAAAAATAATTTCACAAAGACCCTGCCCCAACAGGTATGAAAAAAAGGAAGAACAGGCCAACACTGATAGGACCCCACCAGTTATGAATAAACAAGGAAGAATGGGTCATCACTGCTATAAACCCAATGACTACTGAAGAAATGTTTCATGTTAGTATCAAAGTCAAGCAATGAGGATGGAAGCCATAGTGAAAACTTCAAAAGGTGTCTCCTTTTGAAATCAAAGTAAATATGTCAGAAATGTCATAGTCTACAACATATGATCTGTGTTGACAAAACTATCATCTTTTCATGTCTTCAGGAACACCAACCACAAGAAAGCACTGAAGAGCACCTGACCTTTAAGGAGAGTTGTCTGGAGACTCTACAGTGACAGAACCGGAGGCAAACTGCCACAACATCTACATCCCAGATATAAAAGAATGAACCTACACTGACATGAAACTGGGATGACAACTAAAAGGCAGAACCCTGGCCCAGTCAGATAGCTAACATCCCACTCCATGCACATGTATAAAAACAACTTCAAACCCATACAATGTCACATTGAAAAGTCGCACTGTAGGACTCAGTTTTTGGTGATGTTGCTGCTACGAGGAAGATGGAAGAAGGCAATTACCCAACATGTCTATTTCCGTCTAGCCCCTCGGGGCTTTGGTTTCGCAGCAGCTGTCGCCTGCACCATACATAACCCCTTAGTATCAACACCATGGTCAGAAAAAAACAAACCACTTGATGCCCCAGTTACAAATCTCATTAGATCATATCTGGGGAACCTAGTGGCCACGGCAATGCAAGCAGCTTAGAAGTACTTCCAAATCAAAGAAATAACAACCATCTCAAGAAGATGAATGAGGCCATGTCTTGCAATGGGATTGGATTTGTTTCTTCAAAGGGCTGCTGATGCCTTGTTCGCGGTGGACACATTATTACAACCATAAATCAATGTTTCGCCCATCTCTTCCATTTCTTACTTACAAAGCTACTATAGTTGGAATGACAAATTGAACCCATGCGCCCCGGACAATTTCAGCTTGATCCACTACTATGGGTGATGACAGTCAGACATGTGATTGCAAGCTAACCAGTGACTACCCATCGGATTATCAGCTGACTCTAGCTCTAACCATTCCAATGACCTGATACATAAATAAGGATAGACTATTTCATCATCTGCAGTGCAAAAGTAGTAACAAAAAGAAGAGATCTGAGCTGTCACTATATCTTTTGCTGTATGGATGTGATGAGAAGAGAGCTTACTCCTGTTGAGCCCATGCCAGTCAAAGGAGCTGTATTAGCTGCACCTGCCATTCCCATACCCACACACATGATCAGTGAGTTTGTTGACAATGACAAGCCCCCAACAGCTTGCACTAGATGCTACAAATAATCGCGCCCCATCAGTCTCTCAAAGGCAATGCCAATTACCTGCCTAACTCATCAACAATATGCCATCGCACTTGTACTTAGCTTGCAAAACAACCAGGAACGCTTGATCAAAGAGATATGAAGGAGAAGGATGATCCAACACGAGACATAGCACTTTCACCTGCTGAAGGAAGAGGCTATGGTAAACTGCTGCACAATGAATGAACAAAGGCATTTCATGCCAGTGCTTTACTCACCAAATGTTGGTGCAGGGGTGCCAAAAAGTGAGGTTGTAGCAGCAGGAGTGCCAAAAAGTGAGTTTGTAGCAGCAGGAGTACCAAAAAGTGAGGATGTAGCAGCAGGAGTGCCAAAAAGTGAAGATGTAGATGCTGGAGCACCAAAAAGTGAGGGTGTCTGTGTTGCAGGAGCCCCTGAAGAGGCACCAAATAACCCAGTAGAGGGGGTTGTTGATGTGCCAAATAATCCTGGTGTTGTAGGGGGCGTTGAACCTGGTTCACAACAAAATATCAGGGATATTCTTGTGGGCAACCTCATCCTACATGACAGTTCCAAAATTATATTGAAATCCTAGTCAAAGATTGGCATCACATACACATGGATGAAGCTATATAATTGCACCTTGTAATGCAGGAGCAAAGGACGATCCAAAAAGTGGCTGTGATGAGGCACCAGCAGCAGGGGTGGTGTTGGATGCAGTGGTATTGAAAATTGAAGGAGCTGGAGTAGTAGGAGTGGAAAACAAAGTTGGAGTGGTGGCAGTCAATGCTGGCTGCTGAAAAGAAGTTCCAAAGGCAGAAGAAGTGGTGGCTGCTGGGGTGGAGGCAGGTTGAGGAGGGGGCAGGTGAAGTGTGGGGTGAAGGACTCGCTTGGCTGCAGCATCCCGCTGGGCCACTGCTCGTCGCTCAGCCTCAATGAAAGGATTGCTGTCATCCCCATGTCGCCGCTTCTCCACCAAATATGCAGATGTCATTGCACCAGTCTGTTGGTGGAGTGACTCCACCTATTTCAACCCAGGCACTTTTCAGGTGTGAGGACAGACATCAAAATAGCACCAAATCAGTTGAACAGGGGATTCTAAAGCATATAAACTTTACCACTGGAACACCTGTGACAGTGGTGATCAAAACTCCACAAATTTTTTACTAGCATGGATCTACATCAGTAGCAATGACTGTAATGCAGATAATAGGTTTTCTTTGAGTGCAGGAGACCTGCCCATCAAGCTCACACAAAAATTATATCTTCATAAGTTCACGAAAAGAAGTGCAATGTTTACCTCTGCAGCAACATGGATGAAAAAGTCATGCACATTGGTCATGACAGTTGGCAAAGATTGTAGTAGTGAGAGTTGGGAGCCAAAGTTTGGCTCCTTATCTGAGCTGGCAAGAAGAAGGCGCTCAAGCTCCTCAACCCGCTGTCGATACTCTGACAGTTGGTGCTCAAATCTTGCCACGGTTTGTTGTAAGAACATGGAAGGTTTTGCAGGGGGGCCACTGTAGAAGTCATATAGCTGTGCTTGAGCAGCTGCAAACCGGGGTCTTAAAAGAAGGAAGGAGCGCACTGCCACCTCTGCATGCCGCAAAAGCTGGAGACTGGCCTCCCCTTGACCTTCTCTGACTCCAGCTGCCTCCCTCTCCACTGCATCCCCAACTGCACCTAGTTCCTGAACCCAACATAAGAGAGGGAGATATCTATGAGAGTGCAGAACAATCTCCAGAACAACACTTTTGAAGGTTTCATGAGAATGAGTGCAGTCACAACCTTAGAAGAATTGCTCACAAAGCGTCAGCCCATCACCTTCCTCACAAATAGCAGTGATAAACTGCCATGACTCACATACATCAAAGAGGGGGAGGATCATGCATCACAAGCAGAGAAGGCAGAAAGGAATGTCCATAGAAATAAACTACTAAGATGCCAATTGCAATCTTCAAACAAATGGATCTGCTTGATATGGGGAATTTTACCTGCATTATTCGAGCAGCATCAAATTCAAAACTCTTGTGGAGAGCATTTGAATCAGAGACACACTCCCTTTGCTCCAGTCGCCGACTCTCCTCTCTGTATTCCCGCACCCTTTCCCTGCACCACAAACAAAGTATCCATTTTACATACTATTGCCAATTTGTGCCATCCACCTAGGCCATTTCTCCTTGCTCAAGATGCAATCCTTTGAGAGCTGCATGAGGAATAGCAGCAGGAAATAGCTTCAACAATAGAAACTGGATCAATTGGGCACTTGGAATACAAATAGAAGAAGAATTAACAGATGACCCAATTGCACTGAACTTGGTCTTTCCAATCAAATGCACAGAAAACTTCACCAGTGCTACAACAAACTTTGAGGAACAATAATACATGGCCTTATTACCTCTCTCAGTGTTTGGAGAAAACCTTAACCACCACCACCCTTACTATTCTGAGCTAAATCATGATCAGCAAGAACCTTGCATGCAACAGCCATAGAGCACATTGTGAAAACAAGCACCATGATTACTTAATGTAGTGCAAGCAACGAGATATGAAATCGACAGACATTTAGACACTGGGAAAAACAATGCATATAATTACTCAATACAATGCAACAAAGATTTGGCATCACCACACATTTGTGCACTGAAAAAACAATGCATCATATGATTACTCAATACAATACAACAAGATATGACATCACCACACATTTGGTCTCTGGAAAAACAGTACACATGATTGCTTCAATGTATTGCAACAAGATATGACATCACCACACCTTTGGACACTGGAAAAACAGCACACATGATTGCTTCAATGTAATGCAACAAGATATGACATCAACACACAATTGTACACTGGAAAAACAGCATCTATGATACTCAATGTAATGCAACAAGATACAACATCTCCACACATTTTGATTTTGAAAAAACAGCACACATGTTTGCTTCATGCAATGCAATAAAGATATAACATCAATACACATTTGAATACTGATCAAAACACATGTTGCCACATGTGGTTGCCTGTGTACACATCCGTGATAAGACATCATCACACATTTGAATACTGAAGAAAGCAACACACACTGCCACATGTGGTCACCTACATACACATCCGTGATATGACATTGACACACATTCAACTACTAGGGAAAACAACACACATTGCCACCTATGTACACATTTGTCATGCAAACGTTCTGATTTCATTTCAGGGTGTTGTTCACAGAGAGTTTTGGAGGCCTTACAACATGAGAATCTGTAGGAATAGTTACCCTATGAGCTGATCTTTCCTTTGCAACTCTTTGAAAGGATGCAGAAAAGAGCTCAGATAGTGAGAGTTTTAACAGAAGAAAACTAAGGCAAAAAAACTCTAAATCCGAAACCCTAATCCACACAGCAGCTATCAGCCATGTTCGAGGATGATGTGAGATTGCAATGCAGAGTCGCCGAGCAAAAAGAGGAATGCCGAGAGAGAATCCCACAGCCATGAGCATGGAGCTTGTGGACTCCATTGATTGACATGTTCAACAATGTGTGCGCAGAACTAGTGCAAAGAAACGAGAACCAGGGGTAAGGCTGAGATGATACTCACTCGATATAGAGAAGAAGCTGCTGCGAGTCGGGATGAAGGTCTGCCCATTTGGCTTGGTACGAGACTGGCATTCGCTCTTTGGTCATAAGATGGATATGCCCTGCTCCTCCCTGTGCTTGCTGCAGCGCTGATACACTCTGCTGCTGCTGCAGCGGTTGCTGTTGTTGCTGTTGTTGCTGCGGATTAGAAAACCGAAAGAGAGAAGACGACATGGTTGCTGATCCGGATGCCGCTCTCTCTCTGTCTGTACCACCCCGACGACCCACGCCAAAACACTTCCGTCTTCTCCCTCCCACGCAACAATCCAAAACCCTCAAGAATCTCTTCTCGCATGTCTCAACAAAAAAACATTCTCTAATTTACTGGATTAGAGGCGGCAGGTTTGTTTGCTCTTTCCGGAATCCTTGGCAACATCTTCGGAACCAGCGGCCGTTTTTTCAAACATAATTGGAGAACGCGGGAGAGTGTCGTGGTCTACGGTGTCTGTCTCGAGCTTCTCAGCGAAACCCTAAACCTCGGCGTTGGAAACCCTAATGGGAATTCCTTCCCTCTTCCCTCTTGGTTGTGCACAATTTCTCGCTCGCAGATTGGGCTTTGTTAGAGGAATTGCAGAGCCCTATTTGCTTGCTTGCTGCTTTTCCAGACTAAGAACTGCTTAGGTCTTGCTTGTTTGGTGTTTTTTGGGAGAGTTCTAGGATGGTGGGTGTAGAGGACAGGAACGAAGACGTTGCAGAGGAGGAAGCTCCTGGACCAAGCAGTGTTCCGGATGCAGCAGCTCCAGCTCCAGTTCCAGCTCCATCTGCGGAGGATGGTGGAGTCATCTTTGTGCTGGAGAAAGCCTCTCTGGAAGCTGCCAAAGTGGGGAAGGTAAAGAAAACAAAAGAAATCCCGTCTTCTTTTATCTTTGGGGAGGAGGGTGGGGAGTGTTTCTTTCGAGGGTTGTTGCAACTCGCAAGGGCTATGGAAATTCTCAACTCCTAAAACTGTGGGACATGGCATACTGCAGAATTATCAGCTGCTCAACTGTGATGACCATGCAACATTTCTGAAGAGGCACAAACGTGATCCAGCATTGTATCGCCCCGACATCTTACACCAGGTTTGCTTGCACTTAGAGATAAATGGTTCAAATCCCAAACTCTCATGACTTTCTGCAAGAGTCTCTGCAGGATGATCGTCAGCAATCGCTCACCATAAGGGTTTCAAATTCAAAACATGCCTTCTGCATCATCTACCTAGCATCTAACACTAGAAGTACTGCCACTGGCCAGTTGACCTGTTTGTTGCAGACATCTGCAACAGGAGCTTCCTGACTACAATCCTTGCAACTATGTCTCTTTTGTTAGTTATTTTCATGACTTTCCTGCTGCACTTATTGCCATTACAGTGCATGTGGAAATCACACAAGTATGTTAAGTTTTGGTTGCAAAATGTCAAGCAGAGGAAAACATGGAAACATGGAATTTCTGTTGCAGAATGCTTTTTTGCTATTGCTGAACCCTGGAAAATGTTCCCACAATGTTGTAACTTTACATTTGGAATATGTGGTTCTTTGCCTTGTGCATGTGTTTCTCAGTGATTGTAGAGTTTTGTTGATCAATCTGTTGTTGACAGGCACTCTTGGCGATTCTAGATAGCACATTGAACAAAGCAGGGCGACTGAAGGGGCTGTATGTACACACGGAGAAGAATGTGCTGATTCAGATCAATCCCCATATCCGCATCCCACGAACATTCAAGCGCTTCAGTGGTCTTATGTGTCAGTGAGAATGATTTTACTCTTTTGAGCTTCAATCTTCTTTGATGTAGTTGTTACTTTCTCTGACAGTTGTTTTGTGTAAATCAACTTTGTTCTTGGTTATTATTGATTGTGGTTTTTTGAGATGGTGTGCAGTGCAGTTGCTTCAGAAGTTAAGCATTCGAGCAAGCAATGGACCTGACAAGCTCATGCGGATTGTGAAGCAGCCTGTGACTCGTCATCTCCCTCTTGGTGCCCGACGTATTGGTAAGTATGCTCAAGTTCATGCCCTTGTTACTATAGTGTACTTCACCTCAAAATGAGATGCTAGTAATCAATGGGTTTCGGGTTTAGGGGCTGTAGCCCTTCTATTTTAGTCGGGTTGCAGGATGGCTGGTGTTTGGAACTGGGTTTAAGGTTTAGGGTCAGTAGCCCTTCTATTTGAACTGGGCTGCAGGATGGCTGGCATTTGAAACTGGGTTAAGGGTTTAGGGTCAGTAGCCCTTCTATTTTGAATTGGTTTGCAGGTGTTTGGCACTGTTTTGTGAATGCTTTCTGTTGATTTCTATTTTGCAGGAATGTCATATAGTGCTCCCAAAGTTGTGCAGCTGTCAGAATATGTGGCTGCTGCTGGATTATCAAGCACATTTGTTTTTGTGGTATGTAATAGAAACAATTTGATCATGAAACAAGGCTTGTGGAATATAGCAATTCAACGGGTTAGTGAATAAAGGAATGGTTCTGTAACCCCTTGGTTTGCTCTTGATGAAAACTGGTTCCAAAGAGCTTTTTTCTGTGCATGGTTCACATGCACAAAACTGTGTGTATAACACAGTTTAACTTGTGTTTGGCAGATTTGTCAGCTCAAGTTCATGTTTCAAATTATTTCTTGTCCAATCTGACATAGTAATGTGCAACTTTTTTTTTTGTTTCTAGACATTTAGCCATTGTTGATTGAGTAGTGATGTAGTGTCAATGAGAGTGAATAGTACAAGTAAAAGGCTCCAGTAGTAGAAAGTAGGTTTTGACAGGGACAGTATCCTTGATGCAAGTGCAGGTGGGTGCAATGGCACATGGCAAAATTGATGCTGACTACATTGATGATCTTGTTGCTGGTATTTTTTGTTTACCCCTTTCTGCCTCAATTGTCCTTTTTTAAGACATGTTATAGTCAAAATTTGCATCCACAGAGTGAGTCAATAAGAACCATCACAGTATTCAGAGGTGAAAAACATAAGGTTCAATCTTTTGCATTGTAGTAATATGGTTCAAGTCAGTGGGTAGTTATGGCAGCTTGTCACTGCTGTTCATGGTGAAGGTAAATGGGCTGACAGTTTCTGAACTACTCTCATAAGCTCATGACTACACTCATTTTAAAGCTGTTGTGTAGATTTCTCCGTTATCTCATAGATATGTACTCTCTAGTTCAAGGCTGAAAATTGTTTGAAAACTTGTGGATGGTGATTGGCAGTGTCAGAATACCCACTGAGTGCAATGTGGTGCATTGCACGAATCTGCAGCTCATTTGAACAGCAGTGGCACATTCTGTGAACTGCTTTTCTTCTGGAGCAGCAATGGCACAGTGTGTGAACTTCGCTTTTTTCTGGAGCGGCAATCACGAAGTGTTTCTCATTTCTACCATTTGTAGCTCTCACCTGATGCAGCTGTTTGGATACAGAACCAATTAGCAGTTATGGTTTCTTGAGATTGTCATGTACTCTGATTTTCATTAACT
>Ga0209208_10004479_pt1 | contig 19768 bp, 7 predicted proteins | sample S1TSphfallax_3_FD_187694 | JGI IMG/M metagenome (GOLD analysis project Ga0209208, IMG submission 187694) | Host-associated microbial communities from peat moss isolated from Minnesota, USA - S1T2_Fd - Sphagnum fallax MG (SPAdes) (version 2) | ecosystem: Host-associated > Plants > Peat moss >...
CCCCCTTTCCCCTTTTAGAAGGTGTGGATTAATAATTCTACCTACCAACCTAAATCCTATCTAACCGGTGGGCATCACCTCCCAAAGGAGATAGTAATAAGAATTATTATCGATAAAATCTTTTACTGGGTTGCCCCTCTAATTTCAATAACATGTAGGCTAAGGTAAAAATTAACTTTAGGTTAATACCCACAATTGATATACACATGTTGAACATTCATATGTTTTAATTTTTATTATGACATTATTATCAAAACATATTTTGCAAGTCCACATTTTTCACTTTTTTTAAATGACAAACATTATCATTTCAAAAGTTCATTATGAGTCCATTCTTTTCTTAAAACTCACCCATAATTTTTAATATGATTTTGACTAAAGTGTATTGTAATGTGGATAATTAAATACTTAAAAATGTAAATGTTCAATATGGTTTTACATTTCAAGTTCATTTGTAATCTAGAAAAATTACAACTATGACAATCCAGATTGTCCACCTAACTATTCTTTCACCCTAACTAACAATCTTTAAAAAGAAAAATTCAAATAATCATGATTTTATCAATAAAAACTTTGCATTGTGTTATGACTTTCACAAACAACCAAGCACAAGCAGGATTCACTTAAGCAATACCACAACACAAAGACTTTCAAAGAAAAGCAATATTTAAATAATCAATATTTGAAAACAAAGTTTTTTACAAACAACCATAAGCAAGCAAAACACAAATAGACAATCATTTAATTAGAAGACTTTGACAATCTAAAAATTTAAAACATGTTTGAAAATAACAACAGTTTATATTAGTCCAACGAGTCACAAGCACATTGAGTTATATTAGGCATATTGTACAAAACAAAAATAACACCACAATTTGTAACAACCTCGTACAATTGGAGAACATCAAAATAAAAAATATAGACATACTTAAGACATCACAAATGTGCACGTGTGACATCCTAAGACAAAGCTCTTTGTGAATGTAAAATGTGCACACAATCATAACACCATGAAGAACATTGCAATTTTTCTTGGTTTTAACCTAAATTCCTCATTCAATGAATTTGAATAATTTTGGCCATATTGCCAATTATTAATGTCATTTGTTCAACATAAATTAGTAAGCTCTCAGTACACCTTGGCATAGATGACATTATTGCAAATCACATGTTCAATCCAATGTTATTTTACACACACAAGCATTGAATATTTGAATGAAGAGGGAAAAAAATGTAAAGAAATGCCATGTTAGGCATTGAAAAATATTTGTAACAACTTTAAATTTCGAAAGATGGATTGAGCAAATGAGAGTGAAAATAAAGGTGTATACAACCAAAATTAAGATGGAAGTGTGCCCAACTGTCAAAAATCAAGAAGACAAAAACACAATATACAAATTAGTTTTAACCGCATTTATGGCCATCCATAATGATAGCAATTCAAAACTAGGACGCAAATTTTGATGTTGTTCATTATTTGTGAATTGATTACCAAAGCCCAAAAGTTGCAAGTCCATATGAGAAATTAACTAAAATAGCTTGTGGACTTCATTTACATCAAAAGGATAACTCCTACCAAACTACATTCAAGCAACCCAACAATGTTCACCAATAAGACATTTGAAGCATCATTTACCAATCCTAGAAGAGTAACCTACACTTTGAAATGAACTTGTCATAATGTTGTAGAAAATGAGAAGTGTTGGACAAACCCTATATACCAATTAGGTGTTGGATTTTATCAATACACCTTCAAATTAACGCAACCAATTTTAATCATAATGATAGAATCCATTGCTTCTAAGATTTTCGATAATGGTCATCGAGGTTTTATTATCACAAAAAGATGGACTAGTTAGTTCTTAAAAGACTACATTTGGTCTTTTCATGTGGCAATCACAACAACTAGCAAAATGCTAGTAGATTGGCATGAACAAGGTTGCAACATGGTGTATGTGTTAACTTACCTAGTGAATTCCATTCCATTCTTCTAAACATTGTGGTCAACAATGACTAAAATGGGGTGCATCTTGTTCAAATAATGAAAAAAAAAACTTGCAAAAATAAAGGTACAAGACACATTTAGGTGTCAAGGGTGGAGGACAAGAGTCAAATTACTATGGTAATATCTTTAGTTGCAAATGGGTACCTCTTTTCTAATCATGTTATATTCATAGCTGCAACCCCTATGTACCACAATGGAACATGTTATAGAAATTGCACCAAACCCCCACCGAATATCAAAGTTGATAATTGTGGTTATAAATAAATCAAATACCTAGTTTTGATATATAACCACAATTATCCAAAAATAAAATGTTTGATTATTATATATAACCATGGTCATTGTTTTTTTCATAGAAAATCAAATGATTGTTTTTGAAAAATCATTTTTTTGTCAATTCTTTCATTAAACCCAATGATTATTTGAATCTTTTGAAATATTCAAAATTAACAATTATTTGAATTTTATTTTTTCAAATACCTGAATTCAACCATTTTTTGATTTTGAAATTTTTTGAATACCTGAAACCAATAGTTATTTGATCCTAAACTTTTCAAATACCTAGAACCAACAAATATTTTTTAAATCAAATATTCGCCCCACATTAATGTTTATTGCCTTCAAATGAGGGAAAAAGGAAGTGCATAAACTTAGTTTGGGATTTTACATTTAATGAAAATCATTGGTCAATGTTTTAAAGAATGAAGGATTTTGTCCACAAGATATTGTTACCCTACTTGTACAATCAAATCTAGCAATTTAATTGAAAGAAAATTAAAGCTTATATGCATGATTGATTGTTGGAGAGTTCACGAAAGTAAAACATTTTTTGATTGGGTAAAAAAAAAGCATCCAAATGTTGTGTTTGCTCTTGTTAATTGTACTATAATGAATTGGTTCTTGTAAGTGTTATCATACAATGACCTTTGAAACATGCTTTCAAGGTCAATTTCAACATGTGAACTACAAATGTCATAAAACAACAAATTTGTGATTGAAAATATACACACATTCATTTTCAAAATGAACAACATTAAACTTCAAATTTGTGGGTGGTTCCATTCAACTTGGACACAAGTGCAAGGCATCACTAGAAGAAAAACATGTCATTTGCAACTATAATAAGCACAAACAACTGTTGTTTGCAACTATTACAATCACAAACAACTAATTGCAAATGGCAATTTTTCTTCTAGTGCATTGAAGAGATGAAAAAGAAAGGTTGGGTTGGGAAAAAATTAAAATAGCAAAAACATTCACATCAAATTTTTAGGTAACAACTATGTTAATGCATTTGACCTTCTTTTTACAACCAATCTAATCAATGATCAATGAACCTTTAACATTGTTACCTATTGCCATGAGATTTTGAGTTGATGTATGTGGGGAGTCACCTTACATGTATATTAAATTGGTCAACATTGTCACCAAGAGGTTGTTAAGGTTACTTGGTACTACACCATCCTTTTATAATTTATTAATTAGGGTTGTCTTCAAGAACTTGATAGGAAAGCTTCTCTACACTTGTTGCACTTGAATACCTTTAGCAAGCTATTAAGTACAAATTTGAGTTATTGAATGAACTTTTAGAAAGTTGTTAAACTTGTAATCTTTGCAACAATATTTGTTGGGTGAGGAACCTTAATAGTATACGAGGTAAACTTGGGACCAAACAATTTTAAAGAAAAGTTGAACAGCGCCTAGAATCCTTTGATAACTATTTAATGATACACTTTCTAAGTAACAATCATGTTATGAATGAACTACCCCATATAATAAATTAGGAAACATATAAAGAAAAGATAGCCTCAAATTGTCATTGCATTGAAAGTTGAGACATCATAATTTCCTAGCTACAAGATCAATCATGCACATTTCAATTATTAATAGGTTCAAGTATGAAACATCATTTTTCCTATGACCAAATGCATGAACTAAAAATTTCCAATCATGGAATTCTAATTAACACCATTAACACCTTCATAATTTAGAATATTACGCCCGTAATAACACCTAGGACAAATGATGATTCTTGATATGCATGGAGAACCTTTGCAATTCTCTTTGTAACATAGAGTTTTGCACACTCCAAGGTAGGGCCTAAAGCTTGGCGGATTGTGGTCATGATGATTTGTATGAAACAAAGTCTTGAAATTCAAAAAATTAGCTTTATATAGTTCATCAAGATAATTCATTTAAATGAGATCATCATTGGATTCCCTTGTTGTAATTACAAGCTATGGCATGCCTAAATACTTGTCATAGGATCTTTTAAAAACATTTTTCATGACTAAAATGGGCCCCAACGTTGTTTATTTCTTGAGATTGGAAAATGATACTCACTTCTATAAATTGATATTGTTATACAACTAAACCCAAGTTGAATCACAATCAAATTGTTAATATTGATCACATGATGGACTTTCAAAATTTTGTACAATTTTGTCACAATACATATTTTAATTACATGAAAATCAACTTTGTATTTTTCATTGTTGTCAATTAGTTTTCCAATTTAAAGACTCATCTAAAATGTGGGGGATTAGCTATTTAGAAATTTGATTTAAAGTGTCATTGACAAAAAACTTGATACTTAAATGGACTTTTGAATGGTCTATAACCTAATGTTCAAAAATCTTTTAGGAGATATATATATATATATTTTTCCAACTTTGTCATTCTATTGTGTTTTTTTTTCAATGTATAAAGCTTTAAATGAGTTTTTTGAAAAATAAAATTTACAAAGGTGACTCAATTGTGATTGGAAAGGGATGGTGTTTATGGGACATGTTTCTGGTTTAAAATTTTACCCAAAATGGATTCCTAAAACATCGAAAATGATCAAGTATTGTAGCTTGCAACTACACTACCATGATTGAAGGTGACTTGCACACGATACTAAAGGAAGACAATGTGTTACCAATATCCAAACTACTCAAGTAACTACATGGATTGTAAATTATAAATTTAGATGGCATTTCCTTAAATGTAATGTTGTTTTTTTTACTTGCCTAGTTTTTGAATTGCTCATGTTCAATTTCCGTTGCATTGGGTGCACAAGGTGCTTCCCTTGATGTGCTTGAAAGCACTACCTACAATGAAAAGGTTCCAAGTGTTCATTTTGAAACAAAAATCTAAAACAAGGACCCTTATTCTGAATTACATGAAACAAGTTCAAAGTTATTCAAGGTGTCAAAAATAGATTCATGATAAAAGGACCAACTGGCATACGTATGACTAATATAACAAGTTACTAACATACAAGTAGGACAAAAGTGATGGGTTGTCAAAAATGGGAAAACAATTACACCTATGTTTTAACTAATACCTACTATTTTTAATCTAGAAAATAATATATTCACAAAAGTAGCTTCAACATGCCAAAAACATTTCTTCACTAGTTATTAGTAATAGGTTCACATTCACCGTCTCCATGACACTACTTGGGTAGTTAGTCCTTGATGATAGGATGATTGACAACTAGTGTGCCACTAACTAGGGGTTTGTGGAAGAGATTTGAATAAAGGCCTAGATTATAGGAAAGGATGAGGTGACCTTTGGGGCTTACGGGGTGTGGAAGTTTTTTTGGTTCCCCATTCTTCATCCCATTTATTATTGTAATTTCATTATATTATCTTCTATGAAATTTTCATTTATATTATGTGTGTAATCTTGTGAGGATTTTAGGAGGAATGATGAGGAGAATGTATTCTTGTAAAGTTGTAATACAAGCATGGTTGTGTGTTTACTAGATTTTGGATTTCATGGGTATTTTATTCATTTCCTTTTGTAAGTAGTTTAGTTTTTTTTGTTTGATGTAAAATATTGTCATTCTCAACATTCCATTAGTTTTTTTCCCTATTGTTTAGTTAAAGAATCAAGGTTATTGGACAATAGTTGTTGCAAAACCAATTTTTGCAAGGGTAACATTCATGGAAGGTAGTGACGACAACAACATGAAGGTTAATAGTCTTTGTGACTAATTTGTTATAAAGGCACACGCGATAGGAGAGAAAACAACTACCTTCATGTCTTTATTGTGATTAGTTGGAAGTTCCAAGTTGTTTTCCTTAAACTTATTTTTTAGTTTTTCTTTGAAAGCAAGTTTGTCTCCCCTTTGGTAGTCCCTTGAGACATTAATCTTTATGAGCTTCCATTGTTTTTTTTGCCAACCTTCACCTAAGTTTATTGCATGGTTGTTAGGTCCACAATTATATAGGACAACAATATTAATGTAGCAATGCCATTTATTATTTTTCAAGAGCATTGCATAGAGTGGGTGGGAGCATATTGAATATTGTAATTTTCATGTTACATTTTTAGCTATGGTGTTGACAACAAAATCTATTAGGTATCCTCCTTATATTTGTATTGGTCCTTTAGAGTTATCTTAAAATATTGTCCATCATGTCCATGGTCAAATTTAATATGAAACTTCTTAATAAATAGATATTAATTATGTGAATTATTATAACTTAACATGGGAATATGAAATTTTGGATATATGAAAAAAAGATGTAAAATATTATTATGATATTATTATTTCTACTGGTATTTAATTAGTATTTAAGTTTGACAAAATACAAACATAGACCTTAAAATCAAAACTTCCCAAAAATACAAACAAATAACAAGATCAAAATGAAATGGTTCAATTTTTTACTGTTTAGGGTTTAGGGTTTTGTTGATATTGGAGGCTCCAATTTTTTATTGGTTTGATGATTATTATGGCCATTGGATATTTCATCAAAGGTTGATGCATGAAATTTGTTGAGTTAAGTTTGGGCTAGTATGGATGAGTTGTATACCAAAAAATGTATGGCCATTTTTTATCCACCTCAAAGGACCAAGATGTTGTCTTTGTTCCAAAATATTATGTTGCAACACCATTCAATGAACCACTCAACAAGCCAAACAATTTGAAATAGATAATATAAGATAGGATCATTATGAACTTCACAAATTCTACCACATGCACCATCTTTGGTTTTCAAGAATATAGAACTTAGATGCGACCCTAAAAAGGTTTGAATGATAGTTTGTCCAAACACAAACCTCAAGTTTCCATTTCATATGGTTTTATGTAAAGGAAAACAAGTTTAAAGCATTATTCACTTCCACCATCACATTGGATGAAATGTCTTAAGACATGAATGGTTTTAGATTCATCAAACATTCATTATATGTGTTTGTTACTTTTAATAATGATTCCACTACTAGAGGATTATCTTCATCATTTGCCCACATAAGTCCATTTTTTGTTAAGTGATCTTTCCTTGATAATAGGAATTATTATGTTTAGGCCTAAAACATTGTAGTAGGTGACATTTTTTTTTCGTACAACTTGGCCCATTCAAAGGTAATGCAAGTTGAAAGTTTTTAGAGTATATATAATAAACAAGGAAAGAAAATGATTTGAGAATTTTTCTTCAAGACAAAAAATCTTATGTTAATGTAACCATTGACCAATGTTGTAGGCCCATCACTAAATGCATCATCTTGAATTTTGAGATTCTTTTACTTCAAGGGGAAATGATTATTTAACATGCTTGCCTATGGTTGTGTAATGCTTCCCATATTCTGAATATATTGTCTGCCAATAGTTGAAAAGATCTCGTTACAAATTTATCAAACACATTTTTAATCTATAAACCTTAAGTGCAACATTTCAATGTCCAATTGTTTACAAGTTTTCTTTCATATTGCAATCGACATATAAAATAACACAAATGAAGAATCAATGATGATACCCATGCTATTTAGGCAACCCATGAAACACAATACGAAATAAATTATAGTTGAAAAGAAACCTCAAGAAGGAAACATTTTGTTTATTCAAAATCACCTAAGTTAGGTGGAGTTGGGCCAAAATATTGAGCGTGGTTGTATGTTTAATGCCTTTTACACTTAACTCCAATTATTTTTGGAAGGCATCATATATCGTTGGGTGTTACTATGTTAATAGGAGCCAAAAGTAGTCATAACCATTGCTTAATTTTGTGTTTTTTACACCAAGTTTTCTGTAAGAGAATTTAAATTTGAAAATAAGTAAAATTTTTTGCACATTATCAAATCCAATGTCTTATTCTATAAATGTACAAAATATGAAACTATTTCATTAACATTTGGACCTTTAAAAGTACTGTAAAAAAGATTTGTAACCATTGTTTTTAAGTAGTAAATGGAGTTGTAAATGGACTTGGAAATTTTTGAAAATGACATATTTTTAGCAATTTTTTTAACACAAACCTTAACAAAATAATGCATTTATTTTTGTGAATATTTTGAAAGATTTGTTTGAAAATATTCCAAGAATATTCCCCCAAAAGTATTCACCTAAAGAGGCACTAATGGCTCCTATTAGCCCATTTGCACCCAATTACCTTCAATAATGTCACATCAATTTTCTACATCCCAATTATCTATAGTCATTTTCACTTCCTCGTATAATTCTTGTAGACGTTTTGCCATTTTGTTAAACCTTTTATAAACATTTTCACATTCATCACTTGAAATGAAAATTTGCACCAGAAATAACACATATTAGTTGCACATATTCACCATATAAGTTGATTGGATAACCATTATGATTATTGACATTTCATAATTTGAGTATCATGTATCTCTTACCCAAAGACCCTTACAACCAATGAGTCACCAATTGTTGTCACAACATAACTATTGCATTTTTTGCACATGATCTTGCATACATTATAGTAGGTTTCCATATCACCATTAATCGATATGGCAACAAAAACATGATTGTAAACTGAACTTTGCTTTCAAAACTCCTAGACTTTGGCTACACTTGCAAACTTGTTGTCAAGTCACACACAACTTGTTAGTGCTATTTTTTGAGTTCACAAAAACTATGAGGGTAGGTAGTTCACCTTCAAAAGTTTCAAGAGGTTGTAGAACACTTCATCATAAGACTACAACAATCCTTAAGCTTTTGGCATTTCAAGAGTGGGAGGAGGGAAGACTTATATTACCAACTTGGGAGATTTTTCTTCTCCAATAGCTTCAAAATCCTCACGAAGGATGTGAGGGGTTTGTTTCCCCCTTCACTACGTGGGTTTCATTAACTCATAGAAGAAATGTTCAACCGACCATTGATACTTTCCATAGGACCTTCAAATGTTCGCTACCATTTGCAACATCACAACAATAAATGCAAGACAACAAACTATAACCATTCATAGACTTTGCATCAAGTGCATTAAAATGAAAATTTTCATCCCTTCACCACATTCACAACATATACCCAACAATAAACTAAACTTAAAACATAAAAAAACTTGTGAATATTGCTTTGTATTACCTTGCCACCCCACGCCCACCTAATTAGATGCTTTTGCACACTACACACAATGCAAAAAATTGTAGCATCAAATGTTCAACAAATCCACATCCTCACCAATGTTTATAATTTAAAAAGCTCACAAACTTTGCATCAATTACACCGAACATACGGTTGTTGCAATGATGCCACCCATCAACACCCTATGACCATACCCATACACATCCACTCAAACATAAAGACACATAACATGCAACTATTACAACATTGTTATCATTAAACAACTCATTCCCTATCCTTTGTTCCATGTGGTACTTGCAAAAGAGAATATCTTGGAATATCCATTGGATCTTGTAACAAGGTAGTTTTCTTACACCTTTATGCATGAAAGTGTATGGTGCATCCGTTTATTGTAATAATAATTTGAAGGGACTCAATGTAATGATTTTAACTACGTTTACTTTTGAAAGAAAGAAAATAAAATCAAAACAATATAAACATTTCAAATGGGGAATATTTTAATTTTATGACATGAAATGTAAAAATACAAAAAAGGTGTGCATATGGATTCACAATTTCAAATTTTGTAATGATGAACTCATTTATTAATCAAAATTAATAATAAATCGGTAACCCCTATAAGTGTCATAAGCAATTCAAAATAAGTGTTTCCAAACCATTTTCAAGATGACATGGAAGTATAAATTTAATTAATTTTTTTATGAAATCGTTTTGGACGTGATTTTTTTGGAAAATAGGAAAATTTGGTGGAAACACACTAGAGAATTATTATTTTGAAATAATCTAGAACATTTAATTTTTATGTTTGGATGGTTTAGATTGTGACATATGGTGTAATAGAAATTTACCACGTGGCATATTAATTGAGAATTTTAAATTTAATTTAAATCAATATTTAGGTATGTAGGTTGAACCTACCTATATACCTACCTACCAATCTAAGCTAAACATCTATCGAGATAAGACGTATTTAACTACTTAGGCTAAATACCTACTTAGGTAGGTAGGTAGGTTAAAAAGTAGGTAGGTAAGCTAGTGAAGTAGGTAGTTAGGTGTAAGTACATGAATATTTATATTTCGTTTTCGGTTAAATCATTTTTATTGACTCATCCCATATGCCCATCTTTTGAAATATGAAAATGCGAGACAAAACACCTTGTATATATACTTTTCAAGATGAGAATAAAAACATATGGGATAATTTTTTTAATTATAAGTCATTTGCAACTAAAAATGTTGAGTCACAAACAACTTGTAATTAAAAAATTTATCCCATATGTTTTGGCTTTCATTTTCATTTTGAAATATGAAATATATAATTAAGTAGGTAAATGATAACTAACGAGTTAACTAATTAGCTAACTAATTAACTATAAATTAACTTTAAAATTAATAATTATTTAGTGAATAATATATAAAAATTTCTAAAAATAAACTTGTTAATTAATTTTTAAAAACTACATTAAAGACTAACTAATTCATTTTATAAATTATCCAACTGACTAGTTATTTATGATTATTGAATTAATTATATTATTAGCTATTACTAAATATTACTTAATTTTTTAACTAGATAAAAATAAAAATATTTATTTTTAAATATATATATATATACGAATTATAATAATCTATCAACCAATTTGATTAACTAGTAATTGGCTAATATTGAAATAATTAGCTAATTATTAATAATTAATAAATTATCATTTCATTATCAAATAGATTAATATAATAAATGAAATATTCAGTATATAAATATTGAATATTATTTTTTATATCTAATAATATAATTAAAACGTAATCTAAGTTAACTATTTTATTATCATTATTCCCATTATTATTTTCATTTATATAATTAGTATATATTTAATTTTAAATATTAAATAATAACAATAACATTGATTCAATTATTATTGTAACTAGTTGGTAACCAAGGCTAACTATTTTATTTTTATTATTCATACTATTACTTCATTCATTAAAGTTATTTATGAACTATTACAATAAATATTTTACATTTTTAATAAGTTTATTTTTCCTATAGAAATATTTTTTACATTTTTATAATAATTTATTAGATTCTATATTAACTAATATAGTAATTATTATAGAATAATAGAATAATAAAACATAAAATAATAATTATATATCATTAATAATTAATAAATATCAATTAATTCTTAATAAGTACATTGGTCATTTGAAAAGAATTTAGTAATAATATGTTTATATATTTATTTTTTATTACATGTAATTATAATATAATATAATAAATGCCATTTGTAATAAATTTAAGAAATATAATAAGATGGTTTGGATAAACTTTTAATATGGGCATAGTATATTTAGCAAATATCCTACATAAAATTTTAATATACTCCAAATATAAAATATTTAATGTAACCATAATATCAAGGCCATTTATGCTAATAATAGTACTTGAATACACGTTTAATATGGTTGTTCATATAAATTCAAAATATACATTTATAAATCCTAATACACCCAACTATATGCCTTAGAATTCACAAAATACACCTTTGTGTACACATAAGATTATAATTAAATTGGTCACATTTGCAACTAATCGGACATAAATTGTTCTTCTTGGATGAAAATTAAATTAAATGTTGTTCACATGGAAAGATGAACACCAAAATAGTCACAAACTAGTCACATTGTAATCGCAAATATGACCAACACAAGAAATAGTTACAAAAATGTCCAAATGTAATTGCAAATACCTAATAGTTGCATGTAGTTGCAAATGTAATGGTTACATTTTGGTTAATTTCTACTGGTGTGTGCAAAAGGGTATGTAAAAAACCCTAAAGGGCAAATTAGTAAGTCACTAGTAATCCATGCATTACATAGTTGTAAACTTGCAATTGCAAATTCTTCTATAGATCAATGGAATGCAAAGAGCTTGGGTCTACCATTCTTTGTTTGATATCCTACCAATATATATGTCATTTATCAGAGGGAGAAGTTACAATAGTTTAACAACAAAAATGTTATTACATTAGTGAAAGTAAAAAAGGAGCAGAAGGTAGATTGGGCACAAATTACATTCAATAGTTTGTGGAGTGAATTAGATCGGTGGTGTAAATACGTCGAGGATAATAAGGGGGGAGAAGAAAGATACCTATCAATTTGCCTTGGTATTGGCAAAACTCTTTTAGTATCTATTTGTGCATCAAAAGGAGAATCCATAGAAACCATTGACCAAGATTTAAAGAACTGGGGAAGAGATGTAGAAAACATTGTAAAATAGAAAGAAGGTTACAATAGACTCACCAATAAGTGTTTTTAAGAGGAAGAACAAAGTTGAAGAAGGAAGAGCCTTAGACTTAGGAGTGAAGAAGGATCATGAAAGCACATAGGCAAAGGCATAAAAAGTGACGAAGGGCAGAATGGAACCATTTGTAATACTAACAATGGTATAAGTAATGCCAACAGTGGTATAAGTAGCCAAACAGACTATAGAAGTACCATAAATGACATCTCCATAGGGTTTAAGGTTTAGGAAGGAAAACTAAGGGAATAGAGGCAAGAAGTTAAACAGGAATATGACGCAAGGTTTTTAGAGGGCGAGGAACATCTACATTTTGATGGGGATGTATATGAAGATTGGATGGAAACCATTGGAAGTTCACAACATTTCCAACATTTACAACAACATTTGTAACAATAACAATAGTAGACAAAGGAAGGTCTACAAGCTATTGGATTACAAATCAAGATAGTGGAAATAGAACCTTCTTTTGTAGAATTCAAACCATCTGAAACATAATTATCAATTAGTAGACTAGGATCTACACAAGGATTTCCATTTGAATTTAAATTGATGAGCATATTGGTGCAAGAGATGGGATCATCTACAGAAGGATCCAAAAATCTTGTGACACAAACAAGTACACCAAAGTCTATGGAGGAGGTAGTTGCATAAATAATGCAAGCACAAAAGGCAGCTAAATTATTTCAGATTATGGCAATTGTAAGTCCAAATATGGGGAAATTGAATATGGAGGTGAGTAGTATGAAGAACAAATTTGGCATAAGGGAGAAGGAGAAGGTAGTACTATAAGAGGAATTGGATAAGGAGAGAAATTTCTAGAAGGGGTATAAGCATAATGTGGAAAAATGGAGGAAGAATAGGGTAAAGGATGAACAGAAGATTAGAATGCTCATTAGAAAACTACAAGATGAAAATAAAAAGTTCAAAGGTAGCACAACACAATTGAACTCATAGGATGAAGAATTGTAAGATTTAAAGCAAAAGGTTAAAATTTGGGAAACCATAAAAAGAAAGTGGACAAAGGCATTATTTTTTCATAAGCAACAACAAGAGGCTTTGGGTAGTTAGGTGAAAGCATTGACTAAGGAAAAGAAGGAAATTGTTTTGACAAATTTGGAATTAGTGAGTCTAAAAAATGCATCTTTGTTGTAATCTAGAGAGTTTAAGATAGACAATAGAAACATAAAGAGAGAAGTTCATGGAAGAAAAGGAGTATTAAAGGAATCTACAACACCTACAAGCATAATTGGAGATTACACAAAAACAAAGAAAGAGTATGGACCCAATTGGTGTCAAGAAAAATCTAAAGGATTATGAACATATGTTGTAGTACTATACCTTGATGAGGATAAAGAACAAGATGATTTTGAGGCAAAATTTGAAAAATGGTGGGAGGTTGCAAAGGAGTATTTTACAAAGGAGTTAAAAAGAATTTGGCTCAACATGGAGTTGATGAAAAAATTCTAAGGTACAATTTGGAAGCTTATCGAATGAATTTTCCAAATTTTATATGTGGTAACCTAATAAGCATAGAGGTATCGGGCCATGAAAAGACTAAAAGTAAGGCCCAATGGAATAACTTAAGGGAGGAAGTACATATTGAGGAACCACATGACCTCAAAAGTGGAATATTTGAAGAGGAGGAGGTGTAGTAAGAGAAACCATAGGACCTCAAAAGTGAGGGCTAAGAGGAGAAAAAACCATAGAAAACTCCAAAACAAGAATGGGTGGAGACTATTCCAACAATAGAAGAAAAGGTATCCAAGATACAACCTTTGGAAGTAAAACCACATATTGAGTTAGTGGAGGAGGAGGTTAAAATTGTAGAGACAGAGGTGGGTACATAATGGTGATTATATAAGTTGAAACTACATAGTCTATAGTAGAAGAGACAAATGTTTAAAAGGATATAAAATACTTTCATTTCATTTTTTGTCATTTTTTTGTCATTTTACAAGGATTTCAGGGACGAAATCCAAAGTACAAAGGGGGTAATGTTAAGGGGGTAGGATGAATACATGGTTTGGATGAACAAGGCATTCATATAAGATTTGATCATGGAATATAAGTTTGAATTTTGAATTCTTGTTGTTTTTGGAACCATGATGATATGACTTTGGATTGTTTAAAAAACAAAGTTATGGGGAAAAGAAAGGGGATTTTTAAACACACAAATTTGGGAAGAGTAAGAGGAACTATGATTACTTTGTAGTAGAAACCATAAATTCCATTTTGGATACACCACAATTTTTTTTTAAATTTCATTTTTAACAAAACAAGAAATTTTGCTAAAATTCTGATTTAATTTTCAGTAAAATAGAAAAGTACAAACTTAAACAATGGTTTTTATGTTTAGATTGTTGCGTGAATTTGTTGTAGTATCATAATATGATGAAATGAATTATAATTTTGTTTCTAGAGTTTTTTACAATGTATTCTAAAGTGCAAATTCTAGTTATATGAAATTACCATGAAATTGGTGTTTTAATGAATGGCAAAGTTAAGTGTGTTGATAAGCCAAGCAAAAATAATGAATGTATGCATGTGAAGTGCAAAATTGTTGTTATAGTAATGTGGAATAATTATGTGGGGATTAAATTCATTTTTATTACCAACTTTTTTGTATTGATTGTCCATTTGAAGCTCATATGTGTTGTGTTAATATTGCAAATTGTTTATTGTAATTGGAAGTTGAAGCTTTCATCCTATATGCATTTATTGTTTCAAACTTGGGTTTAAATGTGAGAGATCTCCCATAATTCACCTCCTTCTCATCCTACATTCAATAGTGGAAACAAGCTATTTGGGAAATTTGCTTTTATTATGAATTTAAGCCTAAAGATGGCATCTAAATAAACAAATCCTAGGAGCAACAAACAAAAGGGAAGGAGGCATTCAAGAGGGTGTTGTATAAGTCTGTCTCATGTTTTTAAAATTGTACATTAGATTTCATTATCATTAGTTTATTCACTTCCTTGCATTACTAGGAAATGCGTCCTAATTCATTATGGGTTTCACTAAATTTTGAATGAATTTGGACATTTTTACCTAGTGAAATTGTTTAATCCCCTAGTGAATGGGGACTAGTTGCTACAAACAATGATTTGTTTCATTAATACCTAATGAAACAAAATTACTCTCAAGTGAAATACAAATTTATCAAACCATTCACTTGTTAGTTAATTAACTAACTAGTATGGAAATCAATTATATTTTAATTATTTAATATATAATATTATTGATAATTTCATTATTTTTTTAACCTATTATTTATTAACATGTGTCACTGCCTATTATAGGTTAAAAACCTAGTATAGGTAGGTAAGGTAGGCCACGTAATCAACCTAGGCACCTCTTCTAGGAATTTGATAGGAGAATATTCGATCAACATACCATTGTTGACCACACACAACACCACCCACAAGGTTTGATCCCTTAACCTTTGGAACGAAGGCAAACACCCTTACCATCAAACCACCCCATTTGTTGTGATAATATGTTACATTACATTCTATTTATGAAATATTTCATTTTAAACATTACAAAAACATAAACTTTGAAAATTCATATTTTATTAAAATTTTGTTCAAATGAAATGATTCAAATTTATTTTAAAACAATTTTCAATAATGTATATAATTACATTTATTTCCTTTTGAAAATTTAAAATCATTTGAACAAAAAATAAATTGAATATCATTATTCAATAACATTTCAATGACCATTTTTTTGGAAAAAAAAAGGGTTTAATAAATGGATTTTTTTTTGGTTGATATAATAATACTACTTATGTTAAGTTACTTTCAATTATTATATGACTATTTTTCATTAATTTAAATTATTTCACCTTACATTATTTACGGTTATTTATGGTTATTCTCAATTACTTTTGGTTATTTTTTATCATTTCACCTTAGGCTACTTTTGGTTATTTTAAGTTATTTTTGGCTATTTTAGCTTATTTCACCTTAGGTTATTTTCAGCTATGGTAATTTTTTTGGGCTATTTTATGTTATTATTGGCAATTCTAGGTGATTCTAGGTTATTTCACCTTAAGTTATTTTTTTCTATTATAAATTATTTCACCCTTTTTATTTTTGGCAATCTTAAACAATTCTAATATATGGCTATTGATTATTTTTTTATTAATGTTATTAGCGGTTATTAATGGCTATTGGTACCTATTCTATTTGTGGCTATTAATGTTTTTAAGTGTTTATTCTATTAATGCCTATTGGTGGTTATTATATTAATGGTTATTGGTGGTTATTCTACTAATGCCTATTGATGGCTATTCTACTAATGCCTATTGGTGGTTATTCTATTAATGTCTATTGATGGTTATTCTACTAATGCCTATTAGTGGCTATTCTACTAATGCCTAATGATGGTTATTCTACTAATGCCTATTGGTGGGTATTCTACTAATGCCTATTGATGGCTATTCTACTAATGCCTATTGGTGGGTATTCTACTAATGCCTATTGATGGCTATTCTATTAATGCCTATTGGTGGGTATTCTACTAATGCCTATTGATGGCTATTCTACTAATGCCTATTAGTGGTTATTCTACTAATGCCTATTGGTGGTTATTCTACTAATGCCTATCGGTGGGTATTCTACTAATGCCTATTAGTGGCTATTCTACTAATGCCTATTGATGGCTATTCTACTCATGCCTATTAGTGGTTATTCTATCGGTGGTTATTCTATTGGTGGATATTAGTGCTTATTATTGGTTATTATATTAATGGCTATTGGTGGGTACTGATGACTATTATATTAATGGTTATTGGTGATTATTTCGTTGTAAGGCATTGGTTTTTTTTTGTGGTTATTGATGGATATTTTATTAATGGTTATTAATGGTTATTGTATTATAAATTATTTTATGATATTCTATGTGATAATATCATAGGCTATTGGTAGTTATTATATTGTAGGGTATTTTGTTTTTCATAGGTTATTATTTTCTATTCTAAGTTATTTTTACCTTAGGTCATTATATTTTGTTTTACATTATTTTAAGTTATTATACTTAGGATAAAATAATTTATAATAACATAAAGTAAAATAACCTTGAATAACTTAAATTATAATTTAAAATAACATATATTAATTTAAAATAAAATAATCAAAGGTATAGTCTAAAATTAGTTGAATAATTTAATTTATAATAACTTAAAAACTTATAATAAACTAGTTAATATACCTTAAGGTAAAATATAATATAATGATTTATAGTATAATAATTTATAATAACCTATAATAACATAAAATATAAGTTAGAATAATTAAAGTAGTTTTAAATAATATATGGTATATCATAAAGTAACATAAATAGAATTTTTTAAAAACGTATAAATAAACCTATTTATTATAATAAAATTTAATAATGAATTATGTTAATTAATAATGAAACATGATGTCTACATAGTGATATTATAGTGAAATAACTTTCATCAGGGTGAAATCAATAAAATGCAATGAAGTTATTTCACTTTTAAGGTCACATAGTAATTTAAGTTAGTAAATTGCACCCCACTTTGGTAGTAGTGTTGTGTTTCTTATTCTCGGTGTCGAAAGTAGGTTATTTAAGGATGTAAAAAGATGCTTTCAATTCTTAAAATTGTATATGTTAATTAACTTTTGGATTCATTCAATTTAATTTTTCCTTCCTTGTGTCTCCACTCCCAATGTCAAGAGTAGATAATATTGTCTTGCAAAAGTATTCAAAGGAATAAAGAATAAAAACGTTGATGAAAAAAAAATTACCTCTTCCTTTTCTTTTTTTTCCTACATACATTTTCCCCCAATCCCTTGGTTGCCTATTTTTGGTATTGAATATAGACATTAAAACTTTGCAACATTTTCAAATTGTGTTAATTCATACTCGATTCAACATGTTTTTCTTATATGTAGGTATTTTTACCATGTGCTTCTTCCTATGGGAACAATTGACCAACTCCTTCATATGTTGGAGATCTAGCATGATCCTAAAACAAACAATACAATGTACCATAAGGATCTATTCAAGGAGTGGTTTTCCATTCATCTTGTGGACTATTGTTGGTACTTGAATTGTCCCAAGGACAACACTTTGTCATACGGGATTTTTCTTTGAAAGAGGAATTATGAATTTGGATTCCAAGAAGTCATTTTGAATTTTGCCCATGCACATGTTAAATGGGGGGAAAAAAAAAGGGAAGGATCGGCTTAAAGGGCTGCAATAATCAAAGATAGTTCCAAATGTATTTGTGGTAGTTCCACTACATAATGATCATCCTCCCATTATGGATTTGAGTGCTCCAATGGATTTTACACCCTCCAACACTTCTCAAACAGTTGGGCCATTTGCTTTTCCTTTTGGTGCCCCCAACATTTTCTTGGGTTCTTTTTGGTCACTTCGGTCCATTCCTCTTTGCCCCAACCCAAGAGTATTATTTACCATTTGGCCGCCTGATGATAGTGCAATTTGTTTCTATTCTTTGACCAAATGGCCAAAGGAATATGACAGGATTTTGGCCTTCATACACGAGGTTAGCTCTAGAGAAATTCACTTTTGCTTTCCCTTCAATCTTATGCATCTCCTGTTTTTTAACTCTTACATCTACCTCATCATGTGCAAGTCAATAATCCCAAGAACAAAGTTAATATTGTTCTTGCCAACATTCTTGGGAACCTTCCTATTCTTTTGGCGAGGATGGCTTGTGCATGAACATAAAGCCTAAGCTTGGAGCTTTGAACTTGTAGTTTAAAGCTTAATGTGATTTTAATTCATTTACATGGATGAATGTGTCCATAGATGAATGATTTCATGTGGATGAATGTCATTTTTGCATGGGTGAAATTCATCTATGAGTTGGATTAAATAAATAAATCATTGGATGAAATTCATCCATTGTTGTAAAATATATTAATTAAAATATATTTATATCCATCTTCATTTGTTGTCCGAATATTAGTATCTCAAATTTAAATGTCACTTAATAATGATGGATAATGTAACTAAAAGGGAATATGATGATGGGACCAAAATAATTTTTAAATTTTTGTTTAAAACATCATTTTCATCAATAATGTTAAGCAATTAAAAAAATATTGCCATGGGTTGAGTCTTAACCCCCCCCCCATTGTTGTCA
>Ga0209208_10004480_pt1 | contig 19767 bp, 11 predicted proteins | sample S1TSphfallax_3_FD_187694 | JGI IMG/M metagenome (GOLD analysis project Ga0209208, IMG submission 187694) | Host-associated microbial communities from peat moss isolated from Minnesota, USA - S1T2_Fd - Sphagnum fallax MG (SPAdes) (version 2) | ecosystem: Host-associated > Plants > Peat moss >...
CGAACCGAATATGAATAATTTATTGAAACAGATTTATTCGATCTCGAGCAAATGAATTTAATCTCTAATATGTTTTATAGATCAGGAACTTTTCAACAAAATGATATAGCCTTGTACATACAATTATATTATTTATTAAGTTATATCAACAGTATCTTTGTTTAAGTAGTGATTATTAATACAATATTTATCATTATTGAATCAAATGAATACTAAAACTATATTTTTACTTCAACCTATTTTAGGATGACTACCAATTTTGGTATCATAAAATTAACAAGTTTTTATGAATTTATGCTAGAATTTATCAACCATTTCGAAGTATTTAATGTATTATGGCGAAAAAAGGTACATACGTTTCACAGATCTTGTATTGGTCACGTAGGAAGAGGAAAAAACGTTGACGGATATTTTGATTATTTCTACATTTGTCCAATCAAGTTGTATTGGAGTGAAAGACCTATTATAAATATTTATATAAATTAAGTTGATTTTTTATACAATTATCAATTATATCTTATTCAGTCTATCTTTTTACTATTACTATCTGTGCATTGTATAAATCTGTTCAAATATATAATCATTATATTTATATATTAACTCTACAGCTTTTCTGGTAAAAGATTCTTTCTATTGAATCTATGTTTTTTATTGCAATCCTTTCGGATTATATACCTCAATATATATTATAGTTTAAAATATATAAATTATGTTATTTAGATCTATACATAGAATTATTAATAATATTGTTCTTTATATTTTCCAATTATGGATATTGACATTTCTTTCTGAAATGATTCATTTTTCACAATTAAATCGTAAATCAGATTTACAATCTGATTTGAAGATTTTAATTCTTTTCTGTTGTTAGAGAAATAGGTATATATAAAACATTTAAATTTTTTTACTATGCAATAATCCTTTGAAAGAGTTTATAAACCGAATATATATATAAATATTTTATACATAAAATATTTAATTTTATACAATCTATAATTCTATATGGTAAGAATTCTTGAATTTTATATTCTACAACTTTATGCTCTGAAATATACATTCAATATCTACGGGATAGGAGAGTAAGATATACATATTTCTATAAACATATATTAGATTACACAATAATATAGTAGGCATAAATTCGCACATAATTCAAAGCATTGAGAGAATTTAGAAAATTAAAATAGATCCATTATATGTAGATGTAACACAAATGAAATGGCAAATACTAATAGATTTAGATGAATTATATGGCTATTTTTGACATACTTATTATGGAAAACGTGTACATCGTATTCGTAAGAAACTAGAGTTTGAAATTTTGCGCCGCAGTTAAAACAATTAGTAAGACGAGCTAGAATAAATACATTTCTCCTCTAAGTTGAAAAGTAAAAATTTTAGATTTTGATATAGAATGAAGAAAACTAATAATATTCATTCTATCATGATAGTAATATAATTATTATTAACCAAGTAAACCGCATCCTAAAACGAGAATAAACGTTTAGGACTTTTGAAGCGTTCTCGGTATTATTCATGTTTGGAAGAAAAAGGTGCAGGATTTTAGCGCATTTTAGGAAATTGTGCCAGTTACTTTCAAAACTGCTTTTCCGTACTGAAAAGCAATTTATGATTATAATCTGGAATCTCCCAGTACATATGAATTTGATAATAATATGTTAATTTTAAAAGTAATGGAACGGATATAGCTTAAGATATCCTGAAACAAAAAATCAATGTATATATTCTTATTAAATAGTCCTTCTCATCATTATATACTTAATAAACTCAAGGTAATGTATATGCTAAGTGCGAAAGAATCCGTGAAATAAATGATCAAAATATATTATATGATGATATGTTTTACGATAATGGTTCTCATTTACAAAGTGAAAAACCTACATGAGATTTTAAATATTATATTATGGAATGATTCTACGATATTTGTTTTGCTAAAGAGGATCGTTCTCAGAGTGAAAGGACTGCACATATAGAATGATTCTACGATATGTTTTACAATAATGGTTCTAGTCTACAAGGCAAAGAAATTGCACATACGGAATGATTCCATAATAGATTTTACAACAATGGTTCTAGTCTACAAGATGAAGATAATACATATGGTATTATAGAATGATTATACGATATTTTTATCAGAGAGGATCCTTTCCCGAGTGAAGAACCTTGGTGATTTTTCACGTATAGTAGTATGGAATGATTTCTTAAAAATGTGGGTGAAATAACAGCGGATTTATTCCTTCTAACAGGGGAAGATAGAGTCCCTATACTAAAAACTATGTTGCTCCTATTACGATTGACCACATTATACCCTTGATTAGTACAGAAAGTCGATGATGTTCTATTAGGACCACCAATTCATCCTATCATACAAATTCTGCGTTGAAGTCATTTTTATGAATATATTCAACTAGTTGTGGGGTGATGGATGGAAGATAAGTTGAGGCAGTACGATTTAAATATGCCGGCAATGGAGGTTTTACATAAGGCTTTGGCAAAATACGAAGCCCATTTATTATATCATACAATCGTGCCCAGAATAATATGAATTATAAACTATACAAAGTTATACTGTCAAACATATAAACATTTTCCAAAGGGTATAATCCTAATATGTATGAATTAAGGGTGGACTATATATATAGGTATAGGTATAGATATGGATATATAAACTTGATAGAAAGTTTTAATACACTTCATGATGGTAAATATTCATCGCTATATACTTTGGTAATAGTTCTACAAGAATATCATCTGTTCATTGGCTCCGTTTAAAATTACCAATAATTATTCGTACTATGTCATAAAATCTATTCATTCTAAAAGTCCATTTACACGTTCGTTCTCTGAAATACATGTGCCATACATATTTATCAGTGATTTTGCATTGAAAAAAGGGAAAGTCAATTTACATCTTATGATTCTGAATGAAAATTACCTTTCATTTATTCCTTGTTCGTCATATCATAAAATTAAATAGACAATCCTTATTTTATGGTTCTGAATGAAAGCTACCTTGCACTTATGATATATCATCCACATTAAAATATTTACATTCGATGGAGATTTAGTGCTTAATGATTCCGAATGGAAATTAATAGATATTCTTTTAATTCTCTCCCCGGAGATGGAGGTGGGTCTGGAGGAACCCAATCATCTAATGATTCCGAGTGGAAATTAATAGATATTCTTTTAATTCTCTCCCCGGAGATGGAGGTGGGTCTGGAGGAACCCAATCATCTAATGATTCTGAATGGAAATTAATAGATATTCTTTTAATTCTTTTCCCGGAGATGGAGGTGGGTCTGGAGGAATCCGATTATTTAATGATTCTGGATATGAATCAACTTTCAATTTATTAATAAATGTCTTCCTTTACACACTAATAAAATATTCGGTAAAATTTGACGAAAATTAGAGAGTTCTCACATACCTGTATTAATTAAAATGAATTCATTATTAAATACTACTCCTTAGAATGAACTATTTCTCATATATCAAAAAGTCCATCCAGACCCTACTTATGTCTCGAAGATGGATTATTTAATCCTTCTATGATTGAAAGTAATCTTTTCATAAAATTTTTCGAGCGTAATATCATGTTACATGATGGTATATCCACTTGTATAAGCCTTATGAAAAATGCTTATGAGTGTCCTTCCTTCGATGAAAACATTATCAAGAGAGCTATTCTATTGAAAGAATCTAGAAAATTTACTAAATTTTTTGGAATAACTCCTATTATTAAATATTGCGATTATCTGGAAATTTTCAATGGAGCAGATCCATTCATTGAAGAATGATTATCTGTAGCCAGGGTATTTCATTTGTTGAAAAAGGAACTAATTCTTGAATTCGATAGTGTAGAGAGAGAATTAACGTATACAATTAAAGAATTTTATACTAATATGTTAATTATGTATTGATTACTAGTGAATATGACCATTTATAGATAAGAGGCTAATACCAGATCGAGGATCAATTAGTTTACCTTTCAAAAGAACTTTTACAGATTTATGATAATTCTGAAGACTAGAATTGGTAATTATTATCATGTAAAAGGTATAAGTGATTCTCTTCTGCATAAGAAACTAGAACTTGGTGGGACATATTTAAACCTGTAGAATATGATAGTGATTGAGTCAAGGAGTTTAAAAGAATTGAAGAAATACTAAATCTCGTCAATGTACTATATTTTCAATTATTAAGAGTAGATGTTGATTAGTCATGATGGCTGATAATAGCACGGAAGTTTTTATAGTAAAATTTGGTAAATGTGATGAAACTGCTGAAAGTATGAAAAATTTTCTATACCCGCCATATATTAGGGAACGAGAAGAATTATATCGATTATATAGTCAAGAGAAAGTGCGTCAAGAGGAAAGGACGTTTCGTTCGGACGAACGGGTTCTTATGAGAGGAAGTCTTGCAGATAATTCTGAATGTTGTGGTATCGAAGAGACATCGTAGCAACTTGAAAACGATACTATGCGCTGGCGGACGATGACAAAGACCTCGTCCGCACGTGGTATGGTAGAAGTACCGAAACAGCTATAAGCTATGTATTCGAGTATTATAGAATAGAACGTGCCCACAAAAAAAGTAAATATACAATTCTTGAGAAGTCAGCACTCAAGTATCTTCCGGAAAGAATACGATGTCCACATCAACTTTTTAAACATGATTTTAATTCTTTCGATTTGATAGCACTTCAAAATTTAAAACGTGTAGATGTTGAGGACAAGATCTTTGGAATGAATGGAGACATACTAAGTTTTATGCTAGAACTACAAAATACTTGCTGAATGATTTGTGAATAAAGCGAATATATTACTAATGGGTCCTACTGAATATACATATTGGAAAAATTGTATCCATTCTTTTTGAATGCTCTCCATAGAACACGATTGTTTCCGCCGGGCAGCAGGCACATTTATAATAATCCCGTACATCCTCCTACAAATCCCATTTTATTGCCAGAATTGGATTATGGACGTAATTTTCATTGAGTTATTCATCCTGGTGATGAAGACCAACAACCAGTTTATGGGGATTATAATATTATAGAATTAAAACAAATATATTCAGAATGTGCTCCAACGTATTTCGTACATACTAAAAAAAAAACAGCTGTGGAGAAGTTATTGAGTAAGATGTCTATAGAGGACATCCTTTATATGAGTCATAAAGCTGCACTTAAGTGGGATAATCAAGATCTTCTCCCTCACAAATTTAATCCCAGGCTTGTAGAGATAAGAAATTATTGGATTTTAACAGAACAGATTTTATGCTGAAATTACCCGAGGATTCTTACTGTTTTGACTATTGTGAATTATTATTTGCACCTGTTCTTCCAGATTCTGCATATGGTCGTTCTCCTAAAATAGAGTTTGTTGATGAGAAAAAATCGTTTATTAAATTCAGGAAAAATTGTAAGGCATGATCTATTGCTAGGGAGAAACCGGTGTTTAACCTTAAAAAAAATCGTAAAGCATGATATTTTGCTATTTCACAATTATATATACCTTCAAATTCATATTTATTAAAAGATATACCCTTAACTTCAATCTTTAAATTTAGTCGTAAAAGAATATGTTCTTTCTTCGTATACAAGTTTAATCCCATAAATATTATATTACCATATTCATTCCAAAAACTTTTGTTTAGTGAAGATTTATTATGATCCTCTTGGCATAAATATAGTCGTAATGTTCATAATCTGAAATATGTTATGAACACGAATAAATTCATTATTTGTTCTGTCCTACCCGGGGTAAGAGAAAGATGAAGAAAAGTTTGATTGAACTATTAATAATTAATATGAAGAATTTTTTCAAATCTTATGCAAAATCTTGAACCAGGGAAGAAAGCTATAAAAGAGCGTTTTTACATGCGCTGCTACATATAAAAAACCTTGTATCGAAAATCAATCGACAAAAATGATTTATGATATATGTCTAATATCACATTCAGGAGATTTAGTGATTTCGATCAATAATGTAAAAGATATAGCTTCAAATTGATTAATTTTTAATGGCTTTAACCTGAATTCTTCAAGAATCCTATTTATAAAGATTATGATAAATTCAATAATATATATTAGCATACAAATTACCTAATAAACAATATTTAATAACAAAATTTCAATATTTGATAACAAAATGATTTTTAAGAAAGTAATTGATTTGAAAATGTCATCTAAACAATTGGACTTATAAGTACGAATATGAGCACTAAATATGAAATATCAATGCAAAAGTATATTAAATGGATAAAAGATTATGATAATAGGTTTGACGTATAACTATAGAAATAAAAGATACTGATATTCTTACTCCAATCAAGGAACAAAAGGATTTTATGTATTATTCGAAAAAATTATTATCTCTTCATGCTCTGATTTATTGCTGGAATATATCGAAAGGGTTGAGAAGGATCAGTGTAGTAGTATGTATACACATGGAAGAAATGAATATATTTTATAAATAAGTGGAAGAGTATTCGAAGGAATGTAATATAGTTGAAATTCAAGGGATTAGAAATGTTTCAGCAATTGTAGGAATGTTCAAATTCGTAGATTGTGAAATAATTAATCCTTGGTATGAGGAATATAAAAAAAATTTAATGAATAAATTTTGTGCTGGATTTTTTCAGAGTACTTCCGCAAGACAAGATTCTGTGTATTATCGCGGAAAACAATTATTTGATACTCCGAGCAGGGTGATAATTATGGAATACTGATTATACTGAGAAAGATTTTTTAGTAATTTTATAAGTAAATATTCAATTTCCTATTCCAAGGGTATAAATTCAAAAACTATGTGCATGAATGTCGTAAAAGGATAAAAAGGGACTATTTTTATAAATATAATGATTATATTTAGTAAGTGATCTTGCCGATAAAATTGATATCAATTTTTTGTAAGAATTAGTCTAGAATGAATTATAAAACATGTTTTATGATAAGACTAAAAATTATCTCTAGATCCAATAGAAAATAATATATTATCAGGAGTATGGATAAGATAGGATTAACTCAATAAAAGTTGATTCCCATAATTTTGATTACCATATTCTTGCCTTAGTAAATTCTGTTCATAAACTCTCCTGCAGATGGATAAATTCTAGGGCAAAATTGGGAAGATTATCGGCAGAAGATAAAGCATTTTTCGAGCTCAATTATTTTCTTTATGATATATGAAATATCCGGTTATTGATTATAATAGTAATGTTTCCAAACATTCACACACTTATTTTTTTGACGAAAAAGCTTTTCTAAATGATTTGGATAATAAATTTTTCAACCAAACAAATGATTGTATTGATGATTTAAACGATGATTCTAATGACACATCCTCTATATCCCCTCATATATTCATTCACTATCCTCCCATAGATACGTTCGGTAATAATCCTCCTCGATTAAAATATTCAAAATATTATAATAGTCCGAAAATGTATTTTTGGACTATAGATCAAATGGTTATATTGTTTTTACAGAAGGTAGACCTACATATAATTATTTTAGTAAGATTACGGTTGGGAAAAAAAATCTTTATACTATCCGAGTCTAAATTTGTATTCGGGCTGTATATGCTATCTATCCATCATTTAATATACCAAGCAAGTTTTTTACGGACCTATCATTTTAAAACCATTATTATTATAACCAATAAAATATTGAATTATTTATACGATTTGTATGATAATATATGGATGAGGGAATAAAAGAGTTTTCGCCTTCATGGATAATTATACTGTAACGATGTTATTAATATTATTGAACGAAATGTTTCGCAGTAGCATGTATTATAGATTATTATATGAATTATGGATAGATATTAATAATTTTTCTAATAAATTGATTTCTCCTATATGAATTTCATCGCTAATATAAATATTTTTCCATTAATAGAGTTTTATTCGAGAAATATTTCATGAGTATGTATTATAGAAAAAATTATTATATTTAAAAACTTGAACATTTCGTCGATTAAATAATCAATACGTAAATATTTTAACCTTATATTCGGAAAAAATAATGACTTTTTACAGAGTATGTTAAAATTTCTAATTATAATAAGTTAATGTTTGAAAAAAATTTATACATTTTAATTCTTTACATACTGAAAAAATTCATTATATAATGAATTTTTCTACTCACTCTATATGATTTCGAATCAATGAATTTTTTCAATGATTCGTAAAAATATGGAATATGAATTGGATCAACTTATTATAAATTTTTGAAATTATATCAATTTTATTTCATGAGAAAATATTTAGCATCTAGTGCTTTTTCACGGGATATTTACAAACCTTAGAATTACTTTTATCCGATAATATAGAATCATCAAATCTTGAAAATATTATAATTATAATTCTTATTTTAAGGATTTATTACTGCGAACAAATATATTTGTTTCTACGTATACATTGGATTTTATCAGAAACATTATCCCGTGAGGATGAGAAGAAGAATAAACATAGATCAAAGTATAGTAATTGACATTTTCCAAGAAATTTGCATTGAATAAAATTTTATTAAAACATTATGATCTAATCCTTTGTTCAAAGATTTCTATAAATTATATCAATATATAATAGATTTGATTTTAATAGACGTTTAATATTTTGCCCATTTCCTATATACTGAATTATTATAAATTGTGTCAAATATATTTTCTCAATATTAATAACGTATATTATCGGAAAATTTTTTCACTATTCCAAAATCCAAATTTAACTCTAGGTTTATTAGCCTATGATTTTAATCAATTGGATTGAAAAAAGGGTGTAAAATTTCTCCAAAAATTTATTCACTCTGACGAAGCCGAATAAATTTTTGGAGAAATTTTACACCCTTTTTTCAATCCAATCGAATTTAAATTTAAATTTTTGAAAAATTTATTAAAATATGAATATTATTACAATTCGGAGAAAGCTTATGTGATTATAAATATCGATATAAATATGATGTAAATTTGATGAAATTATCGTGGGATAAATGGAATAAATATTTTTTATATTTGTGCAAGTTATATAATTTAGTACTATGAATTGGGGTTTGAATAAAACTATACTAATTTTCCGACAAATAATATATATTTAATAAGATTAATCCTTATTCTTTCCAACAGAAACAGCTAATGTGGATTCTAATATTATTCCTTTTTTAAATATTTAATACCATTCATTTTCTAGCCATTTACTCTACGAAAAAATTAAAATGTCTATAATAATGAATAAACATTTTGGATGACAATAAGCTTGGCTTTATCTTCCATATCAATGATAAAATATTATTACATTTTCTGAGCATAGGTAATAAACGTGTAAGAAATATGGACTTTATAATAGAATTTTTGATTTTAAAAAAAGGAAACATAAAGGAATTTGATATATTTCAGGCTTAGGTATAGAAAGAAACGGAAGAGAAATTATGTAAAAGCTCCTAGATTTCATGATATATTTATTTCAAAATTGCACTTAGATATTTCAAAACCAATACAAATGATTCATTTATATGGTATATAATTCTAAAGATTCTCTATGGAATAAATTATTTGAATATAACTTATTAAATAAATTTGCAATTAATTTAATTTTTCAATCTATCATAAATCGTTAGATCAAATTGATTAGAAAATTGATCTAATTTTTTATTTCAGAATCATTATTAAATCTAAACTTTATTTGGATATTTTTTCATTAAATGAGAATTAATAAGTTTAAAAGATTTGATTCAGTGAATATATTAAGTCTTTTAGAAATATTCCATATGAAATCATACAAATTTCAGTCCATTACATATCCTTACAAATTCGTGAAAACATTGAAGTAAAATTATATCTGAATTATCAATTACTTCTTTATCAAAAGAATCAATAGGTTTTTTCTTTGCTGAAAATCAAATATAGGTCTGATAAAACAATATGGTATAAATGTATTAATACAACAATTGATTCCTGTTAACTGTAGATAATTTAATTAATTATTCATGATTAATTTCCAGGAATATAATCTGGTTATTCTTATAATTCGTTCATGTATAACTCTTTCTCTGTGTTAGAAAGAAGAACCGTTATAGAACGTATATGTTGAGACAAATGTAATGCATTATGACGGTAAAATTTGACCTTTTATCGCAGATCCAGAACAATTGGAAATTATAGGTTTGGAGATATCTGATAAATGATCCAGTAATATTAGATAATTAGCTTTTATTAAGAAAATGAATAAACTTTGGATAAAATTGAATTAAAAGAATTTTTTCATTCATTCTCAAAATTATATGTCGATTTAATTTCGGATATAGGAGTAAACAAATAGAGAAATATAAAAAAGTACTAAATTTAAAGAACAAGATGAGATGCTTTTGGTATATCTGATCAGAATAATGATATTTTCCACTTCTTGAGGGTAGATGAATTGATACTTATATTTGGAATATTGATCTCCTTAATATATGATTCAATAATTGATAAAAAGTATAACATTATATTGATTGGTGATATTTCTTTACAAATCATGTAGGGGGAAGATCAAAGTAGAATATTTAATAATAAAATAATTAGTCGTTTTGGTAAAGAACATATTGAATCTACATATGGTAAATATGATGATGAAATTACTCGATCAGATTATGCAGTAAAGGATTTGCTGAAAAGTAAAAGTGTGGATGATAATTCGGATAAGGATGAAAACTCTGAACCACAGAGATGGAGTTTAATAGATTGAATTTAATTGATGGCATAAATATAGTAGTCTTGGATTAAGTTATTCAGGAATTATTTAGATGTTTTCAATTCGAAAGTATTGAGAAAAATAATTGGTTTTTTAAATATCATCGAGAAGAGATATTTGATATGAAAAGTTGGAAAAATTCATCCTATTTTTGGTATGTATGAATATTGAAACCTTTAACACGTCGTATTCTTCCAGAGAGAAAACTAAACGTATGGTAGTAAGTATGACCTTTCAAAAACTAATCCTCCATTATCACACTTCCCATGAACAATACAAGCATTGAATATTGAATGAATGGAAGAAACATTTGAACAATTCTTATTACTCACGATAAAGGAATGAAACAACTCAGTTATTTCATAAAGCTCATAGGGTTTTCGTTACAGAGCTTTTGATAAATTGTGGAAAAGAATTTATCTCTTTCCGAAAACAACATTGATATTATGATTTGATGGAATATAGTTGAATAATAAAGGTAGAATATTCTATGATATTTACCTTCATCACACGTAAATATAATAATTGGGTTATTTATCTAATATTATCCATTCTTAAAATTTTATCCTTACAATGCTATCGTAATAAACTAATGATTTATAGTATAAAGTGCCTATACTTTATCAAGGAATTATAGATTATATACAAACAGTGCATTTTCTTTTATACGTTCACGAAATTGAGGAATTATAATTATCGGCAAAATAGATTAAACCTGTATTAATGGAACCAGATTTTTTCCATTCCATGGAGACAATTTATTCATTGATGAATTTGATAACATCAAAAGCGTAATCCTATAGATTTTAAAAATCTAAACGTAAAATACCTTTTTTATGATTTATCATATAGATCTATCAATTATGTCAAACAATTTAATCTTTCTTAGAATTATTCACAAGTTCAAATCATCAACATTTTTCAATATCTTATTCGGAGGAAGAAAATTTTAGAGATTAAAATGATGGATCAATAAACAATTCAGCAATGTTTCATTAGATACTTTATGTAATGATATTCCATAAGTCTATTAGATGGTGAATATAAATATATGTTCGAAAATACTGTGTTAAAGAAATTAATCATTTACATTTAGAACCAATTCTTATCAAAATAAGAAAATTATTGCTGCATATGCTAAAAATATGGATATTAATTAGTAAGAATGATTAAAAAATATTCTTTCGCTTATGATCTTAAACATTTTGCACTTCCGTTATAAATAAATTTAATAAATTAATGTCAAAATGGATAGAAGGAATATTTATTGAGATCAAATTATTAATGGATCAATTCATGTTCATATACGCAAAGTTTTTGAACGACATATTCAGAAAGAATACAAACTTTTTTAAATATGTTTACGGATGAAGAGTATTTTACTCGGTACAATGCAGATATTTTTGATTCGTATATGAACAATATTATAATAATTATAATATATAAATCTTGATGAATTTTTGATCTTTTATTGGGAAAGCCTAAGTTATAGCCTTTAATAAATATACAGATTTTGGTCAAATAGTCTTGATGGTAAGATTTATGATCGAGAAGATTTAGAGGAACTGAATTTCTACATTAAAGCAAGCTATGGATTATATTGATTCCATTGGATTGATGAGTATGAACGGAAGATGAAATAATGACAGAATTCTGAATGAATCGGATTTTATTTTCAAAGGTACGTTATTGATAAAGGTGAGGAATAGAAAGTTTTAAAAAATATTTTCGCGAAAATGTAGATATTCAATGACAAATTATCCACAATTGTTAAAATATGCTATTTCGATGCTTTCGTAGTGATAGGTTTGAATTATTGAAAGAACGGATAGAAAAATTTTAGATAGATTAAATTTTCTTAATATGGGATTTATAATTATCTAAATTTGGTCGATTTTCCATTATCAGAAATCTTACCTATGCATGAGAATTAAATGATAAAGATTTATTCACTATTTCAAATTGTTTTTACTGAAAGAAATATATCCTGAACTGCTGATGAGTATATGCCTAATTGGAAATAGCTAAGAATTTATACAATGAAAAATTTGTAAAAAAACTTTTTCGGAGAAATTGAAATATACTTTTGATTCATTTTGTTTGCGTTACAAAACAGTCAACTAGCACCATGAATAAAAAAACTTATAGGCGTTTAGTGGAGGTACTAAATACGCTGCAGGATTTTTCAGGAGATATAGAGTCCTGATAAAAATCAAAGATTTGATTTTTATCCATATAGGAGAATGATATATTATTTGATAAATTTGAGAGAAGATTTATATTCACATTTTAAGTTATTCCAAGCAGTTCCAAACATTTCAAATTTAATATAGTTTATTATTCAATTATTATCTACTGGATAAAGTTATAAATAGAATGTTTTGGCAGATTTTGGAATGGATGAAGATATGCGTGAAGATTTGGAAGATATGAAATTGCATTTGTTGGAGGACAACCGCACTTTCAACGTAAAGGTAGTTGGAAAAAAATTTATTATTCTTTCCTCGAAGATTTTATAAATCCTACGTTATTAAATAAATTATTGAATGAAAGAGTCAAAGAAATGATGTATTTTTGATTTTAAAGATATTTCAATCAATGTAACAATTTTAATATTTATGAAGGATTGAATTTTTTGAATCAATAGATAAAGATTTTATTGATTTAAATCTTTTATTCGAGAAGAAGATATTTTAGTAAAAGATCTTTTTTTTAATGATAACGGTTATTTCGATTTAACACGTTTATTAGTTAATAAATTTCTATAGATCCTGTGTTTGAAATTATGCTAATCTTTGCTATATAGACAATAATAAACTAGATCTATTATCTCTCTACAATCTATATACTATATATAAACATTTTAATTTTGATAATTTATTATCGGATAAATTTATTCGAATCGAGATTTTAGATTTTATACATCTAATGATTATATGATTCAAAGGGTTTACTACAGGAAAAATTTATCAAAATTATATTAATCAATTCTTTTACAATTTTCTAAATGATATTGGTTTGTACAGTTTATCATCCATTTTAATAAGGATTAAAATATATTATATTCTAATAGGCTTTTCATATATATTACTATTAAAATAAAATTTATTATTTCACTATTATAAATGGGTTTGTTTTCAACGAACGAATTCGATTTCGTAAAAAAATATATGCATTTTTTCTAACAAATTATACATTAATATTAAATTTATTCAAATTTTTATGTCAAAAATTTATGGTTTTAATCATTCGCCATAAATGGAGTATTATAAATTCGTCAAGGAAGATATCTGGGGTGTATTAAAAACAACATTTTTTAAAAAAATTTAATATGTAAGTTTTTTTTCTCAATTTTCAAAGTAGGAGGAGGGAGAGAATTGAACGAATGCGTAGATATATTTATAGATTGGATGAGAGTATAAACCTAATAAGAAAAGAAAAGTTTTCCAAAAATTATTTCTTTCCGATTGGTAAATTTTTTTATATTATTTATAGTTATAAATGATTTAATAAAATGGCTATTTTGGCGAGGAAAAGAGATGGTTATTTGAGATGAATTATATTTATTTATAGAATGTCGCATTACATCCATTATATATAGAACAAGTTTTTATAAAACTCCTTCCGAATTTTATCAGTTATAAAAGATGGAATATTTTAGTAAATAGAAAGTTTATATTTTATAATAATTATATTGTGAATTTATTCACACTAATTGGTTTTAGACCTTCTTACAAAAAACGTTTATATTCTAATCCACTGTCTAGAATCAAAAAACGTAGGATTTTATTCATACTCCAAAATTCATGTATATATCCTATAGATTATTATCAGCATATATTAAATGTATTCCTAATTCAAAGAATTGATATATCCTTCATCTGTGGATATATTCCGTGTTATAGGTTATATTAATCGTATAAAATCGTAATGAAATTTTACAATATTTCCTATGTCAATTAGTTAGAGTAGGTGTTCATTCAGGTTGTAAAGTAAAAATTCTAATTTTTATATGTCATGAATAATTCGTGTATACATAGTATATATAATAGATTTATAATAGATCTGGTCAAATTCTTTATAATGTTTAAATAAGTTTTATCACCTTACGATATGTATTTTCGCATTAAAACCTATCTGATTTATCAATTTGGATAAAAAGTATGGATATTTATCACAATTTTTGCTAATTCATGTGGTGAATTTTACGTTTGTCATTCATGAGTAAGGGTATGTTATGTAACTATAGATATACTATAAAACATTTTTCAGATTGAAAAATAAATCCATTTCTAAGATGAAAAACGAGATTTCTTATTCTACTACAAAATTCATACTGAAAATTTTCCAGATTTACTTGACCTGGATTAGTTATAATACCCGATGCAATTCAAATTATTTCGTTATTAAGGAAGCACTAAATGGGAATATACCATGTATAGGTATTGTGGATACAATTCTAAAAGTCAAGGTATTTCCTTCGCTATACCAGGTAATTCATATTCATACGCTTGTATATCTTTTTACCAAGCACTTTTGCAAATATAATAATGTATTTTAAATATGGTTCTGTAATAACATGATTTCTATACACACGACGAAAAAACGTTTATTTTCTTTCAATTCTTGATTATTGAAAAGATATTGTATTAATACGGATAGGGGGAAAAATATTATATCTAACAGATATAATATGAGTAAAAGTATAATTTCATTTTTTCCGACGGAATAGGATAAATGTTATTAATAGGTTAAAATTATTTTTCTCCCAATATGATAATTATGAAAATTTAATAATGTATTATCCAAACAATATCATTTAAATAATATATTTAAGTATTTGATAGTGATAAAATTCTTACAGATAGATTGCATAAATTGTGTAAAAAATTTCCATTAACTTTAAGTATAGAATGTATAAGTATTGTAATTTATTCAGAATCTTTTCACTAGGGGAATTCGTATTTTTTACTGGAGAGGAAGAAAAAAGCTTTTTTGAATAAAGACTAGTATTGCGAAATACTTAAAATATTCGAAATTGGAGAGAAAATATTTTTCCACGGATAAATTCCTAAACTTTTTCCCGAGAGGAAGAAAGGTATTAAAAAAATAGTACTTTAATTTGATTATTGATTAGGTTAAAAATTTTTTCCCATCCCTCAAGTATCAATTCGTGAGAAGAGAAAGAATAAGCACTATTTACTAAACCAATTTTTAAAATTTATAAATATAAGAGTTTATTGTGAGAAAGTGATTTAATAAATATAAAATAATTCTATATTCGTTAAATCATTTTCTCCGTTCGGTAAAATGAATTGTAATAAAGTGTATAAATATGGGAAATGATCTAAAAGAATTTTAAAAAGTTTTGTCGAAAATGTTGGTCTTATTTACTACGATATGATAAGATTAAGTTTCTATAAAATCCTTTCTCCGCAGATATTATCTGTACAAGGGTGAAAATTTGTGTAATATGACAGAGAATGGACTGAGAATGGGGAGGAATTATAGTAAAAGATTAAAATTTTTAAATGATAGATTAAGGGGTAGTGGGAAAATCGAACGTATTATTTGAAATAGTTTAAAAATTTATTATAGGAAGATAGGGAAAAGACTGTGTTATAGATCGGATAGAATGAAGATTTCTGGTAAAGAATTGAAATTTTCGATGGAAAAAGTTAATAAACTATTTCGCAAGGGTAAATTCAATAAATTCTATAAAAGTTGTATTTTCTGAAATTAGCTAGAAAAGGATAAATACGTCTTATGAATATGGTAAAATTATAATAATATAATATTTAAGAATCGTTTCATAAAAAGTTGTCTTCAAAGGGTATAAATTTTTCAAAGGGAATAAGTATAGGAGATTTAACAGATTTAGATATGGTAAAAAGTTAGATCAAAGACAAAATTGATGAAGAAATATATTAAATATCTTAATTTAATAAATTAATAAAATTTTATTCATTATTTAATATATTCCATCATTAATAGGTTTTTCAAAAAATCCTGTACCTAGTTTGAATATAAATTTTGATCCTTGTCTACAATAATTTGTCCTCAAGGCATAATGATTATAAGAGACCGAATTATTAGGTTTGAAAGTGAATAAATCCTATTTTAGGAGTAAATTCATTCTTATCCTTGGAATTGTAATAATTATATAAAGATGGTATATGCAATAAGATTTAATTCATTCCAATAATTAATATATTATGAGAATTTTTTTCTGATATCTAATTAATAGATATGAATTCATTAAATGGATTTCATTGACTTATAATGTAAGAAATAATTAATATTTGTCAAAAGATTAAATTTTAATCTTTTGACAAATATTAATTATTTCTTACATTATAAGTCAATGAAATCCATTCATTTATCCTATATAAGGAAGAAAATGAATTTTTGGATTTGGATAGAGTTATTTGTCAAAATTGTTTCGAATCAGATATGGTGAAATGACAAGAATATATGATAAGATATATAATTTATTATTCTAGCCATAATCCATATAATATTAATAATATTATTAGTGAAAATAATAAAATATATAATAAATATTATATTCTTCATTATATATATATTATATTTAAATTATATTTAGTGGTAATTTATATAATGAAAAAAATAATATTTATTGAAAATTTCAGAAAATATATTTTATATTATGTCTAAAATACATATAATTTTTATAAACTTGTATATAAATATATACATGCTCGAATTTAAATAGTTTTAGAATATATTGTGAAAAATTCCAATAACTTTTTTCATAATATGTATAAACTATTTCTCCATATAGTCTTTGATTTATTGCAAGTATATATACATTTTATTTCATATTAAAAAATATATAAGAAAAATATATTTTTCATACATTTAAAAATATATTATTTTACTTTAAATATCTAGAAATTGGTGATATGTCCGAAGATATTATTTTTCAAAAAATGATATAGATTTGGTCTATATTTTTTTAGAGGAATATTACTTTTTGGAATATGAAGGTGAATAAAACTTGATACATTTATCAACATTCAAAAGTCGTTGAGGAAATAATTGTCAAATTATGTTGCAAAAAATAGGGCTTTTTGTGGGTTTTTTAGGGGGGTGTAAAAATTTTTTGACCCTAATAAATTCCCTCTCAAGAATAGGTAAAAATGAATAATCTTTTCCATACCCGTGAAAAATTCTTATAATAATTTGCTTGCGAATCCATTACTAGTGGTGAAAAAAAGAAGGAGTTAGGGGATTAGAAGTGAGTGAAAGGATAGGGTAAAATGCATGAGACAGAATAAGGTATAGAATGATTATGATAGTGAGTGAAATATTATTAATCCTAATTATTTTGCAAAATTTGATATTTATTATTCGTCCAAATGATAATATATGAAGAGGTGGTAGAATGGTTATTGCGGCGGATTGTAAATCCGTGACATTTAGTCTTGAGGTTCAAATCCCTCCCTCTTCATACTATATGACGGAATGGTAGACGTAATGGATTCAAAATCCATGGCTTAGGCATGTAGGTTCAAGTCCTACTATAGGTATTTTCACAAATTACTTAATGTGAATAATTTCTTCGTGAGGAAGTAGCCTAATGGTATGGCCTTGGTTTTTGATACCAATATATGAAGTTCGAATCCTTCCTTCCGGATGTATACAAACTGTTTATTAACATCTACTTACGTAGAAAAGTTGGATTTATTAAATGATTAATCAGATTGAATGGATATAACTCTTGGTCTAGACGGTTAGGACGTAACCCTTTCACGGTTAAAACACGGGTCGATTCCCGTAGAGTTCATTAACTCTTAGTCTAGTCGGTTAGGATGTTGCTTTTACACAGCGAAGGTCGTAGGTTCGATCCCTACAGAGTTCATATTCGTTAACATTATGATATGGATATATTCATTCCCACTATAATAAGGAATAATTCATTATATTATTGAGAGTGATAAGAATATGACTATTATTTAATATAATTTAGTATTTTATCTTATCATATGATATTAATCATTTAGATTTAATCATTCAATTTGTTAATGTGAGTGATAAAATTATTGCAAATTTATTATGGAAAGGGTGGATGGTTTCAAGTATATTGAATATAAAAAGATTTAATTAATATTTTCTCGGTTTAATCGTATAGTATATATAGTAAATTTTATTAATCATTTCTATCTATGATCTGTAAAGGAGTAAAGCCAAAAAAGGATGCCTATATATTAATAAATTGAGGACATTTTGTTATGAATGTAATGGGTAGAGATTATTACTTATGATTCATTAATTTCCTTAGGAAAACCATTTTTTATTAAATATTTTATAAATTTTATAATAATAAAACTCAATGAATTGAAACATCTTAGTAATTGATGGATAGAATATTAGTTTGTACTGGCGAGGAAAACTAATTGTTTTTAAATTGAATTTAGTCTTGTCTATAATCAATCTATTTTGGTTAGGCGTTAATTCGTAAACATTTAAAAATCTAGATTAATTGTATTATGAAAATAATCCGAACGTATTTTAAGCAGATAGACCATAGAAGTTATAGTCCAGTACGAATAAAAAGTTTATAATATTATACAGTAAAAAGCTTTATGTGTAAAAGTTTTTGAAATGAATAAAGTTTTATTCCCTAATCTGTTCATTTATTAATAATTGATAGTGTACGAAGATCGAAGAGGAAGGTGAAAAAGCATTTTACAAAAATACTGCGAAGTGACTGAAATTTTTGGTTTGTTCTCAGTTAAAGCTCAATTTATGAGACTAGTTTTTTGAGCAATAGCGTACCTTTGTATAAGGGTCCAACAAGTTAATCTGTATAACAAGTCGTGAGCGTAAAGAAATTAAGTTTTAATCGAGCGTTAAGTTATATGGATTAGACCCGAACCAGAGGATTTAATCATGAACAGGTTGAAAATATTGATTTATTGGAGACCGAACTTGTGATTGTTATAAAATCTAAGATGATTTGTGATTGGGAGTGAAAAG
>Ga0209208_10004481_pt1 | contig 19767 bp, 15 predicted proteins | sample S1TSphfallax_3_FD_187694 | JGI IMG/M metagenome (GOLD analysis project Ga0209208, IMG submission 187694) | Host-associated microbial communities from peat moss isolated from Minnesota, USA - S1T2_Fd - Sphagnum fallax MG (SPAdes) (version 2) | ecosystem: Host-associated > Plants > Peat moss >...
TTTGGTAAGTAAGTGTAAGTCATAAATGACTAGCATAATGTTAGGGGACAAAACTAAAGTCCCTAACACCAAGTGTGAACGCACCTTTATATTAAATCTTTGCAACTTAAATGTCCATCATTACATATACCGTGTATAGTTATACAGTGTCAGTTTGTGTGTGTGTGTGTATGTGTTTTTAATAAAATTAAAAAATGATTAATTAATTTTTCTTTCCATTAAGTTTTGTGGTTTTGAAAGTTTTGTGGCCTCTCTCTTCACACACACACACACACACACACAAATATATATATATATTCATTCTTTTGGGTTGAATTTACAGGAAAAAAAATGTAAATTTCCAATTTTATTTACCCAAATTTTCAGTCTCAGTTCTTCAAAAAAAAAATCAGAATCAAAGAATTGTTGATCCTGGTTATTTCAAAAACCTTCAAGAACTTTTGATTTCCATGAAAAAACTGGTAAAGAGTCAATCATTTTGTAGTTGGTTAATAATTTTATTTTTTTCAAAATTTTGAGAACTATGGTGCATGCATCTCAAAAAAATTCAAATACCCAATTCTGGTATTTGAGATTCTAGTATTTGATCTTTTTTGAGAACCGTGACATATGCATCTTAAGAACCACCTCGATAACCATGAGGGTCTATCCTAAATTTAGAGTAACTGCCCAACACTGGTTCAAACTTCTAACTAAATACTTCTTTTACCTGGTCTAGAACTCGTCTAGAGACATGCATTTCTATGGAATATGCCCATCCACACAGAGTACTCCAAATGTCATGGATACTCAGCATTTAATGCACAAGGTTCAAGACTAATTATAGTAGTTGTATAGGTAGGATCAGTGAAAACATATGTAGCAGCAGTGGAGGCGCTCAGGAAAAAAGGAATGAGAAGATGAAACTCAGTTTACCACCAAAGTTGATGGTTGTAAACTCAGGGTTCTGGTGTCGTGTTATGCTTACTTTACGAATAACTCTATTTAGTGATGGTTGAGTCAAAATTTTATGCCAAATCCTACAACAATGCCCCTATGGAAAGGGTCAATAAAAGTCTAGTTTGCAAGGAGCCTTCTTCTCCTCTTAGGTTATAACCATTGTCCAGGGGCCTTGGACCTTAAGTATAGTTTATCTTGGATGAGATTCACTCGCCCATTCAATGTTTTGGACAATCCCCATGACCCCATGCATTGTCATCTCAGTCTGCATACATCATGCATATGAACATATATATATTCATTGCTCTGATGGTTCACTTCATGTTCAGGGCTTTTTGGAACCCTAAGTACCCACATTGGATGGTTTTTGAGTCCAAAGGGTTTGTTAAGTTACCACCATATGGTAGAGTTTGAGCCACTTTGCATACTCAGACTCTATGGACTTTTAATGTTCTCTGTACTAATTATTTGTGCAATTTCAAGTCTATCTATACTATTTCAATGTGTATGATTTGAATCGGACTTTTAGCCAATTCAGGGAATGCATGGATGGGTATAAATTAAATATATTGCACCATTTTGATCTTGGCAACTTCTAAATTATTGTGTTTTATGATTATGGTGTGATGATCTTGTGAAAGCTCATTCCATTTGCCACCTCAAACCTAACCACATTCTCACTAGATTTTACCTTGTAGAAAGTAGAGGTTATAATGCCTTGGTAGTAGGGCATTACACCTTATGAACTAATGATAAGCCCCAAGTTTTGGGTGTACATTGTATTGCCTTGTTGTGAGGCAATTATCAAACACCGATATTAATAGTTAAGGCAAGTTAGTTGGTTGTAAGATAAGGCGGATCATTTTTTTGAGGCATCTTATAATTTTTAGTAAATTGTTATGCATTAGCATGTCATCAACCTCCCATAAAATCATTAGGATGTCAAATTTGTTCTTGGATTAATATTTTCAACTTAAATAAAAAATATTCATATAAAAAATTATAATATATATACACCAAATATAGAATGATCAACTTTTGAAGTTGAAAAATATGGATTAGACTTCAATATGCAATTTTATATAGATACATTTTTGTTGATAAATTGTTTTTTTGGGATATTTGTAAGGACTCAATATATAATATTTTACATTTTTTAATAATAAAAAAAACTTTAACCAAAAACAATTATGTAGTTAGACTTTTAATCATATGATATTTATTAGCTCATTAATCACTTTGTAATCTCCCTTAAGAAATATTATCATATTAAATTGTCATCTTAAAACTACCAAATGAACTTCTTGAAGATTCTATTTTTGTCAAAATTAAATCAAATTAGCTTGCAACTATTTTGAAATCCCCCACTCAAGCAATGATATCATAATAAACCTTCATTTTAACATTATTGAATGGACTTTTTAAAGACTATTTATTTGTTGAAATTGAGCCACTTTAATATCTTGCAACCACTTTAGAACAACAATACCTCTTATTATTATAGTAGGAAATTAAATGTACTAATAGGAGGTCCCACCATATTAGCTTGCTTTGTTAGTAGGTATTTTGCAAAATGGAATGCTTGTTCATGAAGTTATTACATATATGTAAAATTGGAGTCCCAAAAGGTTAACATAATTTGAATCATTAAATATATACCACTACATAACTGTTTTTTATATAAATTTTGAAATGCACATACATTTTATTCATAATAAATAGTTGGAATTTTTCCCCCTTGAATAGCTATAATCAATTGGTGTGTTATAATGGTATAATTCAAACCATAGGCCCTAGGGTAAATGTTATGCACATCATACCCACATGGATCATTCATTAAGATGGTTGAAATGTGATGGTTAGAAGGGGTAATATTTTTTGTGTCATGAAAATCAACCCAAAAACATTATAACATCCAATGTGACATTCCTAACTTCTTTAATAATAGGAACTCACATAATTTGAACTTGCCAATTGATATCCAATTTGAAAAAAAATAGTCCTTTGGAGGGTCAAAGCAAAATAATGTAAATAAAAAAAAAAAATCATTTCAACCTTGTGTCATTCATATAATTACCATAAAGTAACATCAAATTAAGTGAAAGTATGTGTCAAATAACGTTAATTTTCTTTATCAAGTTTATAAGAATTTAATTTTAATAAATTAAAAAAATGAATTAAATTTTTTTTTTTTGAAGTTGATTAAAAAAATGTGTTTAAACCTATTTTTTGGTTAGAAAAATTAATGAAATAGATATGTAATAAGTTAGAAAATAAAAACCAACATATGTTAAATAATAAGTCATAAAAAAAATTTAAAAAATTTGTAAGAATTTACTTGACACCTATTTGAAAGAAAAAGTCCACATTAAAAAATAAATGTCGAAAACTACTTGTATTTTGAAAAATTGATTTCAAACCTACTTAAATTACAATTTGAAATATGAAAATCAATGCACATTAGTGTAAAAATATATTAGTTTTGATCATTGAAATGAAAACATTCAATGTTTCACAATTGTATAAAGGGTTTTGTTGTTATTTTAAATCTATGTGTTCCAATTTTGACAAGATAATTAAGTTATTCACTTTATCTTGCTTACACCTTGGAGGTTAGGAAGAAGATTATCTTTCTATTTTGAGGGGACATTATGTGTTTATTTTCTTGCTGTGTATAAAAATGTAAATTATTCACAAGGTGTTATGCAAAGGAGCTTTAATTTTCCCTTACTTGATATTATTTGAAATTTTAATATCCACATATTTAACCACTCTAAACTTATTAATTTAAAATTGGTGCTTGCATTGAATTCTAGCACCATGTATTTGTTGGAATTTTTTAAACTAGTTGAAAATAGGAAAAGTGATGAAAAAAAGGAGGTGATTGTGTGCTAAAGAAATATCAACATGAATTGTTCAAATTTAGTTCTGAAAACATATGAACAAACATTTGAATATTATATCATATTTAAAATGATGAAGACCATGGACTTGGCACCCAAAAAAAATTAATTACACACAATGGACATTGGTTTGTTTCAAGAAAGGTGAACATTAAAAAAAATAATTCAGGTTTTAGCTCAAAGCAAACAAGGTGTGCGTTACAACCCAAGTAAGCAAACCATGAAGTTGTTTGCATCTTGGCCCTATTTTGATCAAGTAAATATCATTTCATTATTGTTATCTACTTTAATTCAAAAGTTTAATACAAATTTCTTCCTCTCCACCCTATTTATTGAACTTACTAACAAGTAATAGCTAAATTCTTTTGTACATATGTTTCTTTTAATGCCTAATATTATTCATGTATAACCTACAAACATGTCAAATTGTGCAAACTAAACAAAAAGCTAGATAATGCATAATGGTGCATGCATGAATTATGAAATAATATGAACTCACAACACTCATCATAGCCTAAAATTGGGAAGAATCACCATTCTCCTCTTTAGTTTTCCATGGGGCTACATTTGAATAGTCATTTGTTTTGGGGTGCAAATAGGATATCATGAGCCACACCTACCCCCTTGGGTGACAATTTATTGGATGTTTATTCTAAATATTCATAAAATATTTTGAACAAAAGTGTTTAAAAAATCTTTAGATTTAAAAAAAAATTCATGACACTATTATGTTATGGTTTACATTAAAAAAATTCACTAAAAATATGTCATGGTCAAAAAATTCAAATCCATTTATAAGTCTATTTAGTGCTTAAAAACACTAGTTACAATATTTTCAGAAATGTTTTTGGGTATTAATTTTCATTCATTAGATTTATTTAAAACTATTTTTAAAAAAACATTAAAATTAACATTATGTGAAAGTAATTTCATTTGAATATTTTTATTATTTTTTAAAATGTTAGATACACAAAACCAAACACTAATTACAACTGCTTGTGTACACATTAGTGTGATCCCCTTGGGACTCCAAAAATCAGAAGTTAAGTCCCAAAATTGTCAAATTCTGATTTCTACAATAATATATCAAGCTCCTCAATTAGAAGTTTTTTGATCCATAAATTATCATTTTACCATTTTAGTGAAATTTGTCAAGTTTTACATGTTAGAGTAGGTAGAAAATAATGTAGAATACTTCATATCTTGAATATATTACGATAAACATTCATGTAAAACATCACCACTTTGGCTACATCATAAAATAAGGAAAAAAAAGTTAATTGGGACAAATTTATTAATAATCTTATTTCATGGTCATTAAAAACTATCATATTAGTTTTGGAAACATTGATATTTGGGGTTCATAATAACAAGTGGAAAAAAATGGATTACATAATAATAGTTCAGAAATAATGTTTTGATAAATTATTATTGTAAAGGATTCAAAACACACTAAGGATTCGTGAACAACAATAAAAGGCATTTTTTTGGTCAAAAGATTATTGTAAGGTTAAAAAAAAAAAAGAATAATATGTTGATGCACATGTAAAAAATCAAATGGATATTTTCGAATTTAGTGATAATATAGTTACAATTGCTCGTTACTAGTTCTGCCCATAGGCCAAAGGCTTACAACTAGAACTAGATGGTGCCAACCTTCACATAGACCAAACCAAAAGCCCAAGCCCTTAACATTTGCATGCTTAAGTCGGTTGTTTGCACATTGGCACAAATGTCGCCTTTATAGGTTGTGTGCCTTGAACCAGTTGGTGCCAAAGTGGTTTGTCTTTCACCTGCACATACCATTCCCCACCTTGGAATGGTATGCCAGCTACTTCGAGATCCTTGCACATAAGAGATTTAAAGGTCTGTGGTGGCTTGCCACGACCATACATGGGGCCTTTCAGTTGCGCAAAGAGCGTAATGTGCGAGTACTTGGCTTCTGATAGTCCAACCACATGCCCTAACCAACTTAGCCTGTGCTAAGCAAGTACGTAAGCCAACGACTTGACCTTGCAGGTGCTCCAAATGTGCTACAAGCTGTGCCGATCTAACACCTAGATGCCCATGATCCCCTTCAAGCAGTTATTGTATGTCGCTTCCAATTGATGTTGTTGAAATTGGGTCACATTCCAAGTCTTGGCCTCGTAAACAAAGTGTGGTAGTACAAAGGTGTTAAAGACCTACACTTTCATTGGGACCCCTAGGTGCGGATTCCCCCACAAATGCGAGAACTGGGCAAAGGTGCCTAACCCCTAGCCCCTATGGGCATTCATGTTTAACGCACTCCCAAGTCCTAAGTTAGACCCAAGATGGGCCTTGGTTTCTAAAACAACGAAATTGTGGGGATTTGAAGGCACGCTCCCAGCTCTCAGCACTAAAAGGGGTAGAGGGGCGTGCCGAAGCTCCGGGATAGGACTAGGAAGAGGGACAAGCTTTAGTTATTTACTCGAACTTGCATCAAACCAACTAACAAGTTGGTTAGTTCAACTTCTAGACCATCTTTAGTGCTAGGACAAGCCATGGGCGACTCTGGACTCACAAGACTCACCACAGCCCGGACTCAAAGGAAGCCACCACCTTCCCCCATATAGCATTCTTTGCGTTACTCCACGGCACCCACATCCGAATGACTTTTTATCTTGGGAGTCCCAAGGAGGAGTCCTGAAACTGTCCTAGTTTGGACTCTCGGGACTTTGTGAGTTCATAACTCTTTGCTCAGACCTCCAATTGGGATGAAGTCTGAAGCAAACTTGTCGATTCCCGACTTTGAATGGTCGGGAGTCAAACTGCCAGTTTGACTCCTGGCGTTTTTTTTGCCATAACTTGTGCTACAGATGTCCAAATGGTTCATGTGAGGCCATTTTCGACATCTACACTTTGATAGCTTTCCAATGATATGAAGAACGCCTCAAGGCGAGGTGTTTTGACCCCTACAATCGAGCTCTGAAATTTTGGAGTCCCGGAGGACTCCCAAGTCCCCATTTCGAGAGTGAATGTCATCCTCGCACTCTTCCAAAAATGGGGTTGCGATAATGTTGGCCTCCAAGTTAGCAGTGGAGGTCAAGATACCCCTTAAGTACTTGAAACTACCAACCTGCTCTACCTGCCCCCACTAATGGTGACGATGGCTGATAGTCGTGAATCCCCCTTGCCCACCAAGATGACCTTGGTTTTTGCCACATTAATCCTCATGGCAAATCGCTTTGTAGCGGTATCCATGCATTGTAGCATTAATACCAAGTTTTTCGGTTTAGTGGAAAACAAAACCATGTCATTTGCATAAAGTAGCAGGGCAATCTGGTGTAACAAAAGGCCTTCACCAGGCAACGTAGAGTAAAACAGGTTGTCATCGACTCGAAACTACACTGATACCTTGGAATCTGGCTGCATGTTGTTGAGGGCATGCCTAACCATAAAATCAAGGAATATGTTGAACAAAAACGATGTCACAATGCAACCTTGTCGCACCCCACTACTGATGGAGAATTCCTAGCCAAGGTTGGCCCTTAGCTTGATTGCCATAAGCGTTCTTGTGTGCAAATCTTCCATAAGCTCAACGATTTTGGAAGGCACTTGGTATCTTATATATTAAAGCAAACATGGTGCCTGTTTGTCTGTGTGGACAAAAATTGGGCAGTGCCTGGAAGATTCTTCTAGTCACTACTTGTTCCCTGTGGAGCTAGTATGTAGTAGATGGCAAAATAGGATAGGTGAGGTGATAACCAGGCACAAAATCAGCACCCATGGCACATATTCAGCATGAGAATTGAGCGGACAATTAAATAGGTATGGTGTGCTTTGTAAAAGGGGGGGGGGCCGGGTAAGTTGAGGATGAAATTTTTTTATGCTTTTGTTCCCATCATGTTCTCAATCTGTTCTCATATGTTTCCAATTATGTTCCCCAAGTTCTCAATGTTCTTGAGGCTGTTCCCAACAGCAACTCACTTTATCACATATGTAGATGAACCAAATGGAAGGCATTCCATCCTCACATAACATTATTTTGGGGACCCTGATGATGGGCCAATTGAAATGGATCATTGAAAAAAATTTTAAAAATTTGGGAAGCAATTCATCTAATGTATAGAATAAGAGAGGAAAAGAAGAGGGGCACCTGAACCTTACCCTATGGGCAAACCCTCAAGTTAATATATCTTATATGCACAATCTCATACCTCCATTGCTGGCCCTCCATCGCTCGCTCTGCTAAATCAATGATTTTGCATCCAAGGGAATCATATATATTAAAGCAAATTGTCTGTCTATCTATCTGTTTGTTTGTCGAGGTCTTGAAACCCAGATCACTTTTAAAACTGTCCCCCCGAACTCGAAGGCCCAAAAACTATTCAGGACCTCAATCACACACTTTTATTTCTTTACTTACCGAGTCCCAAGTCCCGAGGGCCCAAAAACTATTCAGGACCTCAATCACACACTTTTACTTCTTTACTTACCGAGTCTCGAGTCCTGAAGGCCCAAAAACTATTCAAGACCTCAATCACACACTTTTACTTCTTTACTTACCGAGTCCCGAATCCTGAGTCCTGACTAATCCAGGTCCCAACGCCCAGGCTTCAAATTACTTACTAAGGTGCCTACGATCAAAGAGCCGAATGGTAAAAAAAAGCCTGGTGCAGGCCGGGCGGCGCCCAGGTGTGTGGAACCGCAGGAGTAAGTATTAAACCGGGGCGGTGGCGAAGCCTGATCTCCCCATAAAGACCCGGGTCCTGGGCCATAAACCAAGCTCTTTGCCACGAGTGGACCGAAACAGGGCCCGTGTGTTTCCGGGGGCTGTCGCCGACACCAGCCCGAATACCTGAGCTTAGTCGTCTCTCTCCTTTCTCTCTGTAGCTCAAGAAGGGAAGGGGTTGGCACGTTGCGTTGCATTTGCGCCTCACAGTGTCCGAAGGTCATGAATACCCACTAGTGTACATAGAATATGCCATAATGCTTACTGATTTACCAAATTGTAAACCTTTGTCAAATCAATGAACATGTAGTGGAGCTGGGTGTCCTTGTTGCTTTGTGTTGTGTTCGATAGATGGTGCAACACAGACATGGCATCCACAGTGCCCCACCCAAAGTGGAAGTTGCATTAGGCTTCATGCAAATTGGCCCGCACCACCCAGTTTACCCAGTGCATGAGTAGCATGGTGTAAACCTTGCCAAGAATGTTGAGGAAGCTAAACCCTCGATAATTGCCTATGGATTGTTGTGAGCCCTTGCCTTTATAGAAGGGCACCACCAAGGCTTGCTTTTAAGCCACTAGCGTTCGACCCACACGCCAGACTGCCAGAATAACCCAGTGTAACCATTTAATGCTCTCAGGGCAATCCTTGAGCAAGGGGGTAGTAATGCCATCCTCACTCGGTGTAGTAGCATTGCGAAGACATTGCACACATGCCTACACCTCTGCAAGTGTAGGCTCCTTTGTAACCCCTGTGCTGTCCCCTTGTGCCAATAGCACCCTTTTGACGTTCCTCACAGCAGCGTCCAGATGTTCCCAAACCTCATCAGTGAGGTGCCTACCACCCTCCAAAACCCCCACAAAGTGTTCATAAAAGCAGGCCAAAACAGCCTCAGGGTTGTAGACATGTTCCCCTTTGCAGTCCAACGGAACCTTGGGAGGCCCCTGGGCCCCGGTAGCACTGGTTGCCGCCATTTGCTGGACTTGTCGTGCCCAAGTAGAAACATGGCCGGTCTGTTGCAGCTATTTAGCCTGGTCAACCTATTGCTTCACATAGGCCTAGGCATCATAGATTACAACAACCTTGACCCTCCTATTTGCCAAATGAAAAGTTGCATGTGCAACTACGGAGTGCAGATGAGAAAGCCAAGCCAAATGGGTGGCTCATTTGGCTGTAACAAGCTCAAGCACACTCGAGGTTAACCCCAACCGGTTCTGTCGCACGGGGCCTTGCATCCCAACCGTCTAGGCAGCAACCGTAAACACTGTCATCACAAAGCAACCCCATTCCTCTTTAAGGTTAAGCACCCAAGACGGTAGAATAATAAAACGATTGCCCACCTTCTTTCAAAAGTGGTTTGGCAACTAGGCTCTTGTAACAAAGCCCCATCCCATAGCCTTTGGCGTGCGGGACCGTCATGCTTGAACACCCTAAGGTGCAATTGTAGGGACAAAACCAGCAAGCGATCGTCGTTGGGCTCGTGGTTCATGCTAGAAAACACGTGGCAATCACTCACCCCCGCATAGCATTACCAAAGACCAAAATGTAGTTTTTGACATACTAATGATGGGTGGCAACGTGCTACCATGTCACCAAATGGCCCAAGTGGTGTTTGAAGAAGGTGTTGGGGTGTTTGAAGGTGAAAAGTTGTAACCAAATGAAGTAAGTGGGCACCATTATCAAATGGCTTAGTAGCACCTTGGTGCAAGTGGAATTTGCTAGTAACACCGCCCTGTTCTTGCCAAACACTACCCAGGTCTGCATTGAAGTCCCCCAGGACAACCACCTTGTTGTTGGTAGGGGCTTCCTTCAGGCAGGCAAACAACATTAAATAAAAGGCGTCTTTGGCCGCATCCTCCCCCATACCCGTGGGTGCATAGGCTATCACCATAGTTAGGTTTTGCCTTGCCTTGGCTTAGAAGTGAGTAGACATTAGCTTGGGGTTTAATTGGTGAAGTGACAATAAGGCATCCCTCCAGGTAGGAGCCATCAACAAGCCCACACCTTGCTTTCATCATTGATTAGCCCTAGACCACACAAGCTTCCAATCCCCTTCCCCTTGATGCCCTGCACGCTAGATGGTACAATGATGTTACACTCCCCAGCACATGGCCAACGGAGCTCTTGTAACCCACGAAAGCCCAACGCCCACGCCCTTTAGCTCCGCACTCCTTAACACGTGGCCAATGTAGCTCTTGTAGCCCACAAAGCCCAATGCCCATGCCCTCCAGCTCCTCAACTAACACACTTAGTTGTAGGCACCCTTCCTTCTTTGCCCCAGCATAGCTCTGCAAGTTGTAGGAACCGATTCTGACCTGATGTTTCATGATCTCAATAGCTAGTCGACGTTGACACATAAGCATGGTTGTGATGGTTGGGTTCATAGCCAACATGTCTCCCCTCAAAGGTTGGGTGGCAAGCCTCACAAACCCACTCACTAGCGAACGAACCCAGGAGACGTACCAATTAATACATTTGGTGTATTAGGTGTTGGCCATTAAACCTATTTAGCCAAAGGTATAAACTACATTTGAAAAATGTATCTAAGTAAATTTAACATTTGTATTAATAATAGAATACTTGCTGTCAACTAATAGAAGACCTTATGTTATCTATGACAAGCTTGAGGCATTTAATGTTATGAATCTTCTCCATTGTTGATAGTTTAAAAATGGCTAGGTGTTGAGCCTCTATTATCTATTAGACATTGAGGATTTGTTTTTGTCCTAGGAGTCTCAATGTTCTTATAAAAATAGTTCCACCGTCGTTCTATGTGTTTTTACCATGATAATTCCTACATAGTGGGAAAGCTTTCACTTGAATGGGTCCACACCAACACCTTTGTAACCACATATTGTGTTTTGGGCAAACAATATTTCACTAGTTTAGGCCACACATGAACATAAATGGATAAGATACAAAGGGTTGTATGAACCATTGCAAACTTGTCAACAACAACAATGTTAGTTTCTCAAAACTTTATTTGCAACAAATCAACCTTCTTGCAATAAAGTTCTTATGCTTCACATGCATAGTTTGTGGTGACTTAATATTTCGACATCCAAACTCTTGCATTTCACACCCTTGATCCACATTAATCTAACCTTTTAACACTTGAGTTCTTGTGCTTGGCGCACATGATTTGTGGCAAGCCAACCTATTTGTGCCCCACCTCTTATGTTACACACTCAAGCTCCTACGTATGCAACAAGACCAATTTTTGCTACACTTGGGAATGTGACCTTGAAAGGGGAAAAATTACAACGTGATGTAAGAAAACCAACGTTGTTGTGTTTTTATAATCTAACTCAAGATTAGGTGACTGGTAATGGCCAAAAATTTCAAGCTTTTTGGGAGTTGATTAAATTGTATTTCTTGCCAGCTAATAATCTATCATCACATATAATCTCTTCAAGTCTTTTCATGCCTAACATGTTTTTCCTTCTTCAAGTTTTAGAACTAAAAGTTTGTGATGGATTTTTTTGGTGATGATATTTTTTCCCTATTATAACTAAATCCATCCACCTCTCTGATCCACAATTGAAAAAGTAATGAGTTCATGAAAGAATGCATGCTCTTAAGCTTTCATTTGCATAATATGCCAATAATTGGACAACAATTTTCATGATGTAAAATTATTCTTTCATTGTGGAAATGAACCAATAAACAATATCAAAATAGATTCCACATGTTTGTTCTATTTCATTTCTAAAAAGGTAAAAACCATTGACTTGCAATTACTAATGCTTCCATTATTAGTCTCATCTTGGTTATTTTTTAGGATGTAAGTGTGATAAAGTAGACAAAAAAAAAAGGATATCCACTTTTATCTTGTATGATGCATATAAAAACAATAAAATAACATTAAAATGGGTGAAAATATGATTTAAAAACCCTTTGTTCCGTGTATTATTCTTGTGAGAAACAACTTTAATTGAGAATTATAAATAAGTTCTAAAAGTTTTTTTGTTTACTAAATGATAAATTGCTATTGGAAGAGCCTTCAACACAAAATATTCAATTAATTGTACATATACTAAGTTACAATGTAAGCATCATTGTATTTTTGAAAGGACAATAAAAAATGTGTTATATTATTACTTGTTAGTACACACTTAATACATATTTTACAAAAGTTCACATTATGTAAAAAGAGATTTCAAAGATTACTTACATTTTAAAACCCTATTGAAAACTTGTTTAACAATAAGAGATGAAATTTTATACACAATAATGTTTTCTCATTCAACTAAAAAATCCAATACATAATAATGTTAGGATGAGTCTTCTTACTACTTTATGTCTACTTTGCAAGTAGACAAACAAGACAATTTTCTTAGTCTCCTTGAAAATATATTCTTACAAAGAAAGATATTCATTCTTCACTATATCATTAAATGGCACCAAGTTTGGCTTGAATATGGCCGTGAGAAAATTGGGGATGAAACAGGGATTGCAGGGTCAAACTAGGGCCCAATGACAGGCTGACTTTTAGAATATCTCTACTGAAGCTTGTGACTGCTGGATGATTGAACCTAGACAAAAGAAACGTTTCAAAATCTCCAAGACTCAAGTCCTCTTTGGCCTTAACTTATGTACCTTTTTAGTGAAAATGGACAAAATGTAGCGAATGTGAAAGCTATTTGTAAAAGCACTCCATTGTATGCAAAAAAAAAGAAAAAAAAGGGTGGCCCCTTCACTCCATGGCGCAACTTCTCATTGGTTGCATGCAAATTCTATTCCTAATATTGGCTGCCACTATTTTTGGCCTGGACTAATAGCCCTTCCTAAGAACACCCTACCTATAATGATGTCAAATTATGGGGTGTTTATTGGGCCCTGGCCCTGGGACTATCACATTGGATCCAACTTTTGGAAGTTTTACCTTATTAGAACCAATTTCACATTAAGTGAACCGGTTTCTTTGGTGAAAGTGTTCAGACTGCTTAGATTGGAACGGATTTTTTTGGTGTTCAGAGTGTGGACATAGTAGGTAGATGTACAACATGGGCAAGGGCGTTTGTGATGCCTTGTTTTGTTCTCTTAAAGCACACTGCTGTTATTTTTAGTGTACTTCAACCCCACCTTTTATAACCATGAAAGTTCCTCTGCCAAGAGGAGAAACTTTTCAGTTTTCAGATTTAGAATGTTCAGTGGGTGTGCTTTACTCTTTATGCATGATAAAGCCATGAGGGGCATTCTCACAATAACGGGCCACCATGGATGGGCCCCTTGTTTTGAGAATGCCTTCCCCCTAAGGCTTTACCTAGTACTGGTTAAGATTCGGACACATCAAAAGACTTCAAAACAACCCATCAATTGGATGGGTGCACCCAAAATCTACACATACGTGTCCATTAGTTTGGGGCAAGAACAAGTAGGTGTAAGAACCCTCCTTGGCTTCCAGTGCATCAGGACCATAACATGCTGCTTTTACAATAAGTAAAGTCCATGGGTGAGAATATTTGCAAAATGTGGGGGAGGACTTGGCTAAACCCTCATCCCATGGCCCTTATTTTGTGAATACCCAGAGTGAACCAGCACCACCAGTGCATCATCCACTGGATGGCTGTTGTGAGTTCATTGTGGATGAACCTCAACTTGAGTCAATTGACCTTGATAGCCCATTCTGTAAGAAGTACAGTTTTTTTCAATTTTGTGATGTAGCGAAACTTGTGATCATTCACAAGAAAATTTAGCCAAATTTGGCTATGGAACAGGTACAAAATTAAAAAATTTAAGAATCCTTCACAATTTTGACTACAAGTTAAAGCCCAATAGTGAAATCTGATATTTTTATAAAAAAATTGTTAAAATCTGGCTACTAGAAAACAAAAAAACACACACATTTTTAGCCATTTTGAAAAAAACAATTAGCCAACTGGCGAAATTTAGCCAGGGAAAAAAAAAGAAAAAAAACTGCTCTGGCACTTCCCTTTGGCCTTTACATTACATTAAAGTACTTTATTTATAAATCTGTATATTAAAGCCTCTTTTCAACTTAGACTAATTCTTTTGTACCATAGTACACGGGCAGCTTCAACACATGTCTATTAAATAATTAATTAATTTTGGTAAAAACAAAGATCTTTTCAGAACATTCTCAAATTGCCTCAAGCCCCTACCAAGCATGTTGGTTCTTTTACACCAACCAGGGATTGATTCCCAATTTTGTAATATTGAAAATTTGGTGAAATTTTCTCAAAAGATTATCAAGATTACTCAAGTTACACTACTCTTGTTGTTTTTTTTTTCCTAAATTTTTTTAATTTAGTTTTTGGAGACTAGTTCTAGACGTGTTGTTAGTTTGAGAAATATTCCAGGCTTTGAATTATAACAATGAATTTTTTTAAATTATAACTTGGGGTTGGGGTGATCATTAAGCATGTAATTCTTGCTTTTGGAAAGTGTCTCAAGTATGCAATTTTATTGAAATATTTTTTTTTTGTGGGTTTAGGCCTGTAAGTGACATAGGTAGTCATATTTTATTGGTGGTCCAATGCTAGTAAAAAGGAAAAAATAAATAAAAATCTTAAAGAACCTAGAACCAGGTGTCTTTAAATGTGAAGAATTAAGTCCCCAACTGGACCAAAGGCCATTCTATCAAATTTATAAAACATCCTTGAACCAGAACCAGAGATTTCTTTTAAATTAAAAAAAACAAGTTGGATCCAAGATCAGAGGTTTTGAACGTGGTATCATGTACCAGACTTTCCATGTCACAAAATTGAAAAAAAAAAAAAAAAAAAAAAAAAAAAAAAAAAAAGCGAAAGCAAGGTCTGTGGTCTTGCCATTTACACTGAAGTGTATCTTAAGGCAAAAGAAGAATTATGGAAACTCAAATATTTCACCATGCAAAAATACAATCTTCAAAAAATCCTCTAAAAAAAAAACAAAAATCCTTATATCAAAATAAACCTATTATTACCTTGGGACCAAAATCCCTTAACCTACTATACTCTATAATGAATGTCAACACAATATCCTTGCCTTCTTGGTAGGCAAGGCCAACAAACAAGGGGGTGTGTCACACTGTGGCATTGCCATTTACATTGAAAAGTATCTTAGGGGAGAAGAAGAATTACGGAAACTCAAATATTTGACCATAATCTTCAAAAAAATCCTCCAAAATAAACCAAACTCCTTCAAGATATTATAACTTTATAACTAATCTCAAGTTTTGACACAAGACAAAATATTATCTTTCAAAAATCGTCATTATAAAAATAGGCCTATTACGTTGGAGGCCAAAACCCCTTAAGTTACTATACTCTACAATGAATCTCAACACAAGGTTATATGATGGTTATATGACAATACACAACAGGAGGCTACATAGTGGCCTACCTGTATGAGAGGTTTACCATATTGATGCCAACATGGTGAGGAACCGGCGGTTCTCTACCTCTAGTCGATGAGCTTGGCCGGCAGCAGCTCCTTGATGGTTTCGGGTATGGTGGTTGTTGCAGATGAGGAGGAGGTGGTTGTTTCCGTGGCTGTCACGGGAAGGTATTTGGCATACCAGTCCAACATGTCCTTGTGAGCTTCTTCAGCCTTGGCCACTATCTCCGGGTCGTTCTCGTCATAACGGACCGTCCAGCCATGAAATACAGTGGGAAACACTTTCACAAAGCTTTTGATCTGCAGGCACAATTAAGATGTAATAAAGTTCTCCCTAGTCCCCATGCCCTGTCCAATGCCCCTATCTCACTTCCATCCTCTATTTTCATATATCCGTAGTAAAGTCCCCATAACTGGGGATGAAATCAATATATGAACATAGCCCCAACTTTTTGATTTCTGAAACAATATTGCATTGACTTTTGGTTAATGCGGAGATTTAGAACCTTTTTTTTCGTGTTTCCATGAAGTCTAGCCAGGTATGGGTTTGCAAGGTCATCATCCAGGACTAAAGGGGTTTAAGCATAGGGTTTTAGAATATATGCATACATCAGTGCGTGCACCCAGGATTGGTGCAGCAAGCTCCTCTGCGCTGTCTGTGGGTGACGCCAACACTGCAATGGGTGGTTTCACCTCTGCCAAAGATTGAAACCCCATGTTACACAAGTGAGACATTCATGGGTGCAAGACGCTGATGTACTATAAATCAGAAAACGCATATACAGATCTGCAGTAAAATGAGTACATCAGGCATATATATCAGGAGAAGTGTCGTGTAGAGAAAGCTTGACACATTGTGAATGTAGTCTGCTTAATTAATTACCTTCATAATCTGAAGCCTCTGCTAGTGATGGGTGCAACTGCACCAGTGCATTAAAGGTGTCGTCTTTGCCTACAAGAGCTACAACTTTGGCTGCAAATCATACATGCCAAGAATCTGATCAGAATTATGTCAACAAACCCAATTGGGTTGAAATTCTTCAAGGTGTAGTACACTCAAGACGAAGTGAACTAGACAGACGAAGTAAAGACAAATTTCTAGAATGTAATCTTTAATTGTATTCTATATTTTTTATTCTTGTTCACATAAGTAAATTAAGAAGTGTCATATTTTGACCTGATCCAGCTAGTAAAATTATCTAAGAGCCATCACTAATTGATATGCAAAAAAGAAAAAGAAATTTAAGTGTTTGCACCCAAGACCGAAGAATTTGACATACCTCCCCAACAAAATCCTGACGCTCCTAAAGACGATTTGCCTTGAGCGTGGAGGTACTCCACGATCTTCTTCACATCCCCTACTGACCCATTCTGATGATCACGCGTGATCAAAACCACAATGTCCCCCAACAAAGATAACCGGCCCATACTAAGCTCTTGAATATGGCAGAAGCAGCAGGGAGCTAGCCAGTCTGAGTTATTCTTGGCCTAGTGCGTATTCATGCGGGTGCTTCACATAGATTCTGAATCAAACGAAGTTCTTCCGGGACGAAGTTCATTTGAGAGTTCTAGAGATGTTCTAGCTCAGCACTTACAGGCAAATGTTTTGGAAGCCATGTGTCCAGTCCTTGGAAAAGGTTTTCTCCCTGGCCTCCAATGAAGGGGTCTCCTTGGAAAAAGTCAGGGACGACGACGAAGTACCCAGCTTTAGCTACTTTGTCCGCCAACCTCCTGCCACAAACAACAAGTCCCCATGACCTCTGATATCTCGCACCCAGTAACCCAATTTCCATGTACAGCAGCTCCGCCAAGAATTTTCACGAATAGTCTAGTCCCACATCAGATTCAACAACGCTGCAACAAGCAATAATCATGAGACTCTTGAAAACAGACATGAGGCGCGACATCATGGAACGAGTTCCATACCTTAGCAAAGGAGCGCCAAACCCTGAGAAGTGCATCCCAAATCCAATTATAACAAAACACACCACACATGAACATGCCGCTTGTCAAAAACTCTGAGAACAAATTACTCAGCCGAAATCCATCAGCAATGAGGCAGTAAGCCGCACTCAAGACTCAGAGAAGAATTTTCGAAATTGGACAATGACCCAATTCAGACCTCAAATTCAACCGAAACCGCGTGCTACCACCAATAACAACAACTACTACTACTACACAACGGCACAAGCTGCTGCAAACCCTGCTGCTGCATTAAATCCTGCAACCAAATTGTTTACCGAAAAGATCGGAGATGAAAAGCACAGCCGCGGAAGCCGAAGGCGAGCCAGTGACATAGGCAGGTATATCTGCAACTAACTCCTCCTTCCCGACTGCGTCATCCACTGCGGGAGGCGCAGGCTTACAACAATCCTCCGTTAGAGACATGATGTTGTTGGCGTTTTTTGGTTTGTTTCTCAGTTCAGTACTGCCCTCACCCAAAGGATCTCCAGCTCTGCTGCACTTGAACAGACTTAAAGATGCGGAAGATGGGTACTTCGCAGAGAATGCACGAATTGTATGGTTTGTGATTCGTTGCAGAAGCATATAAGCGAAATCATCTAGCAATTGGACGAGATTGGACGAGATGTGGTTCCAGTGGCGCGCTTTGCGCTCTGATGAGGAAGACACCCATGCGCATTCGTCGCGGCTTTGGTGGGACTTCGTGAAAGGCCAGGAACTTTGTGAAATCGCGATCTTCTGCGACGTTTTTGTCTTTTGTATTATCCGCACGGGATTCTGCCGCAAGCCACGCGCGCGACTTCCGCGATGGGAAGCTTGCAGGCCTCCTTCGTGCTAATGCGCTTTTCCTCCTACTGGATGAATACTTGGAGTCTTCGTTCGTTTCTTCATCCATTTATTTTCTTCCTCCATTAACTCCATCCTCTCCATGCTCTTGGATGAGAAAAGGAACCGTGAGCTTTCTAGTTCATCTCTAAGTTCAGCTTAGTGGATGAAATACCTGGAGGCTTCGTTCCCCCATCTCCATTCATTTCGTCACCCATTTAGTTTCATCATCCACTATTAACGTGCTCTTGGATGAGAATTGGAACTGTGAGCTTTCTCGTTCATCTCTAAGTTCAGCCTAGTGGATGAATACCTGGAGGCTTCATTCGCGTCTCCATTCATTTCTTCATCCATTTAGTTTCATCCTCTATTAACCCCATGCTCTTGGATAAGAATTGGAACCGTTAGCTTTCTTGTTCATCTCTGAGTTCCGTCTAGTGGATGAATACCTGGAGTGTTCATTCGTTTCTTCATCCATTTATTTTCTTCCTCCATTAACCCCATACTCCCCATGCTCTTGGATGAGAATTGGAAACGTCAGCTTTCTTTGTTCGTCTCTGAGGAGCCCACTAGTTGATTATAAAAACATCTTTTTCACCTCTTTTGTGCATTTCTCGTTGTACCCAAGTAGAAGTTTAGTAAGTAGTAACCTACCAGCTCTTATGTAAAATACTTTAAAGAACTTAGGATGTAACTCAAGGTGCAACTTCATTTTGAGAATCCTTCTTTTTCTCTTCTTTTCCCCCTCCTTTTGGGGAGTGGTTGCTGGAAATGGCTTGGATTGGGTGGATGTTCAGGATTAGAGTTAGGAATCCCGAATAGAATTTAGGATCAAGCTCTACACATGTAAGAGCATCTCCACCAGTGCTCAATATGTGACTCCAGACAATAAAATTTATTGTCTAATGGTGAAAATGTGCCGGTTTAGCTCAGAAAATTGGTTTTTCTGGACCAAATTCGTGCAGGTGACTGTGGCAGGTAAAAGGTACAACACAGTTGTGCACCTCCAATTGGACCTGACTGCGGCTCAGTATTTCTGATTGGTCGATCATAATATTTGGTCCAGGTGGTTTGCTATTAGTAGTTCCCATGAAAATACAGGTCCA
>Ga0209208_10004483_pt1 | contig 19758 bp, 9 predicted proteins | sample S1TSphfallax_3_FD_187694 | JGI IMG/M metagenome (GOLD analysis project Ga0209208, IMG submission 187694) | Host-associated microbial communities from peat moss isolated from Minnesota, USA - S1T2_Fd - Sphagnum fallax MG (SPAdes) (version 2) | ecosystem: Host-associated > Plants > Peat moss >...
CTGTGAGAAGCATGTCAATTGTGTGCACTTTGGAGGCTGAACTAGAACTCCCAAACATTGTGGAAAGTTGGTATTTGAAATTGCCCCATTTCCTGTCTTGGAACGGGTTCCTGAGCACAGCTCGAGCGGGATCTACTCGTACCCCAAACAGCTCACTAGGACCTGGCTCTCCTTCCTCCCAAACTGTTACCGATACCTGCCACAGATTGTGAGAGAAAAAGACAGAGTCAAAGGTTGGAGGACTCTTTCTACAAAAACCACCACCCAAAAGCATCAGATTTTGTACAAAAAATTTGCCACCCAAACGCATCAAAATTTGTAGAAAAACTACCATCCGAAAGCATCCAATTTTGTACAAAAATCTGCCACCCAAAGGCATCAAAATTTGTAGAAAAACTGCCACCCAAAAGCATCATTGAAGGCTGTCTGCTGCTAACAAAACTCAGAAGTACATGATCAGTAATGAGTAATTGTACATCTTCAACTGCTTTCATGAAGAGCAGGGAACTGGAAGCATGGGCCTTAAATTTGTCAAGTATGCTCCCTATGTCAGCATCACCACACTCCACACTGTTTGCAAACTTGAAATTAGCAGCTTGTTCAGCTGAGTGCAGTGGCATTCGGATGATCGTTGAGTCAGACCTTGCCCACGACAGTTCTGAGCTCACTCGCAGGGGCAAAAACTGATCTGAGAATCTCTGTGCTAGATCCGTACCTAACACAACAAAACACCACACAAAACCCCCACTGTAGAGAACAATCTTGTCTACTCCTAGAGAACCATCACATAGCAGAGATCCCATAGTAGAACCTCTGTGTTTGTTCCAGATCAAAGAACTAACACTTCCAGCAGCAAAAAATTATCATATTGTCGATCTGTATTGTCAGAACAGCAGGCAACAAAATCGATTCTCAGATAGGGAGCTTTGGGTGTGGGGGGCACCAGTCAGTCAGTGTGAGCAAAGTCATCAAATTACCTTTCAAGAAATAGGCTTTTCCAGCTGGACTTCCTGAAGGAGCAGCTCGGCCATCAGCCAAAGATGAAGCAAGGATCTGCCCCGAAGGATCGAAAAGGTAAAGGTAACCACCCGAGACGATAAAAGGAAGAGTTGTGAGATGGTAAGCTCCCAGTAAGCCACTCCCATACTGACAACTATGGCCATGAAGCTTAGCTGGGGGACTAGCCTGTAGAATACACACTTCTTCCGTGCTAAGGACTGCTCCTTCAAATGCAATTGTGAGAGCTGGACCTTGGAACTGACCTGCAGCAATGCACCACTTAATCCCATCATCAGCAAAAGAAGAATTCCTCAACTACATGATGGATATGATCACCAACAATGCACACAAACTTAATTCTTGAATGAGAAAGATCAGCCAACAGTCCTGCTGTTTGACAAAAGGTACCTAAATTGGGTTGGAGGAGGGATAGTCGGGGATGTTCTCTCTTATCGTACAGCACATGGATCTTGCGGGCTTTGCAGCAGTCAGCTATTTCTAGGAGGTTGTAGAGGAGTAGCTCCTTGTCTTGCCCATAACCAGAAAGTGTGTCAGAGATAGTGATGGTGCTCAGGCAGGGCAAATCGCTTGTCATTTCCTGATCTACCAAGGACAAATAACGCAGTGACTTCGCCCCCAGTCGCTTAGCCAATTCATTCTCAATGTCTGTATGAACAAGGCGGTTCACACCAGTCATCTCCAGCGCACTCTTGGGCAACCATGGAGCGTCATTATAAACCAACTCTTTCGCCTGAACTAAGATCCCAGCTGCATTTGGGACTAATACTGAACCCAGCAGCACTGCATTACTGCTGCTGCCTCCGGAAGCTGGTAATGCATCAGCAAGCACATGCAACACACTCAAGCAGAATGTCAGTTGCTCAGGGGTGAGCACCCTTCCTTTTGTGTCGGTAGCTATGTTGAACAAGACACGAGCATAGTCACCCACTTCAAAAGTTTCACGAACACCCAATGCCATCAGCAACTTCCTGAAAGCTGCAATCTGTGGAGGAACACTGTGCAGATATGGATAGAAATGTGCAGGCGAATTGAATGCAAGCTCTTTGGGTAACACAAAGCCCTCACCAACCCACACCCATCGAACACCCTCCAGCATCGACTCCACTACAGCTATTTCTTGTGTACCAAGCCTGTCTTGCAACAAGCTGTACATGGCAGGTATCTCTTTTGACAGAGTTGCATTCATCTCATTGAGCACAGCCTCCGATCTGTCTTTGGACCCAACAGTACTATTATCCCTCCACTGCAAATAGCATTTAGATAATTCAATCAGCTGTGCTGCCAAAAGACCTGCATTTGGAGGGTCGTGCCAGCCCAGCTTTGATGCTAGGCTCACCGACTGGCAGTCACCATCAAGGATTCTCATGGTCGCAGAAACTAGCCACATTTGTGACTTTGGTCGTACGAGCTTTGGGGGAGCTATGGGAGCTGGCACTTGCTGCCATGGAAGCTTCGGGTCAGGTGCACTCATGAGAACTGGACACCAGCTGATATTGGTTAACTGCATCCAGAAATCTGTGTCGGTTTCATCACTGTTATCTCCTCCATACTGTGTCAAGGTTCGCTCTTTGTTGTCTTTGGCATGCTTCAAAACCAAGTCTTGAACAGCCACCATGTGGTCAGTTCCATGCAATTGTAGCTCTGTTGTTGAAGTAGAGGATTCTGCTGCCTGTGCACCATTAGCCCCTATAGAGTGCACAGGATTAGAGGAGACAGGATTAGCAGAAGAAGCTGTGAACATAGACTCACGAGCTAGCTCAAGGTCATCCAGATGCACAAGCAAAGCTTTTGCTCTCCTCACAGCCTCTACTATGTCAGACCCACTGATCATGGTGACAGAGCGTGCACTGTCAAGCAGTCCAACATTGCCTAGTGACCTTCTCAAGCCCAATTGCACTAACACATCTAAGATGGCATCTGAAGCAAAATCCCCAGAAGGAAAATACACTTGCTTGTTGAGCAATGTCTGTAGCTCAGGCACCCGAGGATCATACAACCTGCACAATGCCACCACCCTTCCCCCTCAATCAGCACACAGGTTTTTCAAACAAGATCCAGAAGGATGACAAAGAGCAGGGTTTTAGAAGAACATCAAGTACAAAATCACATACAAGACTTGCAAGTGCAAGTGAATGAGATTAGGGTTTTAGGGTTTAGGGCTCACTTTTTGGGTGCTTCCAGAGTGCCCTGTGCAGTTGCAACAAAGGGCAGACCAGACAAGATTTCTTCCAGTGCAGGATCCTCTTCCAGCAGCTTTGGCAAATCCTGAATTACAGTTAACATCGTGCGTCTTGTGACCTCAAGAGGAATCTGTGAAATATGGCTGAACAGGTGGTCTCGGTAAAATGACGTCTTGCTGAGCTTTGTGATGCCCAAGTACTTGGACAGCACCTCTGCTTCCTTTTGTGACTCAGCTTGGACAAAGCTGTCACCAAGCAGGCCATCATCAATACCATCAGGCGCAAACCAGCGTTTGCTATGGGATAAGTCAACAAACAAGCGGCCTCCACTACTTGAATATGACTCAAACACAGGCAATGTACGCAGCACTTGGAGATGAGGAGCGTCCATCATCCCAGATGAAAACCACTTAGATTGACACAAAAAGCTGCGAAGCTCTCGAAGTTCACCATCTGATGCCCCTTTCAATAGAGGAGCCAACAAATGCAGCTGCCCAGAGACTGCCACCTGCAGCACATTCAGAACACCAAAACCAGTTGCCTCATGCACATAATCCCCCAGCTTTGCATGATTCACTGACACATCTGCCCTTAGAATAGCGCACTTGGCCCTCTGCAACACAGCAACCATGTTCTCACTCCACCCATCATTTTTGAGCACCTGTGAATTTCGCGTGAGTCTGCGCAGCTGTCCATCTGTTGTTGGTAGTAGTGGCCACTCTGAAAAGATCTCAAGATCTACAGATGTGGATTCAAAGTACTTCCAAAGTAGCTCCATCCAATTGACACCTGGGTGCTTGTTGACACCAGGCGTCCAGGCCACCACAGCTTTGCCACGCCAATTAGCTGGGACCAACCTTGGTAGAAGCTCCTCTAGAATGGGTCCTGAAAGCAAGGAAAGATTCGATCTGCCGTGCTTTGCAATTGATTGCAACTTCAGGAAAACATCACTATCTATTTCACGGTCAATCAGCATGTACGGGACTGCATCCTTCAGCAGCTCAAATTCATAACTGGTTGTGACAAGAATCCGCTCCCCAGCTCCACTTTTAGCAAACGTTCCAAACAAGTCATCACAAAGAGGAAGGAGCGACAGACCCTGCAATTTGTCCCCTGCATCCACCTCATTCACATCGGTCAAGCAATACTTGAGAGCCAAAACATCCATACTCCTGCGAACCAAGATGTGCCGTGCACCCAGAGCTTTGCGCAACATCCTGGGTGTGAGATGGTGTAACCAAGGACATATCTCCTGGAACTTCTTCACAACACCGTCAGGGGCAGTGATTATGGGAAGCCCAACTTCTGCCAAAGCTTTGGTGAGCTCGTGTGCCTCAGCAAAGCTATTATCCGGAAATACAGCTTTCTTGGGTGACACCCATTTACCTTGAGCTGCCAGTGTATAAAGCACAGGGAGATCAAGTTCCACCACAGCTTTGTACACTTGTTGCATCAAAGATGCCCAAAGATCTGATGTTGCTCCTGTTGGCCACAAGACATGAAAGCTTTCTGTTGGCCCAAGTTCCCGAGCTGCCTCACTGAGCAGTCGGGCATAAGCTGGAGCAGCAACATCCTCCAACAAGCACTGATTCCAGTTTGACCGCAACTTTCCTCCTCCAGCCATATCATCACCATACCATATATCTCTACGGTTTGACGAAAGCTCAAAATAGCCATTGACATGGACAGGGAGGCCAATCTTGACAGGTAGTGGGAGGAAGCAAAACGCACGCCCTACCAATCCTCCAGAGATAACTGCAGCCTTTTGTCCATCAGGGACTACCTCAGCATCAACAACACCTTCAACTACTGCATTCAACCCATTAGCACCACCATTCTCTAGTTGATCCGGGACTAGCAACAGAGCAGCAATGCCTGCCCAGGGTACAAACCCACGAGCACGGTTCTCAGGTGCGATTGCCTGCTCTCGCGCATGCTTGCCTCCCATGGCATTGCTGACCAGCCATGTGTGTGAGGTTTGCATCCCGGGCATTGTGACCTTAATCTCAACCTTCTGACACTGCCAAGGCAGTTGTGACTCGGGAGTTTTGATGAGCTTTCTGTAAAACTCCTCCTTATCAATCGGATTCTGTGGGTCACCACGCACAAATTCATATACAAGATTGCGAGACCCAGTGGCATGCTTCCCGAGGGATTGAGAAGTGGTGGGCCTTTCGACTTGGTACAGCAGCTGCATGTCATGACTCGGGTCATCACGCACATAAACTGCAATGCTGGCAACATTTCGTAAAAACAGCATGGCCTCCTCGGCACTGCTCTTGAAGGATGCAAAGAGTGACAACACGTCCTCAGGACTATAAATTTCTTGCTTGATCTCACTGCTTGCAGCAGTCTTTGCATTTCGTAATGGGAACCGGAAAAGAGTGCCAGGGTAAGGCTTTCGTAGGTCGCACCCAAAGAGCAGATATGGATGCAATTGATCAGGAAACTGCTCAAGTAAGCCTCTGCCAACGAAGCTTATCTTGAGACCTGGATGCGAAGGAGTGATGCCTGGAAGATGGGAGGCATGTGGGTCAAACATAACCAAGTTGCCACCTGATATGAACCCGGGAATATCAGTAAAGTGATAGACAGAGTTGAACCCAAGCCCAAACCGACCAATAGCCGATGGTTTCTCAAGCTTGCTATCTTGCCCAATTCGTGAGATGGCATATAGATCACGTGCTGTGAAAACCGAATCATTACGACAGTAGAGCGCAGGTCCCTGCCAGTCGGCCATCTTTGGTGACAGTACCGACGAAGTGCCATACTCAGACCTGTCTAGCAGAAAGCTCACCTGAGTGGCCCCGGCATCATCTGCATTTTGCACAAGCTCACAGAGAATGCCAGGCCCATCAACATACATGTCCACTATGTTCTTCAACCGTGTAGTCAAAGCTTCGTGCTGCCCAAAAGCTTCAGCTGCATCATGGAGTCCTAAATCCATAGAATCTGCACTTTCAGCCAGCATTATCCTGCGCAGTGACCGCACTCCCATCCTCTCTGCTACATCCGTAGAGATCTTCGCATGCACAAATTTGAGACCTGTTGTTGTTGCTACTGTCCTTGTTTGCCCAGTTAAAGGTGCACTCATTGGAGTCGTGGGTGCACCTGTGTTTGACAGCCAAGGAGCATCATTGTATACCAGCTTGCTTGCCGGAACCAGAATGGAGTTCTCGTCTGGAACATAGACAGTCACCTCCTGCCCATTGAAATGCAAGTCGGCTAGATGCTGGACCAACCAAACTGCTGCATTCAGCTGCCAGGAATCTAAGGGTGCACCCTGTTTGTCGTTGGCCATGTTGGACAAGATGAGAGCAAACTCGTTTGGGGTGAGTGTCTCACGGACACCGAGCTCCACTAAGAGCTCCTTGAATGGCACCAAGTCTGCAGGGATGACACGAAGATAGGGTGTTAAATGAAGTGGTCCACTGAAGGCAACTTCTCGTACACTGGCAAAGCCATCACCCACCCACACCCAGCGGCTTCCCTCCAACACGGCTTTCACAATCTCCATTTCATCACTGCCGAGCATTTCATTCAAGAGAACATAGATCCTCGGCACTGCAGTAGCAAGCGCCTGTCCTAACCCTTGATCCTCAACCACAACATGGTTCTTTCCAAGCTCGAGCAGTTGTGCTGCCAAGCATCTTCCACTGGGTCGTGAAGCCCAGCCTAACTTGGAAGCCAATACCAAGGAGCGACACTCTCCATCCAGAATTCGCATGCTCGCAGACACAAGCCAAATGTCCTCTTGTAGGCGCACATGCTGTGGAGGTGCCACCGCACTATCCACCAAGGGCCATGGCAAATGGGGATGAGGCGGGTGCAGCAAAACAGGACACCAACAGATGTTCCTCAGCTCATTCCAGAACGAGCTCATTGCCATCTCCAAGCTCATTGCATCAGCCCCTTGGAACATGCTGGAAACCTTATGAAACATGCGACCCCCCAAAGTCTTGTTGAAATCCTCAAAGGGCTGTGGGAGCAGCCATCGGCCGGCATTCAGCACCAGGTACGACAAGAGAGCTTGCCCTTTCTTGTGAGCAAGATCCCTATCAGTACCCATCAAAGCTTCTACCTGCCGTGCACTTTGCACCAGAGTCTCTGGCACAACTCCAACTTTTAAGCCAAGTCCTTGCAACATCTCGAGGACTTCGTCTGCCACAAATATGCCCACAGGAAATGACTCTTGATCATCAAGCAATGCGGTTAACTCCATGCTGCGAGGGTCATAAAGTGTGCTTGGAGTTCGCAGTGTACCACTAGCTGTTGGTACAAATGCCAGATGCTTCAGCACTTCCCGGATGCTTGGGTCCACAGCAGCCAGCTGTGGAAGCTCCTTCAATATACACAACATCATCTGATCACGAAGCTTGGGTGAAAGCTCGTGCAGGCGATTCAGTACCCTGCGCTTGTAAAAGAGTGGACGTCCCAGATGAACCACTCCAAGAGGTCCTGCCAACCATTGTGTCTCCCACTGTGTCGATGAATGTAGAAACTCCGGACCTAGAAGAGACTTGTCCATACCCAATGGAGCCAAATTGACTTTGGCACCAAGAAGGTCAACAAAAAGTGTTTTGTCATCATCATCATCATCACTGCTGCCAGGGGCTCCAGAGTACACCTCAAAAATTGGAAGGCTTTTCAACACGTGCAATTGGATGTCACTCAGTTGATCGCCTGCATACCATCTTCCATCAGATAGAAACTTGCGCAATTCACGTCTCTCAGTGTTACTCACCTTTGCAAACAGGAGTGGGACACGAGTCAGCTGATGCGAAGCAGCAACAAAAAGTGCATCCAACACACCCGCTGCACTTGCACTGTGCACGTAAGCTGACAACTGCTGATGCTCCTCCACTCCCAATCCATTCCTCAATATCTGGCAACCCAGTTTTACAATTGTACCTTCTATGCTAGAGCTCCAGACGCCTGATGATCTTAACACTTTTGAGTTGGTGCGAAGCCGACAAAGATGACCAGTAGTTGTTGGAAGCAATGGCCATTCTTCAAAGCTTGACAATGTTTTGCAATTCTCTCGCAGGTATTGCCAACACAACATCAACCAATCCTCATTTGGGTGCCGAGAAACCAAATCTGGTTTCCATTCCACCTCATCTACTCCCTTCCATTCTGGTGGCAAAATCTGATCCAAAAACTGCTGAGCAAGCAGCACGTAGCTGAAACAGCAAAGACTTGCATTGCCAACACGGGCAATGTTCGTAAGCCTCTCAAACAACTCTTTGGGTATACCCATGTCAACAATCACTCCCGGCAGACTGCGCACCAGCTGGAATTCAAGTTCATTGCAGATGACTGACAAGCCTTTTCTGTCACCTTTTCTTTCAAACACACCCAAGGCACCATTTGCCAGAGGAATGAGAGGCAAACCCAACAGTACCTCCACAGCTTCTTCATCTATAACATCACCCAAACAATACTCCAGCAACACTAATGCATTGCTTCGATCCACTAATCCCACATGCTTTCCTGGTTTCCGAAGCTCTGATCTGATCAGACTTGGTAACACCATTCTCGGGTTTAGTACACAATACATGAATAACATGTTCCTTAAAGTCATGGAAGGACGAACAAGGGGGAAGCCTTTAGCGATCAACACCTGAGCAAGCTCCTCTTTATTGACAAACTCTTCATCATGATACAAAGCTTCCTTTGGAGTTAACCATCTTCCACCACTGCTGCCAACCACTGCTGCTGTATGCAGCAAGGGAAGCTCTGAAGCACTTATGTAAAAGCGCTTCACCATGGTTAACCAAGGCTCTGCAAAACTTCCACAAGGCCAGAGAGAATTGTACAAAGTGATTGGTCCAAACTGCTTCGAGGCCTCAGAAAGCAAGAGGGTAAAAGTTGGAGCTACCACATCCTCAAGAAGACAACGGTTCCAATCAGACCGCAATTTCCCTCCTCTATCCATATCAGCACCATACCATATGTCACGACGGTTTGATGATAGTTCAAAGTACCCATTTACATGCACAGGCAACCCTGTCTTCACTGGAAGCGGCAGGAAACAAAACGCTTGTCCTTCTAGACCTGCTTCATCCTGTGCCTGCAGAAGTGCAACTCACCCAAGTTGTCAATTCTTCACATGCACACAAATGTGCTTGCCTCCATTTGTCCAGCAGAAGAAACCCACACCCTGGTAAATGTAATAATACAAAAGAGTGCAACCCTCTGAAACAGGCTATAATTTGCACCAACCCAGAGAAGAAAAATAGAAAGAAAATGCCACCTTCTGACCGGTTCCAGCAACTTTTGCAGCCAAGGAAGCCCAAGGAAGGAAATGGAGATCATGGTCTTTTGCTGCATTTCTGACCATTGCACCAACTCTGCTTGATGCTGCACCCATTGCCTGAGCAATAAGGAAGCACTCGGTCTTCTCCTCTATCATATGAGCTGCTGCTGCAAAAGCCTCGCTAACAAACTGCACACTGTAAACATCAGTGTAGTTATTCATGCCCTGTGATGCAGATAGAGGTGCCCGTGATAATCTGGAAAAGACCCGCCGATGCCAGCGTATTTCTGCTGTTGGAGTATCTATGCGACAGATGTAGGTCTGTTGTGGACTTTCCATACCCTTATGCCACTCATAAATCTCTATTGCCTCTACATTCTTCAGGAACAGCATTGCAGATACACCTTCCAAATACAGATTGTGCAACAAGTTACTCATATCTTCTTCAGAGTAGGATTGCCTGGAAAGGCGGCTCACTGCAGCTTGCTGGTCGTTACGAAGCGGAAACCGAAAGAGCGTCCCTGCGTAAGGGGATTCCATATCGCACCCAAATGCACAATATGGCACAAACTGGTCTCTGTATCGATCAAGTGCGTGGGTGCTGACAAAATCAAATCGTTTCCCCGGATTTGCCAGAGATACTTGAGGAAGGAACTTGCAGTGAGGATCAAACATTACCACATATCTCCCACTGACAAAGGATGGTAGATCAGAGAGATGATACACTGAGTTGAATCCAACCCTGTATGCAAGAGCACACAACTACTTTAGTCACCTGTGCACACCAATATCATCCCACAAACAGCAGCAGCAGCAACAAAGAGTTCCTCCTCTCCTCACACAAAAATTGAGATTTGGGTCTAATCAGAGACTTGACAACAAAGCTTAACAACTCTCAAATACAAGCAGCTAGGTAGAAATGGGTCGCACCCAAAACGTCCTGTCTTCCAAGTCTGACCACGTTTCTTACTGTCCCCAATCCGAGAAATACTTTCAAAATCCTCTTCTCCAAACTGGGCATTGTTGAAAGCCAGCAATGCAGGCCCTTGCCACTCAGCGAGACGGCCATAGACCAGAGAATCAGTGCCATGCTGTCGATGATCCAAGCAAAAGCTCACAGTTGTGGCCCCTGCATCATCCGCATTCTGCAGCAATTCTTTCAGAATGGTGGTGCCTTCTGGATAGTTTGCTAGTACTTCACGGATTCGCTGGGTCAGGTCTACCTTCTGACCAAAATCCTCTGCAAATCCAAGGTCCTGCTGCTCCATGACGACTACAGCAGCTGCAGCTGCAGCTGTGGGACTGGTTTCTTCTTTGTCACAAGTTCCTCAACCTAGAATCCATCCACCCTTGTTGCCACATATATAGTTTGTTCCCTCTGAACCTGCAATGTCTGTGCATGATCACCAGCACTCTCCTCTTCACCTTTAATGCTGCTGAGAGTATACTCTCAATTTCACTATCTAAGCACAAACCCAACCTGAGGCAGCCAATCACCCCTGCTGGCAAGCTCCTGTAGTTTTCCTTCAGATGCAAAAACAATGACACCTCCAAAATTCTCAACACAAAGACCAAACCCAAGCTTTGTCTTCCATTGAAAATGATCACTGACAGCTGCAAGAAACCAACAGAAATTTCACAACTGGAGAATTGAACATAAGAAAAGGATGGGCACAGCTGCATTAAACTGATGAGAAGTAGCATCAGCACCAGAAAATCATAGAAAGGAGATTCTCAACTTGAATTTAATTGAATGAGGGTTATCTACTCCCTACTGCTCAACAGAGCCTCTTCGTTAACCGCAGCGATAGACTAGAAGAAATCTGGTCGATTGAGCAAGTGACTGCAGTTAGACCACCGTAGTAAACTCGCCACTGTCATAAGCTCAATATCTCAAGTATTCAATCGCATGAGCTTCTCTAGCTTTAACAAGCCTACAACCTTTGACTCCATCCAAAGCAAATAAACATGTTTTAACAAAACATTTTAATGCTCTGTCTGCTCTAATGCTTAGACCAGTTCCTTCTAGTACTGTATATGTTTCTTGAAGGCCAATTACATCATCCTACACCTGGAGAAAAATTACAAACCATAAGCCTCAAATGAAGCAGGTAAAAATAGGGTTCAACAAGACTACTCACAAGTGATAATTCTGATGGCTGCCACCATGACTTCAATATAATCACAGAGTCTGAGCTTCCTGAGCCCAACTTTGACCTATAAGCAGCAAACATAGAAACTCACTGAAATCTTTTTGTCATACTGCATGCAAGGTCATGCCCACAGACCACCCACCTCAAAAATACAAATAGTTTAGATCAAAGTTCTGGAACAACAGCAGCAGCAACTAGCTGCCAGATCTTGCATCTGGGTGTGAAGAATCAAAAGCTGCTGCTCATAAAAAAAGGGCAAATTGTCATTGTAACTCCAGAATTTCAGTCTTGACCTAATGAAGATTTCCAGGAGACCAACAGCTTTTCATCTCATTTGCAAATGGACTGTGATCTTCTGATCGCTACTGTTATCCTCTTGGAGCTCCAGAAGAGATCTCTTGAGCTCCAGTTAAGTTTCCACCTCTCTCAAAAGAATACTACCACTTGCTTCTGAAGCTACACCTCCATGATTTCTCTTGTGGATTTGGAGTTTTGTGCACATACCACAAAAATCAGGAGATAGAGTTTTTTTGTGGTCAGTGAGTGGGGATCCCTTCTCCTTCCTCTCTGCAAAAAGATTCCTGCCACCTCTTCAGCTCACCACCAACAATTCCATTCCTCTCTCTTTCCCCTGCAAAGCCACCCATAGGTTCCATCAACATCCCTCTTAGGGGAAAAAAAGACTCCAGGGAGAGGACATGTGGCGAGTTGTTCAGAATGATCAAGATCCAGCAACACCATCTAACAATGACTAACATCAAAAGTCTGATGGGGTTCAAAATAAAGCCAAGATCATCATCATCATCATGAGCAGCAGCAGCAAGCAATCAATCAGCAAACTTCAAAAACACAAACCCAAAAAACCAGTTGCAAAACTCAAGCTGAAACTCTGCACCCTGGATTTGTGTGGCTTTCACCTAAGTACCCATTACTTCCTCAAGAAGTAATTGTCTCCAAACTATTAGCTCTGAACAAGGAGGAGGGGCGGGAAGGGGAAGGGGGAACACACGCATAACAACAACAACAACAACTCTCAAAAACTAAACCAAAAACAAAAACCCAATCTAACGGAAACCCAACACCTTGATCGACCCCATGATGAGCATCATCATGATCATCACCTTCTTCTTCTTCTTCTTTTTCTTCAACCCCTCGTGAGAAAAAATGAGTTTCGAGAGGCAAATTCGAAAGGGGTAGTAAGGAAATTTATTACCTAGTGATCAGAGAAGCTTGCACACGCAAAACTGGTGGTGATTTTCGCAGGATTCTTCCTCTTTTTCGATTTCTTCCACCGATTTCGTCCACACTCCCACACTCTCTTCCCTTCCTCTCTGTCTCTCTCTCTTTCTTTCGCACTACCGCCAACCATGGGTTAGACCATGGTTAGTTCAGGCAACCTCCGGTACGGAATGGGTTAACTTTTCTCTCTCTCGCTCTCTCTCTCTTTCACTCCGGCCTTTTTTTTCTGGCTGGGTTTATATAGCCAAAAAGTTATATTAAAAATTTAAAGTACTAAAATCAAGTCCCATTTGAGATTTTCAATAGCCATAATAATTAGACCAAAACTTAAGAAAAATTGCCAGATTCGGATACATGGTTAAATTAATTAGCCAAAATACATAAAATAATTTTTGAATTTTATTTTACTTTCATATTTTAGCTTGTAGTCAGATTTGGCTAAATCACCATATTGATCATTGCCAGTTTTGGCTATATCACAAAATTAACTGGAAAAAAAACACTGATTCTCTCTCATTCTTTCTTTCTACAGCTAACCATGGGTTTAGATCTTGGTTAGTTCAGAGGAACTCAGGTACTGAATGGGTTAAACTTTTCTCTTCTCTCTATTTCTTTCTTTGCATATCTAACCATGGTTAGCTGTAGAAAGAAAGAATGAGAGAGAATCAGTTACCATGGTTACTCTATTATTAAGTAGGTTAAAACTTTTCTTTCTCGCCCTTTTCTTTTCTTTTCTTTCATCAGCTAACCATGGGTTAGATCACGATTAAATTAAGGCAACCTCAAGTATTGAGTGGGTTTAGACTTTTCCCTCCTTCTTTCGTTTCTCCTTCTTTCTATAGCTAACCATAGGTTAAACCCATGGTTAGTTCAGCCAACTTCAGGTGATGAATGGGTCCAATTTTCCTCTTTTATTTTTTTTCACTTTTTTTAATATAATTTGAGATTTTCTATTGAAAAACTATTATGGACTTCATGGTATTATGGACTCCTACCCCTCCAAGGAAAAAACCAATGTTGGGCGATTTTTTCATTTTTTCAAAGAATTGTCAATTCACGATCATTGGCTTTTTAAAATTTATATAATCACGTGATTATGGTTCTTACTGAAAAATTAAAAAATAAATTAAAAAATAAAATTCAAAGATAATTGGTTCCAATGTCTTCAATATTAAATTTAAATGAAAAAAATAAAATCCAAAGATAATCGATTCCAATGTCTTCGAAATGAAATTTAAATGAAAAAAATAAAATTCAAAGAACTACTCGGTTCGAATATCTTCAAAATTCAAAAAACTAATCGGTTCCAATGTTTTTAAAATTAAAATTTTATCAACATTGATTGGTTCCAAGGGTTTTTTAATTGGAAGGGCAATTTCCTTGATTGATTTTTTGAAAAACAATATGTCAATTAGATAAAAGGGTTTTGAAGCAATGTCCTTAAGCTAACCACATGTATTTGGTTTTTGGTTATTAGATTCATGGTGCACTTCTTTAATTTGGGTTTTTGAATAAATCTAATCAATTACAATGCCAATTTTGAGGTGAAGCACCTAATCAATTGCATTGTTCCAATTATCATATAAACTAAATCTAATTATTTCAATTTTGAACCTTTGTCTTTAACATGAATTTTATATATTTAATTATATTAAAATGGCTTATAAAATCAACTAGGTTTCTAGTTTTCTTTAAATAAAAGAAATAACGCAATGTTTTTCATTTTCATTTTCAACAAAGCACTAAAATCACATATTCCTCTTAAATACCCCATGGACAACAAATAACAAAAATAGTTCGAATGTATTTTTGTTCAGTCAAAACATTTACACTAGAATTCAAAATCCAAGGTACAACACAACTATGAAAAAAAACTTCAACGAACCACATCAAAATTGAAATATGAACAATTTTTATTTATTTTTTTTAATCTACGCCCATATTGGTGGAATGACAAACAAGGAACTTCAAAATTCAAGCAAAGAAACATCAGAAAGGTAAATAAAAAATCATAAAAATTTGATTTTTTTTCATGCTCAATTTCATCTTCAAATTCAACATCAAGAAATTTTCAAGGACGAGCATGTATTTTTTTCATGTTTCTTTTAAATAAAACATCATGATCTTGTTCCACATGTTTCTTCCTAGTTCATATGTCATTAACCTTGTAATAAACAATGAAACTTTTGTAGCATCAACATCTTACACACAAAGCTAAATCTTAGGGGCAATTGTCTTATTGTGACAAACAATCCATTTCATGACTAAATCAACATGTTAGTCATTGTTCACCTTGAAGAAGGTCCAAATGTGAAAAGCCCTTGAGTGAGGCTTGCAAAGCTTTACTTGTTTCTTCAAGTTTTCCAACAACACCTCTTGCACTATAAGGTCACTAATGCCAATGTTAGATGAGTTTTCAAATAAGGCCTCTTGCTCTAGTTTACTCACAATGTTGTTATTATTACACCTTGTCAAATGCCCAACACCAACACAGAGGCCATTAGGTTCAACTTCCATACTAACAAAAGTGTTTGGAGTTGAAAACTCCATGATAGTTATAACAAAGAAATGGGGGGAAAGTAATGAGAGCGAATTACAAACAGTGATGATTTGAGAAGGTGGACAAATGGCAAATATGTGCAAGGGGTGGTCACAAAATCAAAATGCAAAACACCTATAGATGCATAGAACACATTGAACTTGTTGGTAAAGTTTTAAAAGAAAAAAAACACATGTCAAACACATGAAAAACAACAAAACAACATACTAAAAGGTTTTGTTTTCTCGCCTTCATATGACATTTCTAATGCACCCATCATTTCCATGAACATTGAATAAAACTTAAGTAAATGAATAAATACATAATAGCGAAAACTAACAACTTTTCTTATTTTAAGGTCACATTCAAAGAGCTAGAGAAAAATTACAATGTTGAATGTTTAGTGATTTCATTTTTCCCATTGCAAGAAGCAGAAAACCTAAAACCTAAAACTTGAGAACCTCAAACAAAAACACAAAACTAAATTGGATGTCTTTCAAAGAACCTCAAAACAAAACTACACAATTTTCATGTTTTGTGAAGGTTAAGTAATTTTTTTAAAACCTCTAAAAAACTGTAAATGGTTTTCATACTTTGCAAAAATAGGTTTCTTTGAAAGAACCTTAAAAAAAATGCAAGCAGTTTTCACATTTCATAAAGTTGGGTTTCATTCAAAGAACTTTGGAAACTTTGAAACTTAAGCCATGTTTCAAACTTGTTGCACATCAAGTTTTTTACAAAGAACTTCAAGTGTTTTTTTCGTCTCAATGCAAAATTGCAGTTGGATTTTAGAAAATTGAGGTTGCCAATTTAAAATAAGGGTCAAGCATGGGGTTTCTAAAAAGTGTTAGTTAAAATATGATGGTGAGGGTTTAGCAAAATCAAAATCACTAAATAAATGCCCATATATTTGATCTAAAAACTTGTAAATAATTGGCACTACATTAAAAAAACTTTAAAATGTGCATGAGCAGGCAACCAAAATCATTTATGTACGAGGTGGTTAAAGTTCATAGCTTCAAAGGTGGTAACTTGAGGTATAGACATGAAAATTAAACAACCCCATGGTAGGAAGCCTTTAAGGCATAAGACAAAAAAAAAATTTGTTGAAGGTCTACATGTGATTAATGGAAATATTATTACATTGATGAATAAATCTTCCATGTTGGGAGATGTTTCTTTAAAAAAAACCCCTAGGAGGATTTTCCAATTGTTATAAGAATTCCATAATCCATGTCATAAATGTACATTAAAATTTGTTCAATTTGGTCTAATTTGCATGCATACATACAAGGGGGTTTACTGTCGTAGGGGGGGGGGGCGGTGTTTGTCATTTGGAACAAGAATTGGAACATTCATTTTTTAAATTATAATTTCAAAAATAATTGATAAGAAATGGAATTTTTTCACAATATTTCAAAATCACAAAATTTAAAAGAATTGGAACATTCCATTTTCTTATTGCAAATTCAAAAAGAATTGACAACAAATTGGGAAAAAAATTCCAATCTTTTGAAATTGCAAAATTGGATCATATTTTTAATTAATAAAATTTTGGGACTTAAAAAAAAATTGGAAAAAAATTCCAAACTTTAAAAACACAAATTTTTGCATTCATCATGTGTCTATGAATATCAACTAAATTCACTTTTTTGGAAAATGTTGCCAAATTCTTGATATCACAATTCTAAAAAAAAAACCTTAGTTCATCATCTTGAAATTGATTTTTTTTTAAAGAAAAAATATCGCCCAAACATTTGAGCTTGGGGGTCTCCATGGGTTACTATAGAACAACCATCATTAGAAAAAACCCTAGGAAATGTAACCACTGCATTTGCAACTACATGCAAATAATTGTTATTTGTAACTAGCTCCAATCATATTGCAAGTATTTTGCACCTTTGATCATCTTGCAACTATGCTACAACTACATTTGCAATTGATGAATTATTCATTTTACAGTCTCAAAGTGTTTTCATATATGATCGTGCACATATGTTTCATTAGTTGCAAATGGAACCACATTTAATCACACCATTAGAGTGTCAACATAACCCTTAATGGTATACATAGGTATATTAAAAAAATAATTGAAAGATATTTCACTAAGTTTTCTCATGGATATAATTTTGGGTGTGTTTCCATTTGTGTATTTATAAAATAATATTTAATTTTTATTTAGGCAAATTAACTACCTACCTACTACATATGTTTGTTTACCTATGCTACTTACATAACTTATTTTTACCCACCTATGTAGCCTAGTTATCTACCTACCTAATGTAGATTATTAATTAATTGATGATTAATAGTTCATATAAGGAAATAGTAATTATATATTGACATTTTAATAATATGATTATTAAAATAATAATAATTTCCTTATATGAACTATTAACCAATCATTTATAATTAATTAGTTAGTTAATTTTTATTTAATTCCTATTATTGAGTTAATCTTATAGTTAGTTATTTACTTATTTATGACCCTTTCATCAATAATTTATAACTAACCAGTTAGTAAGTTAATTATTTAATTAATTATAATTAATAATTTGGTTTATTAGTTAACATTTGAACCATTCATTTGTTTATTTGTGAATTATTAATTGTTAATTTATAACTAATATGTTAGTTAATTATTTCTTAGATCTTAATTATTTCATGTTTTAGTCATTTTTTGTTTATGATTTAAATATATATAATTAAATAAATTAGATGGTTGATTATTATATAGGTAGTTATTAATGATTAGTTGGCCAATTAAGTAGTTAGTTACTTATATATGTAATTATATAATTTACAAAACTAAAAATGAAAACAAAAAATATGAGAAAAGTTTTTTAATTGCAACTAAGTTTCAACTTCAAATTTTATTCTTATGTTTTGTTTTCCATTTTTATTATGAAAATCATATAATGAAAAGATTTTATCATACATTTTCACATAAAAAACACATGTCATTTGGGTTGAGCCAATCGAAAAAGATTAACCCTAAAAATTAAACCTAAAAACAATTCAAAATATTTACCTACCATCCTCATAACTTACATATTTCCCTAATCTACTTACCTACTTAATTTGACCCACCTAATTATCTAAATATCAATTTTAATTTATTTTGTTCAAAAGTTTAAAAAATAACACTTGGCACATTTGTATTATTCTATATGTCACAATATAAAACCATTTAAAATAAATAATGACAATGCACTATTCTTTTAAAAATGAAAATTCCCAAATGTTTTTCATTTGTCACATGTCCTTCTGTAAGTTATTGACTTTTATGGTAGCATATAGATGGCAACCATAATATATGAATGATGAAATATTAGTTGATTGTTGATTTCATTTGCATTTGCAACTATCATCTTACACAATTTGTTTAATAATTAGGCTTTTTTTGTTGCAAATGTTTTATGCAAGTCAAGTATAATTGCAAATGATAGTTGTTCCAATTTTCTTTTAATGCATGGAAGAAAACACCAACAAGAGTAACAATTTTTCCTTTAGCTCTAATGTGTTTATTCTTCTATATGCAAGTTCAAGTTTCAGCTTGACCTTCACCTCCATCCTGCATTCATGTTCTAGATCACATTTGACATGCATTTACAAACACAACATCCAAAGTTCATTGGTTGTTTGTTTTTTCATGCTGTAGCACCCACAAGAGTGCCCATCAAGGAAAAGACAAATGGGAGCATCAGCATGAATGAGAGGTTCCCGTTGCTCACTTTCTTATTGAAAATCAACACCCATTGAAGAATGGCCAAAGAATGTTGAAACCCTAAAAGCATAAACCCTAAACCTTGATAATCACACCTAGCACAAGGTGAAATCCAAGCCCATTTTCTCATTTGGTTTTGTCAAAGGGATCCTAACTGTGGTAATACCATCAAAGGCTCCAATCTAGTTATGTGATCCAAATGTAATTGTCACTCATGAGAGATTCCAACTGGAATAGAATCTGATCATCCTAGGATACAAAGTTCCTAATGATGTTGCAGAATCTCTTCTCAGTGCCAATTACCGAATGGAGGGCACTAGTCAAACCCAGCTTGCAGCCACTCAACAATCAGCCAAGTCCGCCCGATGCTCATTACCTGGTACAGATAGTATACAACAATCCACCCAAGATTTTGGCCAAAGAATTATACAAAAATCTGCATCCTGAGTTTCTGTCATGTTTCCAGAGGCAAAGGCACCATGTGTCATGATCTTGGCTAGCAAGTAAGAGATATAGCAAGTCAATAGTAATACTCATTAAAAGCCACAAATCATCAAAGGCAAATATGCTTTGTGAATGGTCCAGCTCTTCTTTACACCTATTTTTCCACAGATAATTTCACCACGTGAAAAAACCAGAGA
>Ga0209208_10004484_pt1 | contig 19758 bp, 17 predicted proteins | sample S1TSphfallax_3_FD_187694 | JGI IMG/M metagenome (GOLD analysis project Ga0209208, IMG submission 187694) | Host-associated microbial communities from peat moss isolated from Minnesota, USA - S1T2_Fd - Sphagnum fallax MG (SPAdes) (version 2) | ecosystem: Host-associated > Plants > Peat moss >...
TTTTTTTTCCCCCCCCCCCCCCCCCCCTTACCCCCAAATTGATATTTGAACCAAAATTTTTAAATTTTATTACATATCATTTCAATTTAATTGAAAAAAAAATCCACTGAATTTGAAATTTTAATTTAAAAATTGAAATATCTCATTCAACATTCAATTCATTTTTTTCATTCAAAAATTGAAAATTTGTGATTCCAAGTTCAATAGAAGTTTTTGAATTAAGATATTTTAAATTTATAATCATAAGTTAAAATTTGAGTTCAATCTACATATTTAGAGTCAATGCAATCAAATTCAAATCCATTGCATTCAATTTAAATACATTTAATAGAATCCACATTTTGTTCAATAAAGTTCAAATTCAATTGAATCATATTTAAATTGTTTTGAATTGAATCAAAGATTAATTAGAATCAATTCAAATTCAAATCAATTGATTTTGAATTCCATTGAATTGAATTGAATATAAATTTAATCAAATTTGAATTTGTAAGTGACATTCCAAAATTGAATTGAAATTCAAAAAACGTATTCAAAATTCAATTGAAAATTAAAGATTTGGGTGCAAAATTCAATTGAATTGAATCAGATTTTCAACTTAAAAACATAATAATGAATCAACAAATTTATATTTTTAAGAAACTTTTGAATCAAATTTTTAATTTTGAATTGAAATTTCAAATTACTAGTCTTTGAATATGCATTTGAGTCACTATGGCAGAATACATATAATTCATGAGTCTTGAATGCCCATATAAAAGATTTTTGTATTTATTGGACTGCCACAAATGAAATTTGGAAAATTCTTTTGATAAACTTCCAACTTGTATTTCAAAATTCTTTCATTAGTTTTATGTTGAGCCATATTCTTCTCCAACTGAAGGATTTTTTTTGCTAATACCAAAGTATATTGACAAATATCTTTATTATCCCCCTTATTCTCCTTAACATATTTATACCACCTATCCAACTCACTACACAAACTATTGAATATAATCTATGCCTAATCTATCTTCTGCCCCTTTTCTACTTTCACCAATGCAATAACATTTTTGTTGCTAATATATTGTACCTTTTCCCTTTGATAAATGACAAATATAATGGCAGGATATTTGATAGAGTATGGCAGACCCAAACTCTTTACATTCCATTAATTTGTAGAAGAATTTGCAGGTGCAAGTCTACAACTTTGTAATGCCTAAATTGCTAGTGACTTACTAACTTATCCTTTCAATTTTTCTACCTATCTTTCTGCACACACTTAAAATAAATCTTCAATTAGTTGTTTGTTGATTACATACACCTTATCCTTATGCTCAAAGTAGATATCTGCACCCTTGATAAAAAATGTGTTTAGAAATTCCAACATTACATCGATTCTTCAATGCTTCCCACCCCATCAGAAACGAAGGAACAAGCCTTGTTTTAGAAGCCCAGTCTTTTTCTGCAACAATATCCTTCCAATTCTCCATCTGCTTTATATGTTTGTCATAGTTATATTTCATTTGTGTCCACATGAAATGCTTAGGATTTGGAATTTTAATACCTTTCTCTAGAAGTGTAGCTCTACTTAGGATTGCGTGTCTTCTTTTCACTACCATTTTTGCTTCACGCTGCTCCATCTCCATCAACCTTTGCTCAATTTCTACCATATTCTACACCTTTGTGGCTTGTTGTACTTTCAATTACACTTTTGTGAATAGATGTTCTTCTTGCACAACAACGTTATCCTCCCTTGCGTCATTCTACACTATTTGTGCCTCCACAAAATGATGTTCCTTAGCTTCATCTTACTTCAATTCTTCAATGCACACCGAATCTATTAATGTAGTTCTTGGTATTGTCTACTCTCTTGCATACCAACGTCATCTATTTTTGCGCAAAAACTCAATTATAAATGTTTTAGTTGTATCTATGTCTTGAATTATTGTTTGTGCAAATTGTATCTTCACATTATATGCCTTCCCTTTTACACATTCTAAAATGATGATGAATGTGACACCGACCTTACAACTAATGGTTAAATATTCAACACTCCTTCTTTCTTTGCTTTCCTCAACTCCTTTTCTATTTCTGTTCTTTTCAACAATTCCTCTTGCTCCTCTTGCCTTCGTCTATGTTCACTCCTTTGCACTTCCTTTTCCCTTGCTATTCCTTATAGTTTTTCAATTACATTCTCTGCACTCATATTGCTATGAATTTCAAAACTTCGAAAATGCACACAACTTCCAACAACAAACGGAAATTGCTTTTGATGATTACCTTGTTCTTTCACATCCTTCAGTGTCCCGCCCATCACATTCATTTTTTCATACGCCCATTTTTTTTTAATTAACAGATGATCCTCAAAATAAATACAACCCATCATTACAAGTTTATGTGTCCCTTGTATAGCCACGTGGAAGCACTTAACATCATCATTATGAATGAACGTTGCAAATTTCATCTTTTGATTACTCCACATTCGTAATCTCCCTAAATTATTTGTATTAATTCCATTTCGTTCGCCTTGTACACCTTTTATTGATTGTGCCCATTTATCTGCTGACTGTGAGAACACATTTGTTGACTATATCAATTTTTTTGTTTACTGTGCCCACAATTTTAAGGATTGTGCAAATACTCCTAATGACCAAGTGAATATTGCTATTGATTTAGCCGATACTCTTGACATGTCATCTTTAAATCGCTGCATCCCAAATCCTTCATTATTGTAATTATTACTCATATGTAGATTGAAAATAAAATTTGTGTTCACCATTGGATTTGTGATCTGTTTTTTATCTTCATCATTCTTCATTTGTGGTTTCTATATTTGACATTCGTCATTGTCCTCCTCTATGTCAAAATTGGCCTCCCGAACTCCACATGCACTCTTTTCCCAATATACTAGCATTTGTTCTTTTTTTTGAACTTCAAATTCTATGAATTTATAAGGTTTGAGCTTATTCACGTTGACCAACACAAGGTTAGAAACTTCTCAATGGTCACCAATAACATAGTGTTATTTGGCAACACATATTGTACTTTATACGATCCAAACCATTTCCTAGTAACTTCCCTAGGTGTGACTTATTGCCTTTTGGAAACCATAGAACATAAAATCACCAAAACTAAACTATTTTTTTGGATTTTTTTGTTGATTCTATAATGCTCTATTTGACGTTGAATTCTCACAGTTTCTATAGCTTGTAATCTTGCTTCTTACAACTTCCCAAGCTTTGAATTTTATTAGTTAAAACTTTCATTGGAGTATTGTCTCTTTCATCTCCACCAATAATTGGAACAATGTACTTTATGGGCATTAATGGATGTAATACATACATTAATTGATATGGTGTATACCATGTTGCTACTTTGTATGCAGTTCTTTATGAAAATAACATTATAGACAAATGTTCATCCTAATTTGATCAATTTTCATTAACTAACTTAGTTAACAGTGTCCTAAGCACCTTGTTAGTAGACTCAACCTACCCATTCCCATGAGGATAATAAATTGTAGAACTCACATGTTTCATTAAAAAATGATCTGTCAAATATTTGATGGCATCATCAATTAAATGGATTCCTTCATTTGTGACTATAATCAAAGGACATCCAAACCTAGTTAATATGCACTCATATAAATTTTTTGCTATGACTATTGTTGTATTAATTCTCAATGCTTTTACTTCCACCCATTTAGTAGCATAGTTTGTGGTAATAAGAATATATTTGTTCCTTATATATCTCCATGCTAATTTAATTGGCCCCATAAAATAAAGTTCCCATTTCATAAATGATTCTTTTGGAAGACTTGTGACCAACTTTGCAATACTTTGAGTTACCAATCTTTTTGTTCTTTGACATGCATCACAAAATCTACAATAATCATGCACATCCCTGTACATAGTTGGCCACTAATATCCAGCATCCAATATCTTCCTTTGCATTATTTCCGTTGCAAAATGCTTTCCTAAAGGTCCTTCATACAATTCTTTCATCACCATATATGCTTTTGTTGTTATCAAACATAATTGAAGTTTCTTGTCTTGGCCCATTTTGTACAATTCACCATTCTTCAATGTAAAAGGCTCTACTATCATTACAAAATTCTACTTTTGTTACATCGATAATGTGCTTTCAATCTGTCCTTTAAAAAATAAAATCTTTTACATCATTTAACCACTCATGTTTTATAAAGAACAAACGTGCATCTATGGTTTAATCAGGCACACCTATGGGTTCTATACTATTTAGTAATCTTGACAATGCATATGCAACTACATGAGTTCTGCCTGGCTTATACATTATTGTGAAATCATATTCTAGGAACAATAACAACCATCTAGCTATTCTCCTTGAACCTATGGTTTAAATAGACCAATGCCATATAATCTACATAAAAGATAAAATTATTGCCCAACAAATAATGTTTAAACTTGTGCAAAGAAAAAACCATTGCTAAAGCCTCTTTTTGTGTTGTGTTATAATTTTGTTTTGCTTTGTTTAAAAGCCTAGAAGCATACACTATTAGTTAATCACTCTTCTTTGTTATGTTTTGAGACAACCATGTTAACAAGGATGCATTTGTATGAACATGAAATTCCACTTATTAATTTGGTGATATCAATATTGATGTTTCAATATACTTATGTTTAATCAATCCCCAGGCCTTTTGACATTCCTTTGTCCAAAGAAAAGTTTTTGTCTTTCTAATTAATTTAGTGATAGGTGCCATAATTGTAGCAAATTTTTTTATAAAACATTTATAAAACTGCACCTTCCCATTGAATAATTGAATCTGTTGGGGATTCTTAGGTGGTGGCATGTTTCATCCACTACAACATTCCCTAGTTGATGTCTATAGTATGTCTATTGATACACCTTATCCTCTAGAGCTACTTTTGGTTCATATTAGTTGTTAGGTATGTTCTTCTTTGTGTTCTATACTTCAAATCCATGTTCTGAAATACTAGTCTTCACATTTGTATCCATGATCCCCACATTTGTGGTTTTCATAGATTGAATTGTCTCAAGTAAACTGATTGTTCCATGGAAAACAATTTTGGCTTTGTAGCAAAGATGATATCTTCTTCATTTGTGATGCCATTCTGATAATTGTAGCACAATAACACTTTTAATTTTCGTACTTCATTTCTTAAATGTTTGGTAATTGTAATTGTTTGGATTGTCCCAATCCCTTGTATGGTAACAATGTTACTTCCCCAATCATGTGCCACTTTAGCATCCCTTAACCATGGTCTCCCCAATAACATGGAATAACAAAAATCTACCACACTATTATGAAGTATAGTACATGTAGTTATGTAAGGAATGCTTATATCTTTAAATCTTTGATCAACCCCATTGGTTTTGTGGTTGTTTGATCTACCATCCTCAGATTATCTGGTGCGGGTCTAGGCTTTGGAAGCCCCAACCTTAATCTCAACTATTGATTAACTCCAAAACCTCCATCCAACAACACATCTTCTATTGTATTTTTCTTGATCTGTACTTGGATAATTGCCATATGATTATCTATTACTACAACATCTATCCCTACTTTTAGTATTGAATAACCAACTTGTTTATTTGTGGTTGTTTTACTTACATTTTGAGTTTCTTTGGTTTCAACTTTTGCCAAAGATATATTTAGCTTAAGAACTATTTCAAGTAATTGTTTGAAGTTCAAAATATAACTTATTTCCAACATCTGCTTACTAATATCCAAAAAAAATTCTTTTACTATGATTAGTTTCCTTTGTGAATTCATTACTTCTTGAGATTTGTGTGCATCCACAGGAGTAATATTTGGCATATTTGGCCAAGTTGTGTTCCATCCCTCCATGGATGTGGATGGCCTTTTTGTCTGAGTTTGTGTTTTCTGAATCTGTTAATTATCTATACCATTTATTACTTTAATCGCTCTTCTTTCTCCTAGTCAGCAACACTCTTTGCTTTTCTTGGTTTTTAATCTTTGAATACCTATTCTTCAATTATTTTACTTGTGGTAACATTAACATCCACCAAATTCACATTCACAATGACTATTTGTTTCAATAATATGTTGAACCTCTGTTATTGTCATAAATTTCCCATGAGACATTTTCTCCATCTTAGCAAACTTTGGACAATCTATCATTTCATGTCCATTTAAACCACATATGTGACATGCATAGGAAAATGACTTTTGTGTTTTTTCACTTAATTGTGTTGCCTCTATGGTTGCTGTTATGGTATGGTTTTTTTTTTTTTTTTGGATGTCTCCACATTGTGATTTGTCATCCCACAATTTGTGCAATTTTTGTTAGTCTTCATTGTATTAGGGTTTAGGGTTTTACTTTGTGTTTTTGTTGGTACTACCTTTTTTATACTCTATGGTATTGATAATGCACTCCTTATTTTTGCAATAATCATACCTTCTTCACACAACACTACCACCTCCTTATGTTGTTGTAGTGTTGACTACTTCATCCTTATATTTGTAATTATGAGGTATGATTGCAAACTTGTTCTAAACACAATATTTAGAAAACTATTTGTGGTTGGTACTTGGAAACCATGAGCTAGCTTTTGAATTCGTTCATAATAAACCTCCACCCTCTCAACCTCCTGCTACTTCATGTTCTTCAACTCCATGTATATTTGCTTGTCATATGAGTCTTCTAATGATGTTTGTAAAATGCATGTGTAAGTTCTGAAAATGTATAATTAAGAAATTTTGACATGTAATTATGGCATTAATCCAATGCCATATCTTTAACATATAGCTAAATGCATTAATGATATACTCTTAAGAAGTCTTTGCATTACTTTTATTTCAAAATTAAACATTTTAACATGAGCATCTAGATTAACATCTTTTTTGAAATCAGGACATTTAAAGAGCTACCTTGTTTGGCTTAACATAATGGCCATCTCTATGATCAAGAATTGGTGCAATTACAACAATTGGTTCTCGGTATCCTCTTCTTGAATGCAAGGCATTTACACTTCTGCACCTTTTCACAGTCATTGAGCTCATTAGTTGGTAGTCCTAAACTTCAACTCAAATTCCTTACTGTCAAAACTCCACCTGATTCACTACCCAATTTTGTTGTAGATCCAATTAGTACTTCCCTTCTCACAACATTTATACTGGGCACGACAACCATTTCCACTCCTATGGTTGTTATACCTACACTAAATGATTGAGTAACTTTTATTCTAGCATGTTATTTTCGGGTTTCAACAATTGCCGCTTTTGACACTATTGGTGGAGTTGTATTGACGTGAGATCAACGTTGTTCCATTTTGCAATTACCCATTGGTATCCACTATGATGTCGTATGTGGATGTGAATACCCCTCTGGTTCTTTATTTTTGGTTTGAGTAGATGAACAAATATGTCGACTCTGTGGTCCTAATTGGCTTCCTAATTCCATGCTTTTAAATATGTTCTGGATTACAATAATTCTTGATTCATGTACCTGTGGTTGATTTATTATTGCTCCTGCCACATTCTATAACTCCACATGCCTAGCAATACTTGTTCTAATGTGAAAAGACACAAAAAGACAATCCATAATTGCATCTCCTTCCTCACAAAATGCACATACCTTTGAAAGTAATCTAATCATCTCCAAATCCACAAATTCATGATTTTGTGTTTCGGCTACGTGCTTTGTTTGATCCAACTCTAGATTCCCTTGATAAAAATATGATTGCGGTATTTCATTCAACACATTCACTTGTGCCTTTACATATTTGAATGATCTTGGGTACTTTTCCTCAGTCTTTTCAAACACATCAACATTGGTGTTTTCATCCACCTCCTAGTGTTCCATTGCTTCATAGTAATCTGAAGATTTATATTAATACACAAACATGGGTTATATATATTTTATAACATCCCTCCTTCAGCTAGTCATCGATTTTGGACTTGAAATTTCTTGCAATTGTCCATGTATTACAAAAGTTCCTACTCCATCTTGATCTTTTTACGACTTTGAACCATAGATTATGATTAAAAAGGATATTTCATTTGTTCATTCGAATGAATAGTTGACTACATCTCTCTTCATGGAGATTGTAATCTAGAACTATGTCTTCTTTGAAGACCCTTAATCCACACGTCTTGTCGTACCACTTCTTGTGGTAGAAATGACCTATGCCCCGTAGACCTTTCCTCTATTCTCAACACTTCTTTATCTAACATCAGATTTTGATATGGGGTTTCTATAAGCCTTGCATCCATTTTTCCATTTTTCAATATTGTCTTTTATTTGACATTTAATAACTTGCTAATTTGCCTCTAAGTCCAATTATTGTTGTAAACTCCGGGTCACCATCTTATTCATCTTATTCATAATTATTTGTTTTTAGAATCTGTAGATCGTTTTGTAGTTTTTATAGTGTTAACCATGTAAACCTTTGGTACTTTCTAATAGACCCCTTCAAATTCTGAATTGAACAAAAATCAACATTAATTGTCAAGACACTTTCAACTATAGTATATAACAAAATTTGTAGAAAACCTCCCCATTATTAAAGGAATTAAAAAAAAAATTCCCTAGAAGATGGTCGCCAAATGGTTGAAGTGAAATTGAAATTCCTATAGAATATTTCACATTACTACAACAACATATTTGCATTTCATAGGCATATGTTCATTATTTCTATCTTAAGTTTCAATAAATTTAACATTACAATTCATTCCCACATTAGATGCATAATTATTGCCAGAATCTACACTTCATAATACATTGTAAAGAACTCTAAAAATAAGAATACAATTCATTTCATCATAATCTAGTACTATAGAAAATTCACACAAAATATGAACACAAAATTCATTGTAGAAGTCTGTGCTTCTATGTATTATTGATAACATTAATCCCAATTACATCATAATCCTAGGTTTTGTTGAAAAAAATCCCAAAACAACATGTAAAATTTGTGTCAAAACAAAGTTTGTGGTTTTCTACCGCAAGTCCTTCCAGCTCTTCCTATTCTTCTTTAAAAAACTCCTTGTCTCATCTTCTTTTCTCCTTTTTCTCTTTTTTTTCCTTTGTTCTCCAGAACTCTCCCCCTTTTGAACCATCCCAAGTCACATCATTATGATCCAAAACAACAATATTTCAAAATTCAAACTAACAAAGTTCCTTGATTAGTTCCTATCCTAACTACTTTGTTCATCTCAAATCGGATACTTAGCTTATCCTGTTAACACAAATTAATACTTAGAATTAAAGTGTGAAAGTAATATGTTAATCTAACAAATTGGAAAAATTGTTAATAGAAGTTGGGATGAATCATGCGTGTAATATGGTGTGCTACACATTGAAACTTTTTGGAATCACTAACATGGCTAGTCACTAGAAAATGACTATGGATTCATGACACGAAGATTAATGCACAACCATTCTAGAATATCATTTGATGCATTCACTAGAAGATCAATATACACCCATTAGAACAATAGGTCAGGTAGTGACAAGAAAATCACTATGTAATCATTAAAAATCAATATGTATTTCACTTAAGGATCACAAGGGATTACCTACTCACTATTGTCTTTGGTATAGTACATGCCATTACAATAAAGTAATCCATTAGGATTCCATTGATCATTGCCATGTGACCTGTTCATTGGCCAATTCCACTAAGTTGGACAAGATGTCATTATAATTTCATTTTAGTGGAATTGGTTTAATCCACTTGAAAATGAGTGGAATGCACTATGGCTAGGACTATTTTTCCTAATAGTGTACACATTTTTTAAAATTTGAATTTTTGGATATGACAATGTGAAGCCCTTCATGAGTAAATTTTCCACAAACTTAGATTTGGCATCCAAAACATGTTTTTTGATATGATATTAAAGTGCATTGCATGTGCTTAATTCATTAAATCATGCCCCAAAATTTCAAAATGCAACCTATGAGTGAAATTTCCAAATTAAATGTTTTTGACTTACTTTCAATCTACTTTTTCAAAACTAGACAAAACTGGCAAATTTTGCAAAGTAGATTGGGGCGAAAACACACTTTAGGGGGGCTAAAAGTGTTGTCACATTGTATTGTTTTCTAGGCTTGTGGACATGTTTGAATTTCAACCATGGTAATTTTGGAGCATATTTTTCTAAACATTTATGGTAGACCATAACACAAAAAACTCAAAAAAACAAATTCCTTTTCCAACTTATATTGTTTGATTCCAAAGTAAACTTGTGGTAAAAACATGTACGTCACTATTTACTAAAAAATGTAAATATACTAAAAAATGATTGAAATGATTTTTAGTCTTTATGAAAGTTGTAGTAATTATTAAACATTTTGATTTCATATGATTGGAATAAGTTTGTGAGCCATGTGAAGAGTTTGATAATTATCATATCACAAATGGGTGTTTTTGGGGGTGATGGCCATACTTATGTGGTTAATTAACATTTTGACAAACTATCACTTTCAAATGGAAGATGACAAGATGTGTAAGGTGGGTCATTTTTAAAATTTTCATTTCAAAGTGCAGTCATGTTAATGGGAACCAAAAGTAGTTATAACCACTATTTAATTCCGTGTTTTTAACACCAAATTAAAAAAAAAATTTAAACTGAAAATAAACTAATTGTTTTGCACATTATCAAATTTAATATTTTATTTTACAAATGTCCAAAATATGAAATCATTTCATTAACGTTTACCTTCAAAAGTAGTGTAAAAGGGCTTGTAAATGGACTTGGAAAACTTTGAAAATGACATATTTTTGACAAATTTTTAATACAAATCTTAACAAAATAGTATAATTTTTAAATTTTTTAATATTTTGAAGACATTTTTTGAGAATATTCTACAAAAAAATAGTTACTTAAAGGGGCGTCAATGGTTCCTATTAGTATGATTACACATTTGAAACATTTTTTGGTTGATAAATTCAAACCCAAACTTAGTGTAGTCCAAAAACATAAATAAGCTCTATTATATTGCATATACCATAAATATACCCATTATTCCTTTGAAATTAAATTATTATTGTCAAAATTAGATATCATTGATTTTGTGAAAATCAAACTACTAAGCCGAAACACCAAAAGTGAAACCCATTGAAGTTAAATCATTATTAAAAAACTAAGTCTTGTGCCATTGCACATTTCCACTCAAACCCAATTTTAGTGGAATGGGACTAGTCCATATGATTGCAAATTAAATGTAGTGGATTGGTTTAATGGATTAGTCCACCCAAATCCAATTTCTATGGAATTGGACTAGTCTCATTCCACCATACATTGGATGTAGTGGATTAATCCATCTAAATTTAATTCAAAATGTTAAAAAACACAATTTTTTTCTCTTAAACCTTTCCTATTTCCAAAGCTTATAATTTTTTCAACTCCTATTCAAATTGAATGATCTAAAGTGTTGTGAGATTGCCACCTTAAACTTTATAATTCATCTTTAAACTCTAGAGGTAGCAAAGTTAACATACAAGGATTGTTTGGGTGTTTTTAGAACAATTTCCTAATGTTGGGTGTGACATTTTTTTGACTTTTTGACCATGCACATTTTGAAAGGTCATAATTTTCTTGTTTCTAATCCATTTTTGACAATATTTGGTACTATAAATGTGCCAAAAAGAGATTTCTTACTTTTCTTTCAACACCATAAATAAAGGAGCCCTCCTTTCAATTTTGTCAACCTTTAAATTCTTATGTGTGGACATTAACCTATCTACTTAATTCATTGGTAAATAACAAAACTTTAAATTTATTAAATTTTTTTAGTGGTGGTAGAACCAAGATAAGTACAACCAACATACATATAGCCAACCTAAGTATAACCAACATAAGTATTATGAACATAGGTATAGTTAATTATGTAAAGCCAACATAGGCATTGCGAACATAGGTATTGCGAACTATGTATAACCAAAATAGGTATAGCTAGCTAACATAGGTTTAGCCAACTTAGGTATAACCAACATAATAACAACCAACATAGGTTTAGCCAATTTAGGTATAACCAACATAATAATAGCCAACATAGGTATAACCAACATAAGTTATAGCCAACCTAGGTATAGCCAACATAAGTATAGCCAACATAGGTTATAGCCAACATAAGAATATGCAATATTTGTATAACCAACATAAGAACAATCAACATAAATATAATTGAAATAAGTATAATCAACATAAGAATAGTCAACATAGGTATAACCAACATAAGTATAATTAACATAAGAATAATCAACATAAGTATAATTAACATAAGAATAATCAACATAGGTATAACCAACATAAATATAACCAATATAAGAATAACTAACATAAGTATAGCCAACATAGGTTTAATCAACCTAGGTCTAACTAACATAAGAATAGCCAACATAAATATAATTGACATAGGTATAATTAATATAAGAATAACAACATAGGTATAACTAACATAAGCATAGCCAACATAGGTTTAACCAAGCTAGGTATACCAACATAAGAATAACCAACATAAGTATAGTCGACCTAGGTATAACCAACATAAGAATAGCCAACATAGGTATAGTCGACCTAGGTATAGCCAACATAAAAATAGTTAACATATGTTTAGCCAACCTAGGTATAACCAACATAACGTAAATGTACTTGTACATAACCTAATTATAGCCTAAATATAACCTACATAGCTTAAGGTAGCCTACATAGCCTAAATGTAACCTATATAACCTAGGGTTAACTTATAGTATAGTTAAGGTAGCCTATGTTCATTTAAGTAATTATCTTAAATTAATTTAAAACAAGCAAGTATATTATATTTTAATTAAGTTATTCAAGTAATTTGAAAGAAAAAGTTATGAATTTTTATTGACATGTTATTTCACATAAAAAAGAAATGGTGCAATAATTGAAGATTTGGCCTTTCAAAATGTAGGTGAAGGGTTCATGTCGTAACCCTAGCTTTGGGTTCACGACCAAGGCAAGGGCTTGTAAAGGTGCGGGCCAAGAATGAAGCCTAGGAGTCACATTTCATGCTTTTGGGAGTGTAGGACAATGTAAGGGAATGAACCTTCACACTCCTAAGTGAGCTCTCATTTTGGGAGTTGGAGTTTTGATGGATTTTTGAATCTTTAGAGGGCAATTGCAAAGTTCAAAATTCATTGGAATGAAGAGTTATTTGTACTATTGGAAATCTTTTAAAATGTAAAATGTTTAAAATGGACTCACATGACCCATTTGGGTAGTTAAAACATAAGTTATGGCCAAAAGAAGGGCTAGGAGTCAAACTACCAATTTGATTCCTAACCATTAAAAGTCAGGAATCGTTCTGATTTACTTGCATGCAAGTGGTGTGCCATATATAGTTGGAAAACTCTTGACAAAGGCTATAACTTTGTTTCAAACTTCACTTTAATCGAAGGTCTATGTAAAAAATTATGGGCCTCCAAAATAATAATAATCCCAAGTTGAGAGTTATGGGACAAAATGAAATTTGGGTGCAAGCTTTGTCGCCATGCATAGAAAATATTATAAAGGTGAAGGTGGTGGCTTCCCCCAAGTCTATGATATTGTGAATCTTGTGACTTTATGTTAGCCTGTGGTTCGTCCGTGCACCAAAAATGCTTTAACCACGCATTAACAAACTTGTTGTTTGGTTTGTGTAGGTCCATATAAATAATTGATTCGCTTGTCACTCATCTTAGTCTTCATCCTTGAGATCCAACACGCCCCTCTACCTTTGAAGTGTGCGAGCTAGGGTGTGTACCCAATTCTTTATCCTTCCATTGTTTTCACCTTAGGCTTGTAGTTGGGTCTATTAGGGAGCTTGAGGTGTGTCAATTGAAGTCCTAGATATTGCAACTTAATTGGCAAAACAAACTTAAGTTTATTAGGTTTCATTAGCCATGCTAAACTTTTTAATAGGTTAGGTTTTTTAAACCTAGGTTGATTAGGCTTAAATACCTAGTGGATAGGTGCCTTGGCCTAACCTTGCCACATGGCGACACCTCATTGGATGTTTAATGTTTGCCACATGGTAACATATAATTAAATGTTTATGTTTGCCATGTGGCAACACATCAAATGAATGCCTACACATGCCACATGGCATCATTCCAATGGAAAAATACTTGTCATATTTTAAATAAATCATTTGATCCAATGGCAAAAAAAGGCCTAATTAATTATTGGATGGTTTTCCATGATTGTGTTACATAGTATTATTAGATCAATCCACTAAGGTTCCACTAGTCATTGCCATGCAACTTTGATCACTAGCCCATTCCACTACGTTAGGCCAAATGTCACTATAATGGAATTTAATCCATTAAAAAATGAGTGGATTGTGTAGTGGTTGGGACCACATCTCTAAGATGCAACACATTTTGTAAAAAAATACATTACATACATGTTGTGAAAGTGCCCAAAGTGTGCCCCCTACAATGTGCTTTCATCAATTGAAAGTAGGTTTTAAAAACTGTTGATACAACTTTTAAAACTTTCAAAAACTTCAACATATCACATTTGATGCCCTCATGTAGTTCAAAAGGACAATCTCATAAAATACCACCTATTTTCTAATTCGTTTGTCACAAATTTGTGTTTTTTTACCCATGAGGTATACTTTAGCATGTTTTAATCTTGACCCTTGATGCAAAGTGGTCGTGTCATGTCAATTTTGGACTTTTGGAACTAGATTTCTTGGCACTTTTGAGCCACCCTAACTTGTGAAACTACCTTGGAAATTTTTTGTTGTACTTTGTGAATTTATTGATGTTGTACTTTGAATATTTCTTCCTCACATAAAGAGTTGATGAACTTTCATTGTATAGATCATGAACATGTACTCTTTCATCAATGTTTCTTCTTGGATCAAGTTTGTGATCAGAGATTGAAGAGTCAAGTTAGGTTGTCTCATTAAAGAACTTATGAATGTTTTATAGATTGGAGTTACACTCTTCATAATGCAAATAATTGCTTGGTCAAATAGCATGGTTGCACTTGTGGTAGTTAGTCGATGCAGATTTGCTTGAAAAAAATGGACGTGTTTTGTAACATGCCACTTTCCTTCATCTTCAAAGTATAAAACTTATCCTTTAGATACATTTTGGTTCTGGAACATCTTGAGATTGGAACAATCTTGCTAGCTCTGTCCATGCTAAATTTGATGTTGCACATGATTGAACATGTGTATGACACTATTGTCCAAGCAACTATTAATATGTGGTAAGAGACAATGTCCCTTTCCTCCCACCAATTGATGCTTCTTGCTCCTATGGCAGGCAAAGCTGGAGTACCTGTAGTAATTTGGGCTGCAGTTGGAGCTATCGACTTTGATACAGTACCATTTATGATAATCCATAATTTTTCTGCTTTTAATATGAATGTCAATCTATGAATCCATATGTTTTAAAAAGTTCCATCAAATTTAGTTACATGGTTATGTCAATTTTCTTTACCATTTACTTGCTGTACAAGGTTTTGGTGAATGTATCATGTGGTCCATGATGGATTGTAGTTTACAGATTTTGTTTTGTATGATTGAGATCATGTATATCATGAATCTCTCAATCATTATACAGGTTTGACATCTAGTCGTTTTCTTTGATGATCTCTTGTGCAATTATTTACATTGTGTAAACAAATGCATCTTAGATTACTTAACCAAGCTCTATGTGAGAATAATGCAAGAGAGATAATTAGGAGAGGAGATCTGCATCTGTATTGATACAAGCTTCTTCTTATACAGTTACACAACCTGAAGGATTATTATGACTCATGAAAGGTCAACCTTATTCGCTTGAGTCTCCGTAGAGCAAACTAGTTTACTAAGTATTTTACTAGTAACTCTTACACTTTTTTTTAAATGACTTTTTTTGGGGTTCTCTTCCCCTCCCTACGGACACATTCTTCTGGCTCAGCTTGATAATAGCTTGAAATGTACTCTGCCAACAAAACTATCTACAATTACACTGTATAACTAACTTTGCACCTGAAGTTATATCTGATTTTGTATCGAGGTTCATCGAAGTAAACAGGAATCGTCCAGATGAATCCAAGAGAAACCACGTCAACAACATGTGCATTAGGTGGCGAGGTTCAAGGCAAATGTGCATAACTTTTGAACAATGTATATGACAGCTCTATCATCATCGAGCATCATGTTCTTGAGTTTTGCGAACTATAGAAACAATATAAAGGTGATCAGCTGCACATCAGGTCTGTTTAATAATTCTGAACTTTTGCAACTATGTTCTGCATGTACATTGTACACTAGTTTGGTTCTGGAAGCATACGGAGACATCAATATTAAGTCAGATTTAGTTCAGATTTAGTTAGTACGGAAGAACACACTAACTTTACGAAGACACGGGGGAAGGCTGGAAACAGTATTTAAGTAGCCATGTTACTCCACTTTATTTTTATAGGAGGATTCAACGCAGATCCAATGCACAAAGGAAATATTTGGATGACCATCCTGGATCTCTCGATCAACCTATACATGTTAATCTCGGAGAAAAAGGCGGCCAATCGAGTTCTTATTGACTAACAATCAGGATCTGAATGCTAAGTATAGTAGCTATACTATAGCTAGCGACAATATTGTAAATACGGCTTTAATAAAATCTATAGCACAATGAATCTATATATGCACACCGAAAAGAATGACGGGAAAACAAACAAAGAACTCAAGTGTGATTGAACGAAAATATATCAACAAATAAATAAGTGAATTCAGAATGCTGATTGCAATCCGTTGATTCTGAAATTACGTTCAAACCGACCTGGTCGAACAGGTGTTATGAGAATTTCTGAACTCGTCGAGAATTTCAATATCTTCAAGATATTGAGTGACGAAAGCTCATGGTCGCAGCCTCATCAATTATTATAGCCCTGATTCCCGCAGTAGGAGCAGGGATAACTCGTGCACGTATGCTTAGGCTCCGGGTATGTCCAAATTGGAGCGGGAGATGAATCATGTGAAGTTGGAGCAGTACTGAACTTCCCTGCATAGATCAAGCTCGGTCGTCCTCGACCGCACAATGGGGAGGGAAATCTTGTGCATCGGTGCCACAGGTCTGGAAAAGCAATCACAGCCCGAGTGCCATCTGAGAATCCGACAGTGTGATCACCTTTGATGTCGTCGCCACCTGCTTGTGGGTTCCGAATCTCTTCGGGGACAACATGGGATGTCGGAACACGTCGACCGCAACCTCCTGCCGATCCGCAATATTCGCATGGAGAAACTTTAGTGCCTTGGCAATTGGGTGCGGGTTCGCCATAGGTAATAACCATCTGTTTCTGAGCACTGATGAATGCCATTGTGCGAAGATTTGTAATTGTGTGCGTAGATTGATAAGAAATCAGAGAGAGAAAGTACTGGAAATTAGAGGATGCCAAGTGAGGAAATCTTCCAAGAATATATCGAAACGATCTGCGCCCACTGTCACGCAAGCTAAAGCAGAATTTGCAATCAGGAGAATGTGGACCAGTAGCTGGAAGCTTTCAATCAATCAGCAACAGGTTGAACTTCAAAGGTGAGGCACCCAGAAATCTAGACAAAGAAGTCGGACTTTAAGATGAAATGTACGTGCTGGAATTGGAACTCGCTATCAGAGTGGCGGGGTTCAAAGAGTGCAGGCTGTAAGTAGGAGGGGATCAAGCTGATGGGTCAGTTGTGAAGATATCAGACTCCTGGGGGAGTTTATACAGATTCTGTGCAGCACCATCCCACTGAATACTCCGATTGTTCAATGCACTAACATAGAAACGTGACCGTAGCTGCAGTCGGTCACAAGTAGTTTCGTGATATAAAGGCATTCGTCCCATCGGAGAGCAGCTCATATTGTTCAACTGAGGAAATGAGAAAGTCCAGGAGTCCCGGACACTGCTGATCGATGTTCAAAGTCCTTGTACGGGGAAGACTAGCTGGCTCGAAGTATTGCAAGAAGTTTCAGCTCATCAGATGATGGTGCCCATCTGGCGAATAATACTACAGTGATTTGCAGTTGATAACATGAATCAGCAAGCAAGCGGGCATGATCCTCAAGTTTCATGAGGAGGCAAATGCACATTGTTTGTATTCTCCTTGAACGTGAACCATGATGTAATGCCTGATGTTTGGGGACTAGCGAGCTTTTGAAATTCTCGAAACGGTAATCAGGGTTTTGTCTGATGATCTTACAACGACGACAGGTTAGTCTAGTCGGCCAAATCGGCGAGCCATTCCAGGGTCAAACAAGTTGGAGTTTGTCAAACTCTGGCCTGCATATGTGAAGATGCCTCAGGTGAAGGTGGTGTGGCAGATGTAGTTGAGACTACGTACTGGTTCCCACAATACTGACACAAATAGTGAACTATAACGGAAAGAGAACTGAAATTATTCAAACTGAAACTCAAGTGTGAAACCCAGGATGACAAAAAATAACATTCTAATAAGAAGTTTTGGAGGTTTCTACCTGGGAATATTCTTAAAGAAACTATTCTGCAGTGATTCCCATTGAATTCTTTAATGCGTCTTATTATATGTGACATTGTAATGATCCCGTCTGCGAACAATTAACGGTGCCGTGCCTGTCTTGAAACAGGATGTAAGTCTGTGGGGGCAATTCCGTAGGAGATGTTTACTTGTACTCTCATTGTACCGTAAAGGACTCTGATGAAGCTGAAGCTCCTTTGGGGGGCGGAAATTTACAAAATAGATGGGGGACATACCATCCAGCGGGGTTTCCGTAGTCAACAAGACTAATTTTGGAAAGGCATACTCTCAATCCCTCGAGTCGCCAAGAATTTCGGGCCGCTAGAAGATTAGAAATTGCTCCTTGAAAAGCTCCTGGGCGGCTGGCGGCACCTTCGACCGTAACTAACAACTAAGAATGGAGAAGACAGGGCCTGGGGACGGCCATGACAAACGGTACACAGTTACCGATTATCAGTTGGAATGATATGGTATCTACGCGGTGAACAGTGCTAAACACGTAATGTCATACTCGCGGGCACTTGTGCGGGGTTTCGTGTCCAGACCGGTTCGGGATCCATTTCTTGCAGTGGGAGTCAATTCCCCCTAAATAGATGATTAGATGGTAATTGGAAGGTAATTGGAGGCAATCCGTTCGGCAACATCTCCCAAACATCCCTGAATAACACTCCCAATTTCACTAAAGGAAAATAACATGTACATAGGTTCCCATAGCTGATGGCAAACGTGGCAAACCTCGCGTAGTCAAACATCCTATAGGGTTGGCAAATAAAATGTCTCTTGCCGACAAAAATTCTCCGAGGAAGGGGGCCTAGCTGTACTATCCCAGTTTACTTGTAATAGGGCACATGAGGCTGCTGGTCACTCGTACTTCTAGTAAGTCAGCAGACGAATCAGTCTCTGCTGAAGCAGGGTTTCAGCTTTCAGTTTTCTGATGTAGCTGAAGTGGGGATCATCCATAAGATAGTTTAGCCAAATTTGCCTATAAACAGGATATGAAAATAAAAAGGATAAAGTATCCTTCACATTTTTGGCTACATGCTAGAAACCAATAGAGAAATCCGGCAGTTTATTTGGCGATACAGGAAACCCAAATAAAACCAGATTTACAACCACTTTGGAAAAGAATTTAACAAACTGGCTAAATTTTGCCAGGAAAAAAACCCAGTGCTGAAAGATCTGTGCAGTGTGGAGTCAATAGTCGCTGATAAGAGGCTGCTGAGTTGTGGGAGAAGGAGAAAGTGAGAGATATATTAAATGTAAGGACTGGTCAAACTGGTTTCAGGCTTCAGCCACCATCTAAATTGCTATTTCCTTCAGTCGC
>Ga0209208_10004485_pt1 | contig 19757 bp, 19 predicted proteins | sample S1TSphfallax_3_FD_187694 | JGI IMG/M metagenome (GOLD analysis project Ga0209208, IMG submission 187694) | Host-associated microbial communities from peat moss isolated from Minnesota, USA - S1T2_Fd - Sphagnum fallax MG (SPAdes) (version 2) | ecosystem: Host-associated > Plants > Peat moss >...
AACATGTAGAATTCAAACGCCCATTCGAGATGAGACAATTTGGCGGTTGAATGAACAGATACAGGTATGGTTTGGAAGTTCACATTCTTGATTTTGTAAAATGTTTCAAGATTCATAGTACAGTCAGAAAAATAATGGCAGTACCATTGTTGGGCTGCTTGCATAGCTTCTTCTTCCAAGGGATTACGCTTGTGACAAAATGGAGGTATGAATCTTGGAATAACAAAGTTTTGGACTTGCTGTTGTTGGAATTTCGTGTCATTTGATTGTGTGGAACCTTCCATTTTCTACAAGAGAATATATAAAAATGTTTATGGGTTAGTAATTTACAATGACAAGAGAATGGAATAGTTGAAAAAGCTTGAAAGCATTAGTCAAATGGTGACTTGAACCTCACACAACGGTCGTCGTAAATCAATGTTACAGAGTTAAAAAAAGATCAAAGGATTGTGTGAATGAGATTCATTGTCTAATGAACCTGGCCCTGAAGTCACATTTTTGGTAGTATCCAAAGTCTATTGACAAACACATCCAATCTAGCATAACCCCAAGAATGTATAAGTAATAAGTTATGTACTTCAATTTTATAAGTTTATTGTTTGTTTCGTGAGATGGTTTGAGGGTTAGGAATTAAGTGGTACCTCCATATGAGCACAAACACTGGTCGTAGCCAAACTCACTGAAGATGGCAAGTTTGGAACATAAGCTTTCATGCACCCGAAGCGGCCAGTGTGTGTTCTCAACGCAAAGGGGTGAGATGAGGAGCTCTTCAACTGCCAAGCCTGACGCGGTGAGTTCATGTAGCCAACGCAAATTGCACCATGTAGACCAGCGGTGGAATTTAGTGGTGCAGCCATGATGGGTAGCCTCGTGAAGTAAGCTGGTCTTGGAAGATGTCAAAGAGTGTAGTATGCTACCAGACAACCCTTGGCAGTTTACCACTTCTTGTTGGATGCCTCTGCTGCAGTTGCGGAATTGTACTCTTCTATGCTACTAGACACCCATGATTAATCTAGACTCCTATTCTTGTGGGTCTAGGAATAGAGGTATAGAAAAATCTTCTATTCCTGGCCTCCACGACAAAGGCCTGATGAGTCACCATTCTAAAAGCCGCTTAATTTGTTTGTGCTCAATAGTATTGGATTCGCTACATCTGGGCTGGAAATTTGTAGACGAGAGCATCAAGCAGGATGGATGGTACTTGGACAAGAGACATTTTTTCATTGTATTCTTGTCCCATAGCTATGAAGAAACCGGTTTTGGTGTCACCCTTTTCCTAGGTGGGATAGGCAACCGTCTCCTGACTCCACATTGTAAATTTCATGTATTTAATGTCAATGGATGGTGGAGCATGTGCTTGAAACATGAATTAATGGTGGGGAAACTTACATCTATGAAACAGGCCCTCAAAGAACCCTTTAAGACCTAATCGCTTGCCCCATTGGGCTCATCATGTTCTTAGGTGCAATAAGCCCAATTTACATTAGTAACCATCCATATATATCTACCTACCTCGTAACCACCAAGTGCCTTGGATACTTTTCTATGATATTTACCCACTAATTACATAGGTAGTTGATAGCTACCTAGTGAAGGTGAGGTGGAAATTATAGGATAAGTTACAAGGGTGAAACCTGGGTAGCTTACTTGTGATTCATCCAAACTGAGTCATAATTCATTTCCAGTGGATGATGCACTGGTGAATGCTTGGTAACTTATTGACTATGGCAGGTTGAACCCAACACCCACACTGGCACCTTCACCTTCTTGAGTTAAGCCTTTCTGTGACCTTATCCAACTCAGGAAATGTTAAATTTGGGCTCAGAGATCTTAATTTTATCTTACGACGGGCAGTTTAGCATGGTTGAAAGCAACCTAAAAATATTCAGGATTTTTATATTGGTACAAGGGTGGGTGCTGGTTCATCCAAGGCGTCTTGGGTGAACCAGCACTCTCTTTGATACCATGGTAAAAATCTTTAAATCCATCTAAATTATTTCTAACTATTACAAATATCCCATATTTCGACTAAATCAGGGTCTCTGATCTCAAATCTAACATTTTTGGGGCTTAACATGGCCGCTAAGAGGCCTTGCTCAAAAAGGTGAAGCTACCAACATGGGTGCTGGTTCACCCTTTCCCACCCAAGGCCTATCCAAACTGAATCATAATTGATTTCCAGCAGATGGTGCAATGGTCAATGCTTGGTCACATATTGTACCTTGGCAGCTGCAACACTAATTCAATTATTTGTAAAAATGTTGAAATTTTAAAAAACAAAACATTTCGAAGAGAAATATTTTATGAAGGGAAATAGAAAACCTATTGATTTCTTTTTTCGAAATGGAACCTCAAATTTAATTAATTATTCAATAGGCTTGTGTTGAAGTCGTCATTGTACTGTGGTATTGACTATTAAGCTCTTGAATGGTCCAGGGTGAACCAGCATCCATACTTGTACCTTCACTTTCTTGAGTTAAGCCTTTTAGTGATCATATTCTGGGGCCCGGCCCATTTTATAGTAAAGCTTGAAAGCCCAATGACCGTTGAAATTGAAAATCTTCAATCGAAGGACAAGGCATGTTAGGGTACAAGTTCATTATGCATAAAAGTTGAAGGTCTAAAGGACAAAGAAAAGTATCGGGGACTGAAAAATCAACATTAAATCCACTTTGGATAATTTTTTGTGGTCTAACAGACTTCATGTTAAGCTCACCTATTTGAGATGAGCTTTGAGTGAAGTCTAGTCATGATTGGTCTGAATTTAGTATGTAGGGATTTTCCATTCTAATCTGTTAAGATACTGTATCAAAGTCTTTTATCACTTTACATTGCACTTCACAACCAAGGCCCACACATGAATAATTTTTGAATCTTCGTACATGGGACAACCTTTGGATGTGTTGTGAAGACACTCTCAGCATTTCCATGGTCCCATCCATCACAGTAGAGTAAAGGGGACCTCAACCCAGGAAATGTGAAATTTGATCTCAGAGACCTTGGATTTAGTCTTAGGATGAGATATTTACCATGGTTTGAATCAACGTCAAAAGGATTCAAGATTTTTATCATGGTACAAGTGTGAGTGCCGGTTCACCCAAGGTGAGACACAGGGAATAGGTGTCCCGCATTGTCAACACTTTGTTAAGTTTAAGAATCACACGCAAGTTACAGATACCATGTTGTGAAAGGAGTTGTGTGTACTCCAGCCATGCGCTCAAATAACAGCCAGCACCTATTATTAGAAGCAATGTAACTATCACCCATTTTTAGAAGTAATGTAGTCGTCACCCTTTTGTTTAACATAATGATGGAATTTTTTTCTCCCCACTAACATGCCCACCCATTCCTTCTTATTTTTAGAATTCATAAATTCTTTTTGCTGTCGTCAAAAGAAAGAGAGTGATGCAGATGAATTACTTTTCAAGATTCCCTTTCACTTGTAATAGGGTAAGCAGGCTGGTGTCCGAACAATTAGGGTAGGGTTTGGTCGCTGTTTTTGCTGGAGGGCTCCATTGTTATGATGTTCAAATAGTAGTGGAGACCTCCTCTTGGCGCATCTGTTGAACTAAAAATGGGCAAAAATGGACTCGAGATGAGATAGTTACAGCCCTCCAAAGTAGGGTGGGTCGTTTTTATAAAAATTCTCAATTCAAACAGCTCATAGCTTATTTCTAAACTGCTCAAAAAATCTTTCAATATTACTATGTTGCCTTAGGAGTTACAAGATGATTTGTAGAGCTTCAGATAACGATTTCAGAGCAGTTTAAATCTCTCAATTTGAACCAAAAAAAATGAGGAAGTTATGCACTGATGAAGTAGGAGGGGTCAAAATGAAAAAAATGAAAAGAAATGGTTTTGCAATTTGAAAAACATATTTTCTTTATTGCTTTTTTTGGCTGCTCTTTTGGCTTTGCATTTCAAGGATGATTCGTAGAGCTTGAGAAGTCAGTCCTGTAACATTTTAAATCACTGAAAATGGAGGAGAATTGAGAAAGATTTGGTGATAGGCTAGTGTTTGATGATAGATGTGTCTACCTATTCACAATGCACATATCCATGAAATTTATGATGAAAAACCGAAGCAAGCTAGCCTAGACAAGCTTGCATTGAATGTTATGGTTCTAAGGTCATCTCGAGCAATCAACTCTATATGGGCCTTCAAAGGACTTTACATCTAAAATCTCATGTTAATTGTTTCCCATGCCCATCCACAAACCCAACAAGGGGTGTGTCACATTGCGGCCTTGCCATTTCCATTAAAAACTATCTTAAGGCAAAAGAAGAATTATGGAAACTCAAATATTTCACCATACAATCTTCAAAAAAATCTTGTAAAAGAAACCAAATTCCTTCAAGATATTATAATTCTATAACTAATCTCAAATTTCAACACAAGCCAAAATATCATCTTTCAAAAGTCCTCATACAAAAATAGACCTTTTCACCTAGGGGCCAAAATCCATTAAGATATTATACTGCATAACGCTCTGGACACAATATCCTTTCATTGGTAGGCAAGTCCAGCAAACTAGGGTAACATTAGAGACTTGAAAAGCCATCATCTGGGCCAATCACTATACGTGGCTAACTAGAAGTAGTCATTTTGCCTTTTTACATCTATTGAAACCGACCCCCCTCCGTCATCCAGCGACATGTATCAAAACACTTTTGATGTCACTCTGATGCGATGCAGACTTCATCCAAAATTCGGTGTGCTGGATATTTTCCTGCTCAGCTTGGAGCACCTTTTATTTTATGAATTATAATAAGGAAAATTCTATTTTCACACCTTTTTTGGCTAGATTCACACCTTTTTTGCCGGTCCAATTTTAGACTACACGGTTTCACGGTTCACGAAATCATGGGGTCTGCCCTGTCATCACTACATTTATTCTGTTTAAAATCGGACCGGCAAAAAAGGCGTGAATCTAGCCAAAAAAGGTGTGAAAATAGAATTTTCCTATAATAAACTGTGCTTGAGTGGCAATAGGACCATCCTCCAATACATGTAGAGTCCAGCTCAATTTTGCGTAATTGTATTTTCCGCTCCCTTACCTGCCTGCCCGAATTTCTCACTGTACCTTCCGGATTTCGGAAGGTCCAGTACAGCCTGTCACTGGGCCTTCCGAAATCTGAAACGTACAATTTTTGATTTCATCTTTTCGTTTTTTTTTTTTTTTTTTTTTTTCCATCATTTGTTTTTACTCTTTTTCAATAAAGATGGCTCCATCCAGCGTGTCGGTGTCGTCCCTGTGCCTTGGGAGATCCGCTGCGCTCCTAACAGCAAATTTGACATTGCCCAGGTTATTGACATCTTTGTCCACAATTGGTTTATAGTAGATTTGACTTTCATCATATGGAATTCGAGGGAGGAAGATGAAGGTGCTACTAGACTGAAAGCTTAAGCTGTAGGAGGCAGCAAAGTTTTGGGAGTGCATTTATGATGCGCACCCATTGATTTTAATAAGGAGATGGAGGATTTTGAGGAAATTAGTGGGATGAGTGCCCAATTGGAAACCTCAAGGCAGCCAAAAATTTCGCCCACCTTTTTACCAATGTTGCAATCTTGGTATTTGGGTCAGCTTTGTCCCCAAAATCCCATATCATCGCCAGGGAAGTGCATTTTAGCTGACAGATCATCAGAAGCACCAAGTCCACATAAGAAGGGAAAAACACGAAGTTCGAGTTCGATTTGAACTAAAGAACTTTCATATGCAAAACCTTTATCAGAACCGCATTCAATGTTTGTAGGTATCAAAACCCTTGCAAACCTTTTTAGCCAAATGCACATAAGCATATAAGGAGAGGTAATTCTACTAAGAGATATATTTGAATTAGATATTCCACCATAATATTTTTGCAATGGAACCATTGCACATCGTTTAAGAAAGGCAATTGAAGACTGTCGCCCCCTTGATACATCATTTTCAATATGGGGTGGACTTTTTCCTCCACCTATCAGAAGAAAGGATGTTATGGCTCCTTCGATTGTGTCTTCACTGAAGTTGTTGTAGGACCACATATTTTGTTCGAAAGATTTTGCCCAGATGGTGGGTAACATTTCGAAAGCATTTCAGTTCGTTGTAATCGAAAAAACTTCTACAAAGGAGGTGTTTCAGATAGCTTGTAAGGGGTAGTAATTTGAAAGGCTAGCTCTAGCACTTGTAGATTGTTAATTGACAAGATGTTATGACCATCCAAATCTATAGACCAAGTTGTAGGATTTGGAAGGCAGAAAGAAGACGGTTCAAGAGTTGGAAACCGAAAAGCCCAACTACCAAAATGAGTTATCGGATTTCCATAAATGACTTATCAAAATTAGTAAAACATTGGGTTCCATTGATTCAAAATGGGCTATGTTCAAGCAGGCTTTTAAGTAGAGCAAGTTAACTGGAAGGTGGTGGAATAGTCTTTCACCCTTACTAAAAAGTTATTCACGTTGGCAAAAGGGAAGGTAGAATGGCTGGAGGGCCAGAATGAGGCGTTTATTGAAAAGGCGCAAAAATAACAACTAGAAAGTTGCAGTAGTCAACTTAAAAAATACAATTGCTACAACAAGATTTGAGAAAGGTGTGATAAAATTTAGTTGCTATTCAAGAGGAGTCGGATTCCTTAGAAAAGGAAATGAGGGCATGGAAACAGACGGTGGAGCTCGGATATCTCTACCACCACCACATGGAAGAATTTGATAACCTCAAAATGGAGTATGCCTTTATGAAAAGAAAACTCTTTATTTATTAGAAGAAGAGTAAAAAATGCCCAACTGAGGAGTGGGAGTCCTATAAGGAGCAAGTTGGTGAGATTATTGGAGAGGCATTTGAATCCTACTGCAAAGATAAGGAGTTATACTAACTGCACCTGGAGACCTATCGAAAGGTAATGCCATTTTTCGATTTCGACATAATGCAAGCCCACTCTGGATCTGTATTCAAATTTGATATGCATAAAGTGAGGAGCAGAATGAAGGCAAACAGATGGAAGTGGATATGGTGGTCACACTCAAATTGTGACCTATCAAACTTGAAGTGATTTTCGATACTTAAATTTTTTCTAGTGATATAGACGTTTTCGATGGAAAAGAAAGTTATGCATTAATTCAAGCCTCTGCCCTTATAAAAGCAAAAACACATTCTGGTGCCGCAACTGATCTAATGTTTTTTTATACAATTATCGAAAATAAACGTAGAAATTCGGTGGTTGGAACCCATATGGAGGCTACGATTTGAATTTTGGTACATTTAGAAGCCATTGCCATCCATGTTGCCACTGCACTAAGTCTTTTTGCCTCACAAAAGATCTAGGGGTACTGTTATCAAAGGGAGCATGAGGCACAAAATGGAAAGCTGCAACAAGGGAATTATGCATCAACTAGCAATCATGGTGATGAACAATTGTTTGTGATGTAGCACATGGCAAATTCAATGATAGGAGGTGTATCAAATAACAATGTCTGGTATGTGGATTATGGAGCTTCAAATCACATGACTAATCATGGAGAATGGTTTAGAAACACAAAGGATTTGAAGACACCAGGTTTTGTGGAAATTGGTGATGACACTGCACATCCCATCACACAAATTGGCAAGGTGCCATTGTCCATGCAAGATGGGCAAACAAAGTACTTGAAAAATGTACTTCATGTTCCAACCATAACAAAAAATGTGGTCTTTGTAGGCCAAATGTTGGAACAAGGTTTATAGGTGACATTTAACCCAAATGGATGTTTTGTGGAAGACATGAAAAACCAAGGCAAATTGATTGCCAAAGGGGAAAGGAATGGACGAATGTTCACCTTGGATGTGAACATGCTTGAAGTGAATTCCATGTTATTCACATATGGAAAAGGAGCTGGAGACATTGGAATTTGGCACAAGCGAATTGGCCATGTTAATCTTCAACGTCTTAAACAAATGGAAAGGAATAGAAGAAGTGATGTCAGAAGTTTGTGAAGCATGCCAATTGGGGAAGGAAGCTAGGCATCCATTCCTAGTTCAAACAACTCATGTAAGTTCCAAACCTTTGGAAATGATTCGCTCATATGTGTGGACCACGAAGACAAAATCCATTGGAGGATGCAAGTACTATGTGAGTTTCATTGATGACCACACAAGGAAGGTGTGGGTCTACTTCATGAGACACAAAGGTGAAGTATTTCAACATTTTTTGATTTCAAAGCAATGGTGAAAAAGGAGGAGGGTGTGAGCATTAAGTGCCTAAGGTCTAATGGAGGGGGAGAGTATTTCTCAAATGAATTCAGTGAATACTTGAAGGAGCATGGAATTCAAAGGAAATACTCATGTAGTTATTCCCCACAACAAAATGGAGTTGTTAAAAGGAAAAATAAGCACATTGCAAAAATAGCACGTGCCATGTTGAATGAAAAGAATTTGCCAAATTACTTTTGGGTTGAAGCAGTAGCAACTGCAATGTATATCATGAATCGAACACCCATAGTAGCAGTTCATGGCATGACACCTGAAGAAAAATCCACATGCAAGAAACCAAATGTTTCACACCTCATAGTGTTTGGTTGCATTGCATATGTGCATGTTCCTGATGAGAAGAGATCAAAACTAAATCCAAAAGTTGTGAAATGTATCTTCATTGGATATTCCTTAGAAAAAAAAGATATAAATGCTTCAAGCCTTCCACTTGAAAGTTGCAAGTGAGTAGAGATGTTGTGTTTGATGAGATGGTTAGTACCCACCACTGAAGATAGCAGAAGATGGAGAGGCTAAAAATGGTGATGTTCCATCAAATGTGGAACAAGAATCACAATTAATTAGTGGACCACAAGAGTCCTTAATTAGTGGGCCCAATAACATTCCATGGAAAGGAAGATTAAGATCTTCAAACATTGTAGATGGTAGTTTTTAAACATCATTTAGAAATCCTCATGTAGATGATGAATCAAATGATTCAAAGAAGAGCGTGAGTGAATAATCAAGAATCCTTTCAATTACTACTCCCAAAGCTCGGATGGCCAAGAAAGCTTTGAAAACACCTAACAACAACAATGGAGTATGAACATCCACACAAGTCAAATACCCTGTACAAATACTCACATATGATGGCTTTCTAGCTCATCATTACGTATACATGGTATTGGAAACAACTTGAAATCAAGCAAGAAATGAAATATTCAAGGTTCATGAAATGGAACAATTGTATTAACTAACTAAAAGATTACAAAGGTTATATGCTTCAACATCTACAATGCAAACTATGACTTGTAACAATTAACAAGGCTCGAAGGTTCTATGTGCACTCAAAATCATGAAAGGAAAAAATGAAAGACCATTCAAAAACACTCCACTATATACTATCTCCAAACCCTAAAATAGCTGCTAACCCTAACCTAGTCGTCATCTAACCCTAACCCTAGCAGCCGCCAAGCCCTAACCCTAGCCACCACCAAACCCTAAGTAATTTTCACTTCTAAACCCTAGCCACCACTATTCAACCTAACCTAACTACTACAAGGATGAGAATACTATTCATCCTTTTGATGAATGTTTAACACATTCATCTCCGTTGGGAATTAAAAACAAATAATATTTCTAACACATGGTGAGAATCATACAAGAGTTGAACCCACTTGTTTTGAACAAGCGGTTAGAAACCCTAAATGGGATAATGCCATGGATGAAGAGATGGTGACGTTGGATGCTAATGCTACTTGGGAGTTGGTAGCTTTACCAAAGGATAAGAATGTAATCGGGTGCAAATGGGTGTACAAAGTCAAGCACAATGCAAATTGATTTGTGAGCAAATATAAAGCAAGATTAGGGTAGAGATAACAAAGGCTACAATTATGAAAAACTAGTGTATACAATGTAATTACAAAAACATAATCCCAATTAAAAAGGGGGATGATGTTAAAGGTGGATTTTACCAAAACAAAAATTTTCCCTACCAAATTTCCTTTACCAAATTTCTTTTATTGAAAACCTTTTTACCAAAACTAATTTTTACTTCGCTTTAAACTATGTATATTTCAAATCAACTTTTTTGGGATTACATTAATTGCATGTTCCACTGTTTTTGACTTATTTCTTGGAGGTATTTAAAGTCATGTCTCATTTGTGGACTGTACAAAAAAATATTTTTAGGAATAACATTACCTTTTTTCCTACCATACATTTGTATTTAAAGTTTTATGTGTAGGTTTTTCCAAAATATGTTTTGAATATATTGACTTTTTGTATGCAAGTTTTGCAGGTAAACTTATTAAAATTTGATAGTTTTTTTTTTGTTGAAGATTTTTGCTTACTTAAGGAAAGTAAGAAGATTTTATTTTCTACTCCCTTGTTTTATTCCTTTCAAAACCCAGTAGTTCACTGGGTGGCCTTAACAAGTAAATCAAATAACAACAAACACCAATAGGATTGATCAAAGACTTGAAGATGTATGTGCATGGTGTATCATACATAGCCACCTTTATAATCCTACAAAATATTATTGTAGATTTGAACTATTCCACGTGTGTTGTTAGGTAGACCATGGTTTAGGGATGCCAAAGTGGCACATGACTAGAGGAAAAATATGATTACAATGCATGGGAATGGCACTATTATAATTATAGTTGTGATAAAACATTTGGGAACTAATTTTTAAAAACCAAAAGTCTTTATGCACACTTTAATTATCAAAATGGCATAAATGACGAAGAAGACCTAATGTTCGTAAATGAACCTAGGTTGTTTTCTATTGGTATAATTAATTTACTTTTAGATGTTGGAAATGCAATTATAGTCAACACAATCCAAATTGAAAAAACAATAGATACCATAGACTTTATTATAAAACCCACATTAAGCCACATAGGTAGTTCGAAAATAGTTGTCAATAAAAAAAACCTAAAATAGTTATTTAAAAATGTGTATTTTAAAACTTATTGTCCCCACAAGCTTGGTCAAGTATAGACTGATGAAACACCAACAAATGATAAAATACAAGATGGACCTTAGCTAGAGACCAACAACTTTTAAAGATCAATTTTGGAACAAAAGACAATCCATAAACAACTAAAGTGAATACACAACCAATTCAGGAAAACATGAATTTTTAAAATGAGCTATTGATTAAGTATAAAAATATCTTTGCTTGGACGTATAAGGCCTTAAAAGGCATACTTCTAAAATTGGCACAACACCATATAGAACTAGACCCATTGATTCCACTAACGCACTCCCAACTCCTTGAAGGATTCAAAACTGAGTCCAAGTAGAAGACAACGGAAGGGGGAAGAGTCGAGGCACGCTCCTTAACTCACAACATTTTGAGGGGCAGAGGGCCGTGTTGGAGTTCCGGGATGGGACTAGGAAAAGTTGACAAACTTCACTCACTCACATGGGCTTGCACACAACCCACACAAGGTGGTTAGTGCATAGTGGAGCACCTTTCGTGTTAGGACAAGCCACGGGCAACACAGACACACAAGACTCACCACGGCCCGGATTTGGGGGAAACCACCACCTTCCCCCTTATAGTATACTCTGCACCTTTCCATGGAGCCCACATCCAAATGGCTTTTCTCTCCCAGGACTCCCGCCTAGGAGTCCCGAAATCGCGCCAACCAGGACTCCCGCGATTTTGGAGCCCCATAACTTTGCGAGCAGACCTCGGATCAAGGTGCGGTCTAAAGCAAAGTTGTAGCTCTCATTGAGAGCTTTTCAACAATATGCCGCACGTTGTCTGTAACCAAGTAAATCGGGTCGATTCCCGACTTTTTTTAGTTGGGAGTCAAATTGCCAGTTTGACTTCCGGCCCTTCTTTTGGCCATAACTTGTGTTTTAGATGTCCAAATGAACAATGCGAGCCCATTTTAGACATCTACGTTCCAAGATCTTTCCAATAATATAAAGAACACCACAAGCCATTGAGTTTTGACCCCTGAAATCACTCTTTGAAATTTTGGGAGTCCATCGGGACTCCATCTCCCAAAGTGAAAGTTGCCTTAGGAGTGTGAGGGTCCCTCACACTCTCTTACACTCCCAGGAGTATGTGATGTGATTCCCGGGCTTCCTCTTGGACCGTAATCTTACAACCCCTTTTGCCTTGGTCACAAGCCCAAGGCTAGGGTTGCGACATCCACCAACACATCATGCTAAGTATAAAAATGAATCCAAACTATGAGCAATTATTTAAACAAGACAAATAAAATATTAATAGTTAAATTTATACAACATATAGAATAAATTATTTGATTATCACTAATAGTGATAATTCGTAAGAAAAATAGAAAGTTCAAAATTTGAGTAGACTTTAAAAACTGAATGTAACCACAAAGAAAGATCCATACCCATTGCCTTTTACAAATGAGGTTCCAAACATAGCTATAGGGCATGATGTTTATTCCTTCTTTGATGGATACTCATGATATCATTAGATATTTATAACATTAGAAAATAGATACAAAATAACATTTGTAATAGATTGGGGAACCTTTACTTGGGTAGTGATGCCTTTTGGAATAAAAAATGGACCTCCTATTTACTTGAAGGTAGTAAATAAATCTTTCAAAGATTATTTGGACAAATTCATGAAGATTTTTTTAAATGATTTCATTGTTTACGATCCCATGGGTATTCATTTGGATAAACTCAAATTATATTTTTAGAAGTGTAGAGAATTTGGGATTAGTTTGAACCTAGATAAGTGCGTTTTTATGGTATTATTAGGGATGATACAAGGGCTTATAGTATCCAAGGAAGGTAAACTACTAAATCCTAAAAAAATTTAAAACATAGTTCAAATGCCTTTACCCACAAATCCACAATACATTCAAGTATTCAATGGAATGGTTCAATTCTATAGATGTTTTATTAAGAATATTGCACTCATAATGGCCTTAATTATTAAATTCATGGTAGTTTCTATGGACCAAGACTGTTAGGCAGCTTGGAAGTTGATAAAACAAAAGTATATAAAAGCACCTATTCATATATTTCTAAATTGGGATATAGACTTTCATGTTCATATACATGCATCATTGTTAGTCGTAGGTGTTATGTTAGCACAAAATTTAATAGGGAAACATGATCAGCCTATTGTTTATACTTTTAAACTTTTGAACATAGTAAAGGAAAATTATAATACCACGGAACATGAAGCCTTAGTAATGGTATTTGCACTTCACAAGTTCAAACATTACCTACTAGGTAATAAGTTTATGTTTTATGTTGATCATATGGCTCGCATCACAAGTTTTAGGTCGTATTATTAGATGATTACTTCTAATATTAGAGTATGACTTCATGGTAATATATAAGTAAGGACGTACACATGTAGTGGAAAATGTGTTATCTAGGCTACCAAACATTACAATACCAACATGAGTACCTAATTAAACCTCATATGCAATTATGTTTTAGTTATAATCAATATGGTTGGAAGAAATCAAGGATTATCTATAAACATGGCAAATGCCTTGAATCCTTACCATTATTCAAAAAATGAAGGTTAGTAAAAGAAACAAAACATTTTATAATACAAGATGGAATTATGTATCAAATGGGTCAAGATCGCAAATTTCAACGTTGTGTAACTAGAGATCAAGCATAGAAATATTGCAAGAATTCCATGAAGGTTTTGCAGGTGGCCATTTCGTAACAAACATCATTGTCAAAAAAATCTTAGATGTAGGATACTAGTGACCCAAACTCTTTAATGATGTTATAGAATTGTACAAATTTTGTGACGCTTACCAATAAATTGGAGGTTTGGCAACACAAAGTCTAACTAAGTTGGTAATTATAATTTTAGAAGAACCATTTATGAAATGGGAATTGGATTTTATTGGACCAATCAAACCAATAAGATGATTCATAGGCAATATATATATATATTCTTATAGCCATAGATTATGTTACCAAATGGCTGGAGGCCAAGGCTCTTTGGATGAATACTATTGGTATCATAGTTAAATTTCTTTATGAGTACATTTTGACTAAGTTTGGTTATCCAATAACCTTAACAACAAATTAAAGACTTCATTTTCTTAATGATGTTATCAAATATCTCACTAATCATTTTTTTTTGAAACATTTTCATTTTACCACCTATTATCCACAAGAGAATGGGTAAGTAAAATCAATTAACAAGTTCATTGTCAATTTCATTAAACTAAGTGAGTGAAAATAAGGCAAATCAGGACGAACATTTATGTAATGTATTTTTCTATTATAGAATAGCTTACAAGGTAGTTATAAGGCATATTCCATATCAATTTGTGTATGGACTTCATCTTCTAATGCTTATAGTTCATATGTTTTGCTAACTTTTAGTGGGGACCATAGATATGCAAATCACATTAGAATACTCAAAATTAGATTAACAAATTTGGAGAAATTATAGAATGACAAATTGTAGGCACAAAAAATACTAAGAATCAATAATGGAATTGTGATTTGTGGAATCAACAAAGGTATCTAAAAAAGAAATTCAAATTTGGAGATCATGTGTTCTAATTTCAAAAAGGACAAAAAACACATTGGGAAATTCACCAAGAAGTGGTTTAGTTCATACAAACTATAATTTTGCTTACCAAATAATGTTATTCTTTTAATCACTTTGGATAAGTTTGATCCAAACCTTGTACTTGTTAATATAAACATGTTAAAACCTTATTAGTTTCTAGAAGATGAAGCATAGACCACATACAACCCAAGGTTAATTTATTGGGAAGGACAAGGTGATGTTGATGTTAATGGTCCAAAGAAGAAGACAATAATAAAAAACCAGTCTATGTGGTACACATTCAATAAATCAAATAAAAATGTAAAACGATGGTGGATTCATTTTCTATTAGGATATGTTTGGATGACATTTGTTTTCATCTAGCACTAGATGGTAACAAAAAGTGCAACATTTCAAATAACAAATCCTTAAAAGGACCTTAAAAGGAAAAGCAACAAATCAAGGACATGAAAATTAATGGTGCTGACTTGTCATGACAATGCTTGTGAGTAGTCATATTCACTTGCTTGTTTTGTTTTCCATCATTTTCCATTCATTAGAATGAGTGAAGAAAGTTTGGTTGAGAAGCTTAAAAGAATTGTAAGAGAGAAAGAAGAAATGAAAAGAAGCATTGTTTATTAACAAGAGAGGGAGTTGTAGCATTAGGAAGCAGTTGTTACAAGAGGCCAATAGTTGGGAGCAAATCAAACTTTACATTTAGAATTTGTAAATTCATAGTCGCTCTAAATTCTCCACCTACTTTTCCAAATTATGATCGAAGAAGGAGAATTGAAGAGAGTTTGCGTAATTAAGTGCAAATGAAAAGCAAAGTTGAGAAGTGGTTATGATTTCTTTGAGAAAGAAGGACCTTGTTTCCCAAGGTGTGTTAGAAATCGTGGTGTTGTTGAATTCTAAGGATGAAAAAAACTTATAATTTTTTCAAAAATTGAAATAATCAATAACACCAATACCACTTTCATCTATTGTTATTTCTAAATAACAATTTTTACTAGGTTTTTTGAACCTTAGCTCTTTAATTCCTATGTCCATATCCAAGAAATAAAGTATAATGGCTTGATAGGTTGAGTCAATCCTTTTGGCAAAGCTTGATAAATTGACGTTCATACCCATAAAATAATCCTATAACCAAGAATTATAGCAAATTACAACCTAGGTAAAGATGGGAATTGTAGAGAAAAGATGGGCCTCCAAAGTGGGATTAGTGGGATTGTTTCAAATTAAATGAACAATACCACACCATGATTGGCTAATGGAGCTTCTCAAAATTTGGTAGGAAAAAGATGATACAAATTATGTGATGATAGGAGAGAAAGTGATTAATATTGATAGACATGTGATCATAAATGTTTTCAAAATCTCCAACATTGGTTGGAAGGAAAATAAACAGGCAAATAAACAAACTGTAGAAGCCATGCTTCAAGGTATTACTTTGCTTAGTGCATACATCAATGTATAGTGGAATGTTAGTAAAATGAAATAAAATTGTATGTTATTTGTTTTCTTGCACTTATTCATAAATTAGGTAGGTAGCCTAAGCCTAGATCTACCTAATAGGCTAGGTTACCTACCTAGTATGCCTAGGCTAGGTCAATTAATTATGGCTAGTAGGTAACTACATAGCCTACTAAATACCATAGGCATAGGTAGCTTAGTAGGTAGGTATAAACATAGACCTAGTAGGTACTTATAAAGCCTAGTAGACTATAACCTACATGTTACCTAGGTACATGCATTTATTAATAGGTATCTCCTACCTACTTAGGTGAATTTATTATAACCTACTTATTTTTGTAAGCAGTGTTAGAAATTCAAGTTCATTTAGTACAATACACATGTTGAAAAAAAATTCATGGAAGTTGAAGAAGGAAAAAAAAGATTGAACACCATGCATAGTATCAAAACAACTCTATCATGGTTGTTTCCACATGCTAAATGCAAAAGATATTTTTTCATTCTCACCTTTTGCATTGCAATGCAACTTCAATTAAATTTGAATTCAATTCAAATTCCTAAATTGATTTCAAATACATTGAATAGATTTTGAATTCCAATTCAATTGAAAATTCAACAATTGGTTTAAAATTCAATTCAATTGAATTAAATTCCATTAAAGACAACTAGTATCCAAGTTCATATAGAAGGTATTCAAAATCTTCTTGTGAATGTTGTGTTGGAAAAAAGAACTTAAAAAATAGAGAAATATGAAAAGACATCTTTCCATCTCTCTTCACTTGGGAATGGGTTAAAATAAAGTCCAATTTGGAATTATTGAATCTATGACAACTTATGGAACCTAAAGTTGTCCTACCTAAATTAGTTATCATGAATCATTGTCGTTGGAATAAATACAACACCATAATGAACATGAATACAATATTGACAATGAAAATTTTAACCATATTGAATTGTAATATTACATTACCTACATTCAAAGGCACACATGCAATACGAATACAATATAATAAATAATATGAATATAATGGAAATATGATGGTAAATCAATCATTGCTAGAATAGTGCCAAATTTATGTTCATCTATGGTGCAATACCTATCCAACATTGGTTTACCAATGTTGGGTAGGTATCAATCCTCAAACATTCCAATTGGTTCCAATATTGGATCCTTTTTAAAAATTTCACACATGGGTGTAGGCACATTAGTTCCTCTTGGAAAATTATAGTCAACAAAAAATATTGTTTTCCTACATTTAATGTTTCTATTGTTGAAGTGCACTTTCATAAATCAAATTATTATTATGAAATTTGAAAAAAATTGATTAAGTTTAATTTTAAGTAATAATTTTTGCAACAAAATAAAAATAAAAATGGAGATTTAAAAATCTATGAATGTATTTGTTACATATCCATCACAAAGTATGAAAAATTAAAATTATTTTTAAAAAATGGGGTTGTAGGTGGTATTTTTTCACAAAACTTTGTGTGGTGAATGATATGATGCAAACTTTAACAAATTCCATTGATATCAACAAGTTCTTCCAATTTTACTAATGTAAATCATTTATCATACATATATTTTTCCTATTTGTAAGTCTTAAAGGCATCATGATTTTAGTTTCCATTTAACTTTTGTTTAAAAATGTGACATGGAACCAAAAGTATGGGTGTCATGGCAACACAAAATGATTCCAAATTACATGTGATGTATGATCTATACATTATATATACAACAATTATTTATTTCAATTATTGGAACAAAATTAAAGTGATTATAAATTGAAGTGGTTGTAAATATGTTTACATCTTGACTGTTTGTTTAAATTTTGATTGTTTAATTATAATGAAAAAATGTAAATTGTTTGCCTAAAACTTTATGCCATAAAAAAATGTTATAAATGTAGTAATCACTTTTAACATTGTGATGGTTTTTGCCTAAAATTGCCTACCTTTAGTGTCCTTTAATCCACCAACCTAGGTATTGGCATTGAATTTTAAAAAATATATCATACAAGCCTAGTATTGGATTTTTTTTAATACCTTCATACTTAATTTCGTAATTTTAATAATAGTGTCTTGGATTTTTGGGTAGTATGAAATAGATGTACATAGTATGGAAAATCTTAACAATTTTCTTTTTTTGCAATTTTGTGTTATAGCCAAATTAAGTGGCAATGATCCATAACACAGTTTAGCCAAATTTGGCTACAAGCTAAACACGAAAGTGAATATTAAAAACTTTCTTCTATGTTCTTGGCTACTTGCTTGGACCATGTATAAAATCTACTATTTAAAAAAAAAATTGGTCAAATTTTAATTATTGTAAATTTCAGAAAACACATAGTTTAGACATTGTAACTTCAAAATAACATTTTGGTTATGTTTTAGCTTAATGGGTCAAAGCACGATCGGGGTACCCTCCCATCCCCCCGACCCCCCCAAGAACACTAAGGACTCACTCCTAAGGATTCAAATTCATCTTTTAAAAAAACTTTCCTATGATTTGCTTTAGATTTTTATTTATTTTTTTCCCATGTCAAATATATGCATCTAGAATACATGTTATTTTCACTTATAAAAGTAAGAATAATAAAATTTATCCAATGTGGGTCTAAAATTTATAAAAATTTCATTTTTTGAAACTTTTTACATTATAATAGAACAATTGGTTTTTGTCACACTCATAAATTTTCTATACATTAGTACCTAAGGTGTTTATGGTAAAAATATTGAACCAAACTCATTTATAAAAAGTAGTTTATGAATATCTAAAAAACAAGTCCTTGAATTTTTTTTCTCTAGAGACAAAGTCCTAGATTTTTTAAGGACATGGTAGAAAATTTGAAACTTGTTCAAATTTGACATGCTACATGTAGAATACTATCTTAGTAATGTATCTATCCATGAAAAAACTCAAACTTTCAATATGAATGTGCCATTAAGTTATAATGACATGTTTTAAGTGAAGGGGTCCATTAGATATAAAAGGAGATGATCCTTTTTGGGTACCCCAATCATGCTTTGACCCTAGTACATGTCCTTGATTTTGGCAACTAATTTGTAACTAAAAGCTACACTACACAAGGAAACGAGAACTTTGGATATGGAATTCATGAGATGAACTAATAAAACTGGTGCAACCCAAGATATATTGTTCGATGGCAATTTTTTGTGAAGTAGTGATTTCATTGTTATTTTGTGATAATACTCGTAGATCTGTAATTGCATGATGAATCGCTTCAAGCTCGTTCAACACCATTTGATTGACAAGCTCTGCTGCTTTGTTATAGGAATTCCCCATTTCTTTACCGATAATGATTACCAAATTGTATTTTTCTTCATTTGCCAATTCCTATCATGCCATCAATTATGACCTCCACATTAATACAATTTAGGACCACCCAAAAATTCATGTGCAATAATATATGCTCATACAATATGTTTATACTATAGTGTTTTAACATGCACATATAATTAGTAAACATATTAAGTTACTTTGAACATTATCATTTAACTTTAGGATTTCAAATCTGAAAATGTTTTTTTTTTTCTAATATGTGATAAATTTGAGTAACTAAATATGTTTTTAAAACTTTGCCATTTGCCAAACAAACATTATTTTGGCAATGGTTACTTGGATGAATGCACAATTTTACATGACAATGGTTTTATACCTTGTTTAATATTGTAAAATAACTATTGGGAAAAAAATAAAACAACTAATTTATAGTCAAAAAAATTCCCAAATTAAGTAAAAGTTTTTTAGATTATAAAATTGGTAAGAATTAAAAAACCTTTTGAAATGAATAAATGTCATT
>Ga0209208_10004487_pt1 | contig 19755 bp, 16 predicted proteins | sample S1TSphfallax_3_FD_187694 | JGI IMG/M metagenome (GOLD analysis project Ga0209208, IMG submission 187694) | Host-associated microbial communities from peat moss isolated from Minnesota, USA - S1T2_Fd - Sphagnum fallax MG (SPAdes) (version 2) | ecosystem: Host-associated > Plants > Peat moss >...
CCAAAAATCACTTTTACCACACACAGCCTCAATACCATATACGGTAGTGGTCGTCGTCTTTTTCATAATGCTAATCTTTTTATCTGCAAAAAAATAAAATGCGGGACGGTTGGTTTGGTGGCCGCCGAGCACACTGAGGCACTTACTTAGAAGAAGACAACAAATTTCCACATACAAAAATGGTCTCCGGTGGTGGTGCGCACTTTGATCGATCGGAATCTTTGAGTGTACCAAAACAATTTTGTTGAACAGTTCAAACCCAGAAAAGTAGTTCCTTCGTGCTTCTCGGATGTTGCTGCTGCAGCTGCAGTGCAGTTAATCTGGATGAGAGAATTTGTCACGGCCGGCTGGCCGGCCTGGTGAGAAGGAGAAATTGTCAGGCAAAACTCGGCCGACTTTTCCAAATCGGTACCACACCACCACCACCACCACCACTTCCTCGTCACCCACACACCAAGGCCCGAAAGGAATGAGGAATTTTCCAATCACAATAAATGTTTTTTAAAAAAATTTGGATTTCATCTTCATAGTCATCCCCCCGTTGTTCAACGGCATTCTGGCATCTGGTCCGGCAAAATTGCTCTTTTTCTCACAAGTGTCAGATCACCTTCAATTATTTGAGGACCCCCCCCAAAACCAACCGAGAAAACAAAAGGCAAAGAAAAAAAGAAAAAAAAGAGTTCTAAAGAGTTGTATACAAAGATGGTAAGAGAAAGTGTACATGAATGGATGGATGGATGAATGAACTGACTGACTGACTGACCCATGGTGGATGAAAAGACGTGCATAGCATAACCCACGTGGTTGCCTAAGAGTTGCCCGGTTCACCGGGCTCAAGGACATTATTTAGCCTCCTTCCTCATCCATAGTACGTAGTAGCTACCTCCAATTCAACACCCCTCTTGGAGACTTAAATAATTCAAATATTCGGTGTTGAAAATGGTTGTCTAAAGCCTCTTCAACACCGTCGATATTATTTGGAATCAACTATTATTTTCCCAACGGTTGGAAAATTTCAACCTTAATTGCTTAATTTTTTTGAGTGATTCCTCTTAATATGCCCAATATCTTGAGGTGCAATTACCACCAAATATTACTACATATATCCTAAAACCTACTGCTTGCAATTTGAAAGAGAGCAACATAAAAATTAGCCAAAATGATAAAAAAAACAACAAGAGACCTAAAAAAAATTGAACTTAAAAAATGCTGATTCCAATACCTCATAGTCAACAAAAAAAAACAAAGGTCAAAAGACTTTTAAAGAGTTCAAAGAAGAAAACAAAAACATGCAACCAATTAAAAAACTTCAACCCTAATAATTTGAAAGTGTGAGTTGTGCAAAGTCCAATCCCACTCTTGGTGGGGGGGTGCGGGGGGTGGGAAGTAACCGTGGTATATGCATAAATCCTAGGGGCATTGGGTGAAAACCTGGGCCAAGAGTAAAACCATCACCTACACTTGTTGAATGTTCACCCTCTTGGCCTCTTCGAAAGGCTCTATCTAACCCCGGAAAGGGAAAAGTTAAATTTGGACTTTCTCCCAAGTCTAAATTATTGAACATTTTCTTGGCTAAGTATGAGGTCTCATCACATTTTAGGGTGGGTGCTTGGCGAACGAACCAGGCACCTAGAGTGGTAGGGACAATAAAAAAAACCCAAAAATGCATATGAGCATTCCATTTAAAAAAATGTTTCACCATGTAACTTGTTCTTATGCTCAATAAGTGTTTGTAAAATGATGAAAACTTGTCAATCATCAATAATACAAAGAAGCCTCCCAAAAGGGCAAATCGTTAAAGGAACAGGAACAAATCAAATACACAAAACCTCTCGATCAATCATGATAAGCATATGAAATAACAAAAGAGCAACACGTAGCCCCAAAAAAAGTCCTCACGTACAATAACAGCATGTCTCAAAAAATAAAGATCACGACAATCACCTAAGCTCGCTCACAGCAATGCAATCAACATCTTTTAATTATAAAATGAACACAAAATCGAAAGAGGAGGATTTCCCAATGTCCAACAACATCTTCTAATTATAAAAATGAATACAAAATCGAAAGAGGAGGATTTTCAATGTCCTTTGCGCTTCACACCATATTAGCACATCGAATGAAAAATAAATAAAAAATTGTTAAGAGAATTGAAATATGAAAAGGAAACTTATGATCTCATTCCTGTTAGCTAAAAAAAGTGAGAAGGAAAAAAAAAGGAAGTAAAAAACAATGCCTAGCTAAGCTACTAGAATATACTAGTAGTAGTTCTTGTTCTTGTTCTTGTTCATCATCTTCTGACTGGCTTCCCAAAAGCCTGTCGACTTCCTGCACTTTCCAACACGGGAAACACAGCCAGCAGCAGCAGCAGCAGCATGAGCACTGAGCAGTTGCAACTTATGTACAACACTTCGAGGAACTTGGGCTGATGCCACTCATCATTCCATCTTCATTTACATTTACAGTAGTGCAGCAGCAGCAGCAGAAGAAGAAGAAGAAGAAGACCAGGAGGAGGAGGAGTTCATGAGCTGCTGCTTAACTTGCTGCTACTCAGTAGCTCATGTGTAACTTGGAGCACGCTGCTGCAAACACTAAAAACTCACAAGCTACTACATGCTCTGAAAACACAATTGGTTGTGTGCACTAGTGGCACAGGATTTGGCAATAGTTGCAACCATGGTTGCAATGTTATAAATTACTCGAAGTAGTAGTGTCGAGGATTGTGTGGGTGTGGGGATTTGTTTGTTTGTTTATTTGTTTGCAGGAAATTTTTGTCTTATTTTGGAGCTTTGTCTTATTTAGTCCTCCCCAAAAAACACAAGACACTAGTAGAGGTCCTCCAAAATAAGCTGATGAGAAAAAAATTATTTTGGAAATAATAGTAATTTTTAGCGTTGTTGTTTTCTCATCAGCTGCTGCTGTTTTCTGAATGTGGTGGTGGTGGTGGTGATCATTTGCTGTGATCGGAATTCCGATTTCAGTTTCTTGTTCTTGTTGGTCTTGTTGTTCTTCGTCTTCTTCTTTAGGCGAGCGCCAAATGGATGACGTGGTGAAGCAGGTGCTGGCAACAGAAACATTCTTGGGATCATCATCTCATGTATCACCAAAGATCACGGCGTCCTCCTCCTCCTCCTCCTCATGGTTGTTGCTCTGCTGCAAGCTTTCCATTCTTTTCTTGGCATTTGCAGGTGAGGTGGAGCAGCAGTTGATCTAACCCATAAAAACTTGCAGAAGTGGAATTTATTATCTGTATATATCGTCCTCGATTTAGTTGGCCTTAATGCCAGAGATTTCTTGAGCTCCGCGTAGACGTACACCCATCTCCCTCCCCTCCCAGAAACAAGCAATATTCAATTACCTGATGAAATTCGTTCAGTAATTGTGTAGCAGCCCCTTGAATCTGACTCTAGTTCTGTAAGAATTTCAGCTCAGAAAAAGTGATGATGATAATGAGAATCTCGAGCTCGCAAATTTTAGGATCGTCAGTTAGTAGATCGAGGTTTCAGAAGCGGTGTAGTCGATCCTTGGCGGAATGGTAGACTTGCTGCTGACGTACTACAACTCTCATGTGGTGGGTGATTTGCAACAGAGTCGGGAAGGAATTATGGCGTTTCGGCGACGACTTTCACATTCATAAATTCCTGCAGCTATGGAGTAGCGGTGGGCTTACAGCAGAATACCAATCTCTTACTTCTGGAAAACGGCGGATTCCAGCTCCCTGTAGGCGTCAGCCAACCTGTCAGTGCGCCGGCCGGCTGGAGCGGACGCTTCTGGGGACGAACGGGATGTAATTTCGATGCAAATGGGTTAGGGAAATGTGTCACTGGCGATTGTGGAGGAGTGTTGGAGTGTAACGGGGCAGGAGGAGCTCCGCCAGCCACTTTGGTGCAAGTCGTGGTGGGAGACGGCGTCCCCGACCAGTATGATGTCAGTCTCGTGAATGGCTACAACCTGCCTGTTCAGATTGCAGCCAGCGGCGGCACTGGCAGCTGCGGCACTGCCGGGTGCATCAGCAATCTTAACACGAAGTGTCCCCCAGCTCTTCAGGTATATATGTGCCTCATGCCTGTCGCCACTCTCCACCCCTTGCTTGGAACTCTAAAACCTGGTGATGGGTATTTTGCTCCCAAGCTCCGTCTAGGTTGCATCCAACTCTTCAAGCAAACCCACTCCATACCTGCAGAGTTCAGTACAAGATCTCTCTGCTCAAGCAATACCACTCCATACCCATAGAGTTCAGTACAAGATCTTCTCTCTCTCTCTCTCTCTCTCTCTCTCATGGAAGAACGAGGTGGAGTTGGAATGAAACTGATGGTTTCTCATGTGGCCACATGTGAGCCATGGTTTTGTGCTGGGTGGCTGGGTTCTTCTATTATAAGACCTAATTGCAACATCATCTTCTTCTTGTGGGGTTTTTTTTATAATGATATTCAGGTTGCCAACAATGGCGTTGTGGTAGCTTGCAACAGTGCTTGTGATGCATTTAATCAACCACAATATTGCTGCAACGGTTACTACAACACACCGGGCACTTGTCCTCCAACTCCGTACTCTGAGGACTTCAAGAGCGCTTGCCCCATGGCTTGGACCTATGCCTTTGATACTGTCAACACCACATACACCTGCAGTGGAGCAAGCTACACCATCACCTTCTGTCCTGCTGGTACTTGCTGTTGAATATACCTTCCTGCCTTTCTTCCTTCCTTGGTTCCTTCCTTCTTTGAGTGCCATACGATTTTGGCTATATGGGAAGAGAGAAAAGATGGCATGGCTCAAAGAAAAGATTGCATCAAGAGTTGACTCTGCAGTTTTGAACCTGAAGTTTCCGTGTCCGCAGTTGTAACTGCATGGGATTTTATTGATCCTGAATTGAGCAAGATCTTCAAAAGAAGAATTGAAATAAATACTGTGAGGGAGTTTCTAGGGCACAGGTCCTCAAGAAAGAAAGTTCTACAAGAGTTTAGAAAAAGCTTACTGTCTGTTGGTGAGAAGAAACAAGATCTTACACAAATGTAAGAGAAGAATTGTAGCATTTTCTTCTCTTTCAAAAGTCATTCATCAGGTGTAATGGAGAGATTGGGCTTTGATAAGCATCGTTGTGGTGACCCTGCAGGATCATCGGGTATTGGAGAACCAGCAGCTGCTCCTGCACCGGGAACTAACAGTGCATCACCACCATACTCCTCATCTCCGCCATCTCCTCCTGCACCACCATCTGAAACTCCAGGACCAGGGTCTGAACCATCAGGACCTGCTGAGGGCCCAACATATGGATCAGGAGAATCATGGGCTACAGCATTGTCACCACCTCCAATTTGGTGCTTTCTACTCATCTCTTCCTTGGCCACTTTAATAGCAAGCAGCCAGCTTGTGAATTGCTTGTAGAAGAACTCTTACAGAACTTTGGAGACATGTCATCTGCCTAGTACACCCATCCTCTCAAAATGAGCATTCCCAGCTCCAGGTGAGCTCAAGTATTGGCAGTTGCCCTAATTGAATTTTTTTTCAGGAACCCACCACATAATGTTCATTCGCATAAAAGTTTTTTTCAGCCACTATGCATGGATGGGTGAAAGAAAGAAAGTGCTACTACTAGGCTTTAATGACTTCGGTTTTGATTAACAAAACAATCATGTTCAAATCTGTCCTTTGGACATGGAGCTGGCATTTTTAGCTTGGCGTCCAAAGTTGAGTCACATACTATAGAAGGCTAAATATTTATAAGCACTCCAAAATGTGGGATTTCTATTCATGAGATTTTATTTTAATTTTTTCCTCCGATTTCTATGCTGTCAACAAAAGCTCTTGTAGAATTCTAGTCATCACTCACCTATCTGTGCCAACTATTGTCTCATCCAAAGGCAGGAAAAACACAGTGGTCTTTGTTGGGTTATTTATCTTGACAAAGACTGTAAACCTCCCAACAATCAGTCACACAATAGTCGTTGGTCAAGAAGGAGGTAGTGAAGGAAATGTGTGCAGTGCTTGATCATTTTGTGACAGAGCATAGGCAGATTAATCTAAGGTCATTAATTAGGTCTTCAACAACTGAAGTGCAACAAAGATTGAGCACTAAATGTTAGTCAGTTGGATCACTTGAGCTCTTAAGTATATATGTTTTGTAGTGCGTCGACCACTTTTGCACCATGAAACTCTCTACATTTAGTGGAATTTTCCAGAGTCTTGTTTGCTTTGTAATCCCACAGGTGTGTGACTGTGTGTTCCAGAGGGATCCTTGCTGCAGTAGATGTAAATCAAGGAGGCATTTCCTGCTTACTTGTGGAACTGTGCTTCAAATGGGTCCCCAAATGGTCATCAATTCCAGGCAATCTGATTACATGGTGGGAAATAGGCATGAATGATGTGTGAAGAACCTATGAAAAAAGGTTGAGTATTTGATTGTAGGCATGCCATACTCTTGATGTATAATACTAGGCTGAAATCTTCAAGCTTCCATGATCATTTTCCTCAATCAAACTAGACCTTGGAAGTATACTGTAAATTGGTGGATGGACCCAGTTGATGTCCTGGGTTAGCATGGAGGGAATGGTGAATGCAGTGTAAATCAAATGCAATCTGAAATATGCAACAGATCAGCTGCCCCACCGCAGCTGATCAAAACCTAAATCACAATTCTTAACGAAGCAATGAACTTGTCTGTGAACAATAAAGTTATATGTACAATTTTCATATTAAAGTACAAGAACAGCCAATTTGGCTTGACAGGGGATGAAATCTGGAACAAGGGACTTCAAAAGAAAACATGAAGTGAGTGTGAGGTTTAGGGATCTAGAGGGTTTTCGAGCATTAGTGTGAGTGTCTAGAGAGTGTTTGTGAAAGCCAAAAGGGAGTATGAAGGGATTGTTGGTGTGTTTGACCAGCATAGCAATAGGAGTGGAGCTATGGTGAGAAGGTTGGCATGGAGAGTTGGGCCAACTTGCTGCACCAACAAAGTTGAGTTCCAACTACAACAACCCTCTCATTTTGGAGGTGAGGAATAGGGTTAGCTTGTACATAAGCAAAAGCTCAATTTTGTGTTCAATCACTAAATTGTGGATTGAATTCCAAACTCAATTGTGGCCAGCTTGGACTGTTCTGATCTTGGGAGGTCAGCAATGCATAATGGGGGGTTTGTTTAGATCTTTGAAGCTCACCAATGCATAAAGGGGGTCTAATTAGATCTTGGGAGCTCACCAATGCATAAAGGGGGTATATATACATCTTGGGAGCCCACCAATGCATAAGGGGGGTTTGTTTAGATCTTGAGAGGTCACCAATGCATAAGGGGGGTTTTGTTTAGATCTTGAGAGGTCACCAATGCATAAGGGGGGTTTTGTTTAGATCTTGAGAGGTCACCAATGCATAAGGGTTTCTTGTTTAGATCTTGAGAACTCACCAATGTATAAGGGGTGTTTGCTTAGATTTTGGGAGCTCACCAATGCATAAACGGGGTCTATTTAGATCTTGAGAGTTCACCAATCCATAATGAAGGTTTGTTTCAATCTTGGGAGTTCACCAATGCATGATCGGGGTCTATTTTGGTCTTGGGAGCTCACCAATGCATAATGGCAAGTCTATTTGGATTTTGGGAGCTCACAAATACATAATGGCAAGTTTATTTTGACCTTGGAAAATTTGTAGTGCATAATGTGACTTGGCCTTGAGAGGTCACAAAATAACTAGACATACCTTTTGTAATGAAATTGGCTGATTTATAAACACACAAAATTTGAACATGTGCCCTCTATATTGAAATTGGGCAATGCATGAAACATTTTGTTATAGATCACCCAATTTTGTTATAGCAAGAATTGGGTGATCTATAAACATTAATATGCATCAAATATATACATAAGATGTTGTGTATCTAAAGACCTATAATGAAACATACCTAGAGAGCTACAACTTTGGCTTTTTAGATTTACATCTTTCCTTTTTTTTTCCGTCTTTTGGGCCCATTTGACTATGCTTTTGTCTCTTTTTGTATTATTCCATGTGTTCATTTCATGTGTAAGGATGGATGAATCCAACATCTAATCATAAATGGGTCTATGGTAGAATGCACAATTGAAGATTAAGGGGTTGCAAGAAAAATGACAACCAAACAAAAAGCAAAAGCACCACTTGGGTAGAAGGTCCAACACCAAAAGGTGGAGCCATTTACATTTGAACACCATGTAGGTATAGCTTACAATCATCATTTTTGGTGTTTATGGTCAGGATAGGAAATAAGTCATTTGATGTTTTCTTAATACAATGTGAAAGGTAGTAAATACATCACTTTCCTATAATAATATTTGAATTCACAACTTGATGATGACACAATACAAGACCAACTACATGACATTTTGAAGGATTTGAAAACAAACACTTGGTAATATGTTGTGTTTCATGCTAATTAGTTGTGGAGACCTCAAAAGTCATTTTATTTTCTTTCATGATGGGCATCTTTTTTTCGCCCATCACAAAAGAAATTAATCAAGTTTTGGACAGTCCTTAAACTGATATATTTTAGTATCCTCCTTTGTACTAGTTATATAGGTTGTAAGAATCAAATTTGAATCAATGTGAAGTAAGACGTGTCTTTAGTGAAGTGACATCTATCATGGATGACATCCCTAACATCGTGGCAACATCATGGCCGTCATCATTTTCAACATTATCATGGATGAAATTGATTCACAAATGTTCATTTTTCATATGTAATGTAATTAGGAAAGCTCTCAATAAAGTTCTTTGAAATATTTTGAGATATCTTGAGTTAGTTGGAATTATTTTTCTTTGAACTAAGTTCCCAATAATGTATAAATAGAAGTATTCCTCCTCACATTGCCTTTAGTTTGTTCAACATCAATTTTAATTTTTGGGTACCATCTTGCACTATAACTTTGTTTTTTTCATGTTTTCATGCACTTTGTCATAATAAGATTATGTTGAATTTTCATCATGCGTGTTTCACTATTACAATTCATGGTTTTTTAAACTATCCAAATTGTGTGTCTTGTCAAAGGATCATGGTTTAAATTACATTTGCATTTTTTAACTAGTGAATTTGACTAAAATAACTTATTTGATTATCTATCAAATTGAAAATTCAATCAAGTTGAACAAAAAATTGACCAGTTTGGCAAAAATGATTAATGACTTTTAATCAAGTTGAACATCCTATGTTAGTTAATAAGCAAAGTTAGTTAACAATTATCTTGGCTAAGCACATAGCCTAGGCCTACTGACCTATGTAGGCCTACTTACTTACTTACTACTTAAGCTAGATAAGTAGGTAACCTAAACCTATTTACCTATGTAGGCCTACCTACCTACTACCTAGGTTAAGTAGGTATTTTAAGTTTACCTACTTTAACCTAGGTTTACATATCCACCTACTTAATTACTACCTTTGGTTAAATAGGTAACCTAGATCTACCTACCTATGTATTCAATTATTATCTTGGTAAGTAGGTAGGTAGCCCATGCCTATGTATTTACCTAGTTACTATTTAGGCTAGGTGGGTAGTATAGGTTTACCTACCTACTTACCTAGATTTACATATCTTATACCTTAGTTCATTAATTACCTACCTAGGTTTAGGTCTACCTAGGTCTATGTATTTTATACCTAGATCTACTTACATGAGAACTAAATGCTTGTGTACCAACTTCCTACCACCTTTACCTACCTACTAGCCTACTTATTAATGATTTAAGCATTTTACTTACCTAGGTAAATAAACATGTGACTTGTCACCAAGACAAAAGACACAAGACTTGTCACCTTTTGGTGGTGTAGTCCATTGTTAAGGATTTGATTTGTTATTGTTGAAATGAAGGGCTCAATTCCTTCTTTTTGAAACCTATGTGCATGCCTAAAAGATTAAGCTAGCTAAAGTAGGTTAGACTAGGTTAAGTAGGTTAAGCTAGACTACCATTTACCTACCCACCTACTTGCCATTTTATGAACTACTTAAACATGTTTATTATCTACTTACTTCATATATATAAATAATTCAAATATGATTTAAATTTAGGTAGAAATTTGACAAATCAAACAGTCCTTTTTCTACTAATAAAAAAATCATCCCAAGCACAATGTGGGTCCAAATCAAACTTGTCTAAATTGATGAGGTCTTTTTATGCTTGTCATTTTGGGTAATTTTTTTGAATTTTCTAGCTTAAAAAAGCTTGTTTTTGTAGTAGTGTTTTGTTGTCCTTGTTTTTTAGTTCAAGGATTGTTGAAATAAATGTTTTAGCTTTCCTACAAGACCTAGTTCTAGTTGTACTCCATTGGAGCAGGTTATGACAAAAATGAATATGTTGCAACAATAATCCAAGAACATCATAACTATGACAAGGCATATGAAGACTAATTCTAAGAAATGCAAAATAGTTCATAACTATAAAACTGATTACTTGCATTAAAAATAACATATTAGTTATGAGACATGACATGAGTGTTGAAAAGATGAACAAAGAAAAAAATAACAACTTCAAGGAAATTAGGAATGTAGGTGTGATAATTCATATAAAGTTCAAGGAGAAAATGAAAACATTCATAAATCTATAGGTAGAAATCTCAATTGCAACCATGGTTAATTGGGTTTACTATGTATTTTCCAATGACTTCAAATGTGAAGTCCATGCATCTTTTATGTAATACATTAGGCATAAAAGTTGCAATTCTAAACAAAACTTTTTATATAAGAGTTTATTGAATCAAATTTTCTCATCAATCATCTCCACTTGTATTTGAGACCTTTTACTCCCACTCCACTTCAAGACTTTATACATTACATGCATCTTATTTTGTGCTCCCAATTTAAATTTTTCATTGGTCAACATTAGGAGTTTAACTCATGCTTATCAATCTTGCACATGATGAACATTTCCTCCCCTATATATCATGGGTCATCTAGTAGGTACTCAAAGTAGTAATCCATGTGAACCAAATACTAACATCAATTACTATAGAGTTCCAATAACACATTATGGTAATGTATGAAAGGATCATATCAAAATAAATGAATAAGTTTTGTTCAGCAAAAACTACAAGGTTATTCATTGTTTCTATATTATTTTTGGCATTGAACTATGTCATGTGGGCTTCATTGTTCATAGGTTTACAAATATTAATTAGCATGCCATTAATAAGCTTAATGAAACTCAAGAAATCTTGAATCTAACTAATTAAAGCTTGCTAAAGACATACAAAAACATAGCCATGAAACATAGGGGCACTTAGGTCGCATCATTGATTTTTGAAAAACTATAAATTCCATTGCATTATCGTGGGCCCATAGGAAGGTCTTAATCCACCTTCTTCTGAAATAATATATTTAAAAACTTCAAAATCTTCAATCTTGTGAATAAATGTTAATGATTTGACATTTTTGTCTTGCTTTGTAACCATCTTTTAATAGATCTAAAACTCTTGAAATCCAATTTTCATCTTCATTTTATCATAGTGCATGTTCTCAAAATTTTATTTATTTTTGAACAATGGGCTAATGAATCTCATCAATTAATACATGATTCATGCAAAATGCAATAAATATTACATCATCACTAGTTTCACATGAATACATCAAATATGATTAGATTGTCATGTTTCATGTACAAAATGAAATTGAAAAAGGCATTAAATAATTCCTTCAATACCAAATAATCAACTAAAATGTGAACTTCATATGTAGATATTGTGTTGCTCACAATTGTGGGGACCATAAGTGATGCCAATTTTTCACATTTAAGTAAAGTAAAGTGTTGAACAATGTTGGAGTTGTTCACATCATACTTAGCACATCATGAACACCAACATTAAAATACACCAACTAATTGTCACCTTTTCTCATCTCCTCTACATTGAACAACTCAAGAAAAATGGCAAAAATCAATATAGATTTTTAAACCATGTGGTCATATTCCATCTACATCTCATAAACAAGAATTCATCACAACTTAGGGATCTATTAGAGATCTCACTTGAAGAAAAGGAAATTGGAAAACCCATTTGTGAAAATGAGAAAACAAAATATTTCAAAGGTGGAAGCTCTTCTTTTAAACCTCCCACATGCCAAGAATTTACCAAAAGACCATTTTCTTACCTATAATATTGTACCTATACCATAGCACTACCCAAAAGCCTTATATATATATATAGCCTTGTATTTTACAAACTATTAACCTAAACATAATAATAAAACTCAAAATCAAATCTTAATCATATTTATTATTGTTAGATCCATAAATCCAAATCATAAACCTAAGCCCAAATATAAAACACAACTTTACATCTAAAGCCATGACTTTATTGTCAACTTGAACTTAGCCTAATTGAAACTCTCACCCCAAAACCCAAAATTTTAACCCTAAAATGTAAAACATAAATTTTAACCCTAAAAAATAATAATTCACAAGTGGCCATAAACCAAAACCCAAAAAATAACAACTTAAAAAAACCCTAAAACCCCAAACCTTGAAAACAACAACTAAAATAAAATCCAAAAATCAAAATCTTCAAAATAACCACTTAAAAATAAAGCTTAAACCCCAAAAGTCTAAACTAAATTGTAAACCCCAAAATGTGAACCCAATAAATAATAATTAAAAAATAACTTTTAAAATCCAAACATTAAGAATAACAAAAAAACTAAATCTTAAAACCCTAACAGTTAAAAAATAACAATTGAAAAATAACCCATAAATTTGACACCTCAAATTAAAAACCTTATATCTTAAACCACACAGTTCCATAGCTCTAAACTTCTAAATACCCATACCGTAGTGCTCACCCTAAACCCCACAGCCTCAGAAAATGGAATTATTTTTTCCCTCCCGCAAGCAGTCCCCGCAGGCCAGATTAAGAGTTTTGCAATCCCGCAACAGAAAAAAACAATTAATTAAGGGTCCCGCAGGGGAAAATGGCAATACCACAAACAGTCAGTTACACAGTCAGTGTCCCCCTCTATATCGCTGGGCTGGCTGAACACGGTTCCATTGCACATTTCTATTTTCCCAAATCTTTCCCAAAGGTCCTGAGGAACCCTTTGTAGCACTCCCTAGCTATTGCTAAGCGAGCGCTCCACAAGCTGAGCTGCCCTACTCCTCGTCTGCCTCTGCACTGTCAGAATCCTCTGCTGATTCGCCATCCTCATCTGATGCGCCAGATGCTGCTGCCTCATCAACAGGGTCTGCGCTCACTGCAACTGTTCTCTTGCGGATGCTCCTCAAGCGCATGGACAATTTGTCAACAGGTAGCTCAAAGTCCGAGTCCCACTCTGCATCTGACGACCCGCTGCTCAACTCTAACTCTGCATCGCTATCGTTGTCGTCATCTGCCTCCTCTTCATCCTCAGCAGGCACCTCGTTTGCGTGTGCCAGTTCTGTTGTTGACGCTCGCGGCAGTTCTGTCTGCAAGCCCAGCTGCGCGCACGCGGCTGCGGCCCGGTGCCGCGTCCCCTCTTCAAAGATCTGCAAGGTGCCCGCCTTGGCGTAGCCATCTAGCACGCTGCGCTGCATTCCCTTGATGCGCTCCCAACCAACGTAGATCCAATGGATGCCCTCGTCCCTCAAGCGGCCGACGGAGAGGTCCAGCTTGCAGTCTTTGGGCGCAATGCCCGACTTGACCTGCTTTGACACGAGGCTTGCTGACCAGTCGCAGAACCGCTGGCGTACAGCGTTCTTGAACGGCTTGTTGAGGACAGTATCTGCCACCTGCGCAAGAATGAATGCTTTGTCAACTCACAAATGAGTTTCTTCTTTAAACTGCATCATGGGGAGAGGAAAAAGTAATGCTGCTCAGGCAAGGATTTGATTTCAATGGCTTGACCACAACAACGCAAAGCAATCTCACAGAGCATTAAATGTTAGTGCAAAATTAGAGGACCAATGCAGTCAATTAGAGGAAAAATGTTATCCCTGTCAAGAATGGTTACCTGAGCAACCGAAGTAGTCCCTCTCGGCACAAACACGATGTGCATGTACGGGTGGTTCAGCTTCAGCCAGTCCCTGAATGGGGCGCTGCGGTGGACGCTGTAGACATCCAGCTGCAGCAGCAATGGCTGCTCGCGGGGAGGCAGCAGGTCAGTGCGCTCCTCACAGACGCGCACATAGGCTGGGTAGATCAGCTACAGAGAACCAAATGCTATGAGTGACGATGATTTTGAAAAAAATGTTTGTACCAAGTATCGTCCAGAATTACTGCATCCCCAATCAATGTTGCAGCCTGCGGAGGTATAACAAAGTTATTTAGGATATTCACCTTCTCGATCCACTCCTACATGGACTCGAGCGTGCACCAGTGGTTCTTGGTCAAGCTGAAGACAAAGCCAGCTGCCTCAGCCTCGCTGCACGCCTCCTTCCTAGGCAGGTTCTTCTCCCTCTGGCCGCCGTAGATCAGCTGCAGCGCCAGCACAATCCCTGCGAGCGTTGTTGTGACGCAGGCTGTGAGGCCACGCTTGTCCTCCTTGCCGGTGACTTGCACCTGCATTCAAAGGTTGCTTGTCTCCATCGCAAGAGTTCATTAGCGCATTAATTTGCACAATTTGACCCATTTCATCTTCATGGCAGGTAAGCACGGTGAGGCTTCCCAAAAGATTAGAGCTGCACACCTGTTTCGTGTTCCTGATATCGTATGTGGTTGCCATCCCCATGGGTGTGTACCACACAAACGTTTCGTCCATGCTAAAGACGAGCTCAGGCAGAATCTTGTACAGGTAGCAGCACCATGCCATGCGCAGGTTCATCTCGTCCACCAGACGCTCATAGTCCTTTGGCAGCTTCTGTGTTGCGCCTGTCGCACGCCTACGCAGAATTTAACTGTACTTAGGTCACTTGCACAACAACGGGCGCTTTCAAAGAAATGGTTGTAGGCGCCCAAAGTTTTGCTTGGATAAAGAGCACATGTAGTGGCAGAGTTGTAAACAATAAGCAGCCCAAGCTCACAAGAAATTGTGCCTGTACCTGAATGTCCATCCCATCTTCTTCCTGAGGAACCTGCGGACAGTTGGCCTGCTTGGCCCATACTTCCCGTCGTTCTTCTTCAGCAGGTCAGGGCGGTGGGCCTCCAGGATGCCGATCATGATGTGCTGTGCGGTGATGCTGTTGATTGCATTCCCAGTTGTCCTCTAGGCACAGAGAGCTTCGTAAATCTCCTTCTCGACGTCCGGTGCCTGCAGCAGCCAAAATATTTAATTTCACCATTTACAACCATTGGAAGTGTCTCTGGAAGCGTGCATACGTCAACAAATGCAAGCCAGACTTTCAGCTCACCTCTACGAAAAGGGTCATCTGATTTCGGCCACCACGGGAAGAAAAGCCAGCTTTGAGCTTGTCCTGGGCCTCTTTGGTGAGGATGAATGGACTAGTTGGGCTTTCCCTCTTCTTGAACCACCCCCTCACAATGCTCTCGTCCAACCCCTCAAACAGCGTTCTGAGGGGCCCCTCCTTCAACGCTTTCACAATAGGCCGCACTCCGTTCTTGGCATGGATGGCTGCCAGGATCCTCTCAATGAGGAAGGGCTTCCACCAGTTCTTCTTCTTGTTGCTCTTTGAGGCTAGTTTCCTGCAGACACAAGCCCTTATTAGTGTGGCTCTTCTCTGGAAGCCTGTTTTAATCTTATCAGCAGATAGGAAGCAAGAAGCTACTCTACTCTGGAAGCTACTCTATTCTGGAAGCTAGCTTAGATCTTGTCAGCAGATAGGAAGCAAGAAGCTACTCTGCTCTGGAAGCTAGCTTAGATCTTGTCAGCAGATAGGAAGCAATAAGTTAATCCTTGCCAGCAAGTGATCAACTACACACCAAGACATGCCTACCTCGTGAGCTTGCGTCCCATCGCCTGCTTGCCTTTCAGCTTTGCTTTGTGAACCAGTGGTGGCCTCCCAGGCTTCCTCTTAGGTGGTGCATCTGCTGCTGCTTGGGCTGCAGCCTCCTTATCTGCAAGATCCTTCTCTCTGGCCTTCTCTGCTTGTCTCTGCCGCTGCTCCTCTGCTTCGATCTCGCTGATGCCCTTCTTGAATCCGAACTTGAAAAGTGCCATCTTACTTTGCTGTGCTAAGGCCCTCCGCGGACTCACTGATTTCCGCGCCAAGCCCTTTATTTTTGAACCCCGCACCAACTTCCCCGTAGTGGCTTGGACCCTATTATTTATTTCCCCGCAGAAGCCCTTCCCGCACCCTCTAGAGACTATTTTCCTATCCCCGCACCCTCGATGAACAATTATTTATGTGCGGGGTTTAGGGTGAGCACTACGGTAATCCCTAAACCTAACCCTAAACTTTAATTCATGTAAAACACCTAAATTTTTAAATAATCTTCAATTCATGCCTAGTTTGGGGATTTTGTCCTAATTGGGTTGGCTTTAAGGATACTTGAAACTAAGAGATGAACCAATAAATAGGAGATCAAATTGGTTTGCAAATAGGTATTATCTTAAAGATAAATTTAATATTGTTTTTAATATTGATGTTGTCAAGCCCCTTGACATAGAATCATTCCATCTACAACCATATAACAATGAATATGGGTTTGATATTGTGAAAAAGTTGATTGTTGGTTCATGCACGAACCTAATATTTTGCTACCCTACCTACAAGATATTAGAATTTTCTGAAACCACTTATACCCATGTGCCTAAATATTGTAAGTATGCAAGGCCCCTAAAACCTTACTAGCTAGGGTTAGGGCTTGCATCTCGTGTCATATTGGCAAACATTTATCAAAGGTTTAACATGGGTGTGAAATATTAACGAGAAAACTCCCTTTAACATTTTTTTGGCATATTTCCTTTTGATGTACTCCATATTTGACCATTGCTTGTAATATTACATTTGGAATAATTACATTTACAAATACATAACAAATTCAAAATAGTAATACCAAGATTTGAGTTCATATAATTTTGCAAGTGCAAGCATGGACATACCATCGATGATATTCAATTTACAAGTTCAAATTGACCACCTATTGATACCATATCAATATTAAAATTGTTGATTTTGAATATTTGAAATCCCTGCCTAACATCAAAACAAATTTCAAATACCTATCAGGAACTTTTTCATATTTATAAAACGCCATACAAGACCAACATTGATAGCAACCAATGTTGGGTATGTATCAAGCTAGAACCTTGCTATATGAACTACTAGTAATCTTAGTATAAAAAAATAATCAAATTAGAATGACTTGAAGCAATATCAGCTTCATATCATATATGCCTTGTAAGGACTCAATGAAATGCCAATTTAATATTATGGCTATATTGGTTTCAATAACATGTATATAATAGTCACATAGTAGCCAAAATCAACCTTGGACCCTAATTTGAATACCAAGTTTATATGAATTATTTTTTAAAAATTTGAATAATATTCCAAACTTATAGAAAATATTTAAAAGGCCTAGTGCCAATACCAATTGGTATGTTCAAAAATTGATACTCATCCAACATTGGTAGCAACTAGCAACCCATAGTTGAAGGACAAATCACAAAAGTTTGTTCATCAATAATCAGGTCATCCTGAGGCACCTAAGAATCCATAATTAGTTTAAAGTACATGTCTTTGATATGTTGTTGGAATATCAAAATAAGTTAATAAAAGTGGAATTTGTAAATAAAATTAATTTTAACGTATGGGTAGAAAGATGGATGGATATGCGGAATAAACAAAACTTGGCCTTATGTGCCCTTCAATTGAAAATATTTTGACTAAGGACTTACTTGGACTCGTGTTCATGACTTAGTTAACTACCATAATACTTGGATTGGTTTGGTAGTAAGGTGCTTACTAATAATTATTTTTGTCATTATTTTTGTTGTAAAAATAATAAATGTCAGAAATTATATTAAATAATGAAGTTAGTGTGCTTGATAGTTCCTTTCAGATTTTTGGCATGGTAGGTAAGATTTTAAAAGAATTTTGGCAAATTAAAAAATAATTAATTAGTGCTTAACTAGCCTAGGTACTATAGTATTTGAATTAGGTATCAGTAAAAGTTAATTACTTGAAATTAATTGGAATTTATGAAATTATATTTCAAATAATTTAGTGATTTATCCATAGAATGATGATAATTTTAGAAAGTTAAATATGTGGCATTGGGTGCAAGATGTAGCTCCCCATTAGGTGTAATCCACATAAAGATCAAGCTTTAAGCACATAGGTGATCCTAACCCAAAAACATGTAAATTGCATCTTTTTGTATTGTGAGTGTTTTGTATGGTGTATGTGTGAGAATTTGGTTGATGTAACCTATTTATGTGATAGCAAGGATTCAATTGAAAATTAACCCTCATAGCTTTGGACCCTTCTTCCTAGGTTATAGTATTGTCCTTAAAACACATGAGGGTGGATGGATCAAGGGGTTCATTGTTTTAAATTGGGTAGTGTAGGTGGATATCTTACAATTTGCTTTATGAGAGATATGGACAACTAAGCAACATGTCTTATCATTATCATTAACTTGGCCTTTGTTTAATAAATTGGATCCATTTATTACCATCCAACAAGTGTAGTGTAGTTTGAGAAAATACTCTTGAATATGCATGGGTCATGGTTGCAAGCACAAGCATGATGGGTAAGAAGCACACACAATATAAAATATTCAATGTAAGCATATGCAATTGGGGATTATGTTGTTTTTTCCCCCATGTAATATGATGCAAACTTTATTTATACTAGTTGTGATGCCCATAGTTTTCATGGGTTTGAGGTAGGGACGAGACATTCCAAAGTCAAATGACATAAAAATAAAATGAGAATAGTTTAGACATGCATAAATTAATAGATCTTATTTACCTTGCCAAGAAGAAGATTGTCAAAGAGAGTGAGGGGGAGGCAATGTGCATTGATTCTTAAAGACAAAAGGGGAAAAAAAATTGTCAATCAATTTCAAAAAATATGGTAAGGTAAGAGAAAAAATGATCAAAAGGATAAGTTGTCCACCCATTCCAAGGAGAGAGTGGTTGGAGGGAGAAGAATAATTTGTGCACCCATTCTAAGGGAGAGGAAAGGTGAAAAATAAAATAAAATATTCATCATTTTAACAAGAAAGAGATGTTAGAGGAAAGGAAAAAAACTTCCTCCCATTTCATAAGAGAATGTGTTTGTAAAGACTAAAATCATTTAATCACTTCAAAGGAATGAAACATTAATATGTTGAAAACAATTGTCCACGCATTTCAAAGGAGGAGGTTGGAGGAGGAAAAACAAAAAAAATGTTCACCCTTTATAAAGAAGAGGGAGGTTGGAATAGGTGAAGCAAAAAATTCACCCATTGCAAAGTAGATAGAAGTCAAAGGAAAAACAAATAAGTGATTGTCCACCCATTCCAAAGAGAGGAAGGTTGGGAAAACAATAAATGAAAATTTATGTGCCCATTGTTAAAAAAAAAGTTGGCAAATTCTTAAGTAAGTTAGTAAGGAGAGAAGGGTAGCTTGCAGGATTGTAAAGGGATATAATAGGTGTGTAGGCAGGTATGTCCTCCAACAAAAACACACACACACACACACACACACACACACATGAGCATTGGTAACAAGGAAAACATGTGCAATTTATCTAAATAGATCATATCCAGATAATTTGAGAATTTTTCATATCCTTGAAGATAAATTTGTGATAAAGACTTAATTGGACCTGGGTTAAATATTTACAAATATATCTACATTTCTAAGACTATGTTTCGAACCAAATTTGTTCCCAATGCTAATCTTAGGTACAACCAAGGGTTTGTTTGTTTGTTTTTTTTTTTTTTTGGGT
>Ga0209208_10004488_pt1 | contig 19752 bp, 18 predicted proteins | sample S1TSphfallax_3_FD_187694 | JGI IMG/M metagenome (GOLD analysis project Ga0209208, IMG submission 187694) | Host-associated microbial communities from peat moss isolated from Minnesota, USA - S1T2_Fd - Sphagnum fallax MG (SPAdes) (version 2) | ecosystem: Host-associated > Plants > Peat moss >...
GCCCATACTCTTGTAGGGTTATGTGGAGGCCACCTTTATTGAAATTTGGACTCCACTTTGCTTCACACTACCAGTGACAATAGTTAAAAAAACAATTTTTTGACAAAACAATTTTTTTATAATAAATTTTGTCTTTTCAAAAAATAAAAATATATAAAATAAAATTATATATATTATTTTGTGTCATTAATATTTTTTTTTACATTCTTAATTTGGTAGACAAAATGCTAATAAAAGTCCAATTCATTAAAATAAGTTCACAACAAGATACAAAACACACACAAAAAAAAAACATACATTGAAAAAAGTGCAAAAACAAACAAACAAAAGAGAATGATCTATGACCGAATTATAACTCGAAATGACTCTAAAATTGTCGTAGTGACAAATCACCAACATATCCATCCTACATATTTGGTTTTCAATGTGGTAGCCATTAAAACATTTAAAAAAAAAAGTTTGGTTGTATTAAAAATTTGTACATATTCAAGTCATATCTGGCTAATAGCTATAAATTTGGCTAAATCTAGCTATTTATGATCGCCATTTTTTCTACATCTTTCACTTGGATAGAAAGATCCCCTTGGGGGGGGGGAGGGGGGGGAGAAAGGATCCATTAATATATATATATTTTTTGCATCAAAATAATTGGGCCCCAAAGAAGAAACAAAACAAGCACTGTTGCATTGAACTGGTAGCACCTATTTAGTCTCTTTCCTGAACTGGTGGGTGTTGCATGGAACAACTGGTAGCACCTATTTAGTCTCTTTCCTGAACTGGTGGGTGTTGCATTGAACTGGTGGGGTTGCACCTCTGTAGTTGCTGTCTTTTCCTGGGACTGATTCACAAGCCAGCAGCACCCATCAAGTTGGGAATTGTCGGTAAGATCTCACCACAAGGACACCCACAACCAGATGCTTCCATCTTTGCTTGCTTGTTGTTTTTGAGAGAGAAAGAGAGAGAAGGAATTGAGAGAGAGAGAGAAAAGTATTTGAGAGAGAAAAGTATTTATGTGGTGATGTGATAATTGTATTTGTGAGAGAATATTGACTGTGCCAGAGAGAGAATTATATGCAAGAGAGAGAGAGAGAGAGAGAGAATTGTGAGAATTGTTGTGCATGTGTATGTGTGTGTGTGTGTGTGTATGTCTCTTTCTCTCTGTCTCTCTCTGTGCCATGGTTTTGTCTTTGTGGGTTGTAGTAGTGTTTCATGGAGGTGGGGTTTGTTGTAGACCCTGTGGTAGTCAGTTTGATGATTGATTTTCTGGTTATCACAAACTGGGTGGATCTGGGACAAGCTATGAATTTCTACTCCATTAGTGACTGTCATTGGGAAATTGTTGCAGCTGCAACAGAAAGAAACCATGGGTTAGAACAGCAGCTTTTATCAACAGCTCAGGCCTGCAACTAAAAGGTTGTGGTCAACTGTTGGCTTCAATAGGAGGCAGATGAGCCTCATGTACAGGTAAGTACAAAACTGTGCATCCCATTCAACTCCAAATTCTGTGATTGACAAGAACAAGAAGAGAGACTCTGTTGTTGTCATCATCTAGACATTTTTTGTTGCCACAGGTGCCAATTCAGCTAATCTCAAACGTTGGTAATAAAAATCGCAGTTTTGAGAGGCAAATTTTGCTACTACTGGGCCCATTATGTGTTGCTGTGATGTCCAAGGTCAGAGACACATTGATCCTGAAAATCCATTGCAGAACACATTTTACTTGCTATCATTCCATTTCATTACCCGGAAAATATTATAGAGATCCAGGGGAGGCAGATGCTCTCCATGTTTTTCTGGGCAATTTTGTACTTTTGGCTTTGCAGGCATGTAAGCTCTAGCCACTTCAGTGCACATCTTTCAAGTGCTGAGCTAATCAACAAGTCTGGGCTCTGACCCACGGTGCTCAGAAGTCACCTTTGTTGAATTTGTTTTTGATGCGGGGAGTGCTTTGCTTGTGGGCTGCAATTTACTGCACTTTTTTTCTGCTTAAGTGATTCTTCCAAGATCTTCCAGTGGGTTGGTTGCAACAAGGTTGAATTGAGAGAGAGAGAGAGACTGGTGGGGTTGATGTCACAAACCAAAAACAACAATTCTTTTGAGACAATAATCTAGACTGTCTTCTAATTGAAATGGTGAATGTAACATGTGCAGGTGCGCATGGTGACAGAGTACAACAGATTCACATGCAAAGCTATCACTCAGGAATTTTCGGATTTTAGAGGGGGATTGGTGGTCCTTTGAGGGGCAAGCCTGACTTCCATGCCATGTGGGCATGATGATGTGAAGCTGGAGAGGGATTTGAAACATCTTTCTATGAGCTTTTTCTCTACATGTGAAAGTTGACAGAAAGATGTTTCAAATCCCTCTCCAGAGCTGTTGCAGTTTGGTGATGTTCTTCCATAAATCTATGATACAGTTTGTAGAGTGTGTGCTCTTTTGCATTGTTTCGCACAGGTCACACAGACTTAGGGTCTCTTTCCATTTGGCTGCTGTGATCACAATACCCTAATGGAAAGCTACTGACATAGGGGCTTGTTTCTTGCTGCAGGGACAGCCACTTTCCATTGGAGAGCTGCAATTATGGTGAAAATATGTAGTTAATCAAGTGAAGAACTCTGGGAACACATGTTCTCGTGACAAAAGGACAAATGCCATTGTATGGCAAGTCACAGTTTGATTCATATCTCTCGCAACTCTTGCAATTGGTCAACACTTTATTGATAGAGTTGTGAGATGGTTGTGAGCACAACTACATGAAAAAACATAATGGAAAGCTGCTACAATCACAAAATTTGTGATAACAATAGCCTAATGGAAAGATGTCCTTAGCTACAAGATTGTAGTTGGGAAAAAAAATGATGGGTGTGATGGTATGTGATATGACATTGTGCAACGCTTTCTGATGTAAAGAATGTGTGACTTCTTTCCATGCAAAATGCGTAGTGGCAAATTTTTTGGGTACAATGTCTTGTTGGTCATGGCAGGGTCATCGCATGTGGACAAGCTTAAACTATCGCAAGCACTCTACACAGGAGGAAATATTGCAACTACAATAGGCAATGGGACAAATGATGCCACCTCTTTGTTGCACAAGGTTTATTCTATCTTTTGCTTGCAGTTTAGTACCACATGAATGCCAATTTTGAAGATGCTGATGCCATTATAGGTACTCATCAAACCATGACTTTCAGAAATTCTCATGGGACTAAACATATTTTGATTTGTTGATCCATTTTTTGCAGCTTTCTAAGGAGATGAAAGTGCGGAGATCAGAGAAGGTGGATATATTTGAAGGTAGGGATATATATAAGAACTACATCTTCATTTTCACGCTAATTTTCCTATATTGCAAGAGATTGGTTTCACTGTGCTTGGCCTCCATGCTCTCCATCAACCATGCCAAAACTAAAAGCAACAATTGCCAACAACAAAGAGCTTGGGGGGGGAGAATTGTGATGCATCCTTGTTATGTATTCTCATTCTTCATGAGGCAAACTCCCCCAAATTGCAATTATTCCACATTGTATGGTGAGGTAAGGTTTACACTATCTTTGGCCATCTTGGGTTACCTTTCGCCATGTAAATGGCCTTCGACCTTTAGCTTGGCTCCAATTTGGACAGCTCTAAGGGGTTCAAGTCGCTTGCAAGTCATAGCGCTTGGAATGAGGTTTTGATGTGAAATGGAGTTTTAGGGTTTTAGGGTTTCTGAGTTTTAGTTGGGTCCTTTGTGGTTGACAAGAAAAAATAGGGTTGGACAAGAGTAGTTCTTGGGTTGTTGCAAACATTGGAGGTGGAATGTACCAAGTACCAACCCTTGCTTCCAAGGTGCTTGCTATAAACCATTTGATTGGAAAACCCTTAACACTATTCTAGGTTGTGCTATTTGTTTTTTGGATGAATGTAACATTTTAATGGACTTTGTGCAATGTTTTAGTTACACATTCATTAATTGGTTGCAAGTAGTTAGTGTGACGAAAACTCTATTCTGTGAGGTTTGGGTGCCATTCAAGGGCCATCAACACTAATCACAATTCAAGTTAGTGGTATGAACTCTACCCTTGGAAATTTTAAGCTACCCATTTGGCTTTTAAGCTTTGGGTTGCTTTGCATGGAAGTAGAAGGGTATGTGAGAACAAGATAAAAAGAATGAGAATGGAGGTGGAGATTTTGAGAGGGTATTTGAAAATTTTATGAAATGTATTTTTTAATATTTGAAAAAAAAAAAAAATTAGATTGTAAGCTTTAGCTTGAAAGGGAAGATTTCAAAGGGTATGTGAGAAAGAGGTGAAGATAATGGTAAAGGAGATGGAAATTCCTACTTGAAATCGATATTCAATTCAGCATGTGTTGAAGCTGAATTCCTTCATACATAGTACCTTGGTAGCACACGGCCAGCTTCAACACATGTCTGATTTTGCCCTGGAGCTGCTTTCTCTGCCATGTGGTTTGAACAATCCTTCCCTATGTGGCCCATACATGTGGATAGATATGTAAAGCTCCAGGGCCATGCATCAGCATGATGTGTGAAGTTGCAGATCTGAAGCCCCATATGATTTGGGAGCTCATGAGGTAAATTCCATACTTTCTCCAAATTTTTCTGCATGTGGAGCTTAATTAAGAAAACTTCTGCATGGCCAACCGCTGCTGCTACTAATCCTAATCCAATCTCAAGACTTGCAGCAAAATCTTGATCAGTTTGCTGCTGCAGCAGCTCACAAAATCACTACTTGACACCCCCAACTCCTGAGTACACTGATGTGTGAAGTAAGAGACCATAGCTCAGGATTTCCAATCACTTCTTGAGCTCATATGGTTGTATTTTTTTGCCAGACTTGTAGGAGTAACTCTAACTGCAAGAATCTTAGAAGTCCATTTTGAAGGATTCAACTGCTCTGAAGAGGAGTCTTTGAACATCTTCAATCCTGACAAACTAGTGGATCCTGAAAAAGTCTAAAACTAGAGATCATCAGTATAATGCACTAGATCATGGGAGAGGCAGGAGGATGTCCAGTGCATGGATGGGCTGCCTATGATCCTTCTGGCACTCTTGACCCCTACAAATTCTTCCAAAGGTAGGTAAGGTACTTAATGTGGGATCTGGTGGTAATTCTATTGTTCCAAGTTTGAAACTAGACAGTTGCAGATCTCCAAGTTTGTGAAAAATCCATTAGTGTCCTGCAGGAGATTTTTCTAAGGATTGTAGTATTTTTTCCCTTTTTTTTCCTATACATGAATACAACATATAGAAGAAAACAGTGGATACATACATACAATACATCTTTGCATGTGCTTTGAAAACCGGATTGAATTCATGTACATGGAAACTGTGCAGTGGTTTCTTTGTTTTGGGATCATTGTATGCTTTGGTCGCCATGACTGCCAGGACTCTCTAGAGATTTTGAGCTGAATCTGAGCTCACATCATGAAAGTTTTGCTGGTGGAATGATGTGTGCTCTAGGGCAACTTGTCCTGAAGATGTGAAGATCAAGATCCTGTTTTGTGGCATTTGCCATACGGATTTGCACAAGGTCTGCAACGAATGGGGAGATTCCAAGTACCCCTTGGTTCTTGGGTCAGTTCTCTGATCATTGAACTCAACCCAAGTTCTGTTGTATGATCCTAATTTCAAGCAAGAAATCAACTGATCCAAGTGAAGCTGCTGCAATCCATTTGTGACTGCACTCTGATGAGCTCTCATGATGTCAATTTGTCATGGATGGGTCCATTGGGATGGTGGGGTATGGATTGATGCATGGCCTGGCAGGCATGAGATAGTGGAGGTAGTGATGGAGATCGGTTCCAAGGTGCCAGGGTCCAAGTTCAAAGTGGGGCAGCAGGTGGAGTGGGATGCATGGTTCACTCCTGTTTGAGCTGCAAAGAATGCAAATTGGGTGTGGAGCAGTACTGCAACAAAGTGGTTTGGACATACGACTCGGTGGATTTTGTTGATGGTAGCATCACCAAATGAGGTTACTCCACAATCATCATTGTTGACCACAAGTGCGTAGTTCAGAATTCTCATCATCATCATCCTGCTGCAGCTTGCAAGAAATTATATTGCGCTCAGACTTGGAGCCTGAATCCATCAGAGGACAAAGAGGAGATCTGAATTACCAGCTCTACTGCTGCTACTGGCCGTGCACTGATCTACTGCATGTTGGGTTGGGTTCACATTTCAGAGTCTTCAGATTTGTGTGGAAGAAGATGCCTGAGAATCTGGTTGCAGTACTGATCTGCTGAATGTTGGGTTAGGTTCAGAAGCTTTAGATTTGTGAGGAAGATGATGCCTGAGAATCCGGGTGCACTGATGATCTGCTGCACATGTTGGGTTGGCTTCAGATTTATGTGGAAGATGGATCATGCTTGAGAATCTACCTGGGGTGTGCAGTAGTACTGATCTGCTGCTGCACATGTTATGTTGGGATGGGTTGGGTTGGGAACTTCAGATTTGTGTTGAAGATGCCTGAGAATTTGCCACTAGATGCAGCAGCACCACTGCTGTGTGCAGGCATCACAGTGTACAGCCCCATGCGCTACTTTGGAATGGACTTGAAGGGCAACAACTTTGGGAGGGTTAGGTCACATGGCTGTCAAGTTTGCCAAAGCTTTTGGTATGAAGGTCACTGTGTTCAGCACCTCTCCTCACAAGGAGAAGGAAGCTTGAGAGGTTCTGGGTGCTGATGAGTTCATCATCAGTAAAGATCTTGATAGAATGAAGGTAACAACAAACACCCCCAAGACAAAAAAAAAAGTTCTCAATAATTTCTTTGCAATTCTACTCTAGAGAGAGTCATTCAAGTTCTGCACACAACAAAACCAGACTATTATACTAAAAAAAAATTTGTGCACTGACTGCACAGGCTACTGCCAAGTCAATGGATTGCATTCTTTTCACAGTTGCATATGCTCACTTCTTGGATCCATACTTGAGGCTGCTGAAGACAAATGGGAAGCTTGTGACAGTGGGTATTCCAGAGAAACCTTTGAGCTTTCATGCCAGTGCTCATCTCTGGTAAACCAAAAGTACTTGACTAAAATCTGTTTGTGCAAGAATCCTGAATTCTTTGGTTTTTTACCAAATTCATTGTTTCCTTCTCATAGTTCAAGTTTTTTACCCCTTGGGCCAAAATCCCCGTAATCATGAAAGTTCTACTTACTTTGATGTTTCTATTTTGGGGTGTTGCATGATCTACAGGGTGTCATTCAATTGGTGGAAGTACAAACAGAGGAATCCAGGAGACACAGGAGATGCTTGAGTTTGCTGGGAAGCATAATGTGATTGCAATGATTGAGAAGATCCCCATGCCATATGTCAACACAGCTATGGAAAGACTTGAGAAAGCAAATGTCAAATACTGTTTTGTCATTGACATTGCTAACACTCTAGAGGATGAAGAATAGCAAAAACTTTTGTTCTCATTTTGAAAGTCTGAATGTCACTTTACCTCATGACCACCTTGCAAGAGCTGTTTTTTCTTCAGAACCCAACAATGGGCTGTTTCTCTGAAAGACCTTGAGTCTTTGACTTCTTTGACTCTGCATGCTCTCACTTTTGGGTTATCATCACCAGGCACAATAACATCTGCTGCCACATAAATAAATCCCCACAATGGTGGATTGCCAAAGTCTCTGATACTCCACATTCAAAACCAAAAGTATGGTGCAATTGTTAAACTACATGCTTGGCCTAAAGATAAGGAGCTGCAATCAGCAGTTCTTACAGTGAAGATTTAACTCCTCTACTCCTCAATTTCCGTACCAGAATTATTCCCTCCCTGAAATAATGTCCAAATTGTTCTGAACCCTTCTGCATTTGCAGCATATTTGATCTCCATCCTGTTCTCTCCTCTTGTATGGGCTTCAACAAAGTGTTGGGTACCACAAAGAGTAGGTATTGCATACATGGATGACAACAAACTCCATCTTTTGGACCTTTGGTACCATAATGATGGCTCAGGTGTGCAGCAACAATGGCTGTGACAAATTGCAGCTAAAGACATTCCAATCTGCAGGACATAATTGCCATCCAAAAACATGCAAGAGTCTGGAGCATGCAAAATGGTGACATATACACATGTTTAGAGCATCCGCCCCTCAGCACATGATACTAGCCTCCAATCCCTTCATCCACACTCGAAGGATTTTTTTCCCCTTTTTCTGACTAGTGCTCCCAACCTTGCCAATTGCAGCTTTGAGAAAGTCCTTCCAAACCATTGAATTTTTTTTCTCTCCAGCTTTCCAACCCAGGCTTCAGATTCTCAGGGAAGCACTTGTCTTTCTTAAGGAAGAAACTGCTTGGAAGTTAGTTGATATCAACTACCTGCATCCTTCTCAAAAGAAGACACATGATGATCTTAAGACATTGAACCCAGCAATGAATGTGATTATAGAACAATCCTGTGTCTTTCAAAGGATGTCATACTTCTCACCAGCAAGCACATGCCTAACATAATTGAAAAACTGTCAACATGATCAGGAAACAACTACTGACTGACCCAGAGCTTCAATGAAATTGTCTAATGGGTTGCTTCCATTTTCCAGGAAAAACACAAATCAAGAACAACACAAACCATGATGGCAGGGAGCTCATCTGACTTTCAAAGATGCATACCTGCAAGTCTCTGCAGTCACTGCAATTGCATTGAAAACTTGCTCCTTGAATCATCCTGGTGGACATACCTGCTGTAGACCCAAAACATTGGTAAGTAAGAATATGACAAAACTCAGCAATGAGGGTCATACTTCTCTGTGTATAGACCCAAGTAACAAAGCTATGCTGTAAATTACCTGTTGTTGGCAAATTCCTCAGCATTTCTTCATGGGAGGCTTTACTCTCAATCGGAGCTGTAGAACACAGAAAAAAATTTCACAAAAGTGAGACAAGTTCTTCAAATAGTAGTAGTGCCTTGAAAATGTGGGAAAAAGCAAGCTAGTAAACAAGCTTAACAGGAAGAACACTCTGTGAACATCTTCATCTGAATCCAGCAAAGCACTGGTTTACAAGATTGCAACCTTGAGACGAGTGGACTGTGGTGGGCGTGGATCTGCTGCAGGTGGGCCAGAAGCTTTCACTGCAGAGTCTTGCCTCTCAAAACCGCCCTCTCCATCTTTGCTCCCTGTGCCACCCATTGGGCATTTATGACCCTTTTTGAGCACCATACACTTGCTGCAGAGATAACTCTTTCTTGCACTACGAGGCCTGCGCACACTGGAAACTCCTTCATGGTCAGGATGCAAATCAGAGAGGTGTCCATTGCTTCTTCTGACTGTTTCCAGCACCTCAGATTGAACACAGCGTGTGTGATTCAAATGTCGGACAGGAGTATCTGTCATGAAACTTGGCGATCCTGTTTGGGCCTCTTTCCTTCCAAGTTTGCCTTTGCGTGCTGATCTGATGCCTGAAATGCGAGGATTACCAAGATGCACATTCTCCTCACTTACTGCACTTCTGCTGTCCTCACCATCTTTGTCGGGGTCACTATTCTCTTCTGGGTGGTTGATATCAGCAGTCTTTGGCTTCTTTGGAGATGACATTCCTGAGGATTTCTGTTGCTTTGAGAGATTTTCCAAAGATGGAACCTGGAAATTCTCTGAATTCAATGAAGGGGGCCTAAGAACTGGAATAGGAAGAGGCGATCGCTTTGCCAGGAGAACCATGGAATTTACATTTGATGTGACTGGAGCAGCTGGAGGAAGAGGAGATCGCTTTGCCAGGAGAACTGTAGAATTTACATTTGACATAACTGGAGCAGCTGGTGAGGCCAAATTTGTGTTCAAGACTCCACTTGCAGCACTGTGATTACCAACCACCACGCAAGCTTCAAGTGGTGGAAAAGTGAGAGGTGTCCTCTTTGCCTTTGGTGCTGAGAGAGAATCAGGTTTCACTGGTGACACAATGCCTGGATTGTTGACACCGCCAAGTATCTCTGGATTTGTAACTATGCTTTTCAACCCCTCTTGAGAGTCATGGGGGACACTCACACACAAACCCATTGGAGCTTGAAGCTTGGCCTCTGACTGCACACACTCTACTGAAGCAGGTGTATGCTTCGTTTGCAAACAAGAGGTTGCACATTGATCAACTTCACCTGTACCCAACACAATTTCAGAGGGACCATTTGAGGCAGCTGCAGCAGCTTGATGATCTGTTACTATTACATCTGCAGCTGCCACAAGCTTGCTTGCCTCCAAAAGGAACTTGGCATGTTCAAGATCTGATTGAATCTGGCCAGCTTCTTTAGGTTTACCCTGTACATTCTCATATGTGTTGGCTGGAACTGGAAGCTCAGCCTCACACTGCATGCACACCACTGAGGAAGCTATGGTTTCCTTGATGCCCGCAGTCGTTGAGATGGCACTTTGATCCACTTGGTTTGTGCCCAACTCAATTTTGGAATGACCATTTGAGGCAGCAACAACATGACAATCTGTCACAATAAATGCAGCTGCCACAGGTTGGCTTGCTTTCAGAAGGACATTGGCATTCTCAGACTCCAACTGAATGAGGCTAGATTCTTGAGATTCACCATGCACATTCTCACATGAATTCACCATCTCTGGAAGCTGCTTGGCATCCCACTGCATGCACTCCACTGGAGCTGATACCTCCTGATTTCCCAAAGAAGAGGTGGCACATTGATCCACTTCAGCTGTAACCGACACAATCTTGGAAGGAGCATTCAATAGAGTGACCTGATCATTGGGCACATTGCATGCAGCTGCCACAGCTTTGCTTGACTCTGGATAATGAGGTTTAATAGTTTCAGACTTTGATTGAATGAGGCCAGCTTCTTGCAAAGCACCATGTGCATTCCCACTTGATCCTATCCAACTTTGACCCTTAGCTGCTGACCGCAAACATTTAAGTAAAGCTGATGCCTGATCAATTACCAAAGTACAGTTGGGTGGCCACTGATTAACTTCCACTGTGACCCACTCAACCTCAGAATGACCATTTGTGTCAACTGCTTGATCATCATCTGTTCTAGTAACTGCAGCTGCCACAGCTTTGCTTGCTTCTGGAGGAGATACAGTGACATTTTCTGACTCAGACTGAACAAAGTCAACTTTTTCTGACCCACCATTCATAATATTCTCACATGCACCCACCAGCACTGGAGGCTTGGAAGCCTCTTGCAGCAAGCATTCCACTGAGGTTACTGCCTCCTCAATTCTCACAGATGTTGTGGGACATTGATCACATTCAGCTGTGATCAACTCAATCCTGGAAGCACCATTTGATGCAGCAGCTACTTGATCATCTGTGACAACAAGTGCAGGCACCTCAGAATTGTTTGCCTGAGCACAGTCTGTACCATTTTCCAACTCCAACTGAATAAGACCAGCTTCTAGAGAATCACCATGGACATTTGCACATGAATCCAGCAGAACTGGAAGATTGGTTGTTTCTGACTGCAGACACTCCCTTGAAGCTGAAGCATCCTCACATTGATCACCTTCAGCTGTAACTGGCTTAACATCAGAAGGACCCATTGAGGCAGCAACTTGATCATTTGTGACAATGAGTGCAGCCACCTCAACTTGGCTTGTCTCTGGAGTAACATTAACATTTCTAAACTCTGGCTGCATCAGATCAGCTGTAGACACTTGCTCCTCACCATTTACACTGCTGCTCATTGGTTCAACTCCAGACCTTTGTCTATCCATCTGAGAGGCACTGAGAGTGGTTGGCTCCATAGGAGACTTGCCAATTTCAGATTTTCTTTCCTCCAACTGAGGATGAGGAAGAGTGGTACACAGAGATGATGACATTGGATTTGAAAAAGTGTTTTCCATCTGGCTGCAAACCAACCCATTTGCCCAAAAAATGGAGGTGTCAGCCAAGCTCCTGGTGCAGAAAGCTGTTTCTTTGGTCCTATCACTAAAGAAAATCAGAATCTTTCAATATCCATAATCCTATGTATAGATAGATGCATAGAATAACATGACAAGAATCACCAGTAACAGAATCAGCACAGAAGGAGGTGATGTGATTGTGGCCAAAATCAACAGTGAAGCTAAGCTGTATGGAAACACTCATCTAACAATGGACCACCTATGCTCTAGATCCATAACCAAGCCAATCACAGAAGCTGGGAATCTAGTGATATACTTGTTTCTTGAGGCATTTTCTGTCTTGTCATCAGTACCCATGGCCTGTGATATATCTGTGACGACAATCGCCAGTGGCATTGATGAGGGCAAATTCAAGGGACCTACTTCCACATCTTTAGCTCTGGCTAGAATTTCCACATTTTTCTGTTTCTTCAAAGGAGCCTCAAAGATATTCAACTCTGCAATGTTGTGGGCCTTCCGCTTCATGTACACTTTCACATTCTTACTTTCACTGGGAAATTTGCTCAAAGCCTGTGCATTACATGGTGGGCCGGTTCTCTTCCAAGCTGCAAATGCAATTTCCATTCCACTACATTCTGCCTCCTCTTCCTCTCCTGCAACCCTGTCACCTGATGTAGCACTGGAACTCTGACCAGCTAAAGGTGGATCAGGGTCACTCTCTTCCATCCTCTTCACTAATTCAAAACTCTAGAACCAGAAACTTCCCAAGCTCCTTAACCTGAAGATGTCAACACCAATCTCAAATACTGTGTGTGTCTCCAAACCGATCAGCCTCTAGGTGCCAGTTGATTTCTTCTTCAAAGGAACCAGCTCCTGATTCAAGACAGCCATCAAATTCAGTACACTCTCAAATCATCCTGAAAGTCTGCAACCTGATAAAAGCTCAAACATGCCTGCATAAAATACTCCGAGTACATAACACTCATACCTAACATAAAATACCACCACACGACCAATCAAGAGCCATTATGAAGAACTGTGAACCCATATGGACACGACATTAAGGAAGCATGATCATCTCAACTGCAATCCACTCCTTGCCAGAAAACCCATCTTAAGCAAAAGAAGCTCAAGAAAAGCGATGGCCAGGTCACTCTTTAAAAGGTGCCCTAAATATGTACATGGAACTGCTCTGTCACACATATGCTTGAAATTGCAGAGAAATCTCCACAATAACAATCTGAAGGTAACTAACATAAAAGCAGTGCAGTGATACCTTATGAGAATCATTGACAAAGTCTCAGACCATCACATGTATCACGAATAGCAGGGTCAAGCTGCCATGACTACCCACTGCCTTCATCAGCTCCCAACAGCAGCAGGTGTAGATAAGTGTATAATAATCCACCAGAAGTTTTGGACAAACCCTTCACAAAATCATGTGGGGTGGCATGTGGGTGGGCTCAATTCCTCCATCACCACTGGAATTTGAACCCTCCAGAGCTTCTGGTGGGGTTATCATGCAGGAACATCACACAAATGCCCTGAGTAGTACTCACTTTCTCAAACAAAACCAAAACTCATCAACCTACTAGCAGCAGCAGGGAAAACTTTTATAGATTTTCAAGGCACAAAAGCCAAAGCAAAGTTCAAATATAAAAAGCTCTCCACACACACACACACACACACACGCAGAGGGTGGCTCAATCTTTGCCTGCAATGAAGTCTAAACCCCAGCGCTTCTTGAGGGTCATAAAGGAACAACGCGCACACACAAACCCAAGAGCTCCAACCACTCTTAACAGAAAACAACCCAATCCTTGATTCTAGCAGAGCAAGTAAAAAAAGCAAGGAAGCAGGAGTTTCAACCAACCTGAGGCTGGCCACAGTCTGATGAAGGTAACCCAACTCCCTTCTTCCTCTCTGTTTCTATTTGCACCCAAAGAGTTTTGGGTCTCTCAAATATTCTTCTGTGTCCGTCTTTCCTTCCTGTACATCTTTCCACTCTTGATCCTTTCACACCCAACCCACTTTCTTCTTCTTGTGTTGGATGATACTCTTGTTGGGTGAGTGTTTCTCTCTCTCTCTCTCTCTCTTCAAGAAATTCTTGCAACTCTATTTTTATATATGAAAACCTCTTGTCATGGATTCTCTCTTATTTATTCTGAAGCTTTCTCTTCTTATGGATGATGATGATGACCATGATGATGATGATTCTTGCACTGCCTTCTAAACCCTTGTTCCCTTCACTTGGTAAAGTACTTTGGCCTCATGAAAAAGTAGGTATGTTGAATGACACAGTTTGATGGACATCATATTTTGTGTGGTTTATTTCTAAAGATACTGTGTCTTTTGCAATGGTTATCTTAGGGGTTTGGACAAGCCTTTTCTTTTGCTGCCTCTTTCTTGGTTGTTTGGACAAGTGTTCTGTGGGTATATTTTTCACCTGTATCTACTCATCAGGTGTATATACATACATACATATATATATACATACACACACACACACACATATATGGTATATGATATAACATAACTTATTTTCTCAAAATTGATAGATATATATCCTAAACTTATGCATACCCTTTTTGCACATGCAAAGGATTTTGAGAACCTATTCATACCCATTTTGCCTATCTCCGACTTGTGTATATTCAAAGATGGATATATTTTTTAATGAATTACTATAGATTGTATAGATTGACACGTAGCTGGGTAAATAGGGTCTGATAATACCCGCACAATATTGGTTTCGACAAGTGTTGGGTGGTTCTTTGATTTTGTTTTTATGTTGCTCGATACCAGGTTATTAGAAAATTTTCAAAAGAATTGGCGGGTTTCCTCAAAGAACTGGCAGTGCAGGGTCGGTTCTTAAAAAATTTATATATGCTGGCCTAGCCAAAACCCTGAAATGTTGACAAGATTAATGGGTGCTGCCCAGCACCAGCTAAGTGTATATATACTTATTATATGTTTATGAATGGTCTCGGTGGAACATAGACTTTGAACTTTTGCATGCAACCGTATTAATGTACATTCTACAGCTTGTTCATATTATGAGAATTTGATTACAAGACAAACAATAATATGTGGCTCTCTAATTGTTTGGGCAAATTGATGTTTCAAGTACAGCAAGAAAAAAATAAAATCTTTCAATGATTTATGTTCATGTTCCAATCTATAACTTCATGCATGTTGTTGTTGTGGTGTTTTGGGAAGGTTGTCATTTCTTTGAAGTGTTTTCTCCCTCTAACATACTAATTTTAACAAGTCTTGTAAGTTGGTTGGATGTTTAAAATCTCAATCAAGGTTTTAACAAAAATTTATATACATTTTAAAATTGCAATTCTTTTGTGGATTTCATAACATTATGAAGGTTTATAGGTTTCAATGGATGAGAGCAAATAGGACCAAGGATCAAACTGCTCAAGCTGTCTTACATACTTGTCTAGGGATCGGCATTTGGATCACTACCATATATATAAATCACAAGGAGTCAATGATAGATATTCTCTCATACACCAGCAACATACTAAACCCTAGATTGTCATGGATTGAATCAACACTTAAGATGGGCAACAAATTTAGAGATCTACATTAGATTTGTTGTCTATTGCAGTCTTACATTAACACAACATGGTGGTGAAAATGGACCAACAGCAATCCTCCATACATACATCCATAACAGACTGGTTGCGTGTAGATTCAAACCCAAGCTGATCCCAAGTTGCATTCCAAAGAATGAAGTTGATGTGCCTGAAAATCTCAATTGCAACAACATTCAGATAGTAATAGCATTACAGCAAAAACCATTGCAATTAGTGAGAAAATCATGGAGATGCATGCAGGCTCCATCGCTTAGAAACCCAGGGACAAGTGTTCTAGTCTGCAACTTTGCACATTGGAATTTTTTCATCAATTTCTGTTCATTTAAGAATGTATGGTCAATTAGCACAATTTCACATTCAATGACACAACCACATGTCTGAGACTTTGGACTTACTGACAAGTTTTTTTAGGATGAAATTTCACAGCTTCACCCTCAAATGAGTTGGGCTAATTAATAACGGACATTGATGGAACACATTGAAACCTTGTTAATGGTCTGCTTGTGTCATGCATGACATTGGATGTATATCTCCTAACACTATATAATATAAAACTTTTGTGTGTTTCTCTTGTGTATCCATGATTCCTCCTACATTCAGTCCTCCCACAGAACACTATGCTGCATTACAAGTGTTCAATCCTTTGTGTAGTACAAGTGATTTGTACACATGGGCATGCAAATGTTGCATCTGGTTGGCAGGATGAAGTTTGACGATTCCCTGACAGAATTGGATTCATCAAGAGAACAGCGTGCTTCTTGGAAAAAAAATTGCAAAAATGGTCATTTCAGGAGAAGATTTGTCTTATGTGTGATAATGAAGGAAAAAGATTTAATTGTTGAAGGCTCTTCAAGAGCCTGTCCCATGAACACAAATCTGCCATATTCTAGTCTAAGACTAAATTTCAGTTATGGGTCCAGTGGGTGAGAAGCTGCTGTGGTGTCACTTTGAGATGCTGTGTGCAGGCCTGAATTTTAGAAAACATCCCCACTTGAACAATTTTGGGCCAACCTGTGACTCAAGCTTTGTCACCACTCCCACTATCTTGTGCCTGTGGAAAATTCCATCCCACACACTTGCAAGCACCAGGAGTATATATTCAAGAATTGAAATGCCTTAGCACCATTAAAGAGGAGATTTACAGACTCAGACAAAAGGATATTCTACTAATTTCTAGTCAGTTGTGGATCTGATGCAAATCACTGTGACAAACTCCACAAATGCAGACCTCAAGTTTTGCACATTTTTTGGGCCAATTGCTCTACAACCAAATATAAAATCCAAGATCAAAGCTCATATTATACCACTTGTTAATGCAACAGAAAAAGATAGCTCTGGTGGCACACAATGTCTACATTACCTCCAAATTGTTATTCTACCATGCTATTTCTAAGTTCATTGTTGTCCCACAATTTCTTACAATTGTAGCCACCATATGAGGATCCAAATCAAGCAAGCTTGTAAGTGTCTCCAAAAAAATGTGTAGATTCTTTACAGATTTAATGTTTCATCTTGAAAATGATCAAAATTTTAAGTCATCACCAAAAATTAAGTTTCCACATTCTTTAGTTTCATTATACTTTAAGCTATATATATATTTAATACATCATGTACATTATAAGCCATGTATACATGGTAATTTGGACTTTTGAATCTTTGAAATTTTGAAGCAATATTGACAGATTCTTTGAATTTTGAAAGTCTTAAAATTCCACATGTTTAAAATCAGGAGTGTTTTTTTAGTGTGGTTAATATGTTTTTTATCATCCATATTTTTTTCTATGAAAATTATTTTATTATATGAGTCCTTTTAATAATGCTTTGCAAAATTAACTCCATTTAATGCAAAAGGTGTACATTTTCAAATGTCCTAAATTAAAACCAAAATAAAATTGGATTAAATGAATTTTTTATCTAAGTTCCTTGACATTCATACGAGGAAAAATAACTAACTTGCCATGATTAAAATGGTAATAAAAAAAAAATGTTTGATTTTGATTGATTATGTTTAACATCTGACAATATTTTTGGTTCCTAGTTATGTGTTTTGACCCTCTTGAATACAAGTTGAAGGTTTTTAGGTAGACAAATTGAACTTTTTTGTAAAATTACATTAATTGTAGAATTTTGCATTTGTAAGATCCTTTTTAAAATTTTGTTGTAAAAGATTTAACTTGTATAATCAAAGTAATTTTGCAAAATGTGTGATGCAAGTTGCATATAGATAATCAACATATGAGAGCATATATGTGTTGATCATATACATCATCCATGTGGAATGTGTTAAAGCAAATCACACTTTTAAGAAATTACAAAAGGATTTCGAAGGTTTATTTCTACCATAATCAACAATTGAACTTATGTTGGTGCCAAGTTTGTTTCTACAATGTAATCTAATGGTTACATTACATTGGTTATAGGTTTGTTTCTAATTGCATTTCCTTGCCATGTCTTTAGGTCACCATGGTTTTGTGTTTTTCCAGTGTTTTTCTCCTTTGTCATTTTGACTTAGGAAAATTATAAAACCTATTTTGGTTTTCTTAATCATAAGAACACCTTGATTGTATGTGTGTGTCTTTAACCTTAAATTCTCTTTTTCTCTTTGGTTCTTTGTTCACTTTGTGTTTACATTTTGTTAGTTGTGGGCTTCGACCATAAAAAACCTTAGGGCCAAAGTAAAACTACCCTTAACAATTGTTGTTGCAATGCAAAGTTATGTTTGTTTTCATAAATAATTTTCAAGTTCTCATGTGTATTATAGGTGTATGAGATTGTGAGGTGGTGTTGAAGCGAATCAATGCTTTGCAAAGACAAAGGAATGCATACTACCAAGTAGCAAAGGCCAAGCTAATGAAGCCTAGTCTTTGCACAAAGGCAAGTTGGCTTGTTTTTCAAGCTAAAATTATGAATAATAATCCTACATGGATTGAATGGCAATTAATTGTTGCTCATGCACATCATGGAGAAAAAAAACCTTATTGGGAAGCAATGGACATCAATCTTTCTCTTCAAAATTTGTGAGTAGTTTTTAATTTTGTTTTCAATTTCATGTTTCCAATTTTGGGTTTCTCCTTAGTTAGAGTTGTTAGACATTTCAAAAAATGTATTCTTATTGTATAATTTGGGAGACGCCCAACTAATGAAAAAATAAAATAAACAAATGTAGAAGGTGTTAAACGTTTTTTTGACAAATTTATATCAAAAGGAGTCGAAGAAGATCTAGATGACAAAGAGTGGTCCTTAGGAAACGACTATGAGGATGATCTTTAATTAGTGAAAATGATCCAGAAGTCTAGTTACTTCAATTAGTAGTTGTAGGTAGCTATTTAATGTTTTTCTTGTGAATTGTGTCAAACAATTTTTAGATTTAGGTTTTGATGCATTTAGATTTTTTGGATTCAAATTTCCATAGGACATTTTACATACAACTTTAATGGCTTGCTAGAAATCGGTGATAATAATTCCATTTCTCCCATATGGTAACCAAATGGTTTTTTTCAATCTTGGTATATTAAGTTGTCCATGTGCTAACACATCCTTTTGTGTTCGTAAGGGTGAAAATGTTTGTGATGATTAGAGATGGTCAGTTGATACAAGGTGCTGAAATCATCAAACCTAATGTGCAAAAAGTTTGTGTAAAACTTGGGGCGAATGTCATCGGTGGCATTGCAAGTTCATTGGCTACAACCTTTCTACTTAAATCTAACAAGTTGGCATTGTGATTTTGAACCAAAAAAGTTAATACTTGGATTGTAGTCAAAACACGTCATCAAGTTATGATTACCTTTCCTAGGATAGTTGATGACTAAAACTTTTTTAAAACTACTACCAAGAGAGGGATAGTAGTGGTAGTGAAGTTGGTGACCTAAATTCAATGTATAAAGAGTCACTAATTATAAAATGAATATATGTGCTTCATTTGCACAATCTCTATTTGAGCCTTTGTGGAAGGAAAGTTATTTTTCTGATGAACACTGTAATGGTCAATAGGCTCTACTAACAATAATGAAGTGAAAGAGGCTAATTGGTTTAACTAGGCTCTTATAAGTGTTATTGTAGGTTCCTTCATTCTTTTTGAAAGGCTAGAGAGCAAACTAGAGGATCATTTTGGTATTTGGTTCCTTCCTTTTTAGATTCTCCATCCTATCATCATCAACATTTATTTCTTGTCATTTGAAAGTATAATAGGGCAATCTTCAATGTTAATTTTCATTTGGTGGTGCTTTGGTTATAGGGTAGGTATACAAATGCAGAATCACCTTATATTTTTGGCTATACATGTGTTTGAGACCCTACCTTTGTTGTATTTATCAAAGTCTTGTTCTATGAATTACATAGTTTTGCCATA
>Ga0209208_10004489_pt1 | contig 19752 bp, 14 predicted proteins | sample S1TSphfallax_3_FD_187694 | JGI IMG/M metagenome (GOLD analysis project Ga0209208, IMG submission 187694) | Host-associated microbial communities from peat moss isolated from Minnesota, USA - S1T2_Fd - Sphagnum fallax MG (SPAdes) (version 2) | ecosystem: Host-associated > Plants > Peat moss >...
GAGAACAAAACCCAACAAATATTAGTCTTCCCCACAATGGCCATCAAAGGAGTCCCAAAAATGGCACTATACAAGCCATTGAACATGTTTTTGTATGGTGTATAGTTTATGAGCAAAATGTTCCCAATGTGAGTATAGGGATAAACCAAAAGAAAAACGTTAAGGTTCTTGTGGAAAATTGGTTTGTCAAGTTTATCTAGTAGGAAATGTGAATTTCACATGTAAAACTCCTAGTCAAGCACTTTGGAAGCATGTATAGAAATTTATGTTTTGTGCCAAGTGTGATCCAAATAATTATATATATTATGTTTTTGGGCTACAGACCAAATATAGACTTGGAATTGAGCAAGGCATTTTTCCAAAAATTCCTTCAATCCAGGACAAAGAATGATGGTACAAGAACCCCTATCGAAATGTGTTGCAATCAAAACTCCATTCACATCAAAGATCATATGAAATGGATTCGCCTCCGTCATAAGCAAACAAGGCACATCAGAGTCAACACTTGAAGTTAAAAGAATCTCATCCAAGTTTACTACAACAACCACGCGTGAATTTGGTGTTTCCACATCTTTTACTTGAAACATTTGAGAATTGAAACTCGAAGTTCAAGGAATCTCATCCAAGCTAGCTTCAATAACCATGCGTGAATTTGGTGACTCCATACTTTCCTCCCTATTTGTTGCCCCCTCAGGAAAGGGTGCATCGATGGTCTGAAAAAAAATAGACAAATAGTAGTTGTAACAATCTGAATGCAAACTAACCATAAAAATCAATGATATTAGAAAATCAAAAACAACATTGGAAGAAAGGAACAAAAGAAAATATTTGGACTACTTACTATGGATGTCAAACAATTTCTACAAAAACTAGCAGAATAGGCCATGGTGCATTTTTCAAACAACATCTAGAATTTGACATCATCTTCCTTAATACTTTTGATGGTGTTGAAAGGATAGAGCTCCATAAAGGTGGGAACACCAAGCCTAGAGTAATGAAGGAACTCTAATTATTGGAGAAGAATCTTCATTAAATAATTATCCTGTTTTGGCACATATTCATAGGACTTAACAAAGATGGCATTAAAGGGCAAATTTAGGTAGGTTCTATAAGGCATATTGTCTACCAACAATGTATTCCCAAGGTGAGTATCAGGATACCTCCGGAAAAAATCAAAAAGATTTTTATGATAAATTAATTTATCATGAATGAAACGATCAACATGATAATGGCCTAGCTTGATGGGAAACTATAGAAGGTGTTTGGTAATCTTGCACAAATCTTGACTCATAATCTTTTCCAGGTCAATTTCAATACCCATCTATTTTGTTATTTTTCTCCAGTAGGCATGCATCTTGGTAAGTAGAGCAAACATCCATATATAGATGGTAAACTGCTTTAAACACCTAAGGAAGAATTCCTTTAGAGCTAGCCTGGATACAATGCTCTTGTTGAGAAAAGTAGGACCTTGAGCCAAGTTAAATGGTGAAGGTAGGAGGTGATTAACTCTAAAATACTCCTTCCCAACAAGGACCCCCTTCAAATTGAAAATCATGTGCAAAGGATTCACCTCTACGTCCTTTGCATCCACAAGAGGAGGAGATTTGAAACCTTTGAAAATGAGCTCTTTCCCCTTGTTTTCGTTGGCAGTCCCCTGCAAAACTCTTCAACACCATCAAATCCCGCAAGATGCGAATGTGGCCGTGACGAAACCAATCGTTAACAAGATACAACAGACAAATTTGGAGACGGAGAGCCTTGATTGGGCAAAGGTTGGACTAAAGATGCCATCGACCTCCTCCGTCTTTCTTGCCTTTTTGCATGTTTTTTCCAATGCAATTCAATCCCATCAAGTTGTCCAAGTAATTGAATAATTGTCCTTTGAATTCCACTACGACCCAAAAAAAACCTTGGCTTGTCTCAATCATCCAAGTCCTCAAATGTGTACTCATTAAAGTCATTGGACAAATATTCAAACACTTGTAAATAGAAAATAGAAAAAGGTCAAAAATTAACTAAACAAGAAAAATGCAAAATAAACAAATTGAGAACCACAAAGAAGTTCGAGAAACAAACAACAAGGATGTAATAAAAAGCTAAATATTGGAAAGCATAAAACTTGAAATAAATATATGTAGGCACAACAAAAGCACTCAATTTTTATCCCACATGACTGAATTTTCCAATTCTTCAACATCATGCCAGTCTTGTGGCCAGTAGATAGGACGACCTAGCGGCCATTAGATCGCAGTGTCAAGAAGCCACCAGATAGGACAATCTAGTGGCCAATAGATTGTAGTATCTACAAGCTACTAGTTGGTCGATCTAGTGGTCAATGGATCAACCTATCTGTTGACTATATCTTGAGGCCACTAATTGGTTGATTTGGTGGCCACTAATTGGTCAATTTGGTGGCCACCAAATCATCCCATTTGGTGACAATTAATCAACCTATTTGGTGGCCACCAGTTAATCGATCTAGTGACCAGCGAATCATCTTATTTGGTGGAAATTAATTGACCTATTTGGTCACCACCAAATCGACCTATCTAGTGGCCATTGGATCATTGTACCTGGTGACCACTAGATGCATACTACGCATTAAAGTAAAACTGTGAAATATCCTAAATAAATGTATTCATAATTTAATTGAATTGTATAATGTTTAATGAAGAGAACTATTAATCGTAATTTAATCTAGCTCTAAGTGGGCTCAACTCTTCCAAAAGAACTTGTCTGTTCATCTCCATACTAATATCATCATCATTGACATCCTTGACTTTGTCTTCCTTAATAGTAGTGGTCATCTATGATGGTTCCACATAATAGATGTCAGGTTGTGCTAATATATCATTCAATGGCATCTTATTGCCTATCATTCTCCTTTATTTAGCCACATGAGATTGAGAATTCCTCAAGAACGACAAATTACTGCTATTCGTTCTCGTGCTCACCTCTCTAATAACAACCCTGCGAACAACTTTCTTCTTGTTTTTCTTCCTTATTGTAGGAACAGATGTATCTACTTTCTATAGTTCTTTTACGACTGACCTTTGTTGTTCGAGATTTGCAGTTGGGGTTAGAGCACAAATTGCAAGGGGCACTAGATTTATATTATACAAAATTGATAGACTAATCATTGCAATTTCTTTAGCTTTGTCAAGCAAGTCCATTGGAATGAGCTCAAGAACTTGAATTTTATTCTCATGCACATTGTATTGATACTGGTTAAGAATTATAAATGGACAACAAACCTGAATCATACAATTGCTTTGAAGGAAACATTCATGGACAACAAACTAGAGAACACGTTCTTCCAATTTGTTGGAAAACAAATGTTTGGGTCCTCGGTTAAAAAATTATAGTAAAAGAAATTACAAATATCTCCATATTTACTGCTTTAGAAATCAACATTCCTCGAAGAGCCATCCACATCTTTAAGGTTGTCGAGTTCTAAGAGTGGATCAACCTTATAATGTGACTCGAAACAAAGATGCCAATTTATGGGTTTCCATCAATTGACCTTGAAATCCATTCCTCGAGAATCTCGTTGAATTTTTCAAAGGGAGGATCCTTGAATGGATTCATATGGATCTTCCCCTTGAAGAAATCATCGTTTAATGTCCTTTCCAACAACACAAACAACACCTTGTTGTATTTATGTTGCAATTTCATTTTTTTCCACATCTCTTCAATGTATGGTTGTGGATTTTGTGTTATTCATTGAAGATGTCTATGGAATACCATGATCTTATTTTTAATCACCCTTTGTTTCTTGATGTTGTAGTAGAATTCCGTCATCATCAAGAGGTGTAGGTTGCTTCCTGTCATAGGTTGATCCCGCAACAAAATTATGTGCGCCTTCAAACCATGCGCAAGCTTCACCATGTGAAACTCCTTTAGTCCCATAGGCCAATTGAATGCTGACTTTTCAATAGGATGTGGTTTTGAAGGTAATTTGTTGTATTCATCCAAAATCTTTCCCTACTCCCACATCAACAAAATCTCCTTCCACTTTTCATAAAGCAAGTCTAAAAGTAACATGATTAACATACATTCCTTCACCGATTGAACTGTAAACATAGTTGTCAAAGAAGCTTTGAAACTTTACACAAAACTAATAAAGCACATTAGATCATTTCTAGTAGCAAACATTCAACATGGATTTCTTGTGGAACTTTTTAAAAAAAATCCATACCTTGTAAACTTGTGTTTTCTTTTTGTTTTGTTCGAATTTTGGGCTTGGTCGACTAAACTCAATCCATATTTTTCACACATGTTGAAGATTCTCCCTATATGAAAGGACTGAGTTTTTCAACGTATTTGGATTATTGAGGATAGACGAGAGCTTACAAAGCTTTATAGAATCAACATTCCAAATGACACCAATACCAAAGGCCTGGAATCACACTCGTATGTCATCATTGACATTGTTCATTGCAAGTATTTCCTGAGGAAATAAATCAACAAATTAGCTCGAAGGAATTCAACAAAACAACTAAAGTAGTGGGTGGAGAATTGAAACAAAATACTATAGTATGGAAATTACCTTCACAATCTGGATGGTATGTTGTCCACCCATAATAAAGAACATTGAATTCGAAACAATAAACCAGTTTCTTGGACACGTTTCCAAAATTTTAGTTGGATCATTCAATTAAACAAAAATAACAAAAATTGGACATTATTGATTAATGTAATGGAACATCAAAACTTGATGTTTGATTTCATTTTTATGTGTATTGTTCAATGGGCAATACACAATTGTCCCAAGAGGAGGCAAGAATCTATCCACAAGAACCTTTACCCCTTCAATAAGCTTGCTTCTAAGGGGAAAACAATCTGAAAATTAGCTCTTGATTAATTCATCGACATGCTTGCATTCAGTCTCATTAAGGCCCTTGGGATATTTCTTCATGACAAAGTTGTTAATCTTCTTTTCCATTTTTCCCTTTATTGTTGCCTCCTTTATTTGCTTTTTAGGAGCCCTAATAACTAATGACCCCTCAACATCAATTTGAATTGCTTCAAAAGTTGTAACCATTCTGTTTTCCTTTTTGATGATTATCACAGTCACCATCTCATCCCACGTTTAGTGTATTAGCTTCGTTATTTTATTCAGGAGCTTTGCAACCTTGAACTTTCCTCTCTCACAACTTTTTGGATGCAGGCTATCATCCATTTTGGAAATTGGGCACACGATCCTAGCTTGCAACAAAAAGAATGGCACTGACAGGAAGACCACAACTTGCTATGCATCATCCTTGTACGCCTCAAGGAAGCACCACTCAATATGTGGCATTTCCATCATCAGCTTAATACCCCATTTGTTTACCTCCTTGTTTAACAACCAAATACTGACATCCGCATTCTCATATTTGTTGTCGTACCCTAATTTCTCCCATAGGATTTTGGTGAAGAGTTGAGTACAAGGATCATTGCAACATGGACGAGTAAACTATTTTAACAACAAAAAATAAAGTAGTCGATTTGGTAGCCACCAATTAACAATATTTCCTAGCCCTATGCATTTTCTACTAATTTTCTATAGAAGAGAAATGATATAGTTACCACTAGATCGTTTTTTCTATGAGAACTAGCGTTGTTAATGATTTAGTGGCCACCAAATTGTTACCAACGTTAATCCTTTGGGATGTAATGATCTAGTGGCCACTAGATTGTTACAGGGGCAAGTCCTTAGGGATGTCACAATTTGGTGGCAACCAAATTGTTGTAAAGGTTAGTCCTCAAAGACATTATGATTTGGTGGCCGCTAGATCGTTAGTTCCCCTTAAGACTAGCGTTGGTAATGATCTCGTGGCCACATGATTGTTAGGCCTTTAAATTTTAACCTTACAACGATTTGGCAACCACTAAATTGTTATGTGGTCTTGGAGGAATGATGGTACCAACTTGGTGGCCACTAGATAATAAGTCTTTGGATACTGACCTTTCAATGATTTGGTGGCCACCAAATCTTGTGCGTCCCCAAGGACTAGGGTTTGTAACAATCTGGTGACCACCAAATTGTTACCATCACGTTGGCTTTCATTGTTAACGATTTGGTTGCCAAAAGATCGTTAGGTCTTCAAATATTAACCCTAAACCGATTTGGTAGTGATCAAATTGTTACCTAATTTTTCAGTAGCGATTGTACCTACCTGGTGATAACCAAATGGTTAGGTCTTCTAATACTGGCCCTTCAACGATTTGGTGGCCACCAAATTGTTAGGTCTTCAAATACTGATCTTAAATCGATCTAGTGGCCACCAAATAGTTAGGTTTTTGGATACTGACCCTTCAACAATTTGGTGGCCACTAGATCAATAGCAACACGAATACTTGTTTTGTTAGTGATCTAGTGGCCATCGAATTATTAACGACACGAAGATTTGCGTTCTTAGCAATCTAGTGGCCACCAGATCATTAACAACACAAGTAGTTGCGTTGCTAACAATCTAGTGGCCACCAAATCATTACCAACATGAGGACTTGGGTTATTGGCGATTTGGTGGCCACCTGGTCGTTACAAATGCAAAGAGTTGCATTGCTAGCAATTTGGTGGCCACCAAATCGTTACCAATGCGAAGACCTACATTGTTAACAATCTAATGGCCACCAAATTTTCACTTATGTGAAGGATGGAAATAGAGATTGGTGACCACCATATCATTTCGTCTCAATTTGCATGAATATCCACAGAAATTACTCGCACTTAATGAAAAACACTACTCCATCAACCTTAAAAATCATTATACGTAATGCATTCATTTAATCGTTTCTTCATGAACTTATAATGAAATCCAGAAACCTAGACCAAAATGCATAAACCTCAAGTCCAGTTCAATGTTCTGGTCATGAAATTTATGTCCAATTGATATCTGCACAAGATTTTACTTTTACATTGTGTAAAGATTTCTATTGAATGAAAATATTCACATTTTGTTTGAAGTGAAGAAGGGCATCCTGTTTCGGCTCAACTGTTATGCAATAGTTATGTAGACAACAATAGAGATCTTTAGCACAATGTTAGTTGAATGTTATTTCCTCAAGGTTATAGATTAAAAAGATGTTGAAAATATTAAAAAGGTCAAGTGGTTAACTGTCACATGATTTATGCTTCAAGGACTTAGGGTTCTTGATAGTTTCAACTATCCTAATTAAATTGCAATCTACTAGAGGTGTCAAATTCTATGGATTTTTTACATTTCTAGGAAGGACATTGAAATTGAATTTCCAAACTATGCACAACTTAATGAAAGTTCTCTAGCAAAGATATTGCAACTTGCAAAAGAACTCTGCGCAAATCAAATAACATATTCCAAGATAACTATGTAGGAAGGAAATTCAACCACAATGAAAACTTTGCAAGAGAAATTACAAGTTATAAACCCAAGAAGTTACAAGTTCCAAGAGGGTGAAAAAAATTCAAATGTGTAAGATGGTTTTTTCACACCAACTTTGCAACTATAAGAATTTCTTCTTGTTAAGCGCTTCACTGTGTTTCGTTGCTTCCTTTAGCACTCCCTTTCCTAGTTTGGCTTATGTACCTATTTTCTCTCTTCACAAGAAGAAGAAAAAGAATAATAAGTAATTAGAAAAGATGAATGTGGTTAGAAAATGAAAAGAAAAAAACAAAATGAGATTTGAAAGTGATAACACAAAAGCCTAATTGGAATTATTGAAGTTGAAAAGGTCAGGAGATGAGAGAAGAGGTATGAAGAGAAAAGTTGTGAAACAAATTAAAAGAATGCGAATGAGGGGGAGGATGGGGAAAAAGTGGAAGGAATTAAGAGGGGGGCATTACCATAAATCACCACCTTTTCATCTCCACCCCTTGTAATTATGAATTTGCAAACGATGGTAGGGTTTCGCTATTTCCATTTTTGTATTAATATGTTAAAGTGGTTATTTTTTATATTTGGGTTTAGACAAAAATCTCATATTACATTTCAAATTTTGCAACCTACTGAAACTTGTAAGAAAGTTTTTGCCATATTTGAAGTTTCTTTTTCCCAAAATGTGCCCATGAAATGTGTTTTTTTAAATCCAAATTATTATTGTCATGTCGATTGTTGATAGAATTTCAACCAACGATTCTTCTTTAGGTGTTGCCATATTCTGGTTACTTTTTCATAAACTAAATGCTTTTAAAGAATAATTTGGAAAGAATATTCCAAATTAAATGTAAAAGGAATATTTTGGACTAATTCAGAAGGGATATCCTAGAATTATTTTTAAAAGAATATTCTAGAATAACTCAAAAGGAATATTGCATAATAATTTGGAAGGAATCTTCCAAAGTTATTTAACACGAATTATATTCCAAAAAAATTCAAAAAATTTTAGAAATCAAATTTAACTACTTTATATTAATTTGCAACATGGATAATATCCTATTGATTTTGAGGTTTTTAAGATGTTTGAATTTTTTATCTTCAAGCTCCTAATTTCAGAAGTCGTGTAAGACTTATGTTAGTCCAAAGTTTTGAAATTTTGAGGGATGAGAGCTATAGGGTTTAGTGGCCAAACTAAACTAAATCAAATTAATTATAGGGATGATAGTTGGTAAATCTTAATATTCTACCACTGGTTCAATTGTAGTTTTTGTTTTTGTTCATGTTTATTTCCATCCATGCAAAATCTATAATATAAATCCAAACCTCATCCATAATATTTCAACCATAATACTTCCCATACTGCAAGTATATGCACATTATGAATCTATCATAATTATGCCACAATTTTATTTTTCATAATGATATGTAGAGAAGAACAATAAATATTGGAAAAAATACAAAAAACAAAAGATAAAAGATCATGGTTCTATCTTCTATTGTTATACTCTCTCTTGTTTTTGCATTCCCACGTACATTAGTATTCAGTCTTGAGAAGAAAAAACCTCCAACATATATTTAAATTCCAACTCAACAAGGTAATGCCCTACCATGTAACTATTTATTCATTTGCTCTATCCAACATGTCTTCGAATAAACATTACAATTTTACCTACTATTTATGCTTATATGGCTTAATTGTTATAGTACAATCTTGCCTTTAATAATGGGGTGAATGTATTTTGTGGCATCAAAATAGGTCTGGGGCATAAATTGAAAAAGAAAAACATTGTACCTTGAATCATGATTGGTTACATTATATGAACCACTACACTAATATCAAAGCCTAAAATGTTTCTAAAATGTTTGCACGAATATTGAGTGTGTGCTACAATGTTTGTACACATAGTACTACCATTATTTTAGACCCAATGTCCAGAGTTTTTTCATGTATATATAATTTAATTTTGAAAGACTTTTGAAAAGTCCAAAATTAAAAATTATCGGCCATTTGAAAGTTGGCAAATTTGAAAAAAACACTAAATTCACTAAGGGGCCAATAGACGTTGTAACAAAAAATATTCCCATCAAATATATATCATCAGTTTCTTGAGTTTCCCAAAGCGGTGAATTTTTCAAGATAAACATGTTTTTATTTTATTTTATTTTATGAAATAAAGAATTCACCATAAAGTTTTTTAAGAAACACGATGTGTGGCCATACATCATTAGTTTATTTGACAGTAGGTGAAAATAGTAAAATAAAATTGACAAAAAACATTCATAATTTTATTTGTTTTGCAACCAACATTCAAAAATAAATTTTAATATTTCAATTTCATTAATAAGGCTTATTATTTTGTAAATGTCTTCATTTACCAATTATTTTATGCATTATTTTTTCATGATAATCCATTTTTATATTGAAAATTGGGGAGTTCAAAATTCATTGCAATCATAGATATTGAAAATTATGATATATCTTATAATACTCAAAATCTAACATTGTAATAAATATTTTGTTACATTAAACATTTAATATCAAAAGAATACATTTGTTTTTGTTACAAATATGACTGTAATGCTCTTGGCCCCAAGGGTAAGGTTCTTTTATGTTGCCATATAATTTAAGTAAATTTTCATCATGATTTGTCCCATATTTCAAAATTATTCTTTTTCTACCCATGTAGGTGGACAATGTCATGGAAAGGAGGTAGGTATTTACACTTGATAAAGGTAGATTTTTAAAAAATAATAATATATAAAACATGGGCATGAAAGCTACATGTTAATTTGCCTTTTCATATTCATGTAGGTGACAAGGACAAAGGAGTGAGGTAAATAAGCTTGGAAGAAGTAGGTTTGGAGAACCCTAATCAATAGATATGGACACCATTTTCAAAAAAAAAGGCTTGGAAAGGAAATTACTATTTGACAAAACATAGATCCCATGAAGAAATAAAATAAGTTCATTTGATATCTAAACTAATTATTCATAAATGATTATTGGTCACATGGATGATTGTGTTTCTACCATGGCAAATGTCAATGTTATATTTGCCTAATATTATGTGAAACTTTAAGATTTTGTCAAGATTTTATTCCAATCACTTATCATGAAAACACAATGCAAGTTTCAATTATTCTACACATTGCTTTTAATTCTTGACTCAACACTTTTAATTATAATATTTGAGATATATTTGTTTATAATATTACAAGGTTTATTACATGTCACAACCCTAACCTTGGGTTCGCAACAAAGTGTGAAATGCAAAGGCCCATGAGGCCGAAAGTGTGCTTAGGTGTGAAACACACTCTCACAAATGAGGGAGAATACAAGGGATGAAGCCCAAAGTGGGAGTTGTGAATGTTTAGAGCCTTGGTTGGAAAGGAAAACAAGCACCAAATTGGGCCCCTAGGATACTATTAGAAAGGTCTTGAGGCTTAAATACTTAAAGTGCCCTCGCATTGTTCATTTAGACTTGATTTGCATGAGTTATGATCAAAAGAAGGGGCAGGAGTCAAATTGAGAATTTGACTCCCGACCACAAACCCCTTGAAAATAGGGGTCAAATGAAGTCCGATTGGAGCGTGCTATACACTATTGGAAAGATACTTTCAAAGGCTATAAAATATTGTCTTCGTACTTTCAAAAAATATTTGATTTGAAAAAAATATGAATGTCCAAAATTTTGGAACAATAAGAATCCTAGTTTTGGGATTCCCACTTGGGAGTTCTTAGGAAAAAGTGACATTTGGATGTAGTCCCCATGGAGAGGCACAAAATATACTATTGGGAGGGGAGTGATGCCTCTTCTCAAAGGTTGCAGGCCGTGTAAAGTTTGTGTTTAAGGTTGTCCTTATTAAGTCTATCGCGCCATTTTCATTGAACTTGCATTAACCGCCCTCTTTTCTTGGTTGTGTAAGTTGATCTCATCATGAACTCTCACTTGTGAACTCGTCCTAGTCCCATCCCAAAGCTCTAGCACACCATCCTACCCCCGAAGTGCTGCGAGTTAAGGAATGTGCCCCAATTATCTTTTTCTTCTATTATTTCATTACCCTTGCCATTTGTTCCAAATATTCTTCAATATTATGTTCTTAAACTTTCACTATATTCTTTGTAGAAATAATCTTAACAACAAATATAGAAGAAAATTTGAATTAAGAAGAATAGGCTTGACCATGGTCAACCATTAGGGTTTTGTAAAAATTCATAAAATTGATAAGGTCTTTATCAAAATCAAAACACATTGAATTGTGGTGATTTATTCACATTACGCATCATAATTCCCTTTTATGTACATTTAAAAAAATATCAATATTCATATGATTTTCTCATATTCATATGTTTTGTACACTTATACTAAATATTGTTAGTTCCCATTACACTAACATGCTACTTATGCTCATATATGGGACACATTGTGATCCCCTAAACATCATACCAAATGGGGAATTCACATCCACATACATATATATACAAACATATACAAACACACATCCATACATACATATACATCTATACATGGATAAACTTAAACTACAAATAAATAAACAAATATCATACAATTTATAGATTTACAATGATTTAATTGATCTAGATGCAAATTTCATTTAAACTATGACTTAAGACATATTAGTACAACAATGATTTCTAAGAAAAATCCAACTTGAAATATTGCCATAGTAATAGTAGAAAATTATGTAATTATTTATTCAACCCTATAATTCATTTTAAAACCATAAACCCTAAACCTAAGTTCTATACATTAAACTTTATAAAAATTAAATAAATATTTCAAATATGAACCACTTAATAAGTATTTTATTACCTTTGAGTTATTTAACAAGGATTAATGTATTATCCTTGAATAACAAAATTAAGTAATAAAATGTATTTAATTAACTTTAGACTAAACTATTAATTCTAGACTTTTGAAATTTGGTGGTTAGGATCAAGTTTTCTAATCTAAACATTGGAAATATTTATTTTCTGGATCATTTAATGAAGCAAAAAAATATATTAATATCTATTGTTGCATCATATGGTGGTCCCCAAATCAAAGTTTCTTTCCAAATTTTGAATTTTGAAATGGTCATTTGTTAAATTTGGACTTTTATCTTTAATTTATTACTAATTTTGAATTCATGAACACCAATAATTTAGTTTAAAGATATTTGATAATTACATAATAATTGACTATTGATGTTTCATTATGTAAATTACATTTAAATACACATTAAAGAAATATGATTGTAAATGGATTTAACATGTATCCTTGAACTTCCATGAATTTTTTTGTCAATGTGGATAGTAACATTTGAACTTCAATTTTTTTCATAAGTAGGTTTAGTATATACCTAACTAGATAGATACGTAAGTACACATGCCTACCTACCTATGTTTTTTAATGTTCATACCTACTTATGTAGACTATAAGTAAATCAAAAAATTGTTTTCATATGTAGGTAGATAGTAGGTAGGAAGATAGATAAATAGAATGTAGATAGATGGTAGGTAGGTAGGTAGATGGTAGGTAAGTAGGTAAGTGGGTAGGACATAGGTAGGTAGATGGTACTATAATGCAACTATAATTTGTGACTAATGCATGTTTGGATGGAAAAGTAAAATAAAAGTGCACATTTTTCATCCAATATTGTGAATGGATCCTTGGATGGATGAAAACCTAGTTGCTTTTGCAACTACTCATAGTTGTTTTAGCACCTAAAACTAATAATCTGTCCATTTAGAATATTTTGACGATTAAAACATATGTGACATCTTTGGAATTACAATATTTGTTTGATAATCAACTTGTGTCTAATTTTTTTATTTATTAGTTTTTATGTATTGTTTATTGACATGGACAATACAAATTATTATTTTTTACTAAATATGATTGAGTTATGATCTATTTATCAATATTATATATGATGATTATTTAAGTACATATTATACATGTAAATTAAATTTTATCGGTAAAATTAAAACTTATTATAATCATAATCAAATATGATTTTAAAAAATCAAATAGAGGTTTAAAATGTCTAAAAAAATATCATTTATTTGATCATAAGAAGTCTTTTACCATTTGGAATTTGGAAAATGAAATAAAAACTTTCAGTTGGAGGCCACCAAATGATGCAACAGTTTATAATATAAGTTTAGGGATATTTGTTTCTCCTATTTATCAAAAACATGGGTTCAAGGAGCAAGGTTTTTACTAGCTTGTGCATAGTGAAATTACTATCTTGCTTAAGTTTACATCAATGATAATATGGTTCATGGTGACCAATTGAATGAAGCTATTGATGCTTGCACGTCTTTGGTGTGCTTGTATTTTTTTGTGACTTTTTCCTTTTATTCTTATAGTGTTTTTGTGCTTGAAGAGGATGAGTAGCATGAAGGGCCACACCAACTGAAAAATATGACCAATATGACCAAGGCCTACTTGAAAAGGTTTCAATTTAAGTATGCGCATAGGCAAGCTAGGAAATTGATTATCAAGTTATAATATGTCTAACCACTGGAGACGAAAACAAGTACAACACCCCAAAGTATTGCTATGTTGTCAAATTTACCAGTTAATACAAAGATATTGTGGCTCAAATAACTTCATATGCCACTAAGATTTGCTAGTGACATGAATAGGCTATGACCTTGAGTTATTAGAAAGCTTGAAAGTGCCATGTCTTAGCATTAATTGTGCTACCATGTTACCAAGGTGCCCTTATGAATGGAACATGCAACATGAAATCCTACAACTATTTTTCAACATATTAGGTGACAAAATGGTGACCCTGAACCAAATTCCAATTCCATGTTTTTTCCATTATAAATAAGAGAGAATTACAATGAAGAAGAGCAGTTAATGACAACATTATCAACCCAATACCAATCTTACAAAGTTCTCTTCTTGATCATCAAAGTACTTTGGGCAACAAAAGCACTATTATTGCTAGGCTTCGGCTTAGCTTTTCCTTTTTTACACCCACCAGTGCTTACATTCATTTCAATCAATGCAATTGCAACCTCCTTCCACATTCCATATTCCTATTGGCCACCAAGTGGTGTAATTATTAATGAAAATCATTATAACTTTCATGTGAATGGAAGTCAAACTACATATTTTGTGTTTTTCAAATTGTTGCACACATTAAGGCAAAATTATTTATGTTGGTAGAAAATTACTTCCCACCACATTGTGATTGGTGAAATAATATTCAAGGGCGAATTTCATAATGTGGAACCCAATGTACTTAATAGCAAAACATAAAGTAAATCAATTAAGTGAATTACATTAATGTACAATTAAAATGGAAATATAATATTTAATTTTTTTACATATCATTTACTTGAACATTGCGATAATCCATAAATGTTGTGATTATCCCAGTGAATACAAGATAATGATCATTGTAGAATATTAATATTATTCTTGTAACATTAAAATTTCATTTTTTTCCCCTATTTCCACTTAGTGGTAAATTGGGAAATTATACAAATAAATATTGTGAATCACTTATAAGAACAACGTTCAACTTTCTCGAACTCGACATTTTAACCCATTTCCACAAAAAAGTATAAATATTAAAATTTTAAGTTAATTTCATAATAATATAATTATGGAAATAAATAAGGACCATGGAAATGAAGTTGAACTTTGATATATTAATCCTAACTTAATATATGTTTTTTTATGGTGTTTTTTTCAATTGATTCTTAAATGTTGTCCATTAAAAAATAATATTTAAAAAATTCTACCCAAATTTACGAATAAGAATATTAACTTTTTATTATTATAGAAGTCCATGTCTATATAATTGATTTTTAATACCAGGGAAATTATTGTGAGAAAAAACTTATTCCAATGAATAAAATTAATATGCACCTAAATAATACATCAAACTAATTAACAACCAATATTGAAACTATGTTATGAAATGTTTATTGAAGTTGACAATTAACAACAATGCTAGCTGATTATTGCATACAGATCTTATAAATTGACCAAGCCTTGAATTTAAATGTTCGAAACTTAAATGGATGAAATAAAGTAAAAACTCTTTCGTCCATATAACATCATCCTAGTAACCCAATCTGGTAAAAAGGTGAGAGGAAACATTTCAACTTGTGAAAGTTGTGATTTAGGGTTTTTGGGTGTTTTTCTTTCAGAGGGAAATCTCCAACTTTTAAAAGTCACAAGTCAAGGTTTTCAAAGGTCTTTCTCTCCTCTGATGTCAATGTGTTCAGTTTTTTCCTTACTTATTCTTTTCAAGTAATTCCTCCCCAGCCATAGTTTTGTTTATCTCCCTGTTATCTCTTTTCGAATTATTCCTCTTCATTCATGACACCAAGCTTTTTCACTTCATTTTCTTATTTTTATCATTGTTGTTTATTTCTTTATTCTAGTTTCAAGAACTTCGAACACGACCTTCCACAATTAGAACGTCCAAAAGGTGGAGAAGTTCACAACTCTACATGGCATCCAAAAGTTGCACAAACAAACAATGATATATGGCATTCAAAGGTTGCAAAATCAAACAACACTATTGCACATTTCCTTTCTCTTCAATTTTCTTGTTGTCAATCCTTTAAAACACAATAATCAACAAGTTTTTCATTTGGATTTCACTTCTACATTGAAAATAGGACAATCATAGCTTCCCATCCTTCTTGTGAGATAAGGTCATGTCTGAATCTCCAACCTATTAATGCCTCTCCTCCCTTGCCATTTTTTTTTAATATCCGTTTTGATTATTGCCCACCTTATAAAGAGAAATCAAGTAAACACCACGTCTTTTGAGTCATCATTTAGTAAACATAGTGATGCATTAATCATTATATGATTCTTCATTTTGATTTCCTTGACACATCATTTGCATTTAGAACTCGTAGCCATTCATCCAATTGAGTTGCAAAGAGTGGAATTTCATAATTGAATTACTAAAAGTCATTAAACAACAAGAAAATTGGCTATCTAAATTTCACCCCATGAACTTTCTTCCATTTCGAATACTTTACATGAAGCATGTTTTCTTCAGACCTTGCTTGTATTTCATCATTAGTTTAGTTAATTGGTTTTTTTGTCATCATTTCAAGTGTTGTAGTCGATTCAATAACATGACCAGTTGGTTGTCCTTTCACTAACCCCACAAGAAAACAACCTAATGGCCACCTGGTTGTCCTCTCACTAGCCCCATGAAAAAACAACCTAGAGGTTGTTTGGTCATCCTCTTGCTAGCCCCACAAGAAAACAACTTAGCGGCTGCCCTGTTGTCCTTTTGCTAACCCCATGAGAAAACGACCTGTTGACCACTTGGTCATCCTTTTTCTAGCCTCACGAGAAAACTACCTGATGACTGTTAGGTCATCCTTTCACTACCCTTGCAAGCGTATACGTTCTTTAATATATTAAATATTTTAAAGAATGATAAATGTAATTAAAGATAAATATTCCAATTTATTTTCCATCGATCGAAATAACCAATACCTTATAGCTCTTTGGCATACTTTTGAATGACAAATGATAGCATCTGAATTGACTTCATTAATTAAAGACAATCAATTGATTCTTATATCTTAGGCTTTTAGCTGAATACAAACTATTTATTTCAAGATTGATAGAAACCATGGAAATATTGAATTCCGAAGATCCAATTGATTTGTGGGAATCAAGGGACAATCTTGAAAAAATTCAAATTGACTATGGTGTTTGTTTAGACTCATCAATTCTTTCTATCTATGGGGCCCAGGGATTAGAGGAGTGCATCATTGTTTCACCAGAGACTGTATTCCTTTTGTACTGAGAACAAACATTATTTAACTTGACTCCAACATTGCGAAATTGTGGATCAACTATAAGAAAAAGCTACTTTTGGCCAGTAAGCCAAGTGATTGCTAGATTTCAGCATATTGGAGATGAATCTATCAATAATCTTACCACAAAGAGGGTGGTTTGTCTAAGTGCGATCCAAAATGTTAGCACATCTGGAGAGCATCAAAATGATGAGCTTTCTATTGAAGGGTTCCTTACATTTTTGGGGGGTGAATACAACACATATAGTGAGTCACTTAATGTTAATGAAGGTGATGTGGCAAGCTTGCCTAATTTAAGAGACATGCGCCGAAAAGATTTTCCTCCAATAAGGCGTAACAATTGGTGCATAAATGAATGAGATCTTTTAGTCTTGAAGGTGTCTTCCTCGTGTGAGGTTGTGCGATGACATTTAACCCAAGAGAAACAACTATGGATGACATTCTTGGTCATGATCATGTTGGCTTGGCCATTTTTTATTGTTGTAGAAACATCTTAGTGGTAATGACTATTTGGAAATGGTCGTTAGTTTAAACAACTATGGAGGGATTATCGTTGAAGGAGCTTTTGCTTTCATACGATGAAAATTACATACTTGGTGGATGTGGAAGGAATGTTTGGTGTGAAAAACAATATATAGTTTTAATAAAAGAAAATGTAAGGATATCGTGTTTGTAAATTTCATCTTGAAGATACAGAAGGTGCTGAGTGAGGAATCTTGTCATGGAATAGGGGCGGTGATGTGTCATTCTTTAAATTGTTGTCAACATTTCCCTTGCCAAATGACAAAATTTTCTTAGACATGAAATCTAAACCAAGTTATTTGAGGAGAAATCCACCCACACATTGGATTCCAAGAAAGTTACATCAAATAAGAGATTGCAACTATGCAAAATTTGTGACGCTTCAAGAAAGGGATGTTTGTGAAACTAATTAGTATAAAATCATGGGGATTTCTAGGTCAATTTACATGATTTACAAACAGGAAAGCAAAAGCGGGTCTAGGATTCTACCACATCAAAATAAGGGGAGTCAAAAGTAGCGAGCCCTAGTGATACAGGTCGAATCAAACATTCAGTCCTTGATTGAGCAGTGTGTTGATGTAAATGTCACATCAAATGAAGGGAATTGTAGATGGGAGACAATATGTCCATCTCCTTCTTCCAAATACTTGGAGGACAATTTGAGAGTGTAATGACCAAGTAAACATGGAATGATTCATTTTCATTGTGTTGTATGAAAATTGTTATATTTTTCAATTAAAGTTGCATTTAGTGGCCACTAGATCAAGTAATGATGTGCTTAATATTGTCTTGTTTAGGCATTGTTTATAAGTTGATTTTTCATGGAATCTTATAATCCTACAATGTCTTGAATCCTGTTCCATTTTGCCCAATATGGGGAAATCGTGAATTGAGAGCAAGTGAAAAGGAAAGGTTCATTAGTAACAAGATTTTAAATTATATTAAAATTTGGAAGCTTGGGATGTTGAAAGACAATTTTTATTTTAGAATTATGGGTCCTTATGTGAAATACTGAGAGAACATTTTGGAGTTGTTATCAAGACCTATCCCATGGTAAAATTATATTATGTTGGAAGGCTTTTGGCCTTCTAGCAATTGGAGAGTTTATTATAAATGTGCATCCATTCCTGCCATTGTCAATGTGGGTATTTGCACACTACAATGGCCTTATATGGACATCACAATGGTAGTTTTTCTTGTATTCTTTAGGTATAAGAAAATAAATAAAATAAGATCCATTGAAATAATAAAAAAAGGTTCACTTCTTTAAAGCTATCATAATCAACCTTTCAAAAATGAAAAAATCAAATCAAAATCGTGGATAAGTAAGAAGTAATGGACTTTTGAGTTTTTCCCACATTTTTTGTCACACCTACAAAACTCATGGATAGGGACTTTTATTTTACTATGTGTTAAATCTTCTATGTTTGAAATTTTGGGACATTGGATGAATTATGTTTAAGAAATTAAAAATCCATTGAATGAATGGAATGTGATTTTAATTTATTATTTTATGGACTTTTAAAATTCCAAAAAATATAATTATTTTAAAAAAATTTAAAAAGTATTTTTAAATAATTATTTCAGAATAATTTCTTTTGAAATATTTTTTATATCTCTTATAGCATCATGATTTGAAATTGGAAATGGAAAAAAATGTTATTTTCAATATCATCTAAATATTCATATTTTAAGCCAATTTTTAACTACACTAAAAAAGGACTTTGAAAAGGGATTCTAATTTGCCAAAATTGTGACATCCTAATGTGTTTTACCCATGTTGACCTCGAAGATCTTATCATCCCTCCATATTGTGGCCCAAGAAGCATGCGCCCTTCTTTGAACATTGTTGCATACATGCATTTTCATGATTTATTTACTGGTAATTTTGTTTTTGTGTGATTTACAGACCTTAAAGTATATCATGTATGGATGGGAAAGGCTGAAAGTGATGTTGTAAGTGATCAAGAGAATGAAAATTATAGGAAGGTCTATGTTCAATGGTGGGTTCCTATGAGAAAAGGAGCTAAAAATGATGAAGACACTAGAAGAAAAACAAGTATTTTC
>Ga0209208_10004490_pt1 | contig 19747 bp, 21 predicted proteins | sample S1TSphfallax_3_FD_187694 | JGI IMG/M metagenome (GOLD analysis project Ga0209208, IMG submission 187694) | Host-associated microbial communities from peat moss isolated from Minnesota, USA - S1T2_Fd - Sphagnum fallax MG (SPAdes) (version 2) | ecosystem: Host-associated > Plants > Peat moss >...
AGTAATTTCCAAGTTATCTTGTATTTTGAATTCAGTTCAAATTTTTTTAATTTCAACAACCCATTCCTAGTTTTTTTCTCTTTTTTTCCTGGTCCTCTAAGGAATTAATTAGTGCCAAACATGAGCGGTGAGGTATATCTGACAATTTTGATGAACTTTGTGATTTTAGAACAAAATCTTGCGAATAATGGCAAAATTTTTGGAGGAATGATATAAATGTCAGTTCCATGGGTTGGCGGGGGGGGGGCAAGGGAAGTAAATATAATCTAATGATTGATGGTAGAAAATAAAATCATATATATATAGTGTTACATTATATTTAAAAATATTAAAAACCACAGGGGAAATAGAACTAAAAAAGGACTGTGAATTTTACCCCTCCCCACAAACAAAAATCCTTTTTCCCTCTTCTTTGGCTTGGTGGTCTTTTGAACCGCACTCGCATCCAGCCATCCTTTTAAATCCTCTCCCCAGTGCAACTACCTTAAAGCCTAACCTTTTGAAAAAAACCCAAAGAAATAACCAGTGTTGGGCGGGTATATAGGTTAGGATGGGTATCTACCAGGGCATATATATATGGTTATATAATGCCCTAACCCAAGGGCAATGATTCCCAAAAAAAATACCATACTAAGCTTCTATCTATCTTTTGAGATGCACATGTTTAGTCAACTTCTTGTAGAATTTACATAACAGGGCTTTAGGGTTTAAGGGGGAGCTTTGAGCTTTCAATATGGTGGTTGAGAATTGTGCAGCATAACAAAAGTGAAAGTTGCATCAACAAATGATGTGACATGTGATGGAAATTTTAGGAAGTGTCGAATTTGGTGTGTTCTTGATTTGATTTAATTTTGTTGTTGGCAAGCTCTCCTTTGTCAATTGTTGATTGTGATACCTTGGTTGCTAAAGGTGGGGTTGGATTTGAAACAACTAAATTGGATGGAGAAATAAAAACAAGTGAGGATATTTTGCAAGAAGAAGAGCAAACAAAAAAAGATATCAATCTTAATGATTATGTTGTTTCCACGAATTCTTCCACATCTCAACAAATGAGATGTGTTGTATGTCAAAATGTCTAGCAAGAAATTGATTTAATTGTGCAAAATAGTACTCCATTGAAAAGGGTTACTTGTGCACAACCAAGACCATGGCATAACTACCATGATTAAACATGTAACCTCAAAACATTTAGAGATGTTGACTCTTTACAAAAAATTTAAAACTACAAGCAATTTAACACATGATGTTCAACAATATTGCAAGAAGATTAAAAAAACCAATTATGACCTTCATAGGTGATTTTTTCAACAACAGAGCATTTTACAAAAAAAATGAACTTGCTCAAAAAACATTTCATGAGAATTTTGTACAACCCTAAAAGTTATTGGCCTTTGAATTCCAATTTTTTAAAAATGATCTATAGAATTAATCCTTTGACAATGCAGTTGTGTGAAAATAGGTGACAACTTCTTGATGAGGTAATTCCTAACATGGTCAAGAGGAACATGGAACACCATTTTTTCATGCCCTTATTGAAGCTACTACATTCGTTGCCGTTTTTTATTTCTAGATGTCACAAGGTGAGTTTCATACTTTTGCTTTCATTTTCAAATACATCACCAAAAAATGGGAACCATGTCATATAATAATAGGCATTTTTTAGGTTCATGAAACTTTAGAAGTTGCTATGGTTATATAGTTGAAGGATTTGCTTGCTCAATTTGGTTTATCTAATAAGGTCATAACATCTATGAAAAATGAAGGCACCAATTTGAACACCTTCACAATTGTTCTATCAAACATGATATCATGTGTTCATGTTAATAATGCCTTATTTTTCCATTTGCCATGGACATGCAATGTTTAAATCTTTTTAATATTTTACTAATGAGTTGAAAGTGTGCTAGAATGAAGGAGGTTTCAATCAAAGAAGCACAATCTTTTGTTTAAAAACTATTATTTGGGCCCAAAAAAATGGAAAGGGCAAACAATAATGTGCAAGAGCTTATAGAAATGCATTTCATCACCTTTGAAAGTTGAAGATTCCTATCAAAATTTGAATCACATTTTAAACCATTATGTTCATAAAAACTTTGGAATTCAATATGCCATCAACTTGTGTTATTCATGGTAGATTATTACCTTGAAAAATAAAATGTTTATTCCACAAACATGGATCTGGCACAAAAATTCAATGAGATATTGATCCCTATGGTCACCCAATGTGTTTTGAACTAGCCATGTTTATACACTTCAATCGATTTAGATTGTGAAACATTTGAACACCCAAAAGTGGTATCCTTTGATTAATTATTCATGATTTTTAAAAAAGAAGTTTGAATTGTCAATATCAAGCCAACAACATTTCAAACAAATGATAATCTCTACTATACTAAAAATCCTTTCAAATTTAATTTGAAATCCTACAATGTTCATCACTTAATGTTCAAGAAATCCAATGTTTGGGACTTGCCCTTTGTGTGCTACCCACAAACTTTAAAAGTTGAATGTTTCAATTGACACAAGAATCTTTTTGAATAAGACAATTATGTTCTTAAAAGCCCAAGTGTAGTTTTCTCAAATGAACTTTAAAATCCAAAGACACCCACTATAGGTGCAACATTAACAACTTCAACAACATGGGTAGTGTTAGTTTGCTGCAAGTAGTCGTGAACAAAGGTCATAGAATTTCATGATCATACATTATGGCAATATGTGTGGCCATATCAAAACCCACAAAATCTAGACTAAACTACAAGTTCATAAATTGCAAGTCCATCATAAGCACAAGCATGTTGTGTGTAATTGAAGGTGGTGTTGGTGAAAATAATGAAAAGTTCATTATCGATTTAAACCTATTTGAAGAAAGTTGAATTGAAATTGGTGGCAACAAAGTGCTACAAATGAAGTAGACCTTATATATTCAATGTTTTCGTTATGTGTTGCCCTAATGTAGAAGCTATTTTGATCATTTGAAGAATCAATGAAACTTGGTGATTTATTTGAAAACTTGTTCTATTGATTTTATTTTTTTAAAGGTTTGCCTTCCAAATGAACTACCACTAATTATATTGTGTAGGTAGGCACCATGATGGACTTCCCAAAAGCATAAAATGACTCAATGAGGAAATTGGAGAGAAGAATGAAACAGTTTGTTGTCACTCTCTAAGCAATTGATTATGGATTGTATTGTGTACACCTTCAAATATCATATCCTTGTTTGGTGGCATGTGGTAAAACTAGGCCCAATATATTGTTTTGATTGAGTATGCCTTGAAATAACATATCTCAGGCTAATGATGAAGCTAGGCCCAAACTAACAGCATATCCACTCTATGTCAAATTTGCAACTCAAGGACAAAGTGCAATTTAATTTAAGGAGGTTGCAACTATTGGTATAACATTGTAGCTTTGAATTTGTAATACATTAGCAATTTACAATTTTTTCTTATGTTGAATGTAAGTCTTTCACACACATTTTTGCTAGTAAAGCTTCATCTCCATTGAATTTGACAAGGCAACAATTCCTTGAATCATCTATTTGTTAATGCTTAACCTATGCTGGTTTTGAATATAGTTTTGCCAATATGCATGCCCATGTTGATGTTTGAAGGGCATCTCACTTGTTCACACATAACAAAGTTGAACCCCCTCCCCCCAAAAGCCCAAGCTTGACATGTGCAATTTTTTTTTTTAATGCCCTTTCAATATGGTATGGCTTAAAGTACATACTCACCCAACACTAGAAAAACAAATGTTACTTAAAAATCTCTTTAGAGCTTTACCCATGGTTTGAGTCAAGTCTCACCACATAGTTTGCATTTGTATTTCCCATTCTTAACTTTTATTATCAAATAGAGATTGGGCCCTCAAATGAAGAACCTCAAAAATGTTCCTCACCCTATACACATCATTCAGGAATTCAATGGTTCCCCAAAGCGGCAATAATTTTGTGTAGGGTAAAGCATGAGGTTGGGGGCTTTACAGAGCATAAAGATCTGCGCTGATTTTTATTTTATTTTTAAAAAAAATTGTCTAGTGATAAGAGACACATACTTGCTGGGTGTCATGAGAATAAAATAAAAAATGAAAGTGGGCATTTCGAAAAATGAAAATGCCTACTTATGGCAAGCATTATATTTTTCATTTTTCAAAACACCCAACCTTTTGGTGGAAGAAATTTTTTGGCCCATAATGTGCTTTTCAACTACACTATGAGAATAGGAGCAGGTTATTATGTTGGTTTGATGGCTAGTAATCTGGTGGAAAATATGAAGCACATGATAAATGAACAAAAATTCTTCAGACAATCTGTATATCAAAGCAAAATGTATATTACAACAAGTCCTAAAGAGACTATAAAAAATCCAACAAACTTCCACTTTAGGAGTCCTTTCAGGAGGTCCTCCCCTTTCCTTATTTGATATGCTTCTTGTGACAAGAGGGGGTTTGGGAACTTTAAGTACCCCCCTTGTGGTTTGTGGTTTGGCCTCTTAGGTGGTTCTTTTGTCTTCTTGGACATGGGTCCTTCCATTTTGTTCCTTGTATTCCTTTTTTTTTTTTGCTGTGGGTGCTTCGGTTTATTTATGATTGGCAAGGTTTCATCACTTTAAAAGCTAATATGAAACAAACAAGGTGTCAAATCCTCTAATCAAGTGCAAAGGCCATTTTAGATGGTATGGATATGAACATTGATGAAGTGGGTAGTTCCTTAACTCATCAATTAATTGCTTCATGCATTTATTTTGCCCATTTGTTCATTCATCTACTCATTTATATCATTCATCCACGTGTCAGCCCCATTTGTGTGGGCCATTTTCAAGTGGGATCCTTTTTAGTAATGGCAAGTATGTTTGGGGAAGGAAGAAAAACATTCCCTAAAAGAGGCATTTAAATGAAGGGTAAGTAAGGGGGCATTAATAGGAGAACAAAGCCTTTAAAAAGAAAAGGAGTATTAAATCAGGTCACCTTCTTGAGCTTGGCCTCTTTTAAACGCTACTTTAAACCTAGGAAATGATCAATTTCGCCTTGGAGGGTGAAATTTAAACCATCTAGTTTGAGGGTGGTATATATAATATATTGATATTACTTTCACTCAATCACAAAATTGAAAAAGAAAAAAGAGCGCTGGTCAACACAAAATTAAAAGAGAAAAAGAAAAATAAAAAGATTTTTTTTTATCACTTATCACATTTAAAAAGGAAAAAGTATTGGTCATCAAAAATAAGAAAAAGAAAAAGGCACTTGTTATCACATAATTCAAAACGAAAAAGAAAAATACATTGGTCGTCGAAAAATCAAAAAGGAAAATGGACAATAAATAGTCATCACAAAATTGAAAAAGAATAATTTTTAAAAAAACTCTACAACTTCTTCACATCTTTAGGGTTTGTTTGTTTTGTTTTTTTGACATCTCCCAAACCCCAATCCTCCACCCCGGCCCGCCCTTTGGTGTTGTTGGAAGGCCCTTGATGACTAAGGGTGCATTGAGGATGTTTCATAATGTTTAAACATATGGTGCAGGAGTTATTGAATATTGAATAATTTTGTCCTTGAAAATTTAACAAAATAAAAACTAAAATTTTAAAGGAAAATTGGGGTGCATTCTAGTCTCTTATTAGTAATTAGAGTTGGAAAGCTCTTGATGAATTGAATTCTTGGAGACAATTTCATAATTTTTAGACCTATAGTGCAGGATACATTGAATTTTAAAATTTATTTGGAAAATAAAAAATTAGTTGGGTAATGAGTTCAAATTTGCACCAATGGCATGAGCCACACTAGTGGAGTCGGAAAGACCCGTGCTCGTGTTTTAATGTAGTTGAAGGGCATGTTATAGGTCAAAATGTTTCTTGTGTTTAGGGTGACGAGATCATTAGTAAAGGTGGGCGAAAGCGAATTAGGCTTTGTGAGAAGGTTGAGAAAGTGCTTTTGAGTAAAAAAGAAATACCCTCTTTAAAAAAAAAATTCAAAGGAAAATAAAATAAAATCGGTGCAGGTCTTTAAGCTTGATAAAGCCCTTGACTAGAGGCGTTACAAGATTCAGGCCCACATTGGGCTCCACCGAGCGCAGGCCCTTATTCCAGTAACAAGGGCCTTGGTTTAGCCTAAAATGGGAGATGTTGGGTCAAGCCTTTTGGAGAAATAAAGCAATAAAGCAGCAAATGGGTTGCAGTCGACCAATCGGATTCCAGCCTTGTAACTCACTCTGGTTTAGAGCTAACTTTGGTTTGCAGCTGTCGATGGAGTTACATTCTCCTCGAAACTCTCTCTCTCTACGGAGTACAATTTCCTCAAAAAGTCTCTACGGAGTACATTTTCCTTCTACTCTCTCCTACGGAGTACGTTTCCCTCCAACTCTCTCTCTCTACGGAGTACATCTTCCTCGAAAGTTCGACAGAGTACATCTTTCTCGAACACACACTCTCTCTCTCTTTACGGAGTATATTTCCCTCCAACTCTCTCCTACGGAATACGTTTCCCTCCAACTCTTTACGGAGTACATCTTTCTCTCTCTCTCTCTCTCTCTCTCTCTCTTTCTTTACGGAGTACATTTCCCTCCAACTCTCTCTACGGAGTACGTTTGCCTCCAACCCTCTCTACGGACTATATACGGAGTATATTTCCCTCCAACTCTCCCTCTACGGACTACATCTTCCTCCAACTCTCGACGGAGTAGCTACGTTTTCCTCTCTCTGTCTCTGTCTCTGTCTCTCTCTGTCTCTCTCTGTCTACGGAGTACATTTTTGCTCGGCCGAGCTTTGGACGGAGTTCGTTGCCGTCCTGGACCTGGATGCCAGTAGTAGTGCAGTGGAGAACTGGATATCGATTGGATCCGTTTACTGACGCGCTTTTGGTATGAAGAGGAGTGGAGGTGGGGAAGAGGGCGCGGGAGGAGGAATTGGAAATGGGAGTTTTTTTGGTGCAGCAGCGATGGTGATGTCGTCTTCATCTCCCTCTTCCAGTATCAGTGATAACAGTAGTAACAGGAACTTGATGCAGCAGCAGCAGCAGCAGACGGCGCTTGAGAGTCCGACATCACGTTTGGGTTGCTTGTCTCTGCAGCATCAGGAGCAGGAGCAGGAGGAGCGAGAACGACAGCCGCAGCAGCAGCAGCCGCAACAATGTGCAGTAGCGTCGTCGTCCACTACATTCGTCCATGTTGATACTTGCAACTTTCGGGAAGTGGTGCAGAAGCTCACAGGCGCTTCCGAGCACGATGGATTGGAGAAATTCCCTGTCACTTTGCCCGCCAGACAAGCTGCAAGAGCAGCAGCAGCCGCAGCAGGAGGAGGAGGAGCAGGGACTGACAAACTTTCTGACATTACTTGCAAGGGGCTCATCCCTAAGCCCGTTGGAGACTTAAGTGCGAGGAGACCAGCTTCTTTCAAGCTCCATGAGAGGAGGCAAGCGTTCTTGCTGCGCAGTCTGGAAGTGAAGGATCTCAGGTCGTCTTCAAGCTTGCGTAGAGGGAGCTCTGGCTATGGCTCCGGGTTTTGCTCTCCGACCTCGGAGGTGTCCCCTAGGTTCAACTCGTCGCTCATGCCTAGCCCTGTGACGCCTCTCACCAGTAGCGTTTTCGACAACAATGCCTATGGCTGCAGCAACAACACTTCCAATTCCTACACAAGTCCAGGACCCAGGGAGAAGCATGGTGGTCAGGAGGAACTCCCGGACGGAGACGACGCCGGAAGAAGGCCAACAACGGTAGAGTCGAGAGATGGGCGCTTCATACTGCATTCATCTCCTCCCACTCTTGAGAAACCTCGTCGGATACCTGAGCTCCTCACTCTCTTCCCTCTCACCTCCCCAAGAGCCTCCGAGCCGCCCTCGTAGCAATCGGACTCTCTGGTCTTAACCCCTTTTCGCTCGTCATCTCCTCTAAATCTTCTTCTCCAAATGCCGCCTTTCCACCTCTTGTAGGGTTGCAAGGAGTCGCAATCGATTTTAAATCTCCTGTAATCAGGAAGAAGCTTTGGTCGCAGAGCAAAAATCTCGTAGAGTCTCTCTCTCTTTGTAACTGGGATTCTTTCTTGCATGCCGACTTTTTTCGGGGCTCTGATTTGAGCTTTGAGTCTCTCTCTGCAGGCGCGGCATTCTCGAGAATTTTTGAGCTCTGGATTGGAGGTCCAAACCCTCTTTTGCTTCTGTCGGTCTCCTCTTCCAAAGCTTGTTCTTCAGGAGTTTACGTTCTTCTAATGGACTTCAACATAACCCTGGCTCTACCTTTTAGGGATTTTGGCATTGAAGATGGCTGTTCATTGAGCATCAAGGATTGAACAGGGGTTGAGAGAGTTCAAAGAGGTACATTGCAGCAGCAGCAGGAGGAGGAGGAGGCAAGAGTTCATCATGGCCTAAAACCCCAACACTCTACAGTGGATTTACCAGACCTTCTGCAACAGCTATGTGAATTGGTGCCCCTTTGATCAGTGCATTGCATACAGACAATGGCACAATTGCCTGGAGCTTGCTTGCTTGCTTCCATTTTTGCACATCTTTGAAAAATCCTCCACCTAGAGCCTGCTTGCTTGCTTCCATTTTTGCACAGCTTTGAAAACTCCTCCACCTGGAGCTTGCTTGCTTGCTTCCATTTTTGCACAGCTTTGAAAATCCTCCACCTGGAGCTTGCTTGCATGCTTCCCTTTTTGCAGAGATTTGAAAATCCTCTGCCTAGACACCCAACTTGCATCCCTCTGCAACATGTTTTTTCCTTCAGGCATTCATTTTTGTATTTTCTACTTTCGTTCTCACAACTGGATTGTTTTACAACTTCACCATAACTGGTTTGGTTATTCAGTAACCATGTGAAGGTGAAGCCAGCAACTCATCAGGACCGAAGGAATGGTGCTACATTGCACAGAATGTATCATCACGTTGTGATGCCAATTTGACTTAAGATGATCCCCCATTTTAGTCTGAAAAATTCATCACAAAGTCTCTTTGTAGTTGCAAATTCTAATTTGGGAAGCTTCTTGCCTCACTACTGGACTGAGCAATTCACCTAATATCTGCTGCACTGCTGCTGTCTCTGTGGTCTGACTTTCATCTTACAAGCCTTGTTTCACACCCATGATGAGCACTTAGTAGTAGACACCGCATGTCTCCTTACATCTTTCTGATTAAGGTGCATTCACATCTAATGTTAAGTCAGTGTTAAGTGAAAATCTAGGTGGCATCTTATGTAGCACCCAATGTTAAATGGGTGATAGTTTAATATTAAGTGGGTGAATGTTAACTTAACATAAAATCTTTGTGGCAAATAGGTTTAGGTCCCTAAATGACTAGCTTGGTGTTAAGGAACTTAACACCAGAGTCCTGTGAATGCACTATTTAGTACTGTATTCTCCATCACCTGTAAGGTTGGTATTGCCTGCAGCAGAATGTAAAAAACTGGTGAAGATTGAGCAGTGTAGTTGGAGGGTGTTTTTAAACTATAAAATCATCTCTGAAACTTGGAGAGCACCCTTAAAATCATAAGACAGCCTCTGAAATTGGGTGGGTAGCTTCCATTTCAGGTAACTCATGTTTTGTGGCAGGTTCCTCATCTTTCTGTAACATATTTGTTGTTTTACTTTGAAAAATTTGCAATGCTGCAAAGAAATTTTTGCCTAGCTCTTTGGGTGCAGTAATGCCTTTGGTTACACCACTATTCAAAGTCTGCCATTAGCTCCCACAGACTCCTCATTTGGGTAATGCCCCCAAACTTGGGCCTGACCGGTCAGGAGCTTGATCCATGTAATGCACTCACAAACAATTCCTAGTGCATGTGGAGTTCTCTTTATATCCATGAATATCCCTCCTAGAAAGGAATAGGGATCTTACACCTACTGCTTAAGAGTGGAAGGGAAATTATGCATACTTGTAGGTGTACGATATGTCTCCCTCTCCTATGTCTCACAACCTACATGAAGTTCATGGTAACATTCCCCACATGCTTACAATGGAAAAAGCCCCTACAGCTGTGGGACATCACCAAAACACAGAGTCTAGACACTCCAGTATTTTGGGAATGCCCCCACCCTACACTTACTATCAACATTAGCACTGTAAACCTTGTTCCTCACTATTGTCATCCCCCTGACCCATGAGGTCTGGAGACAATGCATTTGTTAATAATGATGGAAGAACAGTCCATCAGGTAGGTGAGCTCCTCACTCCCCACTGAATTCAAGAGAAGGGAGGAAGCCCCAGAGATGGGTCTAAGAACAGAGTCCAAACACAATCCTAATACAGACCACAGTCAAAGCTCACATCAGCATTTAACAGTGCACAGCAACACCTCAAACCAGTCAAACAAAGGTTGAGTCTATTTGGATGATCGCAAACTACATCCACTTTGCAAAGTACTTGAGGTTATTGACAGATCAATTCTAGCAGATACCAATCTCCATTTTGGCTGCTACCTGGAAAAATTTGCGCAAGACTTCACAGTTGCAACACTGTGTCACCATTTCTCACTGGTCAATTGGACAAAGGACCGTTCACAAAATGAAGTACTTCTATGCTATAACAACTTCATATGTGTTATCTGCCATATCTGCATCTCACAATTTCAGTGAGGACAGTCTCCTTCTGAAAAAGCCATCCAAAGAGCATGTACATTTAGTAACACTAGGGTCTAGAAGCTTGATGAGCTGCTGAAATGTTTTTGTATAACCTGCAAGGTGAACTAAGAAAAATTGTAGGAAACCATTCACAAATTTGTGTACATCTTCTGTGGAACAATGTCAAAGTCTTCTGTTTCATACCGTGGTCGATCCCTTCCAATCTGAACAGCGATCAGTTACAGAGTATTTGTTATTATCAGTGTGGTTGTAGGGAAACTCCACAAAAAAATTCAAGGCAACAAAATAAACAGAATAAAAATGAGTCCAGTCATGACCTTGTGTCACTCACAATGTACCAAACCATCACCCTCATCATGAATGGCAGGGACAAGCTGCCATTACTCTAGCAATGTCTGGTGTAGATAAGTATACCACCATGTACTCAAAACATCAGATGAACAAGAATACAAAAATCTGAGGCCAGAGTAGCCTATTAGCATTCTCAAACAGATCAAGCAGACACAGGACAATATCCAATATCAAGCCATTACTCATCTAATGCTGACCACTGCAAAAATCAGCACCAAAACAAATCCACAAAACAGGTCAAAAGGGGGTACCTTGCTCAAGTACACTTGATCACAGGAGACTTGCTCATCTACAGATGTCAACTTCTTCGCAAGTCGTACAATGCTGCATAGCAACTCACTATTAAGGACCTCTGACAGATGTATCCAACAATACCAAACAGAACAGACTTATTGAGATATAATTTGACCATGGACTTTGCAGAAATAGAATCACAGCAACAAAGTCTTGCTCTTGTATGTGTTAGTATTCTCCCCACCTGAACCTGAACAAAGAAGCAAAGATGGACAGACAGAGGAAAGGACCATGCCTAAAGAAGGAAAACGAAGATGATCATGCAACTTACTTATGAATCTCCAGGTTTAAGCGCATAGTCATGGCACTTGTGTTGTATTGTTCAGGATCCTCTTGAAAGCTAACCATGCCATCCTTTTGATTTATGCGAGCAAAAATCTCCCCATCCTGGATCTGTGACATCCAACAAAATAGCAACTAATATCACATTGACTTTCCACTGCCCAGCTTAGAACCATATATCTTGACCATTTTTGTCCAGCAGAAATATATAGGTCGTCCTCAAATAGCAACTCACCTCTATTTTGTTTTGTGACTTCATGTATGGATGAAACTGATGGTAATCAGATACTTCATCTATTCATCCATCTAGAAGGATGCAGTCATAAATATGTGCTAATGAAAGAAAACTAAATAGAGACTAGCAGAGATATTCAAAATTTCAGTTGCACAAGACAGATGCTAATTAGAAGATGAAGATAATACCATTTGAAGGATATGCAACTCAGCTTCCTTTGGTCCATCTAACTGTACATTGTCAGCAATGTCTTGGAGGGACAAGGTGAGGTAGGTCTGGGTGAGACGCTGAATGTTACGCTTGTACAGTGACGCAATCACTTGCCTTGCCAGACCCAAGTTGTTGTCCTGTGATCCACCAACCTCAAAGCTTGCTGCTCTCAGATGCTGACTGATAATCTCACACTAGATGCTTATTTTCATGTCTTCAAATGCCACCACTTGTAATGCAGAGGGAGCACTCTCTTCATCAGGTCTTCTAGAAACATTAGTGCAGAATTGAGATTGCTCACCAGTATGAAGAAATGAAAGAAAGAATAACGCTGCTTGTGAAATGTGCATACATTTACCAAATGACAAATAAGAACAAGGAATTCACAGAGACAGCAGGAACAGCTGCAATTAGAACAAACAATAGAAAATGCTGCAAGTGGTAAGGAAACTCACACTCTTGAATACATCCTCATGAGTGGTGATGTAGCCCTTCACATCAGCAATGTTTCGAGTAATATATGAGGTTGCTAGATCCACATAGTCCTGGACAATGAACACAGATATGAAGTTGAAATGGACAAGCACAAACAACAACTATCTGAGAACCCTCAGTACATGGGGGACATATGCAAAACCCTTAGTGGTACCTGGCCTCTACCACCAAGGCTAATGATTCAGGGCAATCCTCCTGAGCTGAGTTTCTGTCCTAGATATACATTTAAGAAGCCACAAGCAAAGAACACAAAGGAGACTCCAGACTGAAACACATTCTTTGTCACTACCAACAATCTGCATGTAGGAATGACATGCTCTAAGATACCTGCACACAGGATTTGAGATTTCTTTGCACAACTGGTGGTGTGTATTTTGGAAATAGAGGCACCTGCACAAAACAGTCATGAAACTAATGAAAACTGTACAGAACAAGGTCTGAAAGAAACTCATGACACACAGATCTGAGAACCAGGACAACTACTGCAACACACATCAGTCCTCTCCCCATGCAATATTATGAGGGTCTAGCTGGTCAAACCCAACTACTGTGAACTCAGCATGCCACATGAGAACAGGTGAATGACACTGACTTAAGAACATCTCTGCATATGAAAAGTATCAGTAACCTTACCTGGCCAAGTTGAATAAGAGACACCAAAACAAACTTTTTGTAAGCAGCAATAGTAATTGCATTCAGGACTGTTGCTGGAGCTGTGATAGCCTGACAAATAAACACGCAAAGGTCAGTATTTGAAATTAACTACAAACTGATAACTTATCCTCTGAACGTCTTGCATTCTCATAGATTTGACATTGGTTCCTTGTCTGACTTTCAGCTTAGAGTATCAGAGCCCTCCACAGAACCTTGCAAATCTAGACAGAACAAATGACAACCTCTAATATCCTCTATAAACTTCTCCACCCTACCCCCCAGACCATGCCAGCCTAAATGTGCTTCTGCATCATCACTACAAAATGATTCTTCATCAACCCTTTGCATTAGCAAAGAACTAAGGGCAGTGTAGAGTAATCACTCCACAAGTCCATGCAGAAATAGGATTCTTACATGCTGGAAGAACTCCAAAGCCTTGCCAAATTGCTTGAGTCCAATGTGGATCATTCCCCTGCACAACAGGGTATCATCAAAACAAAGGTCTCATGATACAGTGCTAGAGAACTCCTCAAATGACACATGTGCCACTGGGAGTCAACAACCTTAGAATTTATGGAGAAAGTTTTCAGCTGCTTGTGGAGATTGGAGTGAACATACCCATAATAACAATACAGAAGAAAGTCACGTGGTACAAGGCCAGTCCTTTTCTGGTCAATCTCAAAAATATCATCTTCGAGAACAGAGAGACTGGCTTTGTAGCACTTGGCCAATAAACACATCTGCAGAAAGTCTGCATGCATTGCAGTCAAAAATTCACTGGAAGGCTGAAGTTTGCGGATGGCTGCTTGTAATGGAAGGATGGCACGCAGAGGCTCCTGCAGCTGTAAGGCTTGCTCCTTCACCCTCCGGCATACCATGTTAACTGCAATCCCACCATCCCAAAAAATATACTGCTACTCAGGTTGGAACATTCCACAGATCACAACCATCCAAGTTTCCAAAACATTGCACAGACAAAGCTTCATGCCCATAGAACAATTTCAGAATTTAATATCTCCCTATGTGCACTACCAACATTCATGGTTAATATCAAAAGAGAAGGCTCAAAATAAAAAAACCTTCCTACCAAATAAGTGAAACAAAAGGAACATCGCTCTGTTCAGAGAGATGCTGCCTGGAGAGCCTAGTCCTTCCCAATCAACTACACAACATTGGGAAACTTAACAACTGGGCAGCAATATACAGCACAATGCCAAATGGATTAAGGGAAACAGTTGAAAATCAAAGGGTAAGGAAGAAGCAGGGGACCAGAACCTACAGAGCCATAAAGTACATACATTTCTCTGGCGCCAAGCAAATCTGCTCTGCTATACAAACATTGAGAAAGGTTGAGGCCAATGCTAGAAAGTTCTCAGACTGCTCCTGTGATAAGGTCCCTGATGACTGCACCTCCCTGCAATAACAAACTTTTAGGACTCATAGCCTCACTACATTCTTTAAGGTCTCTAGACATATAGAAAGAACTAGCGCTTCACATGATTGGAATCTTGTGAATCACTATGATTTACTTTGAAGTCACTGACACACAAAGCATAAAAATCTGTTCAGAAAAAATTAGGTTTCATGACTTCTTATTGCAGAACAAGATTGTGCATGGACACCCTTTAGCACAGAAAAACTAGCTTTCAGATTAAAAAATTCCCCTCTTAAGCTTGATTGATTGCCTAAATGGCACTGTTTTCATAAATCTCTGCACAGACAATGTGTGAGGTGATAAACCCTAAAAATCTGATGAGCTGAAACTCAGCGAATGTGGAGATCGCAATCCGCCTTCATACTTTAGGTTTAGGTCAAGTACTTCTGGACATCTCTTCGGAAAATCGGATCAAATCACGACGTCAAAGGGTCGTGACAGAGGCCACACGCAAACATTATCCCAACTGCTTCCGAACAGTAAAATCTCTCATTAACTACAAAGACCACAACCACAACCAAACACGAAAAAGAGAGAACCGGACCTCGCACATAAAGAAGAAGGAAAAACCCCGACACGCAGCTATGAAATTAGCTCCGGAAAACAAGACATAAGATTCTACGCCAAGTTGTGCAAAAGGACGAAAGGGACACACAGAGAGATAGCGCGAGAGAGAGAGAGAGCCGGGACGAGGTGACGAGAGAGGAAGGGGGATTGCTTACAAGAGGTAAAGATAGCCGAGCGAATGCTTGGCAGGATCAAGTGAAGAGAGGGCGTATTGCAGGCGAGGCGCATGAGTGTGCAGAAGCTCGTCCGACTGCTTAAGCAAAGAAAAGAGATGAAGCAAGTCATCGGTGCCAGAGAAACCTTGCACCTGCGCCACTAGCGCATCCAATGAGTCCATACCGTCCCTCGCTCTTCAGAACTCTCTCTCTCTCTCTCTCTTTAAACCTCCTCCCCTCCCCGTCTCTGTCTTTCTCGCTTGCTCGCCGTCCCGTGCAATTGAGGCCTTCGACAGGCTGCAGCGAGAAAAGCACTGACACTCAAAGCTTCTTCAAACCCTAAAAGATGGCAATGAAGAAGCAAAACAGGCGCAAAGGGCCGGCCGCACATGGGCAGCCCGTAAGGACCTCGTAAGGTACAGAGGATAAGATTATCAGCTCATTTAGGACCCGTTCTTTTCTAGGTTACATGGTTAGTCTATTGAGGTAATGTTCCTCTGAATTATAATCTATATAGCGTGGCCTGTGCCTTGGCCCAAGTGTGAACATTGTTTTGCAATGTATGTATCAACTTTTTGAACAGCCAAATATGAAAGGAAATCATGCTTGAATTGAATGATAAGCCTTCACGTGTTACCACGTCCTCAACTGTTTTTTCCTTCCAAAACCTGGTTTTTTGGAATTTATGTGAATCTTCAGAGACAAAAATCATTTTAAAATCAATATCTCCAACATTCTGAATCCAAATCTTATCAAATAAATTCCATTTCAATCCTCCCATCAACATCTTTCCAACAACACCAAAGGCACATTCAAATTCGTCCGAAATGTTCAGCTAAAATTTAATTTAATTTAATTTAATTTAATTTTCAGTGAAAAAATCATTCAATATTGAAGAACTTCTACACCCCAAGTCCAAACACCATGAAACCAAGCTGATGCACCCCTCCTCCTTGAGATCTTTCCAAAGAGACCAAGAGCACAATCTGAAGGATCCCAATTCAGTGGATCTCATAAGTACAAACAAACTACCTTCCTTCATAGTTAGATGTTAAGAATATCTCCACTGGTGCTCAGCATGTGACCATCCAAAAATATTTCTCACATCCAAGTTTAGTTATTTACTTTTTTGTAACCCCACCCATAAAACTGAAACGAGGTCTGCAAATAGGTGGGAACTACTGTAACAAAATTTCAGGTTCAACAAAGCAATGTCTAATAATTAATACAATTTAAATTTTTGTTTCAGCACCACTGTTTTTTATTTTGAAATTTTCAACGTACAATCATTAAATATAATAAAATTACAAATGCTTTCACAAAATATTTGTTATATTTTAGGTTAAACTTATCAAAGACAATATGGGTTTAGTGAGGAGACCATTGGTTTATTCAAATAATAATAAGTATGACAAATTACAAATTTTTAAATCCCCCTTGAAAAAACATTATCCCACCCACGAATGGAACATCCCTTCATATTTGACAAAGGGAAATGTAACACACATGACCCAGCACCCATGAACATGTAACTTGATGTGTAACTTGATATAATTACACAATTACTTAGGTAATTGTAATTACTTAGGTAATTGTTTAAAGGGATAAGTTGAGTGGCAGGGTTTCATAATTTGGTCATGGTGCATTGACTTTCACATATTAATTTATATGGAAGTCATGTGCACCATGTGATTATGTTTCCTTGTGATTAATTGTGGAATCACATGGGGAACCATGTGGTGCATAAACTTTAAGAAGTTTCTTAACTAGTTTCCTTTTGGTTAGTATATAAATGGGTGTTTGTGACCTCAAAAGACACCTTCACTTGTACAAAGTTATTATATGAATGCAAAGTTTGTTAGAATTGAAGTTTTGGTTTTTGAAAGGCTTTTGGTTTGGAATGGTTTTGGTGTTGTTTGTGTTTAGTTCATGGTAGGAGAATGGTGAAGCTTGCATAGACAATTGAACGGTGAGAGAATAATTTTACAACCAAGAACATAGATTTCGTAGCTATGTGGTAATCATACATAGTTTTGGTTCCAAACCAGTTCATGTTGCACAAACACACCATCCAAAAAAAAACAAAAAGGATGAACCCCCACACCTTTCATGAAAATGGGTTCACCCTAGTTGAATGCCTCCTCCTTGCCCCTTTCAACATTATTGCTTTGCCTTTTGGTGTACAATCAAATTATATAGTTAGCACATAATGTATATCTAAATTAAATGGAAATAACGATTGAAATGAAACCACTTTTGAAACATGTAAATGTTGGTACAAAAAGCACATGTGGACAATGTTGTGAAATTCATTGCCACATGTATTATGTAACTCATTAGCATAAAAAATAAATGTTTATATAAAAATGTAATTATTATGTTTAATCTCACTTTTTAAAATGTATACACAACACGTGGTATTGGAAACATCCTATTATGTTAGATTACATATGACCAAAAAAATGAAGGTTATGCAAACAACCTTGCCATGCCATATTAAAGTCTATAAAAAAAATGAAGGTATTGCATTGGTTTTACCCATAACCATTTTGTCATTTTCTATTATAATTGCAAAAGATGAAGGTATTGCATTCATTTTTCCATTCTAAAATGTTTCAATTAGAATACACACAAAAAATGGAGGTGAAGCATTTTTGTAAATGATGTTTAGTTCTAGAACCCTCTTATACAAGAATTGATTTTTTTTCGTATTCCCCAAGTTTAGGTATCATAATACCTTTTTAAGGTCAACATCTCACTATTGAATAATTATTTCATTTTGAAAAATTGGTTTCATTGCCAAAAACAAAATTTGAATTTTCAACAAAACTTCTAAATTTTTTAATATTCACATGTTATTCATCACCAATGTTTTGTGCAAATATTTTGTTTCACAACAAAGATTTTGATCTCAAATCCTCACTTTCATGAAATATGGCATTAACCACTAACATACCATCAAGCATTAAAAAGTAGGGTTTTTTTTTTAATAATTATTGCACATGCAAAGTAGAAAAGGGAAAAAAAATAAAATCATGCAATAGAACAATGCAATTTTTTGTAGGGTTGCATTATCAAGCCCATAAAAGGTGCTAAACAAAGTTCACTAAGGGGGTTTAGTGGCAAAGGAATTTTTTTTTTAATAGTTCAAGAATCCTATGAAATTTTGGCTTCAATGAACAATAATTTTTTTAACAAGAAGAGAGTTTAATTTCTAAAATTTTGGCATTTCAAAAAATAATATAATTTTTGTTGAACCTAAAAAGGTACTCCAATATTATAATGTGATTTCAACACATATTCCAATATTTAGGTTTGGGGTTAATATTTCATTGTCATTGAAGGTAACAAGGTTAATTTTGGTCAAAAACAATGAGATGTTTACAATACTTGCATTTTTAAACATTAATGTTGGGTTTATAAGTTTTCTTCATGATTAATCTATAAGATAAGTAAGTGTGTCCATGTAAATATGGCCACATCAATCATGAGTAGGAAGTAGGTCAATGTGGGGATATATATATATTATGCAATATCATTGTTTTTTGACAACTACATCCCATATTTGGTGAACATGTAACATTAGATCTAGTTCATTACTAATTTCACTAACATTTGAATGAAGTTGAAAATTTTCCATTATTAACATAAACTTAATAAATTCACTATACCCCATGGTGAACAAGGATCAATAACTATGGACATGATGAATTCACCAACACTTGGTCAAATAGGAAATCTACATGTGGCAATGGAATTTGGTCATATTTTAATGAAAATTTAACGTGTTATTAATACATCATTTATGTTTTAAAATATAATAAACATACAAAATTTATAAAATTGTTGGTATGAAAGTTTGAACCTTGGTTTCCATGCACACAATCCATTGAGTTTGAACCAATTACCATTTGACATTGTGATAAAAAAAATGTTAAAGATTATACATATGAAAATTACATTAAATAATCTTACAAATCAAACTTTAACATATATTTTCCTTTTCATACCTTGTTCAAATGAAACAAATGAAATTTCATTCTTGAAGTTTTTTCAAAGGCTTAAAGTAGTGTTGGTAGGTTCTTGGACTTCAGCAAGTCCATTTTAGATCATAAGATTAGGTTTTAGGGTTTTCAAACTGATTCCAAGGACTAACTTATTTTCAAAATTGAATTAGAACCTAAACCATGGTGTTGCCTCATTTAAAAAAGGTTTAAGTTCTTTAAGTACATAAGTATAATATTATTGAAAAAATACAAACTTGATTTTACATTTTAAACGTTATTATAGTTGATTTGTTATACATAATTAATATTACATGTTTTATATTGGAATGTGTGGACTAGTTCAACTAATTAATTACATTTATTTTTGGTTTAGTTGTTTATAATGGAAATGAAACCAAACCTTGTTTTAAACAATATCAACTCTTTTTTTTGTGAAAATAAACAAAACAAAGGTTTTAAAAATCCAAAGAACTAGTATTAAGACCAAACCAAAAGTT
>Ga0209208_10004491_pt1 | contig 19745 bp, 16 predicted proteins | sample S1TSphfallax_3_FD_187694 | JGI IMG/M metagenome (GOLD analysis project Ga0209208, IMG submission 187694) | Host-associated microbial communities from peat moss isolated from Minnesota, USA - S1T2_Fd - Sphagnum fallax MG (SPAdes) (version 2) | ecosystem: Host-associated > Plants > Peat moss >...
TGCAGCTCTTCCCCAATGGCGGAGAGGGAGGGATGGGCTCGGCGCTACGCGCCTCGTCCCTTCGGGACCGTCGGCGATGCGCCGACGTCTCCCTCCCTCTCTTCAATACGACGATCACCTCAGATCGTAAAGCTCCCTTCCCGCCTCTGTGCAGCTCTTCCCCATTGGCGGAGAGGGAGGGATTCGAACCCTCGATGGGCTTTTGACCCATACGCCCTTAGCAGGGGCGCGCCTTCGACCACTCGGCCACCTCTCCCGTCGGGCAACGCCCATAGCAAGGAGCGCGGGATGATACCCGCCAGGAGCAGTCTAGGTAAAGCGTGGAAGGCCTAAAGGGCGGATTTACCGGTCATCGAGGCATTCGGCACCGGAAGCCTGGGAGTTGGGGTCGGTGTCGGTGTCGCCCTCGCGTCTGATGCGGTCATAGATTTCCTCCCTGTGTACCGCCACATCCTTGGGCGCATTGACACCGATCCTCACCTGGTTGCCCTTCACCCCCAGGACGGTGACGGTGACATCGTTACCAATCATAACCGTTTCCCCAACTCGCCTCGTCAAAATCAACATATTCGGGCTCCTAGCTTCCCAGGCATGCATCGGCGGCGATCCGGCTTCGTCGGCGCATCGTCAACACGATCGCAAAAACGAAGGGAATTCAGGCGCCATGAAGTTAAAAAATGTAAATCAGAATGCAAGAAAAAAGAGCACGGATTCTTGCATCTTCCCACGACAATAGACAGACCGTTCAATTGGACAATTGAGCGGCGACCAAAGTTTCAACGCTCGAGAGCGCGTTCATCAAATTTTCCGGCTGTGTGCCGCCTGCCTGGGCAAAATCAGCCCGGCCACCGCCGCGCCCACCCACCTGGGAAGCCACGGCAGCGATCACTTCGCCCGCCTTGATACGGTCGGTGAGATCCGTGGATACACCGGCGACGAGCACGACCTTATCTTCATTGACTGTTGCGAGAACGATCACCGAACTACCTAACTTATTCCTGAGCCGGTCCATCGCGTCGCGCAAGCTCTTGGCGTCGGCACCGTCGATCCGGGCGGCCAATACCTTGACGCCGCCCACATCCTTGGCCTGCGTCGACAAATCCCCCCCCTGCCCGCTCGCCAACCTTGACTTGAGCTGTTGGATATCCTTCTCCAGCCGGCGCGAACGCTCCACGAGTTCACGCACCTTCTCGTCGACGTCTTCTCGATTGCCGCGGAGCATCGACGCCACATCACGCAACACCTGATCGGTATGTGCGACCCACTGGTACGCAGCCTCACCGGTCACGGCTTCGATGCGGCGTACGCCGGCAGCAACGCCCGATTCACTGATGATCTTGAAGAACCCGATGTCGCCGGCGCGTGCCACATGCGTGCCGCCGCACAGCTCCATCGAGAAATCACCGATGGAGAGCACCCTCACATCGTTTTCATACTTTTCCCCAAACAGCGACATCGCACCGGCGGCAACAGCCTCTTCGAGGGCCATGACCCGGGTTTCGGCGGGCGCGTTGCGCCGGATGACGGCGTTCACCGTCTGTTCAATTAGGCGCTGCTCCTCGGGAGACACCGGCTGAGTGTGCGAGAAGTCGAAACGCAGCCGCTCCGGCGCCACCAACGAACCTTTTTGTTGGACGTGCTTGCCAAGAACCTGGCGTAGAGCGGCATGCAGCAGATGGGTCGCGGAATGGTTCAGAGCAATCGCCTCACGGCGATCGACGTCAACGTGCGCCTCCAACTCATCGCCGATTGAAAGCCGCCCTGACTCGAGAACCCCCACGTGAGCGAAAGAGCCGCCGATCTTGCGGGTGTCGCGGACCACGAAGCGGGCCGCCTCTCCCTTGAGCACGCCGGCATCCCCCACCTGACCTCCGCTTTCCGCATAAAAGGGAGTGTGGTCCAAGACAACCTGCCCCTCCTGGCCGGGAAGAAGAGTGTCCGTCACCGCGCCATCAAAAATTAGCGCCGACACCTTGCCGGAGGAACTCAAGCGATCGTACCCGGAGAATTCAGTTCTTCCCGGCAGCTTGATCGACTCGCGCAGATCGGCCCCGAACTTGCTTGCCGCCTTGGCACGGCCCCGCTGTGCCTCCATGGCGGCATCGAAGCCGGCCTGATCAATGGTCAAGCCGCGCTCACGCGCCACGTCGGCGGTCAAATCAAGCGGGAAGCCGTAAGTGTCGTACAGGCGAAACGCCGTCTCGCCTGGAATCACCGACCCGACCAGCTTTTCGGCCTCGGCATCGAGGAGGGCCATCCCCGTGGTCAAGGTTTCCGCGAATCGATGCTCTTCCTGAGCAAGCACCTGGGTCGCGCGAGCTTCGCCTTCCGCGAGTTCGGCATAGTAGGAACCCATCTCGCGCACGAGGGTGGCAACCAGCCGATGAAAGAAGGGCGCGGTTTGACCCAGCTTGTAACCGTGGCGAATGGCGCGGCGGATGATGCGCCGCAATACATAGCCGCGCCCCTCATTGGACGGCACGACACCATCGATGATGAGGAAGGTGCAGGCACGGATGTGATCGGCAATCACCCGCAGACTGGAGGATTCAAGATCTTCCGCGCCGGTGACCTCGGCCGCAGCCCGAATCAGGGATTTGAACAGGTCGATGTCATAGTTGCTATGCACGCCCTGCATCACGGCCGCAACGCGCTCGAGTCCCATACCCGTGTCCACCGATGGCTTGGGCAGCGGGACCAGTATTCCATCCGATGATCGGTCGTACTGCATGAAGACCAGGTTCCAGATCTCCACGTATCGGTCCCCATCCTCGTCGGGGCTGCCGGGCGGACCGCCGGGAATCTCGGGTCCATGATCAAAGAAAATCTCAGTGCAAGGGCCGCAAGGCCCGGTCTCGCCCATCGACCAAAAATTGGACTTCTCGCCCATACGAGTACATCGCGTCGGATCAATACCGATCTCCTCGGTCCATATCCGTGCCGCCTCGTCGTCTTCCTTGTAAACCGTCACCCACAAACGGTCTTTCGGCAGACCCAGGGCGCCGGTGACGAAATTCCACGCGAAGTGGATGGCTTCTTTCTTGAAGTAGTCGCCAAAGCTGAAGTTGCCCAGCATTTCGAAAAAGGTGTGATGGCGGGCCGTATAGCCCACGTTCTCAAGATCGTTGTGCTTACCGCCGGCGCGCACGCAGCGCTGGGAGGTCGAGGCACGCGAGTAATCGCGCTGCTCCTTGCCCAGAAACACATCCTTGAACTGCACCATGCCGGCGTTGGTGAACAGCAGGGTCGGATCGTTACCCGGCACCAGAGAGCTTGACGGCACCACCGCATGCCCGTTTTTCTTGAAAAACTCCAAAAAACTGGCGCGGATCTCCGAAACCGTCATCGCTTTCAATCTGGCATCGCGTTTCATCAAGATTCTCTACGTGTCATCAAGATCTATGTCAAAACCTAAACTCAAGCGGATTTGGGCGCCTGTGTACCCCCGGTAAGCCAAGAACCGCGCCTGACGCTGCTTGTCAGCGTAATCGGTCGGTAGCGCGGCGCCAAACTTCTTTTGACGAGCTTGACGCAGCAGGGTCAACCAGTCCGCGTAAGCCGCAACGCCCGTCTCGACCAATTCATCTGATACACCCATATGCCGAAGATCCGCGCGTACCCTGACCGGTCCATGTCCCCGGGCTGCGTGCAATGCAACGAAACTCTCCACATAGCGCTGGTCATTCAGCAGCCGATCTGCCTGGAGACGTTCAATCACGGCGGCCACCACCGCTGCATCGTAGCCGTTCTTCAGAAGCTTACGCGTCAATTCAGCGGAGGCATGGTCGCGACGCGCCAGGAAGTCGAGCGCGGCGGCACGCGCGGCCCGCGCATCGAGGGGATCAAGGCTACGGCGGGCCAGGACGTCAGGCTTCCTTGACGTCCCCGCCGCGATTCATGGTCGCCTTTTCGGGGATCAGTTTCAGGCGCAGCTGCGCCTCGATGTCCTTGGCGATCTCCCCATGTTGTTGCAGGAAGGTCCTCGCGTTGTCCTTGCCCTGCCCGATCCTCTCGCCCTTGTAGCTGTACCACGAACCGGATTTCTCGACCAGGTTGTGCAGCACGCCGAGTTCGATGAGTTCTCCTTCCTTCGAAATCCCGGCACCGTACATGATCTCGAATTCGGTTTCGCGAAACGGGGGAGCGACCTTGTTCTTGACCACTTTGACCCGGGTCATTGAACCGACTACTTCCTCGCCGCTCTTGATCGCGCCGATGCGCCGAATGTCCATACGCACGGAGGAATAAAACTTCAGTGCATTGCCGCCCGTGGTGGTCTCGGGATTGCCGAACATCACACCGATCTTCATCCGGATCTGGTTGATGAAAATGACGATGGTGTTGGAGCGTTTGATGTTGCCGGTCAGCTTGCGCAACGCCTGCGACATGAGGCGCGCCTGCAATCCCATATGCGAATCGCCCATCTCGCCCTCGATTTCAGCCTTTGGCGTGAGCGCAGCCACCGAATCGACGACCACGACGTCGACCGCGCCCGAACGCACCAGCATATCGGTGATCTCCAGCGCTTGTTCGCCCGTGTCCGGTTGCGACACCAGAAGGTCGTTGACCTTGACTCCCAGCTTCTCTGCGTAGACCGGATCCAACGCATGCTCGGCATCCACGAATGCGGCGGTGCCACCGTTGCTCTGCGCAGAGGCGATGATCGCAAGCGTCAATGTCGTCTTGCCCGACGACTCCGGCCCGAAAATTTCGATCACGCGACCGCGTGGAATGCCGCCCACGCCGAGCGCAATGTCGAGACCGAGGGAACCCGTTGGAATGGACTCGACTTCGTACGTCGATCCCGCATCGCCAAGCCGCATCACGGAACCCTTGCCAAACTGCTTTTCGATCTGGCTCAGCGCAGCCGCGAGAGCCTTCTTGCGATTCTCTTCCATGGGGACATTCCTCGACAAAGTGTGTGCGTATTATTTCATATTCGGCGCGTCACGCTCACCTCATATGCGCCTAATACGAACAGTTTTTCTAAGTATTGTCTCGCGTATCCAGTAGTGGCCAGGCATCTACTACTGTATACGCGGGCATGGCCGAGGTCCTCACCGAACGCATCAAGGAAAATTCCGTTACCTGCCACTCAAAAGAGGCAAATGTCGGCAGCATCGGCGGTTGCTCGACCTTTCTTGACAGAGTGACATGCGGCCGCAGTCGCTTGCGATCGAGAGCCCAACCGTGAGTTTCCAAGTCGGCGTGCAGATGTTGCCACAAATGCTCGAGGGCCGCGGGAACCGTGCGCGCGGCAGCCACAATGACCTGCGGCTTCGGCCAATAATCATAAGCATCGAAACGAATTCGAAATGGCGTGAAATACTGACGGGCGCCAATCTGTCTAATCACGTCGACTTGCGCCGTGGAAACCTCACCGATGAAGGCCAACGTCATGTGATAGTTGCTTCGAGCCACCAGCTCCGCGCCCGGCATCACAGCGAGTGCCGCCGCCGCCCCGCCGATCTGCTCACGCACCGGAGCCGACGGCGCCGCGGCAAAGAAAAGACGCCAGTTCGCCTCACTTCCACCGGTGCGGATCAACGCTCGAGCATCCCCAGCAATGCCGCGCGCACGGTCTTACGGCGGACGGCTTCACGATCACCGCGGAAGCGCTTCAATTCGACGCCCACCCGCACGGATCGACCCTGTTGGACGGCCCAACTCATCCACACGGTGCCCACCGGCTTTCCGGCGACCGCGCCACCGGGTCCTGCGATTCCAGTCACAGCCACCGCCATGTCAGCACCCGACCGACGTAGCGCGCCCCGGGCCATCGCGCGTGCCGCCGCCTGGCTGACGGCCCCATGATCGCGCAGCACGGCGGCAGGCACACCCAACCGGTGGCGCTTGGCAACATTGCTGTAAGTGACGAAACCCTCGGTAAACCACTGCGAGCTGCCCGCGATGTCGGTCAGTGCCTTGGCAATCCACCCGCCGGTACAAGACTCTGCCGTCGCGACCGAGCGTTTGCTGCGCAGCAAATGTCGGCCCACGCGCGTCGCCAAACGCTCCAGCGCTTCGTCGGTGGTTCTCAACCCACCGCCTCCGGATGCGCGCTGTCGACTGGCACGTCAGGAAACCGGGCCACTCCAACCCGGCAGGTAGCGAGCCGCATCGGAGCGAGCCAGCCGCAATCCCAAACGAGTCGCGCGCTTCAAGCTCTGCTTGATCTGCTGCTTCGATATCAAGGGGCGAAAAAAATCCGCCCAGAGGAACTCAACGAACGGTGCCTCATTCTTGGCGAAGCCGCCCGCGTTCCGTACGAGTCCGGCCAAACCCCGATAAGGATCATCCTCGAGGTCGGCCAGCCGCTGCGGCATGTCTTTGTAGTCGCGGCGGTTGCCACCGCTGTCATAAGGATGACTCCAGGATCGAAACTCCATGGTGCGCCAGAAGATGGGCCGCTTCAGCCACGACATGTCATCCATGACGGCGACGGAGACGTCATCGACACCCGCCTCGAGCAGCGCGATGCCGAGGTGGTGATGATCGACGATGTAGTAATCCTCACCGGGACCGAATACCGCCGGAAATATATGGTGTTCAACCTGGATCTTACGTTCCTTCTTGCCGAGTCGCGCCCATTGCCGGGCTTTGATTGCAACCTCTGCCAGACCGACGGTGATCTGAGTCGGTCGCAATCGTTTGATCGGCACTCGGGTCAGCCGAGCATTGCTATGAGTGTGATACATGATTCGCTACCTCGACCAACCGCTTTGCTACACTCGGTCGATGTTCGCATTCCTTGGCCGGTTGCTCAACCGCAAGCCGCTTGAGATACCGCCTCCCGTCGGGTCTGGTCGCGCCGACTCCGTTCGCGCCGCGTCCGGATCATCGATCGCGGCACCGAGGCTCGAGCTGCTGCTTGCGGAGGCCTCCGCGGCGGCGGCGGCGCAGGATTTACCGCGCGCACTGCAATTGTACGATCAAGCCATCGTACTCGACCGTGAACACGCCGAGGCCCACTACAAGCGGGGCAACATTTTGAAGAATATGGGTCGACTCGACGCAGCGCTCGACAGTTACACGACCGCCATCGGGTTGAAAGAAGACTACGCCCACGCCCATTGCAACCGCGGCGTCGTGCAGCAGGCACTGGGACGCCTCGCGGACGCTCTGGCGAGCTACGATCGCGCCGTTGCGCTCGATCCCCGCGACTCACTCGCGCATTACAATCGCGCACTCTTGATGCAGGAATTCGATCGATGGGATGAGGCGGTGGCGAGCTACGACCGGGCCATTGCCGCCCAACCCGACTATGCCGAGGCGCGGTACAACCGCGCATTGGCACTGTTGTTTCAAGGAGAGTTTGACGGCGGCTGGCGGGCCTATGAGTGGCGCTGGAAGATGGCGCAGCGCCTGCGCATCGGGACGCCGCGCAATGTTCCCCAGCCGTTATGGCTCGGCGATGTCTCGCTCGAGGGCAAGCGACTGCTGTTGCATGCCGAAGCCGGCTTGGGCGATACGCTGCAATTCTGCCGGTACGCGGCGGTGTGCGCAGCCCGCGGCGCAACCGTGATATTGGAGGTGCAGCCGCCGCTTCGGAAATTGCTCGCGAATCTCGAGGGTGTTGCCCGGTCGATCGCGGCAGGAGAACCGCTTCCACCGTTCGACTTGCACTGCCCGTTGATGAGTTTGCCGCTCGCTTTCAAGACAACGCTCGCCACCATCCCTTCGAGCGCGAAGTACCTAGACGCCGATCCCGCCGCGGTCGCGCGCTGGCGCGCCAAGCTCGGAGAGCGCAGCCGTCCACGCGTCGGGCTGGTGTGGAGCGGCAACCCCGACAACACGATCGACCCACGCCGCAGCATTCGGCTGTCGGAATGGATTCCCCACCTGCCTCACAACTTTCAGTATTTTTCGCTGCAGAAGCAGTTACGCGACCTGGACCGCACCACCTTGGACGCATGCCCGGACATCGTGCCATTCGATCCGGCATTGATCGACTTCGCCGACACGGCGGCATTGTGCATGTGCCTGGATATCGTCGTCACCGTGGACACCAGCGTGGCTCATCTGTGCGGAGCCCTCGGGTTGCGCACCTGGGTGCTGTTGCCCCGGTCGCCCGATTGGCGTTGGCTGCGTGATCGCGAGGATACACCCTGGTACCCGACCATGACGCTCTATCGGCAGAGCACGGCGGGTGATTGGGACGGCGTACTTCGGCGGGTCGCCAACGACTTGCAACAAAGCGCAGGCTGACATTTTGGCATGCTCGAGGGCGAGATCAAGGGTCTGGGGGTCGCTTGAGCCGGTATACTGACCCCGATAGGGATGTGGAGCCGCATATCGATGATTGGCGACCTTTTGAAAGAGCTGGTCAAGGCCCTCTACCGGTTTTGCCGATATCATCTCGCCCATCTCGCCGGTCATCATCGCGCTGGCCCGGTCCCACACACCATGGAAAGTCCGCAAGGGAGTTTTGCCGTTGCCGATGCCGGGATGATCGCCAACCTGCCCGACGACGAAATCCTGTCCGAGACCTATAGGCGCGAAGTGCGCATGAACACGAGTCGCCGGGACCTCGACAACGAGGAGTTTGGACGCAATCCCGTGTTTCAGATTTGGAAGCAGCAGAAGCCGCGGGCACACAAGTGGACTCATTACTTCGAAGCCTACGACACCATTTTCGGGCCGCGCCGCACCCAGGCACTGCGCATTCTTGAGATCGGAGTCTATGAAGGAGCGTCTCTGCGCCTCTGGAGGCGCTATTTCGACAATCCGCAGACTGTCATCGTCGGGATCGACATCAACCCTGCGTGCGCGCGATTCAACTCAATACACGAGAACATCCATGTACGCGTCGGCAATCAGGCCGACGCGCTCTTTCTGGACACTGTCACGCGTGACTTCGGACCGTTTGACATCATCATCGACGACGGAAGTCACGTGAGCAGCCACATGATTCAGAGTTTCAATCACCTCTTCTTCGGTGCATTGAAGAACAACGGGATTTATCTGGCCGAGGATCTGCACGCGAACTACTGGACATCGTATCGAGATACCCGACGGAGCTTTCTCGACTTGTGCAAGGAGCTCATGGAACTCATGCATGCCCACTACACTCGAACAACGCTCACCGAGTGGTCACTGGAATCCGAGGCCGGTCCCGAAACGCATCAGCTGTCGTTGGAGGTCCCCATGGTCGCGACGATGATCAAGGAAATTCGCGTTTTTGATTCCATAGTTGCGATCTACAAGACTCGACGCGAATTCTTGCCGCGAGTGCTCAACCCACTCGCGGACTGACGCCTCGCAGGGTCGGATACGGATGGCGTATGATGTTTTGGGGTTTACCGCTATGTGGGCAATGAGCGCCACGGGGATCGAATGAGAACCTTGCTTGTCGAAGGCTGGCGCGGCATCAATCACTCCTTCGCGATGGTCAACCAATACCAGTTGCTCGAGCTGAGCAAGCATGGCTTGGATTTGTTCCATGAGGATCTTCCCTATCACGGCGCCCACTGGAATTCCGCACAGAGTAATCACGGATTTCCCGAGTCGCTTTACCAACAGATAAGCCGCATCGCACCCCCTCCGGCGGGTTTGGTCCCGGACGTCAACTACAGAATCAGCTTTCCTTACCGACTGGCTTCTTCCAAGGCGAAGAAACTGTACGTCTTTGGCACTTCCGAGCTCCAGCACATCAATGGATTGGTGTATGAGGACCAGCTTCGAGAGGGACTTGAAAATCCAGACCTGACGATCGTGACTTCATCACGGTGGTCGGCGAACGGCTTCTATCGCGCGGGTTTCGACGAATCACGGGTACTGGTCATTCCGCTCGGCGTTGATCCCGAAATATTCAAGCCGATCGGCAGGGAATCGCGGCAGGCGTTCCGCCAAGCCATCAAAATCCATGATGACGAGTTCATGATTCTCTCCGCCGGCGCAATGACGCAGAACAAGGGAATCAAGATCCTCGTACTCGCATACGCACTTCTGCGGCAGAAACACCAAGGCGTTCGCCTTGTGCTCAAGGAGCAACCGGCGCTATACGGCAGTTCTGCGAGAGAGATCGTCAAGCAGCTGAAACTGGAACAACCCCGACTCGTCGACGATGCGGTGGACGCGAGCATCGTCTACCTTTCTCAATGTGTAACCCTGGCCCAGCTGCGCGGTTTATATGGCGCCGCCGATTGTTACGCATCGCCTTATCTCGCGGAAGGATTCAATCTGCCGCCCTTGGAGGCGGCGGCCTGTGGAACGCCGATTGTCGTCACTCGAGGGGGAGCCACCGACGATTACGTCGATGAATCCTTTGCGCTGCAGATCGATGGAACGGGGAGGACGGATGGGACGAGCTACTGGATAGAACCGAAACTCGACAGCCTGGTGGATCAATTGACGGTCCTGATTGAAGACAGGGCGTCTTCGATCGACAAGTCCAAGGCGATCGAGTTTATAGGCCGCGATTTTTCCTGGCATTCAGTGGTCAATCGGTTGGTCGATGCCATATTCACCTAGATTTGTCGGTCAGCAGCGGAATCGCCGGGCCGCGAGTCGGGTCAGGCCGATACAGCGGTGACAATCACACAATGATTGGAAATTCCCTCGCCGATCCGGGAGATGTGCCGGTCCACACCCCCATGATGCAGCAGTACCTGCGCATCAAGGCGCAGCACCCGGACGTGCTGCTCTTCTATCGCATGGGCGATTTCTACGAGATGTTCTACGACGACGCACGGCGCGCCGCGCAGTTGCTCGACATCGCCCTGACCCAGCGCGGCGCCTCCGCCGGTGCGCCGATTCCCATGGCCGGGGTGCCCGCGGTGACGCTCGATTCGTACCTCGCGAAGCTGGTGCGCAAAGGTCAGAGCGTTGCCATCTGCGAGCAGCGGGGGGAACCGGGTAAGACCAAAGGCCCGATGGAACGTGAGGTGGTGCGTATCGTGACGCCGGGCACCCTCACGGATGAAGCGCTGCTCGACGAACGGCGCGACACGCTGCTGGCCAGCGTATACGGGGCCGGCGGCCGTTTCGGTCTGGCATGGCTTGACCTGGCGGCAGGGCGTCTCGCCTTGATGGAACTGGACAGCTTGTCGGCACTCGGTGCGGAGATCGAGCGGCTACGACCGGCGGAAATACTCGTTGCAGACGGGGCGGAACCGTCGATGTTGAATGGATCCGACCTCAAGGAGCGGCCGTGGCGAGCGCGCGCGCCCTGGCATTTCGACCCGGAATCGGCGACCCGCGCGCTCATCGAACAATTCCACACGCGCGATCTCGCGGGCTTCGGCTGTGCCGACAAGCCGATCGCCATTGGCGCCGCGGGCGCCTTGCTGGGTTACGTACGGGAGACGCAGAAAGCCGCTCTACCGCATCTCCTGACGCTGACCACAGAGGAGCGCGACGCCGCACTCATCATGGATCCCGCCACCCGCCGCAATCTGGAGCTCGATGAAAGTCTCGCCGGCCGCCCGGACCTCACCTTGGCAAGCGTGTTCGATCACACCGCGACGCCGATGGGCGGTCGGCTGCTGCGCCGATGGTTGCATCGGCCGCTGCGCGATCATGGCCTATTGAAGCTTCGCTATCATGCGGTGGCGACGCTGCTGGCCGATGCCGGGTATGCAGCGCTGGCCGACATTCTGCGGGCCATCGGTGATCTCGAGCGCATTCTCGCCCGCGTCGCGCTGCGTTCCGCACGACCGCGCGATCTCACCCAGTTGCGCGCCGCACTGGGCGCTCTGCCGGCGTTGGACCAGGTGTTGCGCGCGAAGCTGGATGGAGCACCATCGCCATTGCTGCAGCAACTTCACGCGCAACTCGGGGATCACGCGCCCGAGCATGCCGTGCTGCGGCGGGCCTTGGTGGAATCACCCCCGCAGGTGCTGCGCGACGGCGGCGTGCTTGCGGAAGGCTACGATGCCGAACTCGATGAGTTGCGGCTGTTGGGCAGCAGCACCGAGCATTTCTTGCTGGATCTCGAGCGCCGCGAGCGGGAACGCACCGGTCTGTCGAGCTTGAAACTCGGCTTCAACCGGGTACAAGGGTTTTTCATCGAAGTGAACCGCAGCCAGGCTGACGGCGTCCCCGCCGACTACCTGCGGCGGCAGACGGTCAAGTCGGCCGAACGCTTCATCACACCGGAGCTCAAGTCTTTCGAGGACAAGGTGCTGGGCGCGCGCGACCGGGCTCTGGCGCGTGAGAGAGAGCTGTACGATGCGCTGCTCGATCTGCTGACGGCACGTCTCCCGGCCCTGCAGCAGACGGCGACCGCGCTCGCCGAACTCGATGTGCTCAACTGCTTTGCGGAGCGCGCCGTCACGCTCAACTGCACCCAGCCCGAACTGGTCGATCATCCCCTGCTCTACATCCAACAGGGACGGCATCCGGTGGTCGAACGCGCGAGCCGCGAGCCCTTCATTCCCAATGACCTATGCTGCGACGATTCGCGGCGCATGCTCATCATCACCGGCCCCAACATGGGCGGCAAGAGCACCTATATGCGCCAGACCGCCCTGATCGCCATTCTGGCGCACATCGGCTGCTTCGTACCCGCGGAGCGTGCGATGCTCGGCCCCCTGGATCGCATTTTTACGCGAATCGGTGCCTCGGATGATCTTGCGGGCGGGCGCTCGACCTTCATGCTCGAAATGACCGAAACGGCCAATATCTTGAACAACGCCACCGACTTGAGTCTCGTGCTCATGGACGAGGTCGGCCGCGGTACCAGCACCTTCGATGGACTGTCGTTGGCGTGGGCTTGCGCGGCGTTCATCGCGACGAAAATCCGCGCTTTCACTCTCTTCGCGACCCACTACTTCGAACTCACCAGCTTGGAGAAGGAGGCGCCCGGAGTCGTCAACGTCCACGTCGAGGCGGTCGAGCATGGCGACCGTCTCGTCTTCCTGCACAGCGTGAAAGAGGGACCGGCCAACCAAAGCTATGGACTACAGGTGGCCGCGCTTGCCGGAATCCCCAAGCCGGTCACCGCACAGGCCCGACGCTATCTCACGGAACTGGAGCGTGAGCGCGATGCGCTCAGAAGTTCGCTGTCGCCGCAGCGAGAACTGCCGCTGTTCGCACTCACGGAGCCTTCGGCGCCCTCGAGCCCCACCGTGAGCCCCGCCGAGGAAAGTCCCGTCCTCGCCGAACTCCGCAGTCTCGATGTGGACGCATTGAGTCCGCGCGCAGCGCTGGAATTGCTCTATCGCTTCAAAGCGGCGGCAAACGCCAACTAGGCGGGCTCAGGCGACGGCACCGAGCAGAAGATAGTCGGCACGAATTCCGCGCCGATGTCCATACCAGGACAATGAAAACAGCATGAAAACGCGGGAGGGTCACCCTGGACACTTCGATCCCCATTCAATCAGCTTCGGTCAACCAAACCGCCCCTCCCGCAGGAACACCGCCACCTGCCGCGCCACTTCGGCGTCGAACACCATGCCACTATGACTGACATACAGCCTGATCTGGGCAGTGGCGCCGGGCAGGTCCGTCTCGGTGACCTGCACCGTGCCGTCACTGGGCGCAGGCATACGCCCCAGGAGCCGACCCATGCCCATGGCATGCTCACCGGCGATGACGCCCAACTCGCGCGGGCCCGCCCAGCGACGATCCGCGGGGGTCAGCAGCGCCTCGCCGGCGGTGAGCCCCAGCATCCGCCGTCCCCCAGGCCATCGCGCGAAGCGCCGCGCCGCCTCGCTGCCGCGCACCGGCGACCCCATCAGCACCACCCGGCCCGGCGCCAACCCGTCGCCGCCGGCCCCGCGCGTCTGCGCGGCGATCAGCTCGAACAGGCGCAGTACCACGAGTCCCCCCAAGCTGTGCGCCACCAGGTGCAGGCCATCGGTGTGAATCGAGGCAAGATAGGCCCAAAGCGCCCTGGCATTGCCGGTCAGGTCCACCGCCACCGAAGAGTAGGTGAATGCGCGCGTCTCCACATCAAGCGCCCGCTCCAGGCGCCGCCGCAACACCACCGACTCCACACCGGACAACCACAGCCCATGCACGTAGACGACCACCGCACGCACCGGCTGCTCCCGCGTCAGTGACGCAACTGCTGAATCACCGCCCGATTGGTATCGGACGACACGATGTCAATGGCCTCGCCGGCCGGCGCCCAGCGATATTGCACATGTTCCGTGGGGCTCAAGATCACCGGCACTTGCTCGAGCAGCTTCAAGGCAAAGGCGTGCTCCAAGTTGCGGGTGACTCCCGGGGCGTACCTCTTGCCGAAGGACGGCAAAATGTCGTACGTCTGGGTCCACTGCAAATTGCGTAAAAAGCCCTGCGTGATGCCGGTCTCTTCGATGAGCTCGCGACGCGCGCAGTCATTCGCCATCTCGCCCCATTCGAGACTGCCCGTGACCGACTGCCAGAAGCCGGCCGGTCGGCGGCGCTCCATCAATAGGAAATCACCGCCGGCGGTGTAGATGACGATGAGCACCGATTCCGGCCGCCGATAAGGTCGCTCGACCGCGGGCGGTGCGTCGACGGGCGACTTTTGCACGCCCTACTCCACTTTGACGGGAGTGCGCACGCGAATGTGCAGCTCCTTGAGCTGCGCCTCGCTCACCTCCGTCGGCGCATCCATCAGCGGATCCGCCGCCGTCTGAGTCTTCGGAAAGGCGATCACGTCGCGGATGCTTTCGGCTCCCGCCATCAACATCGCCAGCCGATCCAATCCGAAGGCGATGCCGCCATGCGGCGGGGCACCGAACTTCAGGGCATCGAGCAGGAAGCCGAACTTGTTGCGCGCCTCCTCGGGCGAGATCCCCAATAGATCGAACACCACCGACTGCAGCTCCTGGTTGTGAATACGAACCGAGCCGCCGCCGATCTCCGAGCCGTTCAGCACCAGATCATAGGCCTTGGCCAGCGCCGCGCCGGGATCCGCGGCGAGCGCCGCATAGTCGAGGTTCGCCGGACTGGTGAACGGATGATGCATGGCGGCCCAGCGCTTCGCTTCCGGGTCGTATTCGAACATCGGGAAATCCACGACCCAGAGCGGCCGCAACCCGGAGCCCACCAGCTTCAGATCCTGACCCACCTTGAGCCGCAGCGCGCCCAGCGCATCGCTCACCACCTTGGCACTATCGGCCCCGAAGAAAATCAGATCGCCGTCGACAGCGCCCGTGCGCTCCAGAATTCCGGCAACCGCCGCATCGCTCAAGAATTTCAAGATCGGCGACTGCAGTCCGTCACGGCCCTTGAGCTTTTCGTTGACCTTGACGTAGGCCAAACCCTTGGCGCCATAACGCGCCACGAACGCCGTGTAATCGTCGATCTCCTTGCGCGAGAGCTTGCCGCCCTGCGGCACGCAGAGCGCAGTGACCCGGCCATTGGGATCCGACGCGGGACCCGCGAACACCTTGAAGTCGCATCCCGCCACGAGGTCCGCCACGTCAACGAGTTCTAAGGGAACCCGCAAATCCGGCTTGTCCGACCCATAGCGGCGCATCGCCTCGGCGTACGTCATCCGCGGCAAGGGGTCCGGGAAGTCGACGTTGAGCACCGACTTGAACAAATGCCGCACCAGACCTTCCATCAGCCGCTGGATGTCGTTCTGGTCGAGAAACGAGGTCTCGATGTCGAGCTGGGTGAATTCAGGCTGGCGATCCGCGCGCAGGTCCTCGTCGCGGAAGCAGCGCACGATCTGATAGTACCGATCGAAACCGGCGATCATCAGCAGCTGCTTGTAGATCTGCGGCGATTGCGGCAAGGCAAAGAACTTCCCCGCATGCGTACGGCTCGGCACCAGGTAATCGCGGGCGCCCTCCGGGGTGGCCTTCGACAGCATCGGCGTTTCGATGTCGATGAACCCCGCCTCATCGAGGTAATGGCGCATCGCCCGCGTGATTCGATGCCGCAAGAGCAGCCGCTCGCGCATCTCCTCGCGCCGCAGATCGAGGTAGCGAAATTTCAAGCGCACCTCCTCGCCGACGGTCTCGTCGAGCTGGAAGGGCAGCGGCTCGGAGCGGTTCAAAATCTCGAGGTCCTGGCAGAGCAATTCCACCTGCCCGGACTTCAGGTTGACGTTGGCGGTCCCGGCCGGACGCGCACGCACCAAGCCGGTAATTTTTAGAACATATTCATTGCGCACCCGCTCGGCGAGCGCGAACACGGCGGCCCGGTCCGGGTCGAACACCACTTGCAACAAACCCTGGCGATCGCGCAAATCGACGAAGATCACCCCGCCATGATCGCGGCGGCGCTGCGCCCAACCTGCCACGGTGACCACTTGACCAATCAACGATTCGCCGACTTGACCGCAATAATGAGTGCGCATGACCTTGCAACCGGCTTGATGGGAGGAAAGCGCGCGATGCTAAGCCCTGCCACCCCCTCGGGCAAGCCTTCCGCCTAACGCCGCGCCTTGACCTTCGCCTTGGCGGCCGCCTTTTTGGGTGACTTCTTCAGGCTGCTCCGTGCCGGCGCCTTGGCGATCGCGCCCCGCTTGGAAATACCCGAGACGGCGGCCTTCTTGGGCGTTTCCGCCTTGACAGCCGCCTTCTCAGCCGGCTTTTCCGCGGCCTTCTCGGGCTTGGCGGCATCACCGCCCGTCGCCTCCGCAGCCGTCTTGGTCTCGGCCGGCTTGGCCTCCTCCTTCGGTGCCTCCGCCTCCGGCCGATCCGCCAGATTCTTCTTGTGATCCTGCTCGCCCTTGAAGTCGGTCTCGTACCAGCCACCGCCCTTCAGGCGAAATACCGGTGCCGACATCAACCGCGTGAGCTGGGACTTGCCGCAGTCCGGGCACTTCTTCAAGGGCGAATCATTGATCTTTTGCATGGCCTCGAGCGTGTGACCGCAGGCCTTGCATTGATACTCGTAGAAAGGCATGAAATTCCTCTTAGAAACCGACGAAACGCCAATTCAGTATAACGAAGCCGCGAGCCGCCGCCACGCGCCGGCCTAGCCGCTCGCAGATGCCGTCGCGCTAGTGCAGCCGCTCCTTCTCGAACACCAAGCCATCGCGCTTCAAGCGTGCCACCACCCGATCCCCGGGGATGAAATCGCCGCGCAAGATCTGCTGTGCCAACGGATTCTCGATCTGCGATTGAATGGCGCGCTTCAACGGCCGCGCACCATACACGGTGTCGAAGCCGGCCTCGCCGATGCGGTCGCGGGCATCATCGTCGAGCGCCAGCGTGATGTCACGCTCGGCGAGCCGCTTGCGCAAACGCCCGAGCTGGATGTCGACGATGGAACGGATCTGCTCGCGGCCGAGCGAATGGAAGACCACGATGTCATCGACCCGATTGATGAATTCCGGGCGAAAATGCTGGCTCACCACCTGCATCACCGCCGCTTTCATCGCGTGGTAATCGGCCGCACCACCCATTTCCTGGATCACCTGACTGCCCAGGTTCGAGGTCATGATGATGACGACGTTGCGGAAGTCCACGGTGCGACCCTGACCATCAGTCAAGCGCCCATCGTCCAACACCTGCAGCAGCACGTTGAATACATCCGGATGCGCCTTCTCGATTTCATCGAAAAGAATCACCGCATACGGACGCCGCCGCACCGCCTCGGTGAGATAGCCGCCCTCCTCGTAGCCCACGTAGCCCGGCGGCGCACCGATCAAGCGCGCCACCGAATGCTTCTCCATGAACTCCGACATGTCGATGCGGATCAACGCATCCTCGGTGTCGAACAGGAACTCCGCCAACGCCTTGGACAATTCGGTCTTGCCGACGCCGGTGGGACCCAAGAACATGAACGAGCCCGTCGGCCGGTTCGGATCCGCAAGTCCGGCACGTGAACGACGGATCGCATCCGCGACCGCCTTGACTGCCTCGTTCTGCCCGACCACCCGCTTGTCGAGCACTTCTTCCATGCGCAGCAGCTTGTCGCGCTCGCCTTCGAGCATCCGCGACACGGGAATCCCGGTCCACTTCGACACCACCTCGGCGATCTCCACCTCGGTCACCGAATTGCGCAGCAGCTGATTGGGTTTATGCTCCACTTCAAGGGCCTTCGCGAGCTTCTGCTCCAGATCCGGAATGCGCCCGTATTGCAGCTCCGACATGCGCGCGAGATCTTGTGCACGCCGTGCGGTGTCGAGATCCTGGCGGGCGCGCTCCAGCGCCTCCTTGATGTGCGCTGCGCCCTGCACGGTGGCCTTCTCGGCTTTCCAGATTTCCTCGAGATCCGAATATTCCTTCTCGAGCCCGTCCAAGGCCTCCTGCAACGTCGACAGACGCTTACGAGACGCCTCGTCGGTCTCCTTCTTGAGCGCCTCACGTTCGATCTTCAATTGAATGATGCGCCGGTCGAGCTTATCCAGCGCCTCGGGTTTCGAGTCGATCTCCATGCGGATCAACGAGCCCGCCTCATCGATCAAATCGATTGCCTTGTCGGGCAGCTGCCGGTCCGCGATGTAACGATGCGACAATGTCGCCGCCGCCACGATGGCGGGATCCGTGATCTCGACCCCGTGATGAACTTCGTAACGCTCTTTCAGCCCGCGCAGGATGGCGATCGTGTCCTCCACCGTCGGTTCGTCGACCAGCACCTTCTGGAACCGCCGCTCCAGCGCGGCATCCTTCTCGATGTACTTGCGATATTCATCGAGCGTCGTCGCCCCCACGCAGTGCAGCTCGCCGCGTGCCAACGCCGGTTTCAACATATTGCCGGCGTCCATGGCACCGTCCGCCTTGCCCGCGCCCACCATGGTATGCAGCTCATCGATGAAGAGGATCACCTGACCCTCCTGCTTGGCGAGATCCGAGAGCACTGCTTTCAAGCGCTCCTCGAATTCGCCCCGGAACTTGGCCCCGGCGATGAGTGCGCCCATGTCGAGTGCAAGTATCCGTTTATTCTTCAGCCCCTCGGGCACTTCGCCGTTGACGATGCGCTGCGCCAGCCCCTCGACGATGGCGGTCTTTCCCACCCCGGGTTCGCCGATCAAGACCGGGTTGTTCTTGGTCCGACGCTGCAGCACTTGGATGGTCCGGCGGATTTCATCGTCGCGGCCGATCACCGGATCGAGCTTGCCCTGACTCGCCCGTTCGGTGAGATCGATGCTGTACTTCTCGAGCGCCTTGCGATTCTCCTCAGCGCCGGCATCATCCACCTTGGAACCGCCGCGCACCTCGTCGATGGCCTTTTCGAGCGCCGCTCGCTGCCCACCGCAGGACTGCAAGATGCGGCCGAGATCGCCCTTATCCTCGCACGCGGCCAGCACGAAGAGCTCACTCGCGATGAACTGATCACCGCGCTTCTGCGCCAGCTTGTCGGTGATATTGAGCAGCTTGTTGAGGTCGTTGCCGAGCAGCACGTCGCCACCCACTCCTTGCACCTGGGGCAATCGATCGAGCGCCGCCGACAATTCCGAGCGCAGCTTGGCGATATCTCCGCCCGCCTTCTCGAGGAGCGGACGCGCCGTGCCGCCCTGCTGGTCGAGCAAGGCGGCCATCAAGTGCACCGGCTCGATGTACTGATTGTCGCGACCCACGGCCAGCGATTGCGCGTCAGCGAGCGCCGCTTGGAACTTCGTGGTCAGTTTGTCCATCCGCATAGGATTACCCTTGGAAACCGCTTTCGATGGCTCCCAAGTGGGGATGAAGTGAGGTCAATTCAACGGCGCGGCGGATCCTCGAGCCAAATGAGTGTGGCCTGACGCCCGGTACGGCCGTCCCGCCGATGCGAGAAGTAGCGCTCGGCATCCGTGAAAGTACATTCACCTCCCCCGTACACCCGCTCAACCCCGAGGCGTGACAGCCGGCAGCGGGCGAGCGCATACAAATCGGCCAGGTACCCACCCGAGACGCCCATGCCCGCCGCTT
>Ga0209208_10004493_pt1 | contig 19743 bp, 13 predicted proteins | sample S1TSphfallax_3_FD_187694 | JGI IMG/M metagenome (GOLD analysis project Ga0209208, IMG submission 187694) | Host-associated microbial communities from peat moss isolated from Minnesota, USA - S1T2_Fd - Sphagnum fallax MG (SPAdes) (version 2) | ecosystem: Host-associated > Plants > Peat moss >...
AGACCAAACCACAAATAACCAAACTAAAATAAGTAACGAAAGTAATTCAACCTTGTGAAAGTAACCTAGTTACTTTCCTACTCTAGTAACTAATGAAACCTAACTAGTTGAGCTTGAATTCTCAACAGGTCAATCACAAAGTGTATTGGAAAGTTTGTTTTTGCAAGTAATTATGACACAACCATGGGGTTGGACATTGTATCAAACCTTATAGAAGGTCTTGGTATGCAATTTTTCAAGTGTCTTTGGACAGACAATTCTAAACCTTCGTGACATTTGAATTTTGAGCTTAAAAAGGATCAAATAGATGATTTAACATTGAAAGCATGGTGGATTTGGGTTAATTGTGCTCTATGGGTGTCTTCTTTGCAATAGAAATGTCAATATGTTTGTTTTCTTTAAATTGGGCAATGGATGACCTATACATCAATGTCTTCAATCCATCATTGAAGGTCTATAAATTAATGTGGATTATACACTTCATACACAAAATCTACCAAGAAATGTGTACATAGATCTAGTAACCTATGATTATTATGGGACTTGTCATCATACAATTTCAACTAGTTTATGATTTTGATGGTTTTACCAACTTTGCAAAGAAAATTAATTCACCAAGGTTGAAGTTGACTTTTGTTTTGCTTAATGTATGTCCCTTACCCACCTTTTGAAATTGCATGTGCTTTGATTAAAGAAGACCATACTAGATTGGTCTTTTTATATTCTATCAACATAATTGCTTAGGGTTTATAGATTGTCATTTTAGTTGGTAGAAGCATCTAGGTTCATGACATGCTCAAATTAAACAAATAATGAAACAAAAACCAATTTTCCTCTATTAGAAAGATCTAAAGTCCATTGCCTACTTGAGAAATTAGATTATGATTTCCTTTCATAGATCTTCAAAAATATTGAATTCAAAAGATTTACTTAGATTATTTTTTCACTCATCCTATACATATTTCTTAACTAATTGCCTTTGAGAATCCTTCTTCCAAAAAAATTGTATTAACAAGTTATTTTGTATCAATATTGCTATTCTTGAAATTTTTGTAAGAAACGAGTGTCCCTAAGTTGTTCCTCGTATTAATGTCACATGTGCCTTTGTAGGAAATGTTGGCCATTGTTGTATACAAAATGATTGTTACTTCTATTATAATTGCATTTAAGCATTTTGCAAATTGTTAGATGGGTGAAAATCCTTTAAGGTGTACCACATAGGACGAAAAGGGCCTAGTCCTTATTACAATCCTTTTTATTTGATATTTTGACCCCATAAAAAATAATGAGTCAAAAGTTGTCAAAATTTTCAAAAGGATTATATTTTAAACCATTACAATTTTAGATTCCATCATAATCATCCATAAATGTGTCTTTACATGGTAAAAAATGACTAAATATAAAAGACAAAAAAAGGTGACATTATGACAAGATTTTGGTACACCTTAAAGAATTTGGACCCAAGATGGCAATTCTTGAATTGAAAGTATGGTTGGTTAATAATGTGTCAAAAGTTTGTAAATGTTGTTGCCATGCTCATATGAAATTGAAGTTGAAATCCTCATATTTATCATGAAACCAAAAATTGTAGTTTGATTTGCTTAAGCATCTACCCAAACTTGAAAATTATTTGAAGTTAGGATATGCAACCTTTGATAGAGGAGTTTTGGATGCTACATTTAGATACACACATCCAAGTAGTGTTTGTGTTTAAAGATCTATCAATTTTGCACAAAAGTTGTAGGGATGCAACAACATATGCATGTAGTTGACAAAAGGCCACGTTGGAAAACATGGATTGAAGCTCGCACTGTGACTTGCAAAACTACATGTGCATGATGCACTATGTTGGTAGTCTTTAGGTCTTTCAAATGTTTTTCTTGATCAATTAAATTTGCATGAATTTGTATAGATATATAGTTGAATACTATTGATTCCTCTAGCATGATCTTTTCAAATGTCAATTCAAGCTATTCTAGATTTGTAATATGGTGGCACTACACGAAAATGTGTTTTAATTCACTTTGGTTTCACTAGATTTTGAGTGAATTTGGACATTTTTACCATGGTGAAACTAGTCAACCCCCTAGTGAACGAGGGTTAATTGCTATGGACAGTGAATTGATTCACTTGTTAATTAATTAACTAGGCAACATGGAATTCAATTAAATCTAAATTAATTAATATTTAATGTAATATTATTGATAATTTCATGATTTTTTAGCCTATGAATTATTGACACATGTCACTACCTATGCTAGGTTAAAAACTTAGCTTAGGTACATAGGCCATGTATCAACTAAGTAGGCACCTATTTTAAAAAACTACATAGAGAATATTCGACCAACTTACCATTGTTGACCATAAACACACACCATTTGTGAGGTTTGACCCTTTGACCTCTAGGATGAAAGTAAACACCCCTACCATCAAACCATCACACTTGTTGTGATAATGTGTTACATTGCATTCTATTTATCAAATACTTCATTTTAAACATTATAAAAACATAAACATTAAAAATTCATAACTTATTGAAAATTTGTTTAAATGAAATGATCAAAGTTTAATTTAAAAACTTTTCTCATAATGTACATGATTACATTTATTTCCTTTTGAAAGTGTAAAATCATTTGAACAATTTTATTTTGAATATCACTATTCAATAACATTTCAATGACCATTCTTTTGAAAAAAATCGTTTAATAAATGGATAAGATTTTTGCTAATATAATAATACTACCTATGCTAGGATACTTTCAGCTATTCTAAAGCTACTTTTCATTGTTTTAAGTTATTTCACCCTACATTATTTATGGCTTTGTATGGCCATTTTAAATTATTTTTGGTTATTTTTGGTTATTTTTAGCTATTTCACCTTAGGTTACTTTTGGTTATTCTAAGTTACATTTGGCTATTTTATGTTATTTTTGGCTATTGTATGCTATTGTAGGTTATTTCATTTTAGGTTATTTACAACTATTATAAATGATTTTTGGTTATTCTAAATTATTTCATTTTAGGCTATTTTTAGTTATGTGAAGCTATTGTTGGTTATTTTTTGTTATTGAAGCTTATATTATTATTGGATATTTTTGGTTATATTACCATAGGTTATTTGTGGCTATTTTATTGGTGGTTATTATTAATTATTTTATTGGTGGCGATTGGTGGTTATTAGTGGTTATTAGTGGCTATTTTATTGATGGATATTGGTTGTTTTTCTATTGGTGGCTATTAATGGTTATTGGTGGTTATTATATTAATGACTATTCATAACTATCATATTGGTGGCTATTTTAGGCTAAATTACCATAGGCCATTAATGGTTATTGGTGACTATTCTATTGGTGGATATTGGTGGTTATTTTAAGTTAAATTATCATAAGCTATTGGTGGTTATCAATGGTTATTATATTACTGGCTATTGGTGATTATTTTATTAATGGCTATTGGTGATTATTTTATTAATGACTATTATTGGCTATTATATTATAGGCCATTGGTGGTGATCTTATTGGGGGCTATTGATGGCTATTGATGATTATATTTTTGGTGGTTATCTTATTGGTGGTTATTGATGGCTATTAATGAGTATATTTTTGGTGGTTATCTTATTCGTGGCTATTGATGGTTATCTATTGGTGGTTATTAATAATTATTCGATTAATGGTTATTTTATTATAGCTATGTTGGATATTTTAGGTTATATTATCATAGGTTATTGGTAATTATTTTATTATAAACTATTCCAAATTATTTTTCATAGGCCATTATTGGTTATTATAAGTTATTTTACCTTAGGTCATTATATTATATTTTAGTTTTTTTAATTGTTACACCAAGGATAAAATAATTTATAATAACATAAAGTAGAATGACCTCGAATAACTTAAAGTATAACTTGAAATAACATATATTAATATATATTAAAATAACATAAGGTATAACTTAAAGTTAATTGAATAATTTAATTAAAAATGACTTAAAGTAGAAGCCTATAATAAACTAGTTAAAATACTTTAAGGTAGAGTAACGTATAATAATTTAGGGTATAAGTTAGAATAAGTAAAGTAGCCTAAAATAATATAGGGTATAACACAAAGTAGCATTGACTATTTAAAACAACAACATAAAAATAAATCTATTACCATAGTAAATTATAATAATGAATTATGTCAACTAATAATGAAACATGATGTTTACATAGTGATATATAATGAAATAACTTTAACCATGATGAAATCACTAAAGTGTAATGAACTTATTCATTTTTAAGGTTCCATAGTGAATTAGGCTTATAAACTACACCCCGCTTTTGTACTAGTGTGGTTACAATATTCTGCTACAATTTACTTGAATTTTGCAAAATATACTAAAGAAAATAAAGATCCAAATTTGTGTTAAAAGATTGAAGGGCCATGTAAAAGTAATTGGCAAATATTGCAACTATTAAATCATTAAAAAGTAAGAGATGGCATATTGCATTCTCACATGCAATTTTCATGACACTGAAAAAACAAAATTTTGAACTCCATTTAAGTACAAGTTGCATCGGCAAAACCTTTTAGAAATGCATAATTATACCATGAACTTGTTAATTTTTACTTAGACATAACTTAACCATAAATGGACTACAAGTGAACCATGAAAAAAATTTATAACCATATGATTCATATGAAGTAATTCATCAATGTTGCAAGATATGCCAACATGGCAGAATTGGAAAATATGGCAAAATTCAAAAAAAATCCAACATTATTCTCAAGCTATTGTCAAGCAATTTATATGTTGAGTATTATAGGTAAATAATGTAAGAGATTATTTTCTCCCACTCTTGTGGCAGCTGTTTGAACTTTTGGGAGGACTATTAGCCATCAAGTTTTGAACCTCTCTACTTGTTCATGTCTTGTTTCCTTTTCATTTGTTTCACAAAGTGGCTATAATATCAAGTGGTCCCTCAACCTTAATAACTTTTTTTGGGAAATTGGAAATAACTATTGGTTTTTTCCTCTTGGATTTGGGTGGTTTTTTCTGATTGTGCATTAGAGTCTACAATACAATTGTCCACATTATGCACATTAAGAACAAGGTTAGAATTTGGACTAGAAATAATGTCTTCATATTGAGCCACTGCTTTTGTAAAAATTGGGTGACCTTCATCATCATGTACTACATGTGAAACCACAAGGTCAAATATATTTACCTCCAAAATCGATGGGAGGTTAGCTTGGTTAGGTACTACCTCTTAAATTAAGAGATGATGACTGTCATTAAAAGGTTCTACCTTCTTTCCAATGGAAGGAAACTGGTCATGACCTTCATCATCAAAATGTTGCTTATCAAAATGTAACGTAAAGTCCTCGCTCATTAGCATGTCCATGTCAAGTAATGCAGACATGGTAGATTTTCTCGAGAGGTGATATTGAGCAAATCAAGTTCATTATCACTATTGGTTACTTCACCAGAATTGAAATCAAGTTCTACAAGTGTGTTTATAAACACACATGATGTCTACTTAGGTCTATGCTTTCTACTTAACTTTTGGTTATTGTAGACAAGTTTAGGGGCGATAAAAAATTGAATGCTTGAAAAGACCTAATGGTTTCAATTGTGAAATGTGAATGGGTTTTGTTGGCAACACCTCCTTTGCCTTTGTAATCACAACAAAACAAATTGGACACATGTAGATGGTTTGAACACATGGTGAACATACTCTTCCATGTCCACATGGCTACCAAAAAACAAAGTGAAAACTTGGCATTAAACCTCCACATGCTTGCAAAAAAAACAAAATGAACTTAACATTATAATCTTTGTTTCCAAAATTCAATTTAACAACTTGGATGGTAGATTTAGATCAAGGGGAAAAATCTAATAAAAGACCATGGGAAAAGAAAGCACCAATATTACAAGATGATATTAACCTCCAATGTCACTAATGTTGGATTTTCTTGGGAGCATATCCTGCATCAGGATGGGTTGTGGCAGAATGTAGCTTAGTTTTGTCAACACAAGAGATTGTGGCAACAAGCTTGGCTTTGTCAACACATAAGATTATGGCAATAAACCAAGGGCGTTTAGATAGGTTGACAACTTGGTAGCTATGGTCTTTTATAGATTTCGGGGTACATTTCCTTGAAGCAACCTTATTGTCAACTTCAAGTTGTGTTGTTGCAGGAATACATTGTATACTAGGAGAAATAACATCTTCTTTAAAAGATGTAGATAAAGTTGTTGATATGGTGTGTGTAGATTTGCTTATCTCCATGTGGTGTCCATAATGAATGGTAGATGCACCGTACTTAGACAAGCCATCTACATTGGATGATTTCACACAATTAACAAGTATGCACAATAACAAAATATATCATAATAATTCAACAAAAACCATAAAGGTTTCCTTGATTCTATAAGAACTAAAAACTAGAAATTAAGAAGCACATGAATTACCAAGATCCAGGACTCCACTTTCAAGAAAATCCTTATACACTGATCTTTTGTTCCTACAACTTCTTTACACATATATACAAATGCATTTCTTGAACCACAAGCATGATTCTCCAAGAAACAAGATTCCTAGAGCTTCAAGACTAAGAACTATCTTCCTTTAGTTTCCTTTGTTTAAGTTAGGAATGCTTCAACATTTCCTATTTCACCATTTTATGTAGGAATGAAGGAAACAACAAAAAAGGAAGAAAGGAGATATGAAAAGTACAAGGAAACTACCAAATTGTTCTTTCTTGTGAAAGCAATTAGTTTAGGATAGTTTTTGACACTTTCATTACTTGATTCATGGACAAAAAATTGCAGGAAGCTTCAATTCCATAGGTTCCTATTAGTTAACTTCTAATCCATATGTTCATGTTAGTTAAATTAAAATTACAAAGTAAAAAAGTAGTACCAAGACTTTTGAGATGTTCTACTAACTCTTCACAAAATGTGAACAAACTACAAAAATAAATGATGGCAAATTACTATGAATTTGCACGGGCATATTGTAGATTTGAAATAACACACAAGTTACTTACAAACTATTCAACATTTGCCAAAATCAACTTGAATTTTAGAAACACACCTATAGAAATCATTTGACCTAATGGAGTTTGTTGAAAGATGCATAGATTTGCCATACCCTCCATCTTCTTCATTGAACTAAAAACCTCAGTTCCAAGTGCGCCAAATCCCCATGAAAAGCACCACTTGGTGTTCAACACCTCCTCACAATTTATGTACTTGCATTTTTTTGAAGAAATGACAAGCATGCACAAACACCATGGGTGATAAGTAGGACCACATGAGGCAATGCAAATGTCATTGAAATAAAACTCCTCGTCACAAATTGGACAAGGTTCAACATTCATAGTCTTGATGGACCTAGATGGAACATGTGGCCTAGAGATGGGAAGTGGTTAGAAATAAGGGCTCCTATTTTCATGCATGTAACTTGTTCTACTAGCATGCTCACAAGATCTTAGGTAAGCTTCAAGCTTCTAATAGAAGAACTTAAGGTTTTTGCGCATTTAACAATGTTAAAATCACAAAGAATAGAAGAGTTTCAATAGCTTGCAACTTCCCCTTGGCTTGTTGCCATGTTTTTTTCTTCATATTTAACCTTCTACTGCAATTTTTCCAACCTTTTTTCTATAAGACTATGAGGAGCCAAATTGTTAATTGTGTGCACCTTAGGAGGTGGTAATAATGAACAAGATTCACCATCCCTAGATGTAGAAGAAGACATTGCAATCTATAGATCTTCATGGACTTTTTCCAGCTCATTCAATGTTTCACTATGAATCACAATCATGTTCCCTAAGAGTAACTAAGCTCTCCTATGCTCATGCTCTCTTTGTAACACATCTTTTTGGATATCCTCTATTCTTTCTTTCAATGTTTACATACACATTTGCTTTGAAATGACAACTCAAAAACTTTCGAGATGTCTTCTAGATTACACACATGCATCATTCTTGAAGGCAAGGAGGAACCTAACTTCAAATGATTGTGGCGCATGCTCTTGCTTGTAGAACTTGGTTTGGCCTTCACTAGTTGCAAAGATCTTGGTTTGACCTTAACCCGCTTCAAAGGAACTAGTGAACAACCTTCACCGACTTCAAGCAACACAATGCCTTCAACCTTGAGGTCCTAGAAGGAGGAAGGTGAGACCTTCCAAAAGATTGACTAGGAAGTTGTTTTCCCCCGACACCAATGGCTACAATTGGTTTTGTTGTTCTTGAGATAGACGAGCCAATAGTTAAGCTTGATGTTTTTCCACCTACACTCAAAACATCAACTTGCAAAATATAAGCTTGTTCAAGAATGGGTAGCAATGTCCTTTTCTTTTCCTTGGGAACTTCCTTGGGAACTTGCAAAGCCACGTGCTTTTCATGGGCAACAAACACATATGCTACCTAGATCAATTTGATTCCTTTATTTTCTGCTACCAAATCATGTGTAAGTCTAATGTAATAGTCTCATTTAACACCTTACGCTTCTCATACACGTGTGTGTATAATTCTATAATGACATCTACATGTCTTTCTTTATGTTTAGCTTGTACTTCCAGCCATTTTTGTCAAACTTGGGGCCATGCATTTGACAAATCTCTTCTTTTGAAACATCTGACTCTCCAAGAGCTTTAATATCATCACCAAAGCCTTTCAACCCTTACTAATGGATAAAATAGTCCAAGTCCGCCTTCTTTTCTTGGCAATGTCCATGAACATTTCCAAAGATCAAAATCACGAACATTTAGCATCACACATAAATTTTGAACTTCAGCACTGTAAATAGAAACAAGTTGCAAATTACAAGTATGAAACTCAACCCAAATTTGACACATTTCAAAACAACATAGTTTGTGAAAACACATACCGTCGTCATTGCCATTGTCAATCGAACGTGTCACTTGAGCATGCAATGATGAAACAAATTGCAATATTCAAACAAGATTTGCAAATATTCAAGGAATATATTAAAAATGCATGGCAATTTTGAACCTTGTCATGAAAGAAGAAGAAGATAGCCATGGCAACAATCTTGAACACCACTTGAACGTTGATTAGAAAGTTACAAAATGGTATATATGTTAGTGACACCTGATCAATTTTAGAAATGCATTTTTTGTGCAAGGAAATTGTAAGATATGTTGTTCCCTAGGACTCAACATAACTATTAACCAAAAAAAAAACCTTTAACTTGCATTTTTATTTATTACACATTAATTAATTAATTTTTTTATTTAATCTAATAAGTTTTACTCAAGTGTTGTCTAAGAGGCTAAAACACAAGTCCATACATTGATTTTTTTATGGCAATTTTTTGCACTATGGCTACATAAAAATTGGAAAATTTTGAAGATTTTTTTTTTTTTAGATTCCACATATTACACATATTTATATGAAGTTTGTAGTTTTAATTTAATACATTTTGCATTCTCTAATGGATTGACGCACACTTATTCAAAGTTCTTATTTTTTTATAGTATTATGTATTGGTCTTAAGTTTTAACCTAAATTCTATTGAAGATTATAAAGTTCTTAATTTTATTTATTATGTGGTTAATTCAAATAATTAATTGAAATTTTCATTTTTAATTCATTGCATTTTTCTAAAGTGTTCTACAAGGAATGAATCATAGATAATTAAACTTCCTATGGTTATTTATTATGTAATTTTTTTGAATATATATTTAAAAATTTGAGAGTTCATTTTAATATATGTCTTTTAAAATATTCAAAGCGGAAGATTAAAGGGTATGAAACACACTTGTGTTATAACTTGTGGTATTCTACTTGATGGCTTTTGAACTTATTAATAGAAAAATTAGTAATGGCAACCTTAAACTCCTTCAAAGAAAATTTAGAATATGGTCAATCAACAAAATGGCTTTGTGCTTACTGTAGGATTGACAGATTTCCAAATGTCAAACCTTTTGTTGATGCATTTAAAGCCAAACCAAACTCATCATATATTCACTTCGTTCTATGATTAATAAAAAACCAAAACACAAGAACTAAATCTTGTGGAGTTTATTTCAATCATACATGAAGTTGTTGACTCAAAATGATTATTATAATCCTTAGGAACAAATGGAGTATAATCTTTATATGTTGTATCCATAGGCTATAGTTTTGAAAATATTCTAGTGGTACATCCTCTTGGCATATGGATGCTTCAAAACCATATAGCCTTGTAATCCACCAATAGTTGGTAGACTATAGCAAATTGAAGACAATTTATAGCATTCATGGCCCAACATTTCTCAATTAGTGCTAAAAGATAATCACGACATTAATCCTCATCTAATAACTTGCGCCTCATTCTTCATGAATGCTTTGAAATTATTTTTTCAATGGGATTTCCCTAGTGAGAACCTATAAGAAAAACATTGCAAAATTGTACACATTTGTTGATTTTGAATAGAAAAATATAATGTAAAGCAAGTTCACCCACATAGAAACAAGTAGCATGGAAGTTGATATCATACATTAAAAGGGGTTGTAGAAATTCATTGCACTTCTTGATTGTGAATGGAAAGCTCTTGTAGCTATTTGCAAATATTATCTTTGGCCACCACAATAGTCTTGGTTTCACAAGAAGAATCACTTGCATGCAAAGTTGTTTATGCACATTTTTCATGAAGTAGACAAAAAATTATAAGTGAATGTTTTAGAGTTTAAAGAATAAGGAATAACAATGTATACAATAATGATAAATGTTTTACAAGTTGGTAAGAAAATTTGTCCATCAATGCATGGGCTTTCAAAGTCAAGTCTTGACATGTTGTTTCCATAATTGTTAGAGGAATAAGAAGAAACAAGCCTTGAAGATGGGACTGATGGAAACTTTAATTTTTGGATTTGAAGTGGTTCACACTCCAATTCTTGAATTCTTATAACATAATCTTTTAGCAAGCTTTCAATCTGCACACAATTATCAATTGCACATTAATGCATTCTTGTAAGGTTATGTTTGCACTCAATGAGTGCAAACATAACCTTACAAAAGTCACTCACAAAATGACATTAGACCATCACCTTCATCATCAATGGTAATGACAACTAAAGTTGCCATGACAACCCACGGATTTACAAAACCATACATGTACAATTCAAAGTGCAAAGTTCCCAAATCAATTGTTTATACCATAAAGTTAATGTGACATTGGTGAACAACCTAACTTTGTGGAAGCTAGCTCTATGAAGAAAAAGAGAGCCTGTCCACAAGAGCCACAAGACATAATGACTATAGCAATGTAGACCATCCCCTTATGCATTACACAAGCTTACCAATCGTACCATTGGTACATAAAATAATCTTCAACATGAAAATCCATGGCATGGCATAGTAAGTGTGTTCCTAATCCTTCAATATGCGAGTTTGTTGATGCTTATCAATTTTTGGAAGTATAAATGCAAAGTATGGAAACAAATAAGAAACTTTAGCAAGTGCAGAATAATGTTCATGATGCAATTGGATGCAACAACTTTAGTCTTGGAACAAAGTTAGAGTGTTTGGGCACACAAATTTAACTTCAATACCCCTTTGAATTGGGAGTTGTATGGTATGCTCAAATATAACATTTATATTTGCAACAATTGCAGCTACTACCTCCACTACTAAGGCTACTATTAAGGTTGCCAAGGCCATCGTATATGCTTCTAATGAAGCTTTCAACCACCTTGGTCTTAGAGCTTAAAGAAGGTTCAGGTGGGGTTGAATATGATTCACGGCATGGAAGTAGAACAAAATTCCCTACCAATAGGAAGCATACTTATGAGATTATGGTAAATGTAGAAAAACCTAGGAGAAGCATGTAAGAGAATAGATCTTAGCCCTGCCAATAGAATGCACATGACAAGGAAAGCATGATGAACATGGTGTAATCATTCCTACATGTTTTAATTTCCCATAACATATTGAAGGACCACTTGGAAGTTTCACCTCTCAATATCACAAACCCTAATTTTGGCATGGGTGTTGTTTTGAAGCTCTAGGTTTCACAATTCAATAAATGTTTGTATGTATTGAGCTATAGAACTATTGACAATCTACAATGGAAAATTGAATTGATTGTTTAGAAGATGAACTTAACCTAGTGACCTCAACAAACTAACCATCCAACCTATCCTAAGAGCATATTAACATCTGGAATAAAAACAAACCAACAACCTTCACGAGAAATATATTCTAACAAAGAAAGATATAAATGTAAACAACTTATTTCAGCCTTGTTGCGTTAATCACATTATTTTTATTCTTTTGTAATAAATGTTTTGGTAGATCATCAATAGTGTAAAAGCTCACACAACTACTACTTCCAAGAAAATTGCCTTTGAGTGAGAGGGGAACAAGCCTTTAATATTCTTGCTTATAATCACCCATAAGCTCTAAGCTTCAAATGCACAAAACACCTTATAAATTATCCTCACCACCTCCTTATTCCTAATAACTTTCAATGCCTTCACCATTGTGTAGAAGGAGTGACCTCGACCATAGGACTCCACAAATGGTGATGGCGTCAAACATTTTTCACATAGCTCCTATAGACCTAAAACTAATCGCATGCCCATTACATTTGGATTCGTCATGAACCAATAAAAAAGAATTAAAAAAATACTTGATAATGATTTTATTTTTAAAAACTTTCTTAACCATTCCTTTGAAATAACCCTAGAGTGTTCTTGGTGGGTTGACCCAATCATACTTGCACCCAAATTGCAATGGTGACTTGTTCCCACTAAGAATTGAATGACCATTTCTAAAAGCAAGCTACATCATGGTGCAAAATGTGATCATTCTAATTTTGATTTAATAGATCAAGTTGTTACACATGCAGTCAAGGTTTTTGTTGAAAGGTTACTCCTTAATTCAATTTTAATTGGATGGACATAGACATTACTAGGAGTCAATCTTTTAGCTAAAACTTTGCTTCTTGGCTATACCTTTGTAATATACCCCTTGTGGGTTGTCTTTTATATGAAATGTTTTTCAATAATTTGGTCTCTTTTTGTCATAATTGAATGCAAGATTCATAAGTTTTACTACATGGTATGAAAGCACAAAGGTAAAACTCTATGATTGAAAGGTAGGTTTGAAGGAAAGTTTAATAATGGTTCAAAAAAGGCAAACTCACGTTTTGTTGTTATAGTTAATGTTTGATCTCACAATCATAACATGATATGGGATCCACTAGTACAATTCTTACATATAACACCATTTCAATTGAAAAATTGAATGGTACAAACTACCTTCTTTGGAAAATGAAAGTTTGAGTAATGTCTTTGAAAAATGATTTAATTGGCATAATTGATGGAACTGATGTAGATCTTGGACCCACTAATGTAACTTTACAAAGTGTTTGGAAACTTCATGAAGGAAAAATACCTATAGATGTTTTGCTAAGTTATTGTGACAATTAATTAACAATGGTCCAAGATCTAACAAGAGCAAAAGAAACATGAGATTTCTTTAATGCAATGTATGAACATGTGGATAGATCAACAAGATAAGTGGTGAAAAAAATTCTTAGCATTAGTCATGCAAGAGGGAGAATCTATTACCTTTTCATTAGAAAAGTTTCAAGACTTGTTGAATCAAATGGCATGTGTTGGGTTTGTTGTGGATGACCAAGAGGTGGTGATGCAACTCCTTGGATAATTGCCTCCATCACATAAAACATTTGTTTCAATTGTTGGGAACATGCCAACATTAACACTTCCCATTTTAATGGCCAAGCTACAAGAAGAAAAAATCATGAATGGAAACAAAAAATGATCCACTCAACATGTTGCATATTTATCTTGAGGACAAACCAACAACAAATAAGGTAACAATAGGAGATGTTTTATAAAGAACAAGCAAAGATTAACCAACAATAAACAACAAGCAAAACTTAACCAACAATGGATGACAACGTAAAGAGAAAGGATAATTGCTTTTATTATGGCTTATCAAGACATCACATCAATGATTATAAACATAAAAAGAGGGTTGAAAAAAGAAATGGAACCTTGGATCAAGCCAACACAACTCAATTTTCTACCCATACAAATGTGATAGTGGAAATTGAAAGATTGAAATTGTTTTCAACATGTTTAGTTTTTATTCAAGATTGAAAAACATGGTTGTTGGAATCAAGATGTATGTCACATGGAACTCCACATAGAGAGTGGTTTCATGAGCATACTCCTTTGACTGAATTTCATGCAATGTTCATGGGTGATGGGAGGATTCAACAAGTTGTTGGAGTTGGTACAATCATCATACATTTGTATTCCAGTCATGAAATTAATGTTCAAAATGTACTTTACATATTTGAAATCAATAAGAGTCTTTTGTCAATTGGAAAAATAGCTACATCAAGAATGCAAATGCTAATTAAATATGATACTTGTTGGATTTCTACAAAAAAATCATAAGAGATTGTTTCAAAAATCAAAGTGAAAAGAGAAAAGAATCTTTTTCCTCTAGGAATAAGGATTATAGTGGAGCAAAGTCATGTTCATGTGGATAAAGCTCCTTTTAGTGAAGAGGAGTTCACCATGTTTTGGCATCAAAGGTTTGGACACCTAGGAATTCAATCCTTACAAAGGATGCAATGAGAAAAAATGGTCTATGGGCTCTTTATGGTTCCAAGTATTTTGTGACATTCATTAATGATTTCTCAAAATACAATTGTTAATTCTCTATGAACAAAAGGGCAAGTGTTCAGTAAGTTCCAAATTTACAAAGTTCCAACATAAACAACATAAACAAACACATGGAAAAAGATTAAGTGTTTATGAACTGATAATGGTGGTGAGTATCTCTCACATGAATTCAATGCATTCTATGAACAATTTGAAATTACAAGATAATTCAAAATTCATATACACATGAACAAAACAGTGCATCGAAAATGAAGAGTCGTATTTTAATTGAAAGTGCATGTAGCATGTTGAAACATGTTGGTTTTTCAAACTTTTTGAACAGGGGAGCAATTGCTACAACATGTTATGTATAAAATCATTCTCCCACAAAAGCGATTGTACAAAAGATTCCATATGAATTATGGCATGGACACTAAAAGAAAAACATGTATTTTTTATTAGTTTATGTGACTAAATTTTAATCACAAAAGACATTTTGCAACTAAAATCCTTTTAGTCACCTAAGACAAGTCACATGTGATAAACTAATCACAAATGATAAAGGGTATTGTATGAAAGAAAAAGTCAATAAATACATTTCATCCTTTGACTCCATTGTATACGTATTGTCACATGCGACTAAAATGCAACTATTTTGGTCACAATTGACGACAAATGATGTGTTGCCATGTGTCTTAATATTTGATTATTTAAAATATAATAATTATTATTATTTTGAAATAATCTAAGATGTTCAATTCAAATACTTGGATGATATTATATTATGATACATGGTCCAATGTAAGTATGCCATGTTGCATTCAAAAAAAAATTTAATAAAATTATTAATATTAGGTTGGTAGGTACCTAGGTAGGTACATAAATAAGGTGGGAATGTAAGTACTTTAAAAATGTGCATAATTTATTTTTTTGTTCTGGGTTGAGCCTTTTGATTAGCCCATCCCATATGCACAAATTTTTTTATGTGAAATTGGATGACCACGCCCCGTTCTTTATATAATGTTCAAAATAAGAATGAAAAATAAAGAATATGGGATAAGTTTTGAAGTTGTAACTTCCTCACAAACTAAGTTGTAATTCCAAAAGTTTTTTCATCTCTTACTTTTTTAGTTTTTTAATTTCTAAACAATTAAAATACTAGATAATTAAATAATCATTTAATTAATAATGAATAAATATACATATATTTAAATTATAAATTATAGACTACAAATAATCAATATTCATTATCAATTATTTAAATAAGTAATAATTTTTAACATTTAACAAACTAATTATCTAGTTACTCATAAGTTATTAATACATAACTCGTAACTAATTAAATAACTAGAATATTTTCTTAAAATTATTATTTTTAAGAATCTAATCAAAGTATATATAACATAATTAATGTCAAAATTAATTTAATGACTATAATTTAAATTTTATCTATTTTAAATATTTATGTTAGAATTATAAGTAATGAATTAACAATTGTTATTAGAAAGTAAATTCTTACACGAATTTTTGAGAAATTATTATAGGTTAAGTAATGTTTTTCTCTTGGTAATTATTAACTATAAATACAAATTTTTTTCAACATAACATCAATTTTCATAATTATTGTCAAATTACTATAAAATATTTATCATGGATGATTAATCACAATTTTTTTAAAATAAAAATAAATAAATAAATAAATAAATAAATAAATAAATAAATAAAAATAAAAATATAATAATTCATGAAATTAAAATTAGTCAAACAAGGAATTTAACTACACTATACTTTTTTCAAATTTTTAATTCAGGTTTGAAGTTATAAATTACAGAGTGTGAATAATTATGTTCAATTAGAAAATAATTATGCACATATTAATTTATTCTTATCTGAAGTAATTACTTAATCACATTAATCAATTTCTTCTAGTGTAAGAATATAAATTATAAATTATAAAATATAAAAATCTATGTTATAACAATAATTATTTAGTGTAATTTATATTTAATAAATATAATCATTTATAAAAGTGATTTATTATGGATTCTAGTAGAAAAAACCCTTAAAACTCCATAAAAACTTATTTGAATTAAAATATAAATTTAAGATTCCAAAATAGTAATTCAAAATTCAAATATTAATTTTTAGATCAAATAAGTTTTTTGAAGTTAAATAAAAAATTCCAGATTCAAATAATAATATTCAAAATTAAAATGTCCATTTTAAGACTCAATTAATAAAATTCTGAATTGAAATATTAATTTCAAGAATCCAAAATAATAATTTGGAATTCAAATTTCATCTTTCAAGTCAAATAATTTCTTAAAATTCAAATTTAAAACTTCAGAATTCAAATTTCAACTTTCAAGTCAAATAATTTCTTAAAATTTAAATTTAAAACTTCAGAATTCAAAAATTAAATTTCAAGTTCAAATAAAAATATTTAAAATCAAAATGTTGATTTTTACACTCAATAATTTTTTTTGAATTGAAATGCTAATTTTTAGATTCAAAAATAATAACTTAAAATTCAAATATCAAGTTTTACATCAAATAAAATTTTGAATTAAATAAAAATTTCCAGAATTGAAATGTCAATTTTCAGATTCAAGTAACAATATTCAAAATTGAAATGTCCATTTTTAGACTCAATTAATAATTTTCAGACTTTAAGTATTAATTTTGAGAATCCAAAATAATAATTTGGAATTGAAATTTCAGGTTCACATCAAATGATTATTAAAAATTTAAATGCAAAGTTTTTAGAGTTGAAATGTGAAATTTTCATATTCATATAAAAATATTCTAAATTAAAATGTCCATTTTTATAATAAATTAATAATTTTTTGAATTGAAATACTAATTTTTGGATTTGAAAATATTAATTTAAAATTAAAATATCAATTTTTAGATAAAATAAGCCTTTTTGAATTAGAATTAAAAAATCATATTCAAATCAAAAATTTGAAATTCAAATAATTAGATTCAAATATCAAGTTTCAAATTCTAATATATTTTTTAAAAAATTAAAATAGTAGTTTTCAGAAGTGAAATATCAATATTCAGATTTGAATAAAAAAATTGAAAGTTCAAATATTAATTTTGAGATTCGTTATATGAACAATATATGTACATATGCATATTATATATATATAATTTTAGTACATACATAAAAACATACCCGTATGTCATTGTAAAATACCTTTAGGATGCAATTAATTTGGTGATTATTGCGACTAATGGGACATATCAACCTATTAATGGATGAAGATAAATATAAAATCGATCCAACCAAAAGGATGAAATTTCTAATAGTTGCATCATTGTTGTGAGAATGACCAAAATTGTTGAAATTTGGCCTTGTAGTTGCAAATATTTCCAAATCTAGTCGCAAATGACTACAAATCGCATGTAGTCGTAAATGGATTAGTTACATTTTGAGTGATTTCTACTAGTGGGAGCAAAACTGGATGTTAGACATCTTCACATTTTTGGTTGTGATGCTCACATTCACGTGTTAGAAGAACTTAGACAAAAGTTAGATTCTAAGAGTCAAAAATGTATTTTCATTGGTTATAATGATGGGGTGAAAGGTTTCAAATTTTATGACCCACAAATAATAAATTAATCATTAGTTGTGATGTAATATTTGATGAAACTCATGTGCTTCAAGTTTCAAGAACAATGCAAGGAGGAAATATTCATAAATCAACAGAACCTTCAAAAGCAAAAACAATCCAAGTTCATCATCAAATACAAAGAAAAACAAATGGAGCATGTGAATATCCAATTGACTTAGCACAATTCTAAGGCATACCACAAGTAATGCAAATGTTGCAAATGCCAATACATGTTAATCAACTTCCTCCTCTTTTAAATAAACCTACAATAATCATGCCAAAAACACCAAGTAAAACAAAAGGTATTTTGGTAACAAAATTTGAAAATGAAGTGGGATTAATTAGTAACTTTGATGACATTTACAATGTGGAACAACAAATTGAATTAACTCTTATTATTAGAATATCCAATAGGATTTGGAATCCTACAACAAGATTAAAGGAGTGTGTCACATATGCCTTTGCGTTCCTAATTCAAATAGTGGAACCAACTACACTTGTTGAAGCAAAACAATGGTGTGAAGCATTAGATGATGAATTTGCATCCTTGATGAAGAACAAACATGGATTCTTGTGGATCTTCATGCAAATAGAAGCATTGTAAATTCCAAATGGGTTTTTAAGGAGAAGTATAATGTAGTTCGAACAATTGAAAAATATAAAACATGAATGGTAGCAAGAGGTTTTTTGCAAGTGGAAGGTTTAGATTACCATGAAACCTTTTCACATGTGATCAAAATGATTTTTTTACGAGTCATGTTTGCATTAGCAGCTAAATTGGATTTTGAGATCCACCAAATGGATGTCAAGATTGTTTTTTAAAATGGTTTTCTAGTAAACATAAGGTCACATCTATCATGGAGAATAATAGAAAGTGTGTAGGCTTCTAAAAAAAATTTATGGACTTAAACAATATCCTAGATCATGGTTTGAAATAATTAATTATTACTTAATCAATATAGGGTTTGAAAATGTTGATGCAGATCAAAATGTCTACATCAAACATGAAGGAAGCTTACTTGTACTTCTTGGGTTGTATGTTGATGATTGTGTAATGATGAGAAATGACATTACTTTGTTGGGAAAAAACAAATTAAATTTCACATTAGAATTTCATATGATAGATGTTGTCCTATTTAGTATCATCTTGGAATACATATTATACACAATTGAAAAAATTGATTGATGTTTCTTTCACAAAAAAAAAAAATTTAAATGACATATTAAAAAAGTTCAACATGGATATTTGCAAACCAATTTCAACCCCAATGCAACGAAGCATCAAGCTTTCAAAGGAAATGACACTATAATCTAATGTAGAAGAGGAAATGTGTAAAACACCTTATTTTAATGTTGTGGATAACTTAATGTTCTGCATGGTATGTACCAAACTTGACATTGCTTCTGTTTTTGGCACTATTGTTTATGTCGCAACCCTAGCTTTGGGCTCGCGACCAAGGCAAAGGGGTTGCAAGGGTGTGGGCCAAGAA
>Ga0209208_10004494_pt1 | contig 19742 bp, 18 predicted proteins | sample S1TSphfallax_3_FD_187694 | JGI IMG/M metagenome (GOLD analysis project Ga0209208, IMG submission 187694) | Host-associated microbial communities from peat moss isolated from Minnesota, USA - S1T2_Fd - Sphagnum fallax MG (SPAdes) (version 2) | ecosystem: Host-associated > Plants > Peat moss >...
AAAAAAAAAAAAAAAAACACATAAAAGGGTGAAGAAGAACCAGCAAGCATCTAAAATGGCACCTCAACCTTCTTGAAGCAAAGCCTTGGGTGCAAACCAGCCAGGACCTACACTCACTAGTCCCATGGTAAATTTTTTTTTGGCCAATTGTTTGGGATTGTCTCTTATCATTAGAATTGCCCCTAAAACTTAAGACTAAATTAACATTAAAAATTAATCATAGTTAAAATTAAATTAACTCTAAATTAAAATTTTCTCCTGTTAAAAGGATGATGGGGATATTCATGAATTATAATAATAATGTGTAAAAATATAGTGATAAAAATTTGGGGTATTTTTTAACCATGGAACCAGTATAGCCTACCATAGGTGGTCACTGCCGGTTTACCCAAGGTAGGCTACTGGTTCACCCAAGGATGGCAGGTACCAGGCAGGACAGGGAAGGCAAGGCAAGGCAAGGCAAGGGAAGGGAAGGGAAGTGAGAGGTATGGAAAGGAAAAGGAAGGGACGGGAAAGAAAAGGAAAGTGAAGGGAAGGTAAGTGGGGTCGTCAGAGAAGGGGCCAGAAAGAACACGTGTCCCAGCGGGAAGGAAAGTGGGGAACGCGGCAGGTGGAGTGGCAGGGAACGTAAAAGAGGAGGCAAAGAAAAGGGCCCCAAAAAAAGAAAAGAAAGGGAAGGAAGAGACAAACGAGAGAAAGAAAGGCAACGCCAAATGCAGAAAGGTGAAGAAAGAAAGAAAGAAAGAAAGAAAGACGAAGAAGAAGAAGGAGAGAGAGAGCGAGAGCGAGAGAGAGAGGGATGCGAAAGCCACAAATCCAGCAACACGCAAATCGAATGTCCAAGCACCAAAACGAAGGAGCAAGCACATCACGAGTTTTCTCTTCCAAGTTTTTCTTCCTCCTCCTCCTCCTCTTCCTCTTCTTCTTCTCTGTTGTTCCTTATCAAGTCATATATTATTCCTTGCCACTTCTTCTTCTTCTTCTTCTTGCAGTGCTTGCTTTTATTGTTATCACATTCGGCTCCATGGCTGCTCCCCTGTTAAGAGACGTCGTCGTCGTCGTCGTCGTCTTCTTCTTCTTCTTCATAGCTGAGTTTCGGACTCTGCGCACAACAAGGTAGCCAGCCAGCCAACCATTGATGGAAGACGAAGAAGGCACGTGGTATTAGCACAATCTCTGGCAACGGTATGTCTGTATCCTTTCGTGGGTTCTATGTGTGTAGTCTATTGAGTTTTGTATTGGCAAAGTGGGTGCTTTGTGTTTCATTGTTTGTTTGTCTCCTTATGTCAGGTTTTTGCTTTATGAGTCTGTGCGGTTCACAGACTGAGAGAGAGAGAGAGAGAGAGAGAGAGAGAGAGAGAGAGAGAGAGAGAGAGAGAAGAGACAGACGAAGAGCTTTTTTTGCACTAAGTGGGTGGTGATCGAATCGGATGAGGATAGAGATGTGGGTGGGTGGGTGTTCTTGCCGTGTGCGTTTTGCAGGGTTCCAGACTTGGGTATTTTTCCTCCCTCCAATGGCCATGCTGCAATGGGAATAATAGGGAAATGTGGTATGAGCTTCGTGTAATTTGGGGATACGATTGTGTGGAAATCCTGTGTTGCTGCCTGCTGTATGTGATGTATGTGTGTATGTATGTATTTGGGTTATCGGAAATGCATTGAAAGCAGAGTGTGCGCGCTTGATAAGAAGAAGTGGGGGGACTGTTTCAAGATATGACACAAGTTTTGGTTGTTGGAGTAAAATGACTTGAGCTAAGTAGCGAAGAATGTTTGGTCATTGGCTTGCTGCTGCTTCGGATGAGGAGTCGTCGTCGTCGTCGTCTTCTGTCTGTGGCTTGTCCATTTTTTGATCGGGTGGGTAAGGTCAGACTGTTCTTCCCTAGCTTGCGGAGCTGTTGGAGACGAACTCACTCCTTCCTTGTTTTGGTAATGAGGGACGAGCTAGCTCTACTGACATTTTGGCCCATTGTGGAAAACAAGTGTGCAGACGCCAGCCAACAGTAGAGGTGGCGGAGCGAGTCAGTCAGATGCGAGATGGCAGAATGTCACTCAAAGAAGACGACGACGACGCCGCCCGGAGCCAACAGCGGCTTCGATCTCTATGGAGGCATCATGTTCAACGGCAAGAGGGTGGGAACCACCGGGACTGGCAAGATAGATCGCTTCCAGGGATGGTCCAGTTATAACAACAACGACGGTCAAGGCAGCGTCGCCGCCGGTGAGACTCGCATTAGCAACTACCCCAAGGAGGATAGCTTTACGTATAGCTCCATTTACACTAGTGACGGCGGATTCCGAAAAGAGAGCAGTCCTCCGCAGCAGCAGGAGACGACCCATAAATCGGATTCCACAGCACGGGTGGTTAGTAGTAGTACTAGTGGTGGTGGCAGCAGCACTACTACTACTGGAGCTGGTAGTTTGCGCAATGGAAGCTTTGTAAATTGCAGCAGTCCCAGAAGATTGTCAGGAGGTTGCCAGTCAGAGAGCTCCTCAATTGGTACTCGAAAATCTGCAGGAGACGGAGGAGGATCTGCATCTGAAGATGGGAGACGAAGCAGCATTGGATGTGGAGTGCCTCCGTTAGGTAATTCAGCAGCAGGTTCTTCTTCTGCTAAAGGAGCAGGGAGCACAACAGGTCTGAATTCCAATGATGCAAGCCCACCAGGCTTACCACTGCATTGCAGAAGTAGTTCTACTGAAGAGAATTTTAGGAAATATACACATAGCAGACATAGGAGACAGATGTCTGATGTGGGTGGCAGTGCAAGAGCAGATGCAGTCTTTGGTGGTGGGGAGAACAACTTTCAGAGCAGCAGACAAAATTCTGTAAGTGGAGATCTCTCCTCCTCCTCCTCCTCTGGTGGTGGTGGCGGCGGCGGTAGCAGTAGCACAGCAGCAAGCACCCCCAGAACAACAACAGGGTGTGACAGTTCCCCTTATTGGAGTAGAAGTGACAGTGATCGTTCCTCTTCCAAAGGAGGAGGGGGTGGGTCTGGAAGTTCCAGTAGTGGTGGCAGTCCCACTGTGCTCAGTCTGAAAGTAGGCAGTAGCACAAGTGCTGACTGCCCCAGCCCAAGGGCAGGTAGCAGCACCTCTAGCAGTGGAAGCTCTCGAGGAAGCTCCCTTGCCGGGAGTCCTACTGTTGGACGCAGCAGTAGTGTCGGAAGTTTGTTTGGTAACAATATTACTTCGGTGGGAGCAAGTGCAACTGCTGAATCCAGCTCAATAGGGACAGCACCACCCACCCGGAGTATAAGTTGCAATGCGGGGATCTTGCGTGGAGCTGGTTCAAGTGGTGGAGGGCTCTTAGTTTCAGGTAAAATTGGTGTGAATTGCATTGTAGGGTTACTGCAGAAAGCTCAAGGGCTGATATGTGTGTATCAAGTATGTGCATTCTTACAGAGGTGCTGCTGATGAGAATGTGACACCATGTGTGCAATTGTGTGCTTGGCTGGTCTGCCCTGGTAATGCAGTGTTGTATTGCCCCTGTTAGTTGTCATGCATCAAAGTCTGTGACTGCGGAGTTTGATAGACTCAAATGAACTGGGTGATGTTTCTGAGCTTGTTCTAGCATCTAATCTGCTGTAGAGATTGCCTGCAGGAGGAGGGGTTGCAAAATCAATCACAGTAAATGGAATGTGCCAGAATGGAGGGGTTCCTTCATCTCCCTCCATGGGAATCATTAGTGGGCCTGCCAACCATGCAAGAGCTTCCTCTGGAGCAGCCCCAGCTGGTACTGTCCAAGAAAAAGAAAAGGTGAATGTGAAAACAGAGGCACCCAAAGCTGCTGCAGCATCTGCAGTTCATGGAAGGGGAAACATCTATGCTGTGGGTGAGAGTTTATTGATCAAGCGGATGCTTCAAAGCACAGATCCAGAGGAGGTGAAAAATGCAGGAAATGATCAATATAAGAAGGGAAATTTTTCTGAAGCGCTGTCTCTCTATGACCGAGCCATTTATTTGGCACCAGGACGAGCTTCATATAAAAGCAATAGAGCTGCTGCATTGACAGGGCTTGGGCGCTTGGCAGAGGCAGTGCAGGAATGTGAAGAGTCAATAAAACTAGACGCTTCCTATATTCGTGCCCAGCAACGACTGGTTTCTCTGTGCATCAGGTACGCAATCATTTTGAACATCTTGTCTTGCATGCACCTTATTGCCAGCAACCTTTGCTAGTGGGTTATCTCAATTCTGTTCCCATGGTCTCCTCTCTTTCTCCTCATTGAAACGTATCAATCTGTTAAGTCAATAGTGAATCTGATGTCAGTTCTTGGAAATCTGCAGATTAGGTCGAGTAGAAAGAGCTAAGAAGATTCTCAAGGCCTGTGGTTCACATCTGGACTCAGGGGACATTCAGCGACTTGAGAAGATTGAGAAGCACCTCCTAAAATGCTTGGAAGCCAAGAGGGCCTCAGACTGGAATACCATTGTCAGAGAAAGTGAGGCTGCCATGGTATCTGGTGCTGACTCAGCACCTCAGGTCCGGTGGCTACCCATATGCCCCTTTTCTCCAGTGCATTTGCTCTAGCATCTTGATAGTTAAATAGAAGTCATGCAGAGAGACAACACAAGGGCATCTGTAAGTAGTATTGTGAGAACTTTTTATGTGACATGAGTTGTGCTGGTGGGAGATGCAACATCTTTGACCCAAAAAACTGTGGATTTCTAAAACTTGTACACCTTTTTCCAGATATTGACTTTGAAAGCAGAAGCTTTGCTAAAGCTTTGTAGACCTGAGGAAGCAGACACAGTCATAATGTCTGCTCAAAAAGTGGAGACTGCTTTAAGAAAGGCAACAGGGATGCCACCTGACACCAACATGCTAATTGTCCAAGCAGATGTTGACATGGCACTTGGAAGGTCTGTTGGTTTCCATCATAGCCATTTCAAATGGCATGGTGTTGTATATCTTTTCTTGAGCATTCACAAAGAACTCTATATTGTTCACTAGCAGTCGATCTGGAGTCTGTATACAAGCTAGTGCTACATTCATGCCTTTCTCACGTGTTGTACTCAAGCATGTCTTCGGCACACATACTAGACCCAGACTGTTCTTTTGTGCAATTCTGCAGGCTAAAAAATTGATCGAATGATTGATAAGAAAACCTGGCCAGAGGAATCTGATCTACTATGGATTGTACATGTGATTTAATCCAGACAATTGGTTGTGAGCAGGTTTGATGATGCAGTAACGGCAGCGGAGAAAGCATTTCATTTTGATCCAAAGAATAGTGAGGTCTTAGCTCTGTTGAGGGGGGCACGATCTGTTGCACTAGCCCGCACAACTGGCAATGACTTGTACAAAGCAGGCAGGATTATGGAGGCCTCTGTGGCCTATGGCCAAGGCTTACTCTCTAATCCATCCAATGCAGTTTTGCTTTGCAATCGAGCAGCCTGCAGGTCAGTTGCAATCTTTTGGGATTTCTTGATAATGTGCACCATATGAAGTCCAAGATGTGCTTTTTGAAGTTACCTCTGGCAAAGTTTTTCTAGGGTCATTTTTATGACAAGTTATAAAATCGTTCTGTTCTGTGTTTCACTTGTTAGTTTCAGTTGACTGTGTGTGGAAAGGAAGCTTCCTTTTAGCATTTTTGTGTTGAACTCTGAAGCATATGGGGTCTATTCAAATACAGGTCAAGGCTTGGCCAGTATGAAAAAGCTGTTGAAGACTGCAATGCAGCCCTTGATGCCCAGCCACATTATACAAAGGCCCTTCTACGGCGTGCTCATTCAAACTACAAGGTATAATTTCAAGTGCTACTTAATCTTGTTAAGGAAATCATTCAGGGCCTTCAACTTTCCGCAGTAGTGAACTTCTTGCAGAGGGGTTTTGAGCTGCTGCCATCTATATGGACCTGCATCATCATCTCTTGTCACCATTGCACTGTGATGCAGTTAGAGCGGTGGGCAGATGCCCTGAGGGACTATGAAGCATTGAAAAGGGAATTGCCTGGGAATGTGGAAGTTGCAAGAGCATTATCTGAGGTTCAATTGGCCTTTAAAAAATCTCTTGGAGAGGAAACTTATCAAATGTGGTATGGAGGTGGAGTTGGGGAAATCAGCAGCAATGATCAATTCAGGAAGGCTGTTTCATGTTCAGGTATGCATTCTGGTCAATTTTGGGTTACTGTATGGAAGAACTTTTCCTGGTTCACATGTACACAATTTCAGAGGTCTACAGTATCCCATTGAAGGACTTTTAACACTGCAGTGACCTACCTCCGAAGGCAAATATGAAACAGAAGTACCACATTGCAGGATGAAATTTTCTGATCCATTCTCCAACATTTGATTCCAATAGTTTTGAGGTCATTTGTACTGTGTCCACTTCAGGGCTTGCAGTGGTTCTATTCAACACAAGATGGAGTGATCGTTGCAGACAAATGGTTCCTGTTGTTGATAAACTTTGCAAGCAGAACCGTACTGTAAAGTTTCTCCAGGTAATTTGCATTTGCCACTTCTATTGTGGATTTCTTGCTTATGAATTGTGTAAGAGCCTGCAGCAGTTGCAATCTCTTTTGGGACTAATATGCAGCAGCCCTATGAATTTATGTTCTACGAACCCTCCAGAACTTAGCAAGGGAATTGAATGTGTGCTCTGAATCACTTGAATGCATGCTCTGTTCCCTCTTTGATGTGCAGGTGGATGTGGAGGCAAACCCATTCTTGGCAAAGGCTGAGTCAGTTGATTTTGTACCGACTTTCAAGATCTATAAAGACGGCTTCAAAGTGAAAGAACTACTTGGACCCACTGAGGAAGCTCTGGAACATGCTGTCAGTCACTATAGTCTCTAGGCAATTGGACCCACCATTGTTTGACAATGAAATATTCCGTATACTACACCTGACAATAACGGGAGCAGTACCACACCAAAGTAGAGAAAAATTCCAGATCAAATCTCAGACCATGTGTTTAGGTCCCTTGTGGGAATCCCCTTCTTTCTTTTCTGTCCTTCTGAACCCTGTTGTCTGCCTTGTGCTCTTTCCTAGATCCTTGCAGTTTTGAGCCTACTGGGTTCCAATGATTTCTTTTGATTTTTCTGTACAAGGTTCTCATTGACCAATTTGCTCATAGGCATTGATTGAGATAGTGGCAAGTTTGCCCCATGTATAGTGAGGCAGTAAATATAATTCTCTGTTCAGTAAAAGAAGGTTGATCATTCCTCAAACACCTTGAAACCCCCAAAAACTTTAGTCATGCCACAGACCTTGATCTGGCAGCCCTGCTTGAGTGCAATTTTTGTTATAAAACATTTGCAGAGGTGGATCTCAAATAAAAGATCTGAGAACAGTGTGTGGAACTGCTGTCTGCAACTTTCTGGTAATTGATGAGTTTACATGAGGTCTGCTTTTGGGCCCCTTCGTGTTAGGCAGGATGACAGACCCAAGGACTGACTTGATTCGGCCTTGCATGGGAAGTTATTAGACTTCTGTCTCTGTATTGGAGTTCCACAGCTGTGTGGACTGATGCTTCTTGTCTTCAAGTTGCGAAGGCCAAAGGCCATCCAAATGGAGCCCCTGAACTATGGTGATTGATCTGTGCAACTGTTTTGCAGATACTGATGGAGCTTCTGGGAAAAGGCAGTGCCAAGGCACCTCAATTTTGATTTCATGGGTGTTTGACCAGGAAGTGCCTCCTACATGCTCTGGCTGCTTGTTATACTTATGGCAGAAATTGGTTGTGCTTTCTTTGGCTTCTCACAAAGCCTAATCCACTGAGAAAAGAAGCACAATTGCATTTGATTTTCTATAGGTGTGCTGTGGTGTACTTGTGCAATAGAAGAGACTAAACTTTTGAGGACATCAGAGAGAGGAATATATCCACAACTCACCAAGCTACAGCAAAACTATCTTGTTCCAGAGATTGGAGAATTTGAAACACACTTGATCAAAGTGTGCAATGCACCACCTCTAAAGACATGTCTAGGGACCACATGTCTTCTTCATGGGCCAAAGAATCTTGAGAACATGTTTATAACCAGTCCTGAGAGGTTAAAGTGGGGTCGCCTCAGTTAACCTCTAGTTCTGGTTATTAATTATTTGAACTGAACCAAAACTAAGCTTCAGAACCAGAACTAGAACTGGAACTTGAACCCAAACATCTATTTGTATGTAACTGAAACCTGGAATCACTGTTCCAAGAGTGTATGGTAAGAATCTTGTTCAACTTCACTAGTGTTTGAATAAAAATAAAATTCCAAAAGCATATATCTTCAATCGTTAGTCATCATAATTCAAACAAATTCATCATAATCTCATGTATTGCAGATTATTGGAATGCATTAGAACAGAATAGCCAAGTTTTTGTATGATTTTCATTTTTCTCCAAACTTAAGAGTTCAATCATAGCTTTAGGATTTTATACCACTCGTAATTTACTGATAGTCCAAGATTATATGCAATCCATCTCAAAATAATGTTTTGGTCATAAATGCCCTTGGAATTGTAGTGATTTGTGGTGTAATCATCCAAAGCCTCTCACTAAAGCTTCATACTAAGTCTTCCAAAACCTTTCCCCCTCCCACAAGCACAATACACATTCTGTCCAGGCCATTTTAATGTTGCCACTAGCATATTGCCATAGCCATGCTTAGAGATCACTTTTGTGTGCAAAACAATAAAACATCAAAATCTGTAACTTATAACACTAAGATTTCTTTGATGTTTTTGCTTTAAACACAGGGTAGGCCAAGCCATGGGGGACACATCAACTGCACTTGGGGTGACCAAGGCCTTGCACACCAGACCAAGTGATGCACAGCCCTCACTGACATTGGACCAGCATCAAGCCCAATAGGCTTGTGCAATACTGGGCTCTGCATCCAGATGTGAGGGTTGTGGCTATTGTGGTGTGGAACAAGCCCATCCCAGCATGTTGACAGTTTTTGAGGCTGATTCTGCCATGGACCAATACTGAGTCCAACAAGTTGCAAAAGAAACAATGGAAGATGTACCAAAAGAGGGACAGGTGACTTGTATCACCCATTGACGCAGGGTGCCTCAAGACATGCACCAGCACTGTACTAAATCAAGTCTTGAATGACATGAAAATCATCTCCTGGGCTCAATAATCTGTCTGAACACAAGGAACCAAGACAATATCATTTTGCTCAACAGTTGAGAAAACACATCATGTCCTTCAAGCCATTAAACATCCCAATTGGTAAAAGAATAGTGTGGGCACACATGTGCAAACCTGTGCTAAGACTCCTTGGGAACTTAATGCAACAGTGACCCAGCTTCTGGATCTGAGGCATATATTACCAATCAGAGTGGGATGGAAGATACAATCGTGCTGCTGAAACTGCCATCATGTGTACAACCTCAGGAAAGGAGAAAGGCCATCCTGACCATCTCTGGATGTGAGGCAATTTGTATGAAGGTACAGACAATTACACAGCCACATTCGATTCTATTGCTATTCATGCCAGTAACATTATCCAACACCACTGGAGAAGGACAGACTGACTAAAGAGTCACAGGCCATTTCTGTCGTTCACACAACTTCAATTGAATGTCAGACTCCAAATCAACTGTTTTCCCTTTGATCCATGCTCCTCTCCACCACTCTGTAAGCTCAACCTGGGGGAACAACGGTGAAGCCAGATTACTGACCTAAGAAAAATCCCAAGCTTAGATTCTCAGTTTCAATCAGTTGTCACATAGGATCTTAAACAAGTTAGAAGTATCCTATATCAACTAGTTTTCAAAGGGGTAACATTAGCAAGAACATCCCATCAACTGGTAACTAATTGTTTGTAAATGTCTAGGCACAATACCTCTGTGAAAGCCTGATTTGAGACATATTGAGCATCTACATTGCATTCTGACACACCCAGATCCACTGAGATGACCATTGCTTGCCCCACTGCAGATTTCTTAACTGCCCCTGTCAGATAAAATACATGGCCACGTACAAGCTTACACATGTCATGCCCTCCACTCCCAAAGGGGATCATGGTGCAAATGGTGGGATGACCTAGGTAATACTAGACAGCGAGAATCTAGTCTGAAAAATGGAATAAAAAGGATTAAAATGAAACCTGTAATCCGCACCATCCGATAGCCTGTGCCACCCAGGTGAGCCTCCCACCGTCCAAAACGCAATCGCAAAAAAAATCCCTTAACCCTTGTCCCCAGATCTGGAGAGTCCAGCCACCTATTTGAAGACAAAGAGCACTATCAAGAATGGCAAGCAGTTTCAATCAATGTTACCTAATATGTTGCCCTTCTAACACGGTTTGGCTGGATATCTCTATTTACACTATTCCTTGGAATCTAGTATAGGTTGCAGAATGTTTATTAAACTTTGGTATACACCCATGTTGTTCTGGTATATAGGGTCAGAGACTGGTATCAATACTGGCATGAACGCTGGTATCAAATACCAGACCAGTCTGGTATGACCTAAGTCTGGTGATACCAGACCAACACTGATATGTGCCTTGAGGTCATTAGAACATCTTGGGTAAATGAAGAGGGAAAATATTCACATTGAAAGCTGCAACTACCTTCCTTCAACAATGGCAAAGGTTATGAGAATGCGCACTTCTGGAGGTCTGGCCGAGATAAGCGTATGAGCTCTATTGCACCCAGCATACCATAAGGAACAGGTGGTGGCTGGTTGCATAATCTGGATTCCTCCACCTTGTTACATGCCACACCATCCAGTGGAGGTCTTCTCTCAGACTCAAGATGCATCATCTCTGTAATGACAAGTTGTGAATTCCTTCCCTGCCTTTTGCTTTTTCCCTCATGCTCCTTTGCCTCTGGATTGGCCTACATGTCAAAATTATGCTTAAAAGTCAGTCAATAATATATATTGACAATATATATACAAGGTACAAACATGGTTTCGATCAGTTCATGCAAACAGATTTTACATGCCATTTGCTTCATGGTGGTGGACTTTCTTCTCAGCTCCAATAAATAATTAACAGGATGTTCATATTCTGTAGATGGGTACTTTATTCCTCAGGGACTATTGGAAACAGATACCCCAAAGCCAATCCAGGTCTGAAAATTTCTGAACTTTGTGATGAGAAAACCCCCATATGAATGCAAATGCACTTGTCCAGGTACAACCTACACCAAAGGACAGAATGCAGTCTTAAACCTGTGACTCTCTCTCACATGAAAGTATCAAACTTTCATGTTCATGCTGCCATCACTTCCACCTGACTTCATCAGTTGTCAACAGGGGTGCAGATGGATTACGGGCCCAGTTCAGAAATGAGAAAACTTGGTCATGCTGTTGGCAAGACCAATTTAAAAGAGTCAACCCTGTCTATTCTACTTCAGATGAACACACAAAGTACCCGACTAACTAAATTATTGGTTGAGGTACAACCAAAGACCAGCACAGCAGGCATAATGATGTCATCTTGGGCATACAACTGTGCTCTGACTTTCTATCTGTCCAGAGATTACAGAAACTTGGAACGGATATTGGAACCCACACAGCTAATCAAGGGGCTGTCATCTTCGAAGGAACCTCCAATGTCAGGAGTCTCTCATAAGTGAGGCTCCTTTGGCATGTATTCCATTGATTGCAAAGGTTGCTTCTTGATCTAGGGTGGAGTTTAGGTTTTATGGGTGAGAATTACTACCTCATCAGCTTTTGGCCTCATATTTTGTCCATGGTGTGGTTGTGATTGGGACTCCCAAGTCAGATATTCCTCCAACTTGGAAGGTAATGTTCCTTCTGTTTCTGGTTGTTGCACATATCTGCACAGATATAGCACATGTTACCCAGCTTGTGAGTACTTCTGAGCAAATTATATGTGCTGGCTTGTACCTATAACCAACCAGTCACACAGACTAATTCTCGGTTCTACATGCAAGGACATTTTTCCTTGCATCTGACATCATTTCCAAAATTAGTTTCAAATTGTCTGCTCTGTATGTAGCAAGTGTGGGTCTCATACATCTCCACAGAGATACAGTTTCTTCAATAATAGCCAGTCTGGCCACAAGATGGAAACCCTATCTAAAAAGTAGTAACAAAGAAGATGTGACAAGTTTTCATTGCCACTTGGGCATGAAGGTCCAATTACTCCAGGGATCAGTTTGTCCTCCATCAGGCATTGTTTAAGGCTTGCTTAAGAGTCCACAATATTAAACATTGCAAAATGACAAAACATGTACAATGGATCTACAGCCAACTAAGATGTATTGACATGTTGAAATGGTGAAAACACTTTACAAGATACACAATGCATGGCAAATTGGTAGCAAACCAGACTACAAAATTCAATTGTTCCAATCCAGAACTCCTGAAAGTGACCATAAGCTCTGAGAGAGACACAGACACAGAGAGATGTGCAGGGCAGGAAGGTAAGGGGGGAGGGAGGGAGGGACAATACTTGCTGGAGTGCGCACTGCCCAGAAAAGAGTCAAGTACATGCGGAGAGAGTTCATCCAGGCACCAACAGGTGTCTATTAAAAAGCTGCAGTATAAGGGAACTGTACCTTGCTTGTGTTTCTTCTTGTGCAGGTTTCTCCAAACTTTGTATAGGAGCATAAGCCTTCAACTTTCCTTGATTAGGAGATGCCAGCAACTTACTCCCACTAGAGGTTGAGTTCAGATGACCTTTCCCTGAACCTGAGCTTTGACCACCTCCAGCACTACTACTTCGATGTCTTGGACAATAACGTGCCCAATGGCCCATTTCATTGCAGTTATAACACACAACACCTGCTGTATCTCGATTGGTGTAGTCACATGTACCACGGCCCTCTGTGACCAACTCCAATTGTCTCTCTCCTTGTTCTCTGGAACTCTCAATGTGATTTCTCTTGTTCAGCCTCCAGAATTCAGCTCTATCATGTGCCCTAGATGCCGCCTCAGTGACAGAAAGATGACATTGGGCACCCCAATGCCCCACTCCTAGACATCGTAGACATAGGACTTCACCTCTAAGCCACATCTCAAAACTGTTACTTGCCCTTTCTCCAAGTTTTTGGAGCTCACAGTCAAGGGTTTCAGAGCAGTCAATGACACAATGACCTGGAAGCCCACAAAACCAGCACCGACGAAGACCCACCTGATTACCAAAGGAGCTTTGGGTCATGCTCTCCCTATATTTGCTTGTCTGAATTCTCCAGGCTTTAACTGCATTCATTGAGGCTGCATAGTCCATGTTGCTCTGCTCATTTGGCAAATCCCCAGAACCATCACCTTTGTATATGCTGCCAGGACATAAATTTGAATCTAGTGTTCCCAGAAGCAATCCACCTGCTGCTGAAAAATTGCCCTCTACATGGAGTCTTGAAGAACTGTTTGCAACGTTCTCGGGAGCTTTACCTTTGATGTCACTGTGGGAATCAATTTTGGGAATATGCGAGCATCCTTGCTCAGTGAATCTGTGGCCTTTGGAATGAATTTGAGATATGTGATGAGGTGCAACTGCTTGCTTACTTGATGATGGCCCTAAGGTGCCATGCAGTGGTACCTCACAAACAGCAGGTCTAACAGCTGCTCTGGTCGAAAACCTTCAAAATGTGAAGACACAATTCTCCATTTAGTCCACCAACCTCACAAATTCATTCTAGAGATGAATACTTCATGCTACTGGACAAGAGAATAATCTATTGAAGGTAAGTCAATTTTACCTCCAAAATTGCAGCCCTTGAAACAAATGACAAAGTTAGCAATCAAAGCATGTTTGCTGGATCATCACAATTACACCCTCACATTCATAACTGTTAAAGGTTTGCTATTTATTTTTGCAGTTTCAGGGGACTCATGCTAAACTCTACCAGTCAAGTGGACACTTGCAAAAAGAAATTTCATTACCTATGAATCCACATGTCACGTGCACTCTTGGAACTGCAATATGATGTGACTCTGGCAGAAACAGAATCTTGTACTTGTTTTGAACCACACTTGGGTGAATGCTGTGCCCCAGCTAAGCTGTCAGTCCCTGTAAACTTGGCAGGAACTTCTGCTGGCAAAGAGGGCTCTGCATTACTTATATCAACATGCTGTGGCTGCAATTGCCCCAAGCAATCAGGAGTTGAAATCAGAGGACTGGCAGCTGCAGACATGGACAGCAATTTTCTCTCCTCCTTGTGCCTTGCTGTCCATAAGGGATTGGGAGAGGGAGAGTCATCCACTTTCCGCTTTCCAGTTTCAATCCTGCTTTGCAGATTGACAGAAATTTCTGGTACTGATGCCTTGTTACTGTTCTGAAGAAATGACCCAAATTTAGAATGCCTCAAGGCAGATATGGTATAATCTGTTGGGCTACTGTCATCCAGATCTGGAGGCTTCTGGGTTGCTGAAGCTTGCAAGTCTTCATCTTTCTTCTCTCTGATCTTGACTCTTGGGTCCTCCTTTATAACTCGGTCTGCTTCAAATCCTGAGAGGTCCTGCACTTCTTGCAGAAGGGGTTCCCCCTTCTTAATTTCAGGCTGCATATTTTCTAAGCCTTCTTTTATGGGAAAGTCCTCCACAAACTTTGTAACTTTTGAACTACTTGCCACTGGCCATGGTGATGCATCTCTCTTATGAGTCACATACTCTGGTACATGTGGTGATATAGGAATGTTCCTCAGAACATTTCCAGCTCGTCCTTTCCCAATGCCAATTGCCCATGGCAAGAAAGATCCTGCTCCCAAGGATCGGGGCACAAATCCCACCTTCTCAGTGTCTGCAATGTGTCCTGTGATCTGGCACGCATTATCAGTGAAGTTGGTAACTTTCTGCTTTTTATCAAGGGTTTCAGCAGTATCCCCTTGTCTGTTGTTGTCTCTCTCTCGCTTCACCTTGATCAAGACCCTTTCTTTTTCTTGCTCCCTCTCCACTCCCCCTTCCCTTGCAAGCATTTCCCTGTACTTGACTTCAGCATCATCTGGCTTTCTCCAATCATCAGTGCTTTCTTGCATATGTCTTGACACTGTGAATTCCTGTCTCACATGCTGTGGCTCAACTCTGCCAACAATAGGTTTAGACAGTTCTGCAATGCACTTATCCTCTGTGTGTACACAATCTGTGTGAGGTGTCAATAATGTCCCACTGACGTGCCCTTGGCTTGTCTCCATCCCATCCCGTTGCTTGCTGGTGATTTCATAATGCTCATGAGCTGGATCCCTCAACTGCCCAGGTATGGAACTCAGGATCCTAGCATCCTCCAGAGCCTTTGAATCCAGCTCACCACTCCCTACAACTGTTACCAATCCCAAATTTGAAACCTTGTTGAATTTTAGAAGGCAATCTTGTTTACCAAGAGGGCTACAATCCCCAACCAAAGCTTGGTCAGGCTGTGCTTCTGTCCCAGTAGGTTTTCCTTTAGGCAAATTTGGGATGTTCCATCCTTCCCTTAAGCTTCCACTTGTGACTGGCCCATCAAGGCAGCTTGGAGCTCGTGGTTCAAGTGGTATGGATCCTGGACCTGAATGATATGGAGAATCCATAGCAACAGGAGGGCTGGATACTGTTACTGGTGGGCCTACTGACAGTGGCTGACTAAGGTCTGGTGATCTTGGTGTAAGACACTGGAAATCATCCTTTCCACTACCAGCCTGCAAGTCCTGAGAGACCCTAAGATCCAATACCATTGAATTGTTTCCATTTGCAATCATATCTTGGGATGCCTCATTCAATTTCAGGATTGTAGAACTGGGTGGCACCACAGCTGAAATCTCCTGTTGAAGATCAAAATCCATCTCCCTGTCTGGCTCAACTTGTTGCTCTGTTTTGTTACTGCTTCTTTCTCTCTGTGTCCCAATTGGAATGGGAACTTGGCTATATTCACATTCATGTTCATGAGTATGAACCACTGAGAAATCTTCCAAGGGCCTTTCATCTCTGCCTCCACCCTCTTGCAGATCATGCTCTACTGCAAGCACAGTGGAAGAACCTTAGAACAATAGCCTAAACCCTCAAACAGACAAACCCACTTGCCCTGAACTCAAGTATCCTAGATTATTAGTAAGTCCCAGTTTGCATACCTTTCCAGGCATCCTTTGGCTGACCATCGCCCTGAAGTAAACCTTGGGCAGGCTTGCGCAGGTTAAGTGCATAAGCAAGGTTCCCTCGTCCTGCTGCTGCATAGGTCCCTGCACCTGCCATAGCCACTGCTTGGGCTCTTGGAACCGCAGTTGGATTCGATCCCCAAAGATTGAACACCTGTCCACCACCCAATCCTGTAATTCCCCAGGTCTCATGTTCAGTTTTCAAACTGATGAAAATGTTGCCCTCATGTGCTATTGTTCTCCACCATTATATTGATGACAGTAAATGAAAGTGGATCATAAAATACTCCACACATGCATCTTTAAAGTACCAAGGAAAATAGTGCAAAATGGAAACCAAACCAAATACAGAGAAAGGGAAAAATGAAAACAAACACAGGGCATTATGCAATGTGAGCCAACTGAGCAGAGAGGAAGGGAAGGGTCATAAGAAGAAGCAACCAAGTATGAACTTGGAAGCAAGACCTACAACTCATGCAACCACTAAAAATTGAACATCAATTCTTAACTTCCATGTTTACGTCAGCCAAATGCTAAGACTCTTCACTGCCTTTGTCAGCTCCAGACAATGGGTACAGCATACTTTGTCTGTCTTACTCAACAATTAGTGAAAGCAAGAGCTAGAAGTAACACAAATCAAGTTAGCAGAACTTCTCAATAACTTGTTAGCATGGTATGACTCTATTGCTGACACTTACCTTGAGAGAAAGATGTTCCAGCACCACGACCTTGGTGGGATCCTCTCCCTCCAAGCCCTCCTCCTCTTCCCCACCAAAAACTGGAAGCAACTCCATCCACCTCAGATAACCCTGAGCTTCTGCCACTCCCACTTCTACCTCCTTCCTGCCCTAAACTCTCACTTAAACCTAATCCTACACTACCACCCATTCCAGCACTTGTGACTAATGTGCCTGTTCCACTCACCTGTTCTAAACCACTGCTTCCTGTTCCTGTTCCCATATCATTACTGGGCCCCAGTAAATTAAATCTGTTCTCTTGATGGCTTTCTGATGAAGCCACAGGCTCTATTGAAGGCTTCCTTCTTTCCAAATCCCAAACTTCAGCACCTTCAGAACCTGCCTTTACTTCTAAGTCTTTGCCCCTTTGTTGTTGGTGCCCAAAAGTTAGGCCCACATTCACAGCACCTTCACCATGAGTTGAATCATCTAGGGCCAACACTGACTGAATTTTGATCCCTTGTTTCCCAATGCCACTTGCCCCCAAGCCTGTACTGCACTCTTTAATGTGCTTAAGGGCCCCAGCATCCGCTCTTCCATCCCTTGTAAATTGACTGCCATCCAGGCTTGGGTGCCTTTGCCACTTCAAGGGCCCTGCAATGTTTCCAAGTGCTCTTGTGGTCATGATGCACCTACATTCTATAACTGCACATCCTGACCATTTTCACCCCAAATGTGTGTACCAAAACACAGAACTCCTACTATTGAGCTTCAAAAGGATCCAGTGAGCTTAAATGCAGGTGGTGTTGAGCATGATTGACTTATAGTTTCCTCTAGCAAGTTGTCTTTTACTCTGAGAAACAGAAGGGAACATATGGTATTATCCAGTACCATTTCTCATGGGCTCATGGATTCTCAAAGTGGCATGAGAATTTGGAATCAATCAACCCTTCCACTTTGCACGTGTGAGTTTTTGAATCAGAGTTGAACTTGACAAACATAAACTGGACTGAGAACCTGCATAAGAACCAGCAGACTACAATTTCTCCACTTGGAAACCACAACATTCTAGTTCTTAGTTGGTTATAGGGTGCTGATACAATTCTCAATTACAGAGGCACAAGGTTGAGTGCAGGATGAGATAATAGAACATGTGAAAATCTTTGACAAGAGAAATATGGTGCAGGCTACCTTGAGAGGCATCAGGTTGATTAACCAGAAGGAAGGGATGACCAGTGCTTGAAGCACCAGCTGAAGACAACTGCTGTGTAAGACTACTGTTGGCTGAAATTGGTGGTCCTATATCCACTGCCAATGGCCAGTTTTGCCCTTGAACATGGACTGTGGAGGTCTCATCCACATTCGTAGCAGCTGCATCTTGACAGTCCAGATCTGTCTCCTGCTGTTTAACGGATGCCATTTTGATCCCACTGATTTCTCCCACAACTCACCTGGAACCATCATCAGACATTCTTGGTCCTGACCTTCATCCTCATACAACACATGTTTGTGATAAATGCAGCCTGAATCAACATCATGCACTTCAGCCCTAAAACCTCGGATGTGCCTCACAGACAGTATAGCCATATTCCATTTTCTGCTTTGGTGCAATGTGGTAAATGTCACAGCCTTCCGATGCTGTCGTCATTGCCACCTGCGTTGCTGGCTTTTACACTGTAAATGTGAATTTTGTTCCTTTTGCTCATTGGTGACGAATGCAAAAAATTCCTTTGCATACATGGTTTGATACCTGTACCGTTGTTGGGGTTTGCTCCCAAGAAGAGAACCCCACGAAGTCTACGAATACAGACCAAGACAAATTTTCCAATTGTCTCAAAACCTTGCTCAACCGACACAAAACAGTGAGGCGGAAAAATAGGTACCTACCTAGTCTGTTAGCGCCTTCTCATGGAATTCCGCAGCTGGAAGATCCTTAGCGATCTCTGTCAGGTGCCCTGCTAACCATAACTAGTCACAATCGCATTTGAAACACAAATGTTTCTTTCTCTTTGGGCCCTTTCTCTTTCTCAAACACAACACAACAAAAAGGGGGGGAAAAACACCTACTTGTAGAGCACGTCGACAATGTGAGGACGACCCACCCAACAGACAATAATACCACTACTTCTTAAACCAGCGATTCAAAGATATAAAGACGAGGAAAGAAAAAAGATCAGCCAGCAGAACAACTCCACACCCAAAAATAAATAAATAAAATCTCTGAACTCCAAATTTCGAAGCCACTAAAACCCTGGACCCTCCAACCTCATCACCCATTTTCTCACGATTCCTTGGCCAAAAAGGGGAAAAAAAAACCCCGGAGCAAAAATAACGCAGTACCTTGTTCATGAAGAAGCAAAGAAGCAAGCAGACAGACAGACAGACAGACAGACAAGGGAGCCAGTGGATGATGAAGGGGGAAAAAAAAAAGAAGCGCTTTAACTTGAAAGAAAGAGAGTCAGGGGAAGACAAGTTGTACGCACCGGTGTATGGAGTGGTTTACATGAGAGCCGATGCCAAACCGGCACCATATCCTCAAGGAAGCTCTACGACCAAGCTGCTGCGGGCGGGCTTTCTCCTCCTCTCTAGCCTAGCACTAGTGTAGAGGTTTGTGTGAGAATGTAAATGGGGGTGTGTGTGTGTGTGTGGTGGGTGCAGGCGCAATTGAGCGAGTCTGACTGGATACCCAAAATTCGTCCATCGCTGCTGCTACTTCTGCTACTACCGCCGCCTGCGAAGGACGTACGTACATCGCTAGTGCGAATCTCCAAGCTTGATTCCAGATGGCGAAGAGAGAGATTTGCTCATCTTCGTCTTCGTTGTCAGCGAAATTCTTTCTTTCTTTCTTTCTTGGGGGGGGGGGAATATCGGGGGCGGTGTTTTTTTTTCCGCAATTCCTGGGACACGTGGCATACGGATCACCACGAAGTTCGTTGACAGCTGGAGCCCTGACAGCCACAGAAGTTCATAGTGGACAGGAGGAGTCGTAGGTCCTAGGCACCGTTCACACTAGGGCCTATTCCCCCCCCCCCCCCCCCCCCCCCCCCCCCCCCCCCCCCCCCCCCCCCCCCCCCCCCCCCCCCCCCC
>Ga0209208_10004496_pt1 | contig 19739 bp, 11 predicted proteins | sample S1TSphfallax_3_FD_187694 | JGI IMG/M metagenome (GOLD analysis project Ga0209208, IMG submission 187694) | Host-associated microbial communities from peat moss isolated from Minnesota, USA - S1T2_Fd - Sphagnum fallax MG (SPAdes) (version 2) | ecosystem: Host-associated > Plants > Peat moss >...
TCAACTTCTCACAACATTCATGTTTGTGGTTACACTATCATAGTTTTTTAAAAAGTTCAACTTGATTAAAATGTCTTCATTGACTAAAATGGATGTCCATCTTTTTTAAAGGCTTGTGGCATAAAAAACACATAGTTATTTTGATTGATAATATTAACTGACATTTGGAGAACTTTCAAAATGGACTAAAAAAGGTCAATCAAGATGGCCAAGGCTTATTCAAATTGACCATATTTTCCAAAAAATGCTTAACATAGCCTACCTTTCTATTACACGGGAAATAGTAGGTAGGTAGGTAGGCAATAATTATAATTTAATTATTATATAAATATAGTTAACTTAAATAATTATTCAACTATTATAACCTAAATTTCATAATGTAATAGTTAACCCAACCTAGACAATTTGCTAGTTAGGCCAAAGCCTAATAGGTTAGCTAGCAAACCTACATTGGGTAGGTAACCTTAGCTAGACCTACCTTACAAATTATTTAAGTTAAGTAGGTTAAGTATGTTAAGGCACCTAATCAGTTAAGTTTTGGTTAAATAAATAGGATACTGGGTTAACCTACTTATATAATAGGTAGGTAGGCACATGGGTATATTAACTTAAGTTAGGTAGGCTATTTTTAGGTTATGTACCTTGTAAATAGGTCATGTAGTAGGTAGGTAAATGGATAATATACACACCTACTTACCTCCAACCTACCTATTACCTACCATCATACCTACTTATGTATGAAAATTCGAAATAAACATGTTAAATAAATATTAAAATTGACAAAAAGTTATCACATGTTGAGTTGTGGTTCATTGATTAAGGACTCAATTTATATTTTCGTGGAGACGAAAAGTTCAACTTTTTCATGCTTGCAACCTATTCACATGCTTAAGGGGTTACCCTATATAAGCTAATTAACCTAATTTAAAATCGGTAACTTATAGTAGGCTAAAGTAAGTAGGTTACCTACCTACATATTACTTATTTGGGTGCAAGTACATAAATAGGAGCCAATGGGATTACTTTACAAAACGACTATGAGTCTTTTTTAGTCTTTTTTCACTTTTTCATATGAATGTTTTTTGAATGAAATCTTTTGCAACTTGTTATTAAAAATACATATAGTTGCTCCAATAGATAACATGTTTTGTGCTAATCATTGTTGAATAAATATGATTTTTTCAAAATGTGTAAAATTTGCAAGATTCTATGTTTCATCTTGAAAATTTATCATAATTTTGAATCATACAAAATTATGTTGACTACTTTAGGCGTTTTTTAAAAATATCATAAACTACAACTTTGTTTTCTATGTCATGCATATTACACCCAATTTACATGTGTTAAAGGACTCTTGAAAATTATAAATTTTGAAAAATATTTTGAAATTCTGAAAACTTAAAATTTGTATCTTTTTAATTATGAGTGTTTTTTGAACTCGGGTAATAGGTTATTATCATCTAAATTTTTTTACCATCAAAATTATGTTATTACAATAGTCCTTTACCAGTCCTTTGTAAAATTAACCACAATTTGATGCAACACCTATTCAAGTTCAAACATCCTTGTTTAAAACCAAAACCCAAAATTTAATTTTGTGAATTTTTAATTTGATTTCCTCAACATTCATATTAATCATTTAGCACAACTTGGAATGATTAACATAACTTTAAGATGTCAAGAAATAAAACATATGTAAAAAAGTCCACAACTTTCATCACTATCCAATATGGTTTTTGGTTCCTATCTTTGTACTCACATCCATTTGCCTACCTACCACTAATACATTTTTATCAATAATAGTAATAAAAAAATAATAATACTACTTTTAAATGGGGCATCATTTTTTTGCCCAAAACATTGTTGCCCAACATTGACAAAAAAAATTGGAGATATTGATGGTAAAAAGTGATGGTAAAAAAACAATGATCAAAACAAGTGTGTCAAGATTGGTTTGTCCAAAATGGCACTTTGGTCAAGTTGGACAAGGATCAAAAAGGTCAAAGGGGTTACTTCATTGATTGTTTAATAAAAAAAACCATGATTTTTTGTAACCGATTTTTTTTTCATTGTTTCATTTTTTCACAATGTTATTGTTGTCATGAAAAGGAAAACTATTTATTATTTTAAAAATAATGCTTATGTGTTGCTAGGAATCAACTTGGGGTCCAACCATGTTATTAGGAGCCACATGTGCCCTTTTATACCATTATTTTATTTTAAAAATATTCTTAGAATGTTTTTAATATGTCTTTCAAAAAAAGGTTTAAAATTTAAAAAGTTTTCTTAATACTATTATGTTCAGGTGTATATTAAAAAAATCCCAAAATATGTCATTAAAAATTATTTTCAAATTGTGCTTTTAGTGTCAAAACTATTTTTAAACTACTTTTATGCAGCTTTTAAGCAATGGTTACAAGAGGTTAAAAGTCCTTATATTTATTTTACAATCATTAAATTGATTCCAAATTTTTATGATATGTACATAATGTATTCAAAATAAATTTTTTTTACATTTATTTATTTTTTTATATTATTATTTACAATCCAAAGTTCAAAAAATTAATGAGTGGTTACGATTACCTTTAGTACATGTTAGTATGATTGCACCCCTTGGTCTTGCAAAATTCATGTTATTCTTAGTAGCACATGAATGTTGAATTGTTATTTCTTTTTTCTTCACAATGTTGTGAATTGCAAGGAATCAAACTTTAGCCTTCAGTATTCTTTTTGCTTATTTAAGTAAAACCCCTCAATGAAATGATTGAATGGAATATCAATTTTTTTACTTATTACTAAGTGATTTCAAGAATACAAATCTATTCAGATTTTTTATAAAAAAGAACTCAATTGAATAATAATAAAAAAATCTTAGATTTCCAAATAAAACTTTTCTAAAATTAAAAGCTTGATGAGCTTTTATCCAATAAGAATTTGATAGGTAGTGAGAAATATAGAAACAATCTAAAATTGTAATTGTAATTTTTTACATATATTTGATTGAAAAGATTCACAAGCCTCATAGATCAAATTTTTTTATAGGATATAAAACAAAAGAGTAACCATCAAATGTCCCAAAAAAACAATTCTACAAACAATAATTTGCATACTTTTTTAAATGAAAAAGAATTATAAAAAGTTGAATTAAGGTTAATGCAAGTTATGGTGTACACAAAAAAATGTCACAAAGTGCCAATTTTCAATACTTGCTCTAATTTGATGCATCATGGTGGATATTTGGAAAACATTTTGTGATTAAAATTTCTAATTAACGATGGTTTACATCTTAATCTACCATTATGTTATGAAATTGTTGCACATATGAACAATGCAATTTTGATGTGAAATACATTTTTAGTTTGCAACAATGAACACAACATTGTAATTGGGAAAACAAAAAAAATTAATGTGAATTTTTCCATGAAATTTGACAAATATAGAAAGATAACCATAAGAAACATTTTTTTCTGTCAAAGCTTTCAATTTGTTTTGAAGCCATGAAATTTATATCAAATATTATTAAATTTTTCATTAGAACATTATGCTATGATGATGTTGACGATTGACATTTTAAAATTTTAAAATGTGTTTTCATGGAAAATGTACTTGGGTTAAGTGTTTTTAAAAATCATTCTACAAAAGTAAATTGGAGTTTTAAAATTAATTTAAAAAATGATAAACTATTGTCAAATAAGCATTTCTTAAAAACATTTGTGAATTAGTAGTGGGGTTTGTTGGATTTTGAGTCAAATTATTGCACTTGGAAGAGGATCTCATGCTTAAAGATGGTGAGATTGCAATTCTCAATAGCAACAACTTGAGACACCTTCCCCTTTTGCTGCAACAATGAACCATTGCAAACCAACACTACAAACAAATAGACCCACTCCTCTTCTAACAACAACGATCGCCAAAACCCAACATCACCTCCAAGCAACCTCCAAAAAAACACAAGACAACTTAAACCTTGCCACCTTCCTAACCAATTGTCCAAACCTAAGAAACCATACCAAATCTCAAACCTAACTTCATTGTCCTAACCACCCCCAAACCTCGCTTCAATTTCAATAAATAAATAAATGAATAAAAACTCGTACCATATGTAAACACATCCAACACAAAATCTAGTTCCATTGGTGTGAAAAATGCAATGTAAAACAAAAGTTGCAAAAGACAAAACCAATGTGAAAGACCATGTGATTGGACCCAATAAACAACTTTCAAATTGAGAAACAAGGTCTACAAAATGAGCTTGACACCAAAGCTCAAGCACAAGAGACTTTTTTTAAAAGCACATAGAAAAACATAGTTGATTTGAATGCAAGAAAGAATTAATTGTTTAAAAATATTGCTAGAAAGCGATGTACAATAAACAAAACTTAAATCACAAAAGCAATGATCACTTTGGAGTTTTGGATGGCTTGTAGCTTTAGGTAGGGTTCAAGGTTGAAGCATATTATCTAGGCACATAACCTTACTATCAATGTTTAAACTCCATTGCACTCCAACAAAACAATGGGGTTATCCCAACACCTTCAAGGTTTTGTATCGTGAATGAAACCATAGGGTATCTTCACTTCATTCAATTCTTTATGCAAGATACAACATGAAGAGAAATAGAGATTACAAGATAGGCAGTCTGGAGATATCCCAAAATATAAAGAACTGTTGATCAATTCACAAAAACCCACATGTTGAAGGAAGGGATATTCAAGAAAAGTATGGAATGGTACAACATTAGCTCTAAGTATATGCTTATTTTTAAGCTTCACAACTCTGTAGTATGTATAGGTAATTCAGTAACAAAACAAACCTTCAAACCTTCAATTTTGAATATTTGGTGTCCTTTTTTAGGATCAGAAATACAATGGGCCCTCACTAAATATGAGGAAGTTTACTCAAACAATCGTCAAGGTTGAAATTTTTCCTTTTGACTTCAGCTCCACTAGGAAATCATGCTGAGCTTTACTCTGCCCATTTTCTGAATCTGAATCTGATACCATGATACTAAAATCTAACCAAGTTGGGCATGCAATTTCTGCAACAAAATTGAGCAAGACTCGGGATTTGTCAAAGGTCCACACATCAGATATACGACATTACCTAACGGTCGGATGTAGATGCCATCATGTCGAAGTCCCTCAACAAGTCCTTTGGATAACAGTGATGCATACCTGCACATTAGTGCAACCTTCAGATTTGTGAATAGGAAGGAAAATCAATCGGCTTTTTTTGGTTTTTCTCATGCCATTCTGGTGACTATATCAAATATTTTCAATTTATTTATCTAGAGAATACAGTCCAGTCTTGACATCATGTGTGAGAATATGCAACTTTTGACTTCTCAAAGTGTGGTTTCATGATGGGAATAGAATCTTAAACCTAGAAAACATTCTCAAATGGGTACATATATATATCCCCTACAGGAGAAACAGGTTACATAAACACCCATTTGAGAATGCTTTTTCCTGTTCTATATAGCATGGTCTACATACCCAGAGTCTGCAGCACTTGTGTGTAGTTCAAGGGCAAAAATAGTCCCAAGCGACACCACTCTGTGCACTGCTTGATGCCATGATATTTCTGACACTAGCTCAGGTTTCCAAAACTGCATTTCAAGAAAAGCACAACACCATCAAAATAGAAACTGCCAAACAGACATTTGCTATGACAGAGAGAGCTCAATGTTTTGTCTATACAATTGCTAAAATGTCATTCTACACCATGAGCCAAAAAAAGGGCACCAAGAACTGGACTTGGTACCCTTCCTAATTGCTTGCATTCTGCAGACCTGGATTTTCTATCTCAAGGAGAGCCATTGCTCTATCTAAAAGTGAGTGCAATCTGAACTGGAAAGCAGATTCTGACCTCTTTAAGCCGGCGTCCACTGGGCAGGAGGTTGGGATTCCTCAAGGGATTGGAGAAGTACTGAAGGGAGATAGCAGCACTAGCACAGCCAATAGCATGGGCAGTATAGGAATGGCCATGTAGTAATGCATCCAACTGCCAATTTCAACCCACCATAAATAACATTTACACTGTTGGACATGTACATTGTTACCTTTCCTTTGCAGCTGTTAGTCCTCCAGTTCTAGACAACACATTCATTCTGACACTGCTCGTTTGTTTTCACAAACTCTCTTCCCATACTATCCCATTATAACTAACCCTGAAATATGCAATCATCAACGCTAAGGCTCCATAACCTAAGAACTGCTGCCTGCTTCTGTCTGTACAGAACTTTAAATCTCTTTTCACACATGCACAAGCTATACTGCAAGCCACACACATCTTACTCTAGCAGTTTCATTACCTATCTAGAGGTAAAAGTAGCAAGAGAAGGATTAAGGACAAGGAGGTTGGTAATTACCTTGGAGTTGCCCATGAAGGTTTCAAATACCGATTCAGAAGCAAGGGTTGCACCTAGTGGAACTACTCCTCCAGTAAGAAGTTTTGAATAGCATGCAATGTCAGGTTTGCATCCCAATAACTCTGCAGCAGACTGGCAAGGAAAAGAAAAGAAAAACTCTCAATTTGCATTCTAGGTGTGGAGATCAACAAATCCAACAATCAGCTATCTTAGCTATCTCAGAAGACATACAGATCAAGCTGATGTGACCAAAAGGAGCAGATTTTGACAGACAAAAGGACAAACCTCAACTCCCAGGCGCCAGCAACCTGTCAGAACTTCATCAAATATAGTTGGAATAAGCTGGCTCTGACATTCACGTACAAGCACCCGCTGGAAAAGAGGATCCACAATTTGCATACCACCCGCCCCATGAATCACTGGTCCACATTGCAACCCATGCACTGCTTCAGATGCAAATTGCACGATTGCCAAATTCTGAGACCCAAGTAACACAATGGGCAGAAGTCCCATACTTGAACATCCAACTGATACTCCAATCCAGTATGATGATGACATCTGCTTACATACAAGATGGGTTGAATTGTAACTGTATAACAGGTTTGGCACTGCAACTGATCCATGCATGTACCCAAATAGACATTTGCTCAGCAATCAAGGACACAAACCCACCAGGTTCAATTATCAAAGCAGCAATGGATGTAGATCCTTTTCTTGTGGTTGATAAGGCTAGTTGCTTCTTAATGGACTCACTGTACATATTGGCCAACATTGTACCATCCCGGTCTGCATCAAACACTTCCTCTCTTGATTCCCAGCCTAAAGCCACAACCAGCACATAACCACACAACAAATATAAGCTTTGAGGCTATTATTTTATTTCGCCAAGCTCCTGCCTTCCATCAGAAATGGGATGTGTAATACAGTATTACATACAAAGCTAATACAAAAAAATAATTGCAAACAAAGAGTATGATCCTGATTAGTGATTGTCCAATGACTTACTGTGTTCAACATAGGTTTTGCTATCACTGTAGTTAGCCTCTGGTAATTGCAAGTGCCAACGCCCTTTTCGTAAATATACAGTGGGTGGTTTCAAGAAAAGGCCCCTCCCTGAATACCTGTCAGAGAATACAATTCCAAGACAATTCAAAAAGAGCATATGCCGTTACTGTTTCAGCCATGCATATGACAAATGTTCACTAATGCAAAACAATAAAAATCATTACACTCCTATTTTACTTTCTTTGCCTGTCTTCATCCTACCAGAGACCAAATCATTAGTAGGAATGACATTTTTCCAAGACTCGGACTTTGGACTACTGGCACTTCTCTAAACCTACACACAGCTCATGAACAGCATTTCCAGGAAGTACTACTACATATATACATATATACGAGGATCTAGAAGGGATAAAGAGCAATTGAGGATACAAATGCTGCAAAAAGTCCTGGAACTGGAAATTAAGCTTGACAATGGTACTAGCAACTATCTATTCTCATAATCCTATCAGAACTCATTGAACCCCTCTTTCCTTCAACACATGCTAACCAAGCCAGGTGCATGGTATGTTGTCATAAGGACAACACACAGGTAGCTATGTGCCTAGATTCTCTTTACTGCTCTCTGAGACCCCCCTGCACGTACCAAGGTTGTTGCAAGAAACCTGTGTAAGCAGAAGGTGCCTGTGCGTCCATAGCACCCAATGTGTCCCCATGATAAGATCCTTTAAGAGCCAGCACCTGCATTCAGAATCCATTGATTCTGATATTTTATTGCTGGTCATGCATAACTCCTTTACCACACACCAGGTTCTATTGTGCAACAATCATGTTTCACCTGCTCATGCTGTCATAAAATTCTATGATCTCCTATTCCACCCTGTTGACATTTTACAAAGGATGCAGGGTAATACCTCAAATTGTTGTTTCCCATGCTCAGAGTCAGCGGGATCACATAGCCCATGGTCAGTGGCATACTTTCGGAAAGCCATCTTAATGGCTACCTCTATTGAAGTTGATCCATTGTCTGAGAAGAAGACTCTTTCTGCCCACCCTGCAACAAATGGCCAAACAAGCAAGTCTCAACCTATTGATCAATTCTCATTTGTTGCAGGTTGACAGTCTCCAGCACACTGTCTTCATGATGTACTGTATATACTCATAATCCACTTGAAGCATGAGTATCAAATGAACATGGAGAAAGCAGCAGAACCCATAAACCCACCTAGGCATTGAGTTGGTGATGACTTGCACAGGGAGCCAAAACATCTAAGGGAAAGGGAAGATCAGCTACCTTGGCCAACACCTTGTAGTAGGAGTTCAGCACAGTGAAGGGCAGGCTCATGCACATTCTCTGGGAACATAACATGGCCGTATCTTCCTGCTGAGTATGCTGCTTCCCTGGCAAGCTCTGGCTGGATAACCATCACCATAACATTCAGATCACAACGACCTCGGTGGCAAATCTCTTCACACCCACTGTCTGAACTATTCCTAAACAGCACACACATACATCTGGATAAAACAAAACTCCTAGTAAAAACAATCAGACTCTTCCATAAGAAATGTAGCTAAGAAGCAAGCACTAGGTGAGTCACAGCCCAAGAAGGGTCATGAAAAAAAGCCCATGAAATTAGTGGAGATGGTCCTATTCATGCAGCATGTGTGTAGTCAATAACCTGCAGTGCTTTGTCAGGGCCCTGTGTCCACCAGCTTGCACATGCATCAAATTGTGGCTCTATCACACCTTTCTGGGGCTCACTTCCCTGCAAAATTCAATGAATGTGGCTGATCCATCATGAAGCCCAATGCTGTCTTTGAGGGTATATTTTGTGGTTCATGCTGTGATACTTTCAAACAAGAATAAAGAGGAAGATGTAAATGAAAAGTTTTCAATCTGTCACTCACACTGGTCTTCTACAAGTGACAAGCATGGAACTTTTCTACAAAAAAAGATCAGATCTGCTCTCACAAGGGGTTAAAACTCCACTACTGAGAAATTTTCCATACTTATGATTTCACAAGTCTACAGGAAATCTGCATTGTGGGTGCAAGCAATTATAAGATATGCAAATGACCCAATATTAAGGTTATCGATATTTCAGATCTGACAACATAACAACAACCAAATCATCAGACATGCAAAAGAGGAAACCCAAAAACAAGAGCACAAACCAAAGAAAAGGGAAAAACTAGACCAAAAAAAAACTAGTTTCTCCCTCACAAGACCAGCAGTAATGGGAAGCACTCAGCCATGAAACTGGCTACCTCAGTAAAGCTCGGAAGAAAATAAGAAGACCAGAAACCCAAGAAGAAATAGGAACATCAAAGTAAAGAGAGGGAGAAAATGAAAACAAGAAGGCAAGAATTGGTGAAACCCAAAAAAGAAAGGAGGAAGAGAGAGAGAGAGAGAGAGAGAACAAGATGGGAGAAATCCAAGAGCAAGATCTTTAGAGGAAAACCCAATTATAAACTATGCTATTGAGTTTTGTCATAGAGGCAAACAAGTCTTGGCTCACTCTCAATTTGACAAACCTTGAATATGGAGAAGTTCTCGCCACACCGGGAGTCAATGACTGCAATGCTTCCTTCTTTAACCAGTGAATGCTGTGTGAAGGGCCACCATAAAATCTGACTCGCCTTTCTGGGCATCTCCACTAGCCTCTTTATCCTGTCTGAGTGAGCTCTTTCCAAAGTATCACGCAAATCAGCAAATATTCCTTCTGCCATAGAGAACCAACTGGCAAGGCTCTCACTGGGATCTTGGGGCAGTTGTGGGAGTACAAAAACAGGAATCCTGAAAAAAAAAGACATACAGGGACACTTACATTCATTCAAAAGCTCATAACAGTTTCTGACTCCAGCCAATCATCAAAGCTCATTACAAAATTACAACGTATGTGCTTTACCTGTGTTTGAGGTACTGACATAAAGCCTGCTCATTGCATAGTCCTGAGTCAACTAGAACAATAGCAATTGTATCATAGCCACGTATTTGCAAGCTCTCATAAGCTCCTACTGTGCTGGAGATGCCCCCCAGTTTTCCATCCCCAACTAGCACACCTGGCAGTCGTAGCGGCCTGCAGTCAATCAAGCCATTAAACTTTGAACTTTTGAGACATAAAATGTTTTTTTTTTGGTAGCCCGAATTCCTGGAACCTGGCACTGACATTTGGACAGAACACAAAACAATTGCAGTATCTACAACAGCTATGAGTTTGTATGGATGGACTAGTCCTTCCAAACATTCATGCCATTTCTGCAAAGACATGGCATCTTCACCTATAAAGGTCGCATTGGAGAGTCCCAGATGGTCCAGGACTAGCTACTCCACCTGCAGTCTCCACAAGTGCCCACTTCCTCATCAAATCACTGCTTTTGTCCTCCCGCTCCCATATTCTGAGTGTGCCATCACTGAGACTCTGAAGTGAGCTTTGAACAGAGTTAAGCACCATTAAATCAGAGACTGTTGATCCCTCCTTGGCAGCTGCAAGATGTGGTGAGACGGGATCAAACCATGACCACATTGTCTGACAGGTGAACTGTGCAGGAGTTGGCTTTTGGCATACTCCATCTCTACCACCATCCACATTGTTCTCTGGTAATGCACTGTCTTCTCCATTCCTTGTAGAAGAGAGGGTGTGACATCCCTGTAGCAACCTGCTCTCGGAGCTGCAGAGGTCCCTCATTCCTGTGATATAACCAAAAGCAGGGAACCTGAATATATGATTGACTGCATGTACCTCATGCCTAGATCATGACATTAGTTCAGTCCACCTATTCAAGCATGATGATCATCCTCAAAAGTCTAGCTCTGTCAATGGGAATGAGGGGCATCTCCAAAAAAATAAAACCTGTCTCATCTGCTGCCCAGCATCTTTGCTCCCGGAGTCTCCATGCAGCAGTTGCTGATATTGCTGCAGCAGGATCTCTGAACGATCTACAGACAGCAGGGGACACCTGCAGCGTATGATTACATGCAAATAAGCCATGGGGGATGGTTTGAGGGCAAAGTCTGCCAACTCTAGAGACTTCCTCAAATACATATCGTGCATCTGAATCAGCAGGGAAGCCTGTCTGCACAGGCTTGACATACAGAAGGTCTGCTCTCCTGACAATTAGCTCCTTCTCTTTCTCCTCCTCAACACCAGACTTCTTTTCCAAACCCCTCCATTGCTGGCTAGAACCTTCATGACATACAATTGCAGCTGAAAGACCTGTCTTCAATCCAACAAAGTGGCATCAGTGTACCAGGCAATTGGATTGATATCAATTACCATCTGGAAAGCTTGGAATCAAGTCACAAGCAGTTGGCAACTAGTCATGCTCACATTCTAGTATCCCTCAATGAGCAAATTTGAAGCTTTGGAACTCAATTCAGATGATGCACGTGGAGAATTATGTCATCAAATCCATTTTCTCTGGTTTAGGGTTTAGGGTTTAGAGTTTGATGGATAGAAACCATTTCAGAATCCTCAATTACATGCAGAAGGAAATCAATTTTCAGGAAACCGGATGTTGAAGAATCATGGGATGGGGGAGAGGAAGGAAAGAGGAGAGAATTCTGAAGAAGTACCTGCGGAGACCAAGGTTTTCCCGACGCCGGTGTTGGCACCCCAGATCATGTAGGTGGGAAAGGATACGTCTAGTGCTGCTGCTTGGAAGTCACATTGCTGTTGTTTCTCACTATCTATCTTCTTCTCTTCCACCGCCACATGCTTGTCGGTTCCTGCTTGCAAGCTCAGGCTTCTCCATCGTTGCCAAATGTCATGACGCCTCTTCTTGTTCTTCTCCTTCTTCCTCTTCAGCTGGTGACAAGCAGCAGCAGCAAAGCTGCGGATAAAAGAAGAAGAAGAAGAAGCAGCAGCGTTCGTGGGCGTCAAGACCGGTATCAGCAACAAGCGCAGCATCCCCACCATAGACAAAAAAACAAAAGTCTGCCTCACCACCCAAAACCAATTTGAAGTGTTTCTTCAAGACCTTAAACCCTAAACCTTCTCTTAACTAGGAGATTTGCAAGAGGACGTATCGTTTTTTTCTCTCTGCTGCTTGGACTTCAACAAACTGCTTGTACCAAAATAGCTTGGAATTGGAAGTGCACTTGCAATGGATTCTGGCCTTGGGAAGTAAGTAGGTTTCTAAGATCACATTCTAATCCAGGTTTTAAGGTTTGTGGGTTTGGGTTTTCTTTTTCTCTATGCTGCTTGGACTTCAACAAACTGCTTGTACCAAAGTAGCTTGGAATTGGAAGTAAATTACAAACCCCATTTACTGCCCAATGCCAGAATCCATTGCAGTAGATGGGGTTTGTAAGAACATATTCTAATCCAGGTTTTAGGGCTTATGGCTAGTGGGCTTGTGGGTTGTGGGCTTAGGGTTTATGGGCTTTGAGTTTTGGGAAGGGTTTTTAGGGTGTAGGAGGAGGACCTTGATCTGTGAAGAGAACGATTCTGGAATGGGAAGAATATTACAATTCATCTTGGATATTGCAAACCCTGGTGGTCTCAAAGGTTTAGGGTTTAGGCATTTTGCCAAAACCCTGTGGTGGAGAAATAAGTGCTTGATTGTGTGAAACTTTGCAAGGACTTTTTTATCGCTTGAAGGAATTGCCTGCCATTGCAGTTTCATAGAAACATTTGAGCTCCATGGTCATGATGATCGGATGATGATTATCTGCACACATGGAGTTCTGCACGATCTGGTACTCTTTTCAGGATTATATATATATAGGAATTGTCTGGATTGAATCAAAGCTCTCAATGCTGCTAGTGATTCAATCCATGGTAGTAGAAGAGCACAGCAATGCCAGTCATATTACAAGTAACTTGCATGCATTTGTGTAGCATGCAACATTGTAATTCAGACCACATCAGAATGTTGTGAAAGAAACCTCCTCTGTACTAGGGCTACTCGAAAGCAAACCATTTACAGGATTCGTAGTAGAGGGGCCCTGGGTGGGTTTGTCAATGAGGGCTTCTGAATGCCATTAAGGATAGAGATATTGCATGCTGATAGTATGCTAGGCAGGCAAGCCGTCCATCTCTCTTTGTGTGATTGTGTCTGGATCTTGTTAGATTTCTTCAGCTCCAAGTTTACTGTCATAATAATTTGGAGCTTACTGTCATAATAATCCTGGGATTCTGTTCTAGAATATGACATAATAGGAGAAATTGCTGAGAGTTTTGGACTTCAGATCTGGTTGATGCTGTCAATATTTTTGTTAGATTGGGTATCTGAAGGATGCCCGTCCTAATGCAAAAGAGTGCTTGAGCATTAGTATTGAAAACTTTGTGTCGCAAGCTTAGGGCTCAAGGAGAGAACAACTTTGCTATTTCTGGTTGGACTCTAAGAGAAAACATTGCATTGGAGAAAGGTACATTGTCAAGAGAAAGTTCTGTACAAATGTGGGTGCTGGACAAAGGTTTGTGGATCTTGTCTTATTCTGGTTTCTGGGCATGTTGTGACAGAAGACTTAACTTTGGTCTGTGGATCCTTGTGTCATTCTGGTTTTGTGGACACATTGTGACAAACTACTTAACTTTTCAGTGAGTCCATCATAGGAGAGAGATCAAGAAAATTTGCCGAGATGGCTATGAAGATTCCATTTGTATCAACATTGAATCCGAATGCACCATTCTTTGTTCCAACAGTATATGTGGCAGCCAAGGGTTTCTCACCAGAATGGTGGAGTGTGATTCAAACCTCACTCAGATTTTGAAGAGTATTGGATGAAGGAGACGTCTTACCACTTACAATGAAGACAACTTCATGGCTGAAGAGCTGGATGGGGCTGGCTGACCTTGAATTTGGTGAAGAGTTTCTTGATTTTAAGGAGCATGTTCTGGAACTTGAGATTGCCCCGGAGAGAACCTGTACCTTGATCACAAGAATGGTAGGTCTCAAAGCACTTTGCAGGAGTCCACTGAGGAAGTTTATGCCTATATGTCTGGACATTCTTCTTGTCTTTCCCAATAACAATATATTCATTGGTACTATTGAGTTGTCACAGCTCACCTTAATCTAAAATTCTACCAAACTGATATATACAGTAATTATGATGTGAGCTCAGCCATTGAGGATATTCTTGTGTTAATGGTGCAGGCCAGAGCAATAGTACCTTAAAAAATTGTTGCATATCACTTGTGTCCTACAGGCAATAGCAGTGTCCAGGGGTTGCCAGTCTCAATTAACACCAACAACTATAAGAGCATCTCCACTGGCGCTTGGTATGTAACACCGCACTTGAAATCTTGGATGAGGTACAACAATCAAATCCAGTTGATTCACTAGAAGTTTATAGAGTTTATTATCGAGTTTACCTCCCCTTTCTTTAGTTGATATGCTTCGTGCAACTATTGGAGGTTTTGGTAGTTAGGGCATCTCCACCCCCCACCTGCAAACACCCATTTTCATTAAATCTTGCAGCAAGATAGTGTAAATCCTGCTGCACTCTTGTATTGATGTCCATTTTGCAACGGTCATTTTAACCCTTTCAAAAAAAAATCCTACCATGGATTTGGACAAGTGACTATTACTTGTTCAGATGTAAAGATATAAATGGTCTTTGACTGTTTAAAGGGACTTTTATAAGGTTTAGTGGGTGGGGACAATGATCATTAAACACTATTCCATTTGAACACAAAGGAGTTGTATACAATTTTGGGGTGGAGATGCTTTTAGCGGTTCCCTTACCTCCATGTGGCTCGCCTCTTTTCGGTTGTTTACTTGCTTGGACTTTGGTCCTTGCCCCTTGTTTCTTTTTCTCACCCTTTCTTGGGTGCTCTCTTTTGATGAAGTTTGGCAAGGTTTCATCATTGCATGATTGCTATGACTATGGTGAAAAAATGCATAGCTTTTCAAAACCTTGGAACATTCAAATCATATGTATGAACTATTCCTTATTTTTTATTGGCTAGATAGTTTGATTGGTCCAACTTTCCAAAGTGCAAAGTGGACACTACAAAGTAGTACATACTAATGACCTACACACAAATGTAAAAAGAAGAGCCACACCAAGAATTCAATGCTTACAAAATGGATCCTGAAATAATGGATCCTACATCCTAGGATGAAGGCGGTCTTGAAATAATGGACCCTATGCCCTACAGCTAAGGTGGTCTTGAAATAATGGATCCTACACCCTAGGACTGAGGCAATCCTAAAATAATGGACCTTACACCCTAGGGCCGAGGTGGTTCTGAAATAATGGACCTCATGCCTTAGGGTTGAGGAGGTCTTGAAATGATGGATCCTACACCTTAAGGTTGAAGCAATCTTGAAATAATGGACCCTACACCCTAGGGCTGAGGTGGTCCTAATATAATGAGCCACAAATGTATTAGCCAAAGGCCCATAATTTTAGGAATGCACTGGCTTAAAGGGAAAATATTAAACATGCCTAAGATTGTAAATGCATTATGTACAAAAGTATTACCTAAAATGTTTTACATTGGCTAGTTCACTTTCCCCATCCTTTTCAAGATTTGAATGGTTTTTTTCGCAAAACCTAATCCTAACAAGTTTTTCTACGAAACATATTCATGTTAAGCCAAATTCGTAACTTATCATGCCATCCCATCCTCATTGAACCAAATGGGATGCTATGGCCCATGCATGTCAACGGTCGATCATCCTCCAATTAAGGTTTTTTTATGTTTGGCTTTTTGGCAGGCCAAGTTTCAATGTTTTGTTCTTTTGTCTTCTTGGTGTGATCCTTCAACTAAATAGTGATGTTTTGGCAAATTCAAGTTTGGTGTAACACCTCAATCTTCAAGTGTTATTCATTTTGTGTGTGCTTCTCTTGAAATAAAAATTGGGCATGGAAGTCTAAACTTGGTTTAAGCTTTTACCACAAATGCATTCCCACAAATGCTTAGGTCATGACGATCAAATATATTTGGTAGAAGTTTAATGATCATGTTGTAATTAATTAGTTCACGAGGTTTTCATTTCAAGTTTGTGCTAAAGTTTTTGGGTTTTCTTGGAAGTGTTTGAAAGAAGACAATGATGTGCCTTGTTGTAAGTGCTTGACAAAAATCATCTTCACACTTTCAAGTTCATCTTTGATATTGTTAACCAAGGTTGCGATCTTTGAAGGGCATTACGCAAAATACAAAGATCCAAGTGTACACATTCAAGTTTGTGCAAAACATACCAATCTTAGTGTTTGCAACAAGGTATTTCTCCTTTTTTAAGTCTATTGCACGTTGTAGTGTAACATGGGGTGAGCTTGTAACATAGGAATTGATATTGTGACAACCTTGGGTAGGCGGCGAATGCATAGTCATGATAACGTGGGCGCCAAACCTTAAATTCGTGTTCGAACTTGAAAATTCACCACAAAGGTTTGAAGCAATGTAAAAGTCTGAAAGCCTCCAAGTAGCAAAAAAATTTATAAAATTTTGAAGTTTTTTTATTATATAGATTACACCTAGGCATCATTAAATATAAATTAGCTTTTTGCACAACTATGGGCACAACTAATTGTCAAACAATTTTTCTTAACATGGTGGTGGGTCTATGTTACAATAAAAAGTCTTACGATAGTTGGAAAAGTGGCAATTGGAAGAGTTTACTGTTTTGGAGATTTTGTCTAATATGGCTACAAAGGAGATAGGAAGGCCATATGGGTTTGAAAGGTTGTTGAAGTATTTGTGAAGTTGACACCTATTTGATTTATCGAACAATGGGTCACTCTTGAACTTTATAATGAGCTTTTATTAGAGATATTTTCATCACATGTGACATCGTTGAACGAGGACAAGGATCATCTTAACTTCTAGTGTGTATATTATCGAAAAAAATGGTCAAATAAGCTATGACTTTTTTACCATAGGTCTAAAGGATGCCCAAATGCTCCCATTGACCCAAGAACAAATAAACCCATATGTATTCCAATCCTTCCCAATTTAGTTATTTCCCAACTATCAAAGGTGTTGAAATGATAGATTGAAAATAATGATGCCTCTTCAATTGAATTGAAACTACAGACCTGAGTTGATGTTGATGTAGAAACAACATTAGAAAATGTTTTAATCAATGGTGAGCATGTTCATGTTCAAGTGTGTAACTTCAAAACTCTTAAAAAATTGTTACCAAGGCCTCGTTCCAACAGAGATCATAAAAAAGGTCTACCAAAAAAATTGGGACAAAGGGTGCCAAAATCAAATGCGGAGCCATCGCCCAAATGGCAACATGCAAGTATATCATAAGATGTGTCCATAATGGATGTGTCATAAGAAGAACCCAAATTTGTAAATCAAATGGTTAAGGAAACCTAATTGACTAATCAAGATACAATTACCACAATTGGTAGTAATATTGGTGAGATGGTCACATAGGTGTTGAACTTACTTGACCATGCACAACAATGAGATAATAAAATTGACACTAATATTGAAGACCATTATATCCATTAAGACATATTAGAGGTAGCTGATTTAGGTGTATCAAGTCTAACTCATCACAAAACAAGAAGGGAAAATCAAGGTACTAAAATTCCTTCACAAATACATCCATCTCCATTGCACCTAGATGTTGTTTTACGGGACTTTCACACATTGAGAGACATTGAAGGTGCCCAAAATCATTTTTTAAAAACTTGTGGAAATGGAAGCTAATCAACATGTCACGATCCCATGGGAACTACCCATACCTCTACCAATCAATATACAACTTGGCCTGTTTCATTTACTTCCATACATGCTAAGAAAGTTTGATTAGGAAAACTTTTCCCTGGACAATTTCAAGGGCAAGCTTGCAAGCCATCAAACTTATTCAAAAGGATGGGATGAATGGATTGACAACATGTTTATGGCATCATTTAGTTTTTGGATTCACAAAGATTAAATAAGTCATACACCCCTCTACTAAAGTATTTATGTATGTTTGATTTGTCCTGCCATGTAAAAAAAAGCATGTGACATGCAATCCATTTTCATCATTCTAACTCTAATGAAACGCTCCCAAGTCCCAAGTTAGGCCCAAGGTGGGCCTCGGTTTCTAAAATAGCGAAATTGTGGGGACTTTAGGGCACGTTCCCAACTCTCAACACTAAAAAGGGTAGAGGGGCGTGCTGAAGCTTTGGGATGGAACTAGGAACAGGGACAAGCTTTAGTTACTCACTCAAACCTGCATCAAACCAACCAACAAGTTGATTAGTTTACATTCTGGAACACCTTTGGTGCTAGGATAAGCCACAGGCAACTCTAAACTCACAAGACTTAGCACGGCCCAGACTCAGGGGGAGCCACCACCTTCCCCCATATAGTTTATTCTGCATTACTCCATGGCACCCACATCCGAATGACTTTTTGTCCCGGGATTCCCAAGGAGGAATCCCGAAATTATCCTGGTTTGGATTCTTGGGACTTTGTGAGTTCATAACTCTTTGTTTAGACCTCGGATTGGGATGAGGTCTAAAGCAAACTTGTAGCTCTCATTGAAAGCTCTCCAACAGTGTGTCGCACTCCATCTGCACACACCGGGGTTGGGTCGATTCTCGACTTTTAGTGGTCGGGAATCAAATTGCCAATTTGACTCCCGACCCTTCTTTTTGCCATAACTTGTGCTGCAGATGTCCAAATGGCTTATGCGAGGCCATTTTCAACATCTACACTTCAATAGCTTTCCAATGAGATGAAGCTCAAGCTCAAGCTTTTAGGGTCTCAAGGCGAGGTGTTTTGACCCTTGCAATCGAACTCTGAAGTTTCAAGAATCCCGGAGGACTCCCAAGTCCCCATTTTGGGAGTGTGAGTGTCATCCTCACACTCTTCCAAAAGTGGGGTTGCGACACTGACCTTTAAAGTTTTGGTTACATTTATTTTACACAACATTATTGCATAGAGTCCTAACAAAATGCAGTCAGTTACTATTAATCAAATGATGAATTTAACAAATTAATTAATTATATTGAGTACAAGTTAATTGAACGAAATAATAAAAAGGTTTAAAGCTTACTGGTGGGAGGAAAATGAAAAGAGGATTTCTAAACATGTGGACATCAAAATGCAAGACTTTGATGTAGTTGTTGCTCCAAAAATTGAACAAAAAAAATGGGGTTAGCACCATTGTTTCACATTTTCACAATAATTCCCTTTTTGTGGGCCCTTGCCCAAACCTTGCCTTGGACACATAACAACAATGAAGCCATGACCATTGGTGACAAAATCTATAACATGGAAAGGGTTGGTATGTTTTACGAAATGCTTGTGAACCATACCGACACAACCATGTGTAATAGTTTCAATTATTAAAAATTGCATCAAGGATATTAGGGTGTGGTAAGGCTATTAGGGGTTTTTAGCAACTGCATGTTATAATAAGGGATTGATGAATGTGCATGGTTGCATTGGGGGGGGGGGGGGGG